>Ga0068714_10000309_pt1 | contig 104503 bp, 91 predicted proteins | sample MTBNYHSulfiMetaG_FD_62988 | JGI IMG/M metagenome (GOLD analysis project Ga0068714, IMG submission 62988) | Enrichment culture microbial communities from rom New York Harbor, USA that are MTBE-degrading - MTBE-NYH (New York Harbor Sulfidogenic)... | ecosystem: Environmental > Aquatic > Marine >...
TTCAGCGAGACATTCTTTCGCAAACGACGAACCGGCGGCGGCTTCGCGGGCGGCGTATTCCATAGCATCATTCCACCATTTATCGAACAAAGCAGGATGGAAATCCTGCAAAACTTCAGCAAAAATTAACTGCAACATGGGCGAAATTTTAAAATGGTGTTTTCCGCCGGTAGCTTTGCGGATAACCTGCCGGGGAGCTGATGTCAAATCGTCGGCGGAATGAAAATCCAGCATCATGCCAAACTCCTCAGCTATGCGGAACTGCGAAAAAATCAGTTGCTCAAGACCTTCCAGGCCGTTCGGGCAGCGATAGTCCAGGCCTTTTTCAAATCCGTAATTCGACGCTACATGGGTAACGGGAAGATTACGCCTTTTTATCTCCCGCAACACAAAAAGATATTCCTCGTCGCTGGTTAAACAGTCAAAGGCGGCGACCTCCGGCGGATGTTCGTCAATCGTAAATTCAAGATCAAACGGCCGGCCGCTCTTTAGCGAACGAATATACTCGGTGAGATCCTCCAGAACATCAAACGACTCCCAGTATTTTCCAATCATGCGGTTGGTCATGTTCGGATCGATAATATAATTTTCTCCATCAATCTTACAGGGCTGCCGGTGATAAGCAAGTACTTGACGCTGCAGCTTATCGTCGCCGATCTTTTCCGCCATAGTATGGGCCGCTGCAGAATCGGATTTCTCCGGTAGAGCCGCATAGTCAAGTATGTCTGCCATGTCCAGGGTATAGAAGCTGTAATATCGGCAACTGTCGATAAGCCGCCTGGCCCGCGCCATTCCTTCAGCGTCCCTCTTGATCTGGAGGTGGTCGGCATCAGCGCCATAGGAAAGGATTTTGGGATATTTCAATGCTTCCAGTACACCGGCAAGCCAAAGCCCCTCATAAGAGCTGCCGGTATAGCCGGTTTCGATGGTTCCAAATCCACAGGCATAGTTTATTTCCGGCGGATCGGCGTTGAGAAGGCTGGACATGAAATTCAGTTCTCGAACAGAGTTCTGAATGATATTCGCACGGAAATCTTTTAGCTCCATGGCTTTCAGAATCGCAGGCCAACATGCGGTTGTCATCCGAACCCCAATACCCAATCTCGGAGTATCGCCCAATGCCTGTGGGCCTTTGGCGGGATTTACCTGACGAAAAAAACTATCGACGACCGCAGCATCGGTTTTTTGTACAGATATTCGGCTACCGCTATCCAACGTTACTTCAAGCAACGGTTCATCCCAAAGGGGGTCTTGATCGCGGGGTAATAATTCGACAAATACCTGTTGGGCATCCGGTAAACCGAAAAGAAATATGACCCTGCCGTCTTTAGAGCATAAAGAGCCGTCGTACGCCGAAAATCCGGCATATTTTGGTAATGTTTTTTTCGCTGCGACAGATACAGCCAGCTCTTCCAGATATTCCTTGGGTAAATTCTTAATCGCCTGGGCGGCAGCAGCGGCATCCCAGGTACACGTATACAGTATGGCAGGGTTTTTGGCAGGATTTATATCAAGATTTCGAATCTTCATAAACCGGGATTTACCCTATTAAAAGCCCGGCTTCTCAACCAGGCATGTCAAACCCTTGATTATATCAAAATCTTCTACAAATTGCAAAAATCCCAGGCTTATTTTTCTTATTACTTTCTGACATTTAGAGGAGGCAAGAAGTTTACAGCCTGCACCGGGTCATCGGGAGCAACGACGAATAGTCTTTTCTCTTGTTGAGGCAGCCAATCATGAAGGATGTACACACAGTTAATTACCTTTTCAACGAAATCAAAGGGGAAATAATAGTAGTGGTTCGAAGCTTCAAAGCCGATGCGGGAATCGCTGCGAGTCAAATGAAAAAGCTGGCGGGCAATTTCAATTTCAGCGGCAGCCGCCGCTCTGATAATATCCAGGTGCTGTCTGCTACCATTGCTCCCAGCCACCTCAGAGGCCAGAGCATTGCGGGAAGTAGTAAAACGAGTTTGATTGGCAATGCTCTGAAAATACAGGCAACAGGTTTGGGCAATACCAAGATCCTTTTGCAAACGGGGTTGATAAAGTGGACTGGTTTCATTGAGCAAAGCTTTTTCAAAAGCAGCCAAACCCGGTTTCCACAGGGCGGCCATTTTTTCGAACTGGGCGGCATAAATATCCGCGGGGAACGGTCCCCGCCAGGCGTCGACGCCGTCAAAAGGAAAACCAACCATCGTGGGTGCACGGCTGGTTGGCACGGGATAAAGCAGATTGGCGGGCCCATTTTGGTAAGGTGCAGAGTATAGGCCAACATAAGGATGTTCGCTAAAGGCAGAGCTAAAGTGAGACCAGGCCTGCAGGATGTCCGGTACCGTGGTCGGGCCGTAGTTGTCCAGGGCGACATTCCTCAGGGCCTGCTCGACGGAAATAACCGAATTGACGCTGAATTCACGGGCAATCTGAAGATTGGGAGAGGGGTATCCACCCAGGGACCAACTGAGCATGAAACCATCGATACCGGTCCGGGTAAGGTTGCGGCAGTGCCGGGCGACAAGGTTCATGGCGGGTACGAAAGGCACGGCGGAAAGCTCCCAAGTGCAGTTGGGGGCAATCTTGGCAATTGTTTTCATGCCGTGCTTTTGGGCGATCTGCCAGTTGCGGGCGGCGCGAGGACCGGGACCGACAGCACTAATGCTGTATTCACCGACGGTTGTCTTGATGCCGCTATGTTCCAAAGGGATATCCCATTCGCTGACACTCATCAGGTATGCATTCTTCGGCAGGCGGTTTACCAGCGGTTCCACCCAATCATTCTGCCAACCCCAATCCCAGAAAATAACTTTGGCATCGGGATTACCCGCCCAGACCCCTTTCGCGATGGTGGTATTGATCTCCGCCACGACTTCAGCCGGTGTCCGCTGGGAACAGCGGGGGCAGCCTGCGCTGCCGCCGTGACACCAGCAATTGGTAAGGTTTTCCGAAGCGGTGATAGTAAACACGCCCCCCAGGCCAGGTACATTCTGGAAAATGTAGGTTAACGAATCTTTGACATATTGGCGCACCAGGGGGCTGGAGGTGCAAAGAGCCGCATAGGATCCTTCCTGAACCCCTTTGAGCTGGCGGCGATTGTCCTGCTCAAAAAAAGTCAGCGGCATCGCCCGCGGCTCGTTCATGTACAGGTAAATCTTAATCCCATAACGGTTCGCTTGCCGGACCATGTCCCGCAAAGTAGTCAATCGTTTTTCATGGTCCTGGCCAAACTCGCCAAAGACCGTATCCGGGGCCAACTGACGAAGTACCACGTGCATCCAGACGCCGTTGACACCGACTCGGCTAAGCCGCTGGAGCATACCCTCGGGATACGGGTTCAACTCCGGATGCAGCAGCGGGTCGCCGAAAGACGCGAAATAGGAATAAATGAAACGGATATTCTCATCCTTATCCGGCTGGGGTATAGCGGTTCCTGGGCTGCCGGTCGGTGTTGACAACTCCTCAATAAACTGGAAAGGTTTTTCGGCTGCGGGTTCGTCCAGCTCATTCCCGAAATATTTCTCTACAACTTGTTTGATTTGCCGGCAGCGCTGGTTTACGACTTCGGAAGGCGGAGAATACCGCAGCGGCGTGGTGTCGCTACGCTCGCCGCCCAGCTTGACCCAAAGAAAATCATCTTCACGAAGTGTAAAAGCAAGCTCTTCCTCGGAACAGCCCAGCAGCTTGAGAATCTGCTCGCGTGAAATAAGATGCCAGTTCCGGCGGATCAGGGAAATATACCCGCGTTTCAAAAACTGGTCGGAAATCGGCGGCTGCGGCGGTAAACCCATGACCAGAGCCATTTCGCGAATCGTCTGCGGAGAAGTATCCAGCACCTTCGCCATCGTGTCCACCGATACCGATTCCCAATTCCGCCACACGAAGGTATGCAACCGATCGGGAAAATGCAGCGCCAGGTTGAAAGGCTCCTCGGCTTCCTGCCGGGCGTAAATGGGGGAAACAAAAAAGCTTAAATGAGTTACTATCCAAACGAGCATTATGACAATTCTTTTATTCAAGGCTCATTTCCTTTTTCTCATAAAATAACATTAATCTTTGGTAATCATTATTAGGTGCCATTTAACGTCATTAACGAGAATAAGGCAAATAAGCTAAATAATGGGGAGACGCGCACATTTGGGATTAGTCAGGTAAATCGGGCTGGTCCAGGCCAGGTGGCCATCTTCGGTAGTGAGGCGGGCGTAAAGGGGGTTGTCTTTATCAGGGTGCAGATCGATCCGGTGAGAAAGGTTTAGCTTACAGGAGGAATTTTTGTCCGGCAGGCGGAAAAGGCGGATCCGCCGATCCAGGCCACCGGCGTCGAAGGAGAGGTCTTCCAAGTTGATGTCTGATATTTTAATCTGTTTTTTGATAAGGGGGGTCTCCAGGTTGATGACGCCGCGGGTGGGATCGGCCAGGATAGCATCGAAGCCGGCCAGGCCGCCGGTGGTGATAGATTGCCAGGTAATGGTGTGAGAGTTCAGGAAGGAAAGGGGTTTTCCCGGGTTCCAGAAATTGATGGGGCGGGCCTGGAAGAACTCGTTGTCGGTAAGCTGGGCGGAGCCGTCCCAGATGGTCTCTCGGCCTCGGCCGCGGTATTCGGCACCCTGCCAAATGACGCGAATGCGACTGCCTAACTCGGCGGCAGAATATGGACGGCAGGTGTAAATCAGGTCCGGGCCGTTGAAGATGTCCAGCCGTTCGATGGGAGCGGAGCATAAAGCGATGGTGTTAAGTGTGACGGCATCCAGTCCCAAGGGAACAATGTCGCCCATAATGGCCTGAGATTCATCGGGCAAGGTAATGCTGGTGTGGAGAAATAATCGAGCGCCGGTGGTGGCGTAGTGATGACGAAGGCGGAGAGCCTGGAAGATATCTTCACGGGTAAGTCTGGGTGCGAGGAAGCAGGTCAGGCCACCATAGGAACCGAACATGGAGGCGCCGGGATAACTGGCGCCGGGACGGCCCTTATGGCCGTCACTGTTAGCGACAATACCCACCCGCAGTCCCAGAGCGAAGGCGTCATGCAAGAGCCATTCGAAGGTACCCCAGGCGGAGTGAATTTCAATAGCCAATGGAACATGAGAATAATCGGCACGGGTTAGATCGGCATATCGGCCGCCGACGTGAGCGTAGAAAAAGACGTCCTTGTCCTTGAGGACGCGGAATAATTCGCTGGTGGTATGGCAATCGGTGTCGAGGTCACTATGGTCGTAAACTAGGGCGTGCGAGGAGCGATGAATCTGTTCGTCATTATGCAGGAAAATGACATTGTGGTCGCCGCCCTGGCCGGTGTTGCCCGACCATTCGTAACCGGGAAAGGTGACAAATCGGCCGGGCTGGGTGAAAGAGCGGTTCAACTGCTGCAATTGGGACCAGAACTCCCTGGTAATTTGGAAATCGTTGCCCTGATGGCACATAACATCAAGGAAGGCCTTATCGCGGGCAAATTGAAAGTAATCGGCGGCGGAATTGGTGCCGATGGTCTCTTCACTTTGGCCGTGCAAATCACCCCAAAATGATAAAAGGGCGGGAGAATTGATTATCCGGCAGGGATTGGAGCGAGCAAGAAGTCCGCCGGCTGAATCGTGTAACTCAATAGTTAGATCGGTTTCCGCAGCAGTGGATAGATTCTCAATAACCGTGGTGCTTGAGCCGGGTTTAAAGGTGACCTTCTCGGGCAATGAATTGACGGGGCTGCTGGGTTTTAGAAAAATAGTGGCATCGATTTTGTCACTGGGATTGCCCCAGACGTCCTCGGCCTTGAGTGAAAGGCGAAAATTTTGTCCGGTTTCGGCGGTGCTGGGCAGGACGGCGACCCATCTGGCGGGCGGGCCGGGCATGATCTTGAGGGTGGGACTTTGGGGCAGTTCCACGTAATCGTAGGTGGCGAAGGCGTCAACGAGTACCTTAAATTCAAAGGTGTCTTCGCAAAAGGTTTGCATCCGGATGCCGGGCGAGCCACCGGAGGGATTACCATAGCGGACGATAATCTGATCGCCCTGGCGGAGGTAGCCCTTCACTATCTTGATATACAAGGTTTTTCCCCAGGGGCGGATGTTGTTCTTGACGTCGAAGTGGTAGGCTAGGGTGGCGCCGTTACTGGCTTCGATGGATACATAATTGGCGGTAGCGGGATCGCCAAACTGCGGTCGGGCCATGTCGCTGGCGAAGCGCTGAGCGATTTTGAGACTACCGCTGTCGTCGATGCCAAAATAGCCGGCAGTGTAAACCAGATCGAACGAGGCGTATTGACCGGCCTGGACGGGCTGCGAAGAGGTGATAACGGCGGAACCTATCATATCACGCTGATAAGTTGAAAGAGGCATTGGGGGTTGTTCCTTTAATTACTCAAGTTGATTGATATTAAGAAGTTAAAAGTTATATTTAAAAGTTTAAAATTATTCCTTTCACTTTGTTAAATAAGCAGTTACGTCGATTTATAATCGCAATTCGGAGGTTTGAGTATGCTAGATATGGTTATTAATAATAAGGTGTTGCAGGGCGGGGGACAATGGAAATTTTCAAATTTCGGCAGACGGGCAGGGGGCAACCAAATTTCGAGTTTGAGCAGGTGGACAACCGGTTTTTGAGGAGGGGCAGGCGGCCCACTGAATATTAATAAAAACAGCAACATTTATTGTAAAATATATAACAATATATAGAAATATTGTGATTTCTGCAAGAAAAATTTGAAAAAGGCAAAAAAAAATAAAATTTTGTAAATTTTCTTTTGGCATTATCAATTAAAGGGCTATATGCTATTTAGTTCTATAGCGGCTGGGGTTTATACTACCCGTGTCGGGATGATATGCAGAAATAAACCTCTGTTTTTAAGGATTGGATAGAGGGATAGCGAAGGTGTTTGTGTTTGCCATAGAGGCAGAGTTCAATCCTTGCAAGACGCTGCTGTAGCTCAGTTGGTAGAGCGCGTCCTTGGTAAGGACGAGGTCATGGGTTCAACCCCCATCAGCAGCTTTGGGGGAAGCCGATGATTTGTTTTATAAATGGTGATTGTAATGCAGTTAATACATATTAGTTAAGTTAGCGTTTTTTTAGATAATAGATTCGTATAAAAAAATAAAAATTTGAATCTCCCAGAAACAGGAGGACAACTAACATGGCCAAGGAGGTATTTTCCCGTACCAAACCTCACGTAAACGTTGGAACAATCGGACATATTGATCACGGCAAGACGACCTTGACGGCGGCGATAACCATGGTTCAGGCTAAGAAGGGGCTGTCGAAGGCGGTCAGCTATGACGAAGTAGCCAAGGCCTCGGAAAGCCAGGGCCGACGCGACGCGACCAAGATTCTTACCATTGCCACTAGTCATCAGGAGTACGCGACGGAAAATCGTCATTATGCCCATATAGATTGCCCGGGTCATGCGGATTATATCAAGAACATGATTACGGGAGCGGCCCAGATGGATGGTGCGATCCTGGTGGTATCGGCGGCGGACGGACCGATGCCGCAGACGCGGGAGCATGTGTTGCTGGCCCGGCAGGTGAATGTGCCAGCGATCGTGGTGTTCCTGAACAAGGTGGACCTGGTGGATGATCCGGAACTGCTGGAACTGGTGGAGTTGGAGGTTCGGGATCTGTTGAATAAGTATGAATTTGACGGCGATCACGTTCCGGTGATTTACGGCTCGGCTAGTGACGCCTTGAGCCATCCAGATGATCCGGAAAAGACTAAGTGCATCGCGGAACTGATGGATGCCATTGATAAGTATATTCCGGAGCCGGTTCGTGAAATCGATAAGCCCTTCCTGATGCCGGTGGAAGATGTATTCTCCATCAAGGGTCGTGGTACGGTGGGCACCGGCAGGATTGAGCGGGGCCAGATCAAGGTGGGTGAAGAGGTGGAAGTAGTCGGCATAGCCGCGACGCGAAAGACCACGGTGACGGGGGTGGAGATGTTTAACAAGACGCTGGATTATGGCCAGGCAGGCGATAACGTCGGATGCCTGCTGCGGGGCGTGGAAAAGCAGGAACTGGAGCGTGGCATGGTATTGGCCAAACCGGGTTCCATTACGCCACACACCAAATTCGAGGGTGAGATTTACGTTCTGACCAAAGAGGAAGGCGGACGACACTCCCCGTTCTTTACCGGCTACCGGCCGCAGTTTTATTTCCGTACCACCGACGTTACCGGCGGATTGAAGCTGCTGGGCGGGGCGGAGATGTGTATGCCGGGCGATAACGTGACGGTAGAAGTGGAAATCATCTACCCGATCGCCATGGAAGAAGGGCTGCGTTTTGCCGTTCGGGAAGGCGGTAGGACGGTGGGGGCGGGCGTAGTAGTTAAGATCCTGGAATAATCCGCTGATGACGGTCCACGAGGATAACTGATTCAGGATAAAAGGGCAAAGTAAGGTTAAAAAATTGATTTAATAGAGGGTGTGGCAGAGTAAAATCCCACCTTAATACAAACAGCAGCGTATATAAACTATGGCAAAAAAGACGAAAAGGGAATATTTCTGGATGGAATGCGGCGAGTGTGGAGATTACAACTACCGCACCGAGGTAAGCACGATGGGAGGCATCCCGAAATTGGAGTTGAAAAAGTACTGCAAGCGGCAGCGCAAGAGGACGGTACACAAGCTGAGGAAGAAATGATTTTTAACCAAGTGGCTCAGGATAAAGGATTTAAGAAATAGTTCAATAACGTTTAGTCCATGTGATACTTAGTTAACTGCGAGGCCGTTGGTTTTTGTAAATATTTGGGGTATGGTATAATAAGTACGGTGAAGTTTGATTATCAAGTGATAAATAACTTAGCAAGCGCCTCAGGTTTACCTATTACCCTGTCTTGGATATTTTGTTACCTCGTTACCAAATATGAGGCGATAGGCCAGTAGCTTAATTTGGTAGAGCAGCGGTCTCCAAAACCGCCGGTTGGGGGTTCGATTCCCTCCTGGCCTGATGGGAGCAGAAGTTGTGAGTTTGAGTTTTTATAAAAAGGGTCAAGGTTATTATACACGGCTGTGCACGGCCCTGGCGGGTGGGCTGCTGGCAGGTTTGGGGTGCCTGGCGCTAAGAGAGAAACTCAGCGGTATAACGCCCGGCGCGATTATAACCGCGAGTGTGAAACCCTGGTTCCAGGATGGAATACCGCTGGTAATTTTTGCGGTTCTGGGCTGGTTAATATTTAAATTAGTCAATATGGTTAAGTTTGCCGATTTCCTGATCGCTACGGAGGGGGAGATGAAGAAGGTGTCGTGGTCGAGCAAGAAGGAGATAGTAACCTCAACCAAAGTGGTGATCTTTACGGTGATCGTGATGGCGCTGTTGTTGGCGGCGGTGGATTTCGGTTTTTACCAACTTTTTGCCTGGATAGGTGTAATTAAGGAAGTGGCAAAATAATGGGAGAATCCTCCAAATTGACACAGACCAAAGAAAAACACTGGTATGTTTTACGGGTAGCCTCCAATCGAGAAGAGAAAGTACGTGACACGCTGGCACGGAAGGTAGAAATCGAGCAGATCCAGGACCAGATCGGCCGGGTTCTGGTGCCCACGGAAAAAGTAAAACGGGTCAAGAGCGGGCAGCAGCGGGTCTATGAGCGGAAGATTTATCCGGGCTACGTGTTCGTGGAGATGGCGACGGCAGAGGACGGTAGTATCCTGGAGCGGGCGTGGTATGTGATAAAAGAAACCGCCGGGGTGGGTGATTTCGTCGGCACGGAAGGCAAACCCACGCCCATGAATGACGTTGATGTGGCGAAGATGTTATCCCAGGCGGAGGCGCCGACCGATTCGCCGACCATCCAGATGGAGTTTAAGAAGGGCGATCAGATAAAAATTAAGGGCGGAGCCTTTGAAGGATTCGAGGGAGCGGTGGAAGAGATCGATGCGGAAAAAGGTACCGTGCGGGTGATCGTGACCATATTCGGCAGGGCGACCCCATTGGATATCGAATATTGGCAACTGGAAAAGATATAGGAGTGGTTCGGGTTGGGCGTGCCTTAAATATTATCGTATCGCCATATAATTATAATATCGTCCAGCCAAGATAAGAAAGTGACGGAAAGATGGCCAAGGAAATCGCAGGAAAGATAAAAATACAGGCGAAGGGCGGACAAGCAACTCCGGCCCCGCCGATCGGCCCGGCCCTGGGTCAGCATGGCGTTAATATCGGTCAATTTGTTTCGCAATTTAACGAACGAACCAGGGATCTCAACGGTATGATCGTACCGGTGGAGATTACCGTATATAAGGATAAATCATTCAGTTTTATTGTGAAAAGCCCGCCAGCGGCAGAACTGCTCAAGCAGGCAGCAAGTCTGGCCAAGGGCAGCGGGGTGCCCAACAAGGAGAAGGTGGGCAAGGTAACCCGCCAGCAAGTGGAGGAGATAGCCAAGACCAAGCTGAATGATTTGAATGCCTTTGATGTGGAGCAGGCATGCAAGATCATTGCGGGGACGGCCCGCAGTATGGGGATAGAGATAGAAGGTTGAGAGAAAAGAGAAAATCGTATCCTATCCCGGGAGTAACTACTGAAATTATTATCACATACAATACCCAAGCGGGTGCGGCTAACCACGGCCGGTGACAGTGGGAGCGATAAAAACAGATAAATCGCGAGGTGAAATTATGCGTTTTCGCAGTAAGCGATACCAAAAAGAGGCGGCAGCGGCCAGTAAGGAGATGTTGCCGTTAGATGAGGCGGTCAGGAAGATAAAGGCTTGGGCATCCACAAAATTCAATCAGACCGTTGAATGTGTGGTGCATTTGGGGATAGACGCCCGTCAGGCGGACCAGACGGTCCGCGGGGCCATTAGTCTGCCTCATGGGATCGGCAAGAGCTTGAAAGTGATCGCCTTTTGTGAGGGTGAGGATGTTGAACAGGCCAAATCGGCGGGAGCACTAGAAGCGGGCAGCGATGAATTAATCAGTAAGATCCAGGGAGGGTGGCTGGATTTTGACGTGGCGGTAGCTCATCCGCGGCTGATGGGTAAAGTGGGCAAGCTGGGTCGAATACTGGGACCTCAGGGCAAGATGCCTTCGCCCAAGAGTGGGACGGTAACGGCGGATATCGCCAAAGCGGTGAAAGAATACGCGGCGGGCAAAGTTGAGTATCGCAATGACAGCGGCGGCAATGTCCACGTAGCTGTGGGCAAGATAGATTTCGAGCCGGAAAAGCTGGTGGATAACATCAACGCCTTTCTGGAGCAGATTAAGCGGATGCGACCGGTGTCGGTCAAGGGAAACTATATAAAAAAGGTGTGTATCAGCGCGACTATGAGTCCAGCGGTGCAGCTAAATATATCATAATAAATCATTGGTACAAGCTAATGAGAGGCCAAAATGAGTAAAAAAGTCAAAGCTTTGATGGAACGGGAATATCAGTCGCGTTTTGAAAGCGTCGAGGATTGCGCGGTGGTATCACTGCTGGGGATCAACGGGAACGACAACAACCAGATGCGGGGCGATTTGTTGAAAAAGAATATTCGGATAACAGTGGTCAAGAATTCGCTGGCCCAGCGTGCCTTCGAGCACTTTGGTAGAAAAGCGGTCAACGAGTTTCTTGCCGGTCCCAGTGCGGTGGTGTATGGCGGGGAATGTCTGGTGGATGTGGTTAAAGAACTGGTCCAATGGAATAAAAAGCTGGATAACTTCCAGATCAAAGGCAGTTATCTGGAAGGTAAGGCCCTTTCGGCACAGGCTACCAAAGAGCTGGCCAAATTGCCCAGTCGGACTGAACTGCAAGGCGAGCTGGTGATGCTGGCCCAGTCACCGGGGCGCCGGCTGGTCAGCGCGATTGGCTCACCCGCGGCAACTATAGCTGGATGCGTCAAGAGCCTGATTGAGAAACTCGAGGCGGCCTGAGTGGGCGGAACGGGGGGAAAAATATATTGGGGCAGTATTTGTTTAAAGTGCGTAAGCGGATGGGAGAAAAAAAGAATTTTCCGGCTGAGGCAGTTGCCCCTCCGGGGTTAAAACGAGATAGTGGTATCTTGGCAATTGTTTCGGCGATGGTTTTATGGGTTAAAGGAGTTTAAGTAAGATGGCAGAAGAAGCGGTAGCAAGCGAGAAAAATTTCAGTGATGAAATCAAAAAACTCGGCGACAAGATTGTAAACTTAACTTTGATGCAGGCGAAGGAATTGGGGGATTATCTCAAGGAAGTCCATGGGATAGAGCCTGCCGCGGGAGCGGTAGCGGTGGCGATGGCGCCTGGTGCGGGCGGTGCGGCACCGGCCGCGGAGGAAAAGACTTCATTTGATGTGGTGCTCAAGGCGGCAGGAGACCAGAAGATCAAGGTCATCAAGGAAGTGCGGGCATTTACCGGTCTGGGCCTTAAAGAGGCCAAGGACCTGGTAGATAGCGCGCCTAAGCCGGTCAAGGAAGGCGTAAACAAGGAAGAAGCGGATAAGATAGCCAAGGCCCTGCAAGAAGTAGGAGCTACGGTAGAGATTGTTTAAAAATTTATTTTTCCCATTCCAGGTTTAATAGTTTGAATCTGGGATGAGACTTTTGTTTTTCAGGAGACAAATATGTCTGTCACTGAAATTAGAAAATTTGGTAAGTACACCGAATTCGCCGAGATTCCCGATCTGAGCCGAATCCAAGTGGATAGTTATAGCCGGTTTCTCCAGGCGGAGGTGCCACCGGAGAAACGCAAACATATCGGCCTGGAGGCGATGCTGCGGGAAATATTTCCGGTGGTCAGCTATGACGGCAACACTCAGTTGGAGTATATCAGCTATGAGTTTGGCAAGCCGCGTTACAGTCCGGACGAATGCCGGCAACTGCGTTTGACTTATGGGCTGCCTTTTAGATTGCGCTGCCGTCTGGTTCGGAAAGAGCGGGAAGAAATCATGGAGGACAGCGTCTATCTGGGCGAAATTCCGCTGATGATCGGCGGGGGTGAGTTCATTATCAACGGAGCGGAGAGGGTTATCGTTAATCAACTGCACCGTAGTCCGGGCGTGGATTTTGTAATCGAGAGCCGGGAAGGTGATCGTCCGCTGCACGCCTGCCGGATTATTCCCGAGCGCGGCAGTTGGATTGAAATCAACGTCACCAAGAAGGAAATGGCGGTGGTTCGCATCGACCAGTCGAGCAAACTGAGCATCACCACGTTTCTGCGGGCGATGGATGAACGCTGGGGCAGTTCCGAGGCAATTATCCGCGAGTTTTGCCCGACCAAGAATATTTCCGTGAACAATCTAAAACCGGAGATGTGGGCGGTTGGCCCCATTATCGACAAGGAAAGCGGCGAGGTGCTGGTGAAGGCGGGCTGTCAGATCGGCGAGAGCTTGCAGCGGATTCAAAATTCCAGCCTTAAGAAGGTGGAAGTGTGCGATAAGGTGAAGGATTCTCTGGTACTCAATTCTCTGGCGGATGACAGCAGCGAAGGTCACGAACAGGCGCTACTGAAGATTTATTCGCGGCTGCGCCCAGGCAATCCCGCCCAGTTGGAAAAGGCCAAGGTGTTCTTCAAAGAGAAGTTTTACGATGCCAATCGCTATCGGCTGGGCCGAGTGGGTCGGTTTCGCTTGAATCGCAAGTTCCATCAGGACGTCAGCGAAGAAGAAATGACGCTGCGGCCGGAAGATTTTATCAATTCCGTCAAGTACATTTTGAGTTTGCGCAGCGGGGAAGGAATAGTTGACGATATTGACCATCTGGGCAATCGCCGGCTGCGGACCATCGACGAGCTGGCGTCGGATGAGTTGCGTAAGGGTTTCCTGAAACTCCGCCGGTCCGTGCAGGAACGAATGAGCATTAAAGACATCGATCAGATCAGTCGCATTGCGGAGCTGATTAACAGCAAGAGTGTAACCAGCAGCATAGACTTTTTCTTCGGACGCGGAGAGCTGAGCCAGGTCGTGGATCAGACCAATCCGCTCAGCCAGTTAACGCATGAAAGGCGACTGAGCGCCTTGGGACCAGGCGGCTTGAACCGCAAACGGGCCGGTTTTGAAGTGCGGGACGTCCATATCAGCCATTATGGACGGATTTGTCCTATTGAGACGCCGGAAGGCACGAACATCGGTTTGATTTCCTCGTTGAGCATCTATGCAGGGGTGGATGAATACGGCTTTCTGGTAACGCCCTACCGCAAAGTGGAAAAAGGACGGGTAACCCAGGCGGTACAGTTGCGGGCGGATGAGGAAATCGAGGCGGTGCTGGCGCCGGTGGACGTGCTGGAAGACGGCAGCGAAAAGCTCAAAGGAGGGGTAGTGCTGGCCCGAGTGAATGGCGATTTGTCGCAGATCGACAGCAGCGGAATTGAATTTGTGGATATCTCGCCTTGTCAGACGGTGGGGATTTCGGCAGCCTTGATCCCCTTCCTGGAACATGACGACGCCAACCGTGCCCTGATGGGTTCCAATATGCAGCGGCAGGCGGTTCCGTTGTTGAAGACGGAAGGTCCGATCGTTGCTACGGGTTTGGAAAAGGTTGTAGCCCAGAACAGCAGCATGGTGGTGCGATCGGCCAAGGCAGGGGTGGTTACTTACGTGGATGCCATGCGCATTGTCATTGACGACGCGGATGAATACCGGCTGCGGAAGTTCATCGGCCTGAATGAAAGGACCTGCCTCAATCAAAAACCCAACGTTACTTTGGGCCAGCGGGTTAAGAAGGGGCAGATAATCGCGGATGGAGCGGCTACCTGCCAGGGAGAATTGGCCCTGGGGCGTAATGTGCTGGTCGGATTTATGATATTCGACGGCTATAACTTTGAGGACGCTATCCTGATTAGTGAAAAGCTGGTCAAAGAAGATACGTTTACCAGTATCCATATCGAAGAGTATGATATCGAGATTCGCGAGACCAAGCTGGGACGCGAAGAATTCACGCGGGATATCCCCAACGTTTCGGAGAAGGCCCTGGCCAATCTTGATGAGGGCGGAGTGGTCCAGGTGGGCACCTACGTCAAATCTGGTGATATTCTGGCGGGCAAGGTTTCGCCTAAGAGCAAGAGCGAGCTGTCACCGGAGGAGAAGCTGCTGTACGCGATCTTCGGTCGGGCCGGTGAAGACGTCAAGAATGATTCGCTGGAGGTGCCCAGCGGACAGGAAGGCATTGTGATTGACACCAAACGCTTTTCCCGCCGGATGTATATGAGCGATGAGCAGCGCAAGGCCCACAACCAGGCGATGAAGGAATACCAGAAAGAGATGTCGCATAAGGTGGTCGAGTTATTCCGCCAGATGTCGCGGATGATCGAGCAGAAGCTGGAAGTGGTACCTGTGGACCCGGCGACGCGGCAGAAGATGGGGGTCAGCGATAACGATGAAATCATCATGGAGCAGGTGTCATCCTTTGATTTATCCTGGATCAAACCGGCGGCTAAACGGGAAAAGGCGGCGGAACTGATTCAGCCTTTCCTGGCGCGGATCGCCGAACTGCAGGAGGAACAGCAGCGCAAGCTCCAGCAAATGAAACGGGGCGATGAGCTGCCTTCCGGGGTGCTGGAAATGGTGAAGGTGTATATCGCCACGAAGCGGCGGTTGTCGGTGGGCGACAAGATGGCAGGCCGGCACGGCAATAAAGGGGTGATCGCCCGCATTCTGCCGGTGGAGGATATGCCCTTCCTGGAGGATGGCACGCCGTTGGATATCCTGCTCAATCCTTTGGGGGTTCCCGGTCGTATGAATGTCGGCCAGATATTGGAGACCCATTTGGGCTGGGCGGCGAAGATTCTGGGCTTCCAGGCAATCAACCCGGTCTTCGACGGGGCATCGGAAGAGCAGACCCGCGAGGCGGTGGAGGAGGCGAACCGCAAGATCAACGAGTGCATTATAGAAATTGAGCAGAAAAAAATGACGCCTGCTGTCGATCAGTTATATGTAAATATGCCGGCGAGCGGGAAGGTGCCGCTGTTCGATGGTCGCACGGGTGAGCCGTTCGAGCAAAAGGTGACGGTGGGATACATGTACCTGATGAAGCTGCACCACCTGGTGGACGACAAGATCCACGCCCGGGCGACGGGTCCGTACAGCCTGATTACGCAGCAGCCGCTGGGCGGCAAGGCCCGCACCGGCGGGCAGCGGTTCGGGGAGATGGAAGTCTGGGGGCTGGAGGCCTATGGGGCGGCCTATATCTTACAGGAGCTTTTGACGGTCAAGAGCGACGACGTGGAAGGCAGGACCAAGATCTATGAATCGATGGTCAAAGGCACCAATATCCTGGAGGCAGGTACGCCGATATCATTTGACGTATTGTGCAATGAGATTCGCGGGCTGGGTTTGAATATCGTCTTGGAAAAGAAACGGCTCGAAGCAGGGATTTAATTAATGCCCAAAGCCCCAGAGCAGACGAAAAGGCGGCTTGGGGATACAAAAATAAATAAATGGATGTAATGAAAAAACTCGTGCAAGCTGGATTGTGCGAGAAAATATTTTAAAGATTAAGGAGTGGACCAGAGATGGTGGAGTCGATTTACGACCGAATCAACGATTATGGTTCCGTGAAAATTAACCTGGCTAGTTCCAATGACATCCGCAGTTGGTCATTCGGCGAGGTGCGCAAACCGGAGACGATCAATTACCGTACTTATCGACCGGAGAAGGACGGCCTGTTTTGCGAGCGGATTTTTGGTCCGGAGCGGGACTGGGAGTGTGCCTGCGGCAAATATAAGGGTACCAAGTTCAAAGGGATTATCTGCGATCGCTGCGGGGTGAAGGTTACCCACAGCCGCGTCCGCCGCAAACGGATGGGGCATATCAATCTCGCGGCTTCGATCGTGCATATCTGGTTTTTCAAGGCCATGCCTTCACGGCTGGCCAATATTCTGGATATGAAGACCTCTGATTTGGAGAAGATTGTCTACTACCAGGATTATGTGGTAACCGATCCGGGACAAACCCCGTTAAAGCTGAGACAATTGCTCTCCGAGGAAGAATATCGTCGGGCCTTGGAGAGCTACGGCGATGTCTTCATCGCGGAGATGGGGGCTGAGGCGATTCGTTCCCTGCTGCGGAAGATCAACATGGATCAGGAAGTGGTCCTTTTACGCGAAGGTCTGGAAAAGACCAGCAGCCAGCAGAAAAGCAAGGATCTCAGCAAGCGGCTGAAGATTATCGAATCGCTGCGGCACAGCGGCAATAGTCCGGAGTGGATGATCTACGATGTTATTCCCGTGATTCCGCCGGACCTGCGTCCGTTGGTACTCTTGGAGAGCGGCAACTTTGCCACCAGCGATCTCAACGACCTGTATCGCCGCATCATCAATCGTAACAACCGGCTGAAAAAGCTGGTCGATCTGAATGCCCCAGAAGTAATTATCCGCAATGAAAAGCGGATGCTGCAGCAGGCGGTTGACGCTCTGTTTGACAATAGTCGCTGCCGCCGTCCGGTGCTGGGCTCAAGCAATCGACCGCTGAAAAGCCTGACGGATATGATCAAGGGTAAACAGGGGAGATTTCGCGAAAATCTGCTGGGCAAGCGGGTGGACTATTCCGCCCGTTCGGTGATCGTTATCGGCCCGGAGCTGAAGCTGTACCAGTGCGGCCTGCCCAAGAAGATCGCCCTGGAGTTGTATCAGCCATTTATCATCCGGCTTTTGAAGGAGCGGGGCATTACCGATACCATCAAGAGCGCCAAGAAGATGCTGGAACGCCGGGACGAGCGGGTCTGGGATGTTCTGGAAGAGACGATCCGTGAGCATCCGGTATTGCTCAATCGGGCCCCGACTTTGCACCGGATGGGTATCCAGGCCTTCGAGCCGGTCTTGATCGAAGGCAATGCTATTAAATTGCACCCCTTGGTGTGTCGCGGATTCAACGCGGACTTCGACGGCGATCAGATGGCGGTACATCTGCCGTTGAGCGTTGAGGCCCAGGCGGAAGCACACCTCTTAATGCTGGCTACAAATAATATCTTCTCCCCCGCGAACGGCCAGCCGATTATGTCACCGTCACAGGATGTGGTGCTGGGTAATTTTTATATAACCTTGTGCCGGCCCCAGGAAAAAGGCGAAGGAATGGCTTTTAGCGGTCCCTACGAGGCGATGATGGCCTATGAGCAGGGTAAGGTCTCAATGCACGCCAAGATCAAGCTCCGCCTACCGCCCAACAAACAGGCAATTGATGAGAACGATCAGTATAGTGAATATGGCGTGGTGGTGGCTAGTACGGTCGGCCGATGCATCTTTAATGATATACTGCCGGAAGAGATGTCCTTCTATAATTACGCCTTGGGTTCCAAGGGCATAAGCCGTGTAATCCGGGATTGTTACGAACAGGTCGGACGGCACGCGACGATCGACCTGCTGGATAATATCAAGGATAATGGATTTAAGTATGCTACGTTGGCGGGCCTATCCATATCGATAACTGATCTGCGGATTCCCAGCAAGAAGCAGGAAATCATTGACATTACCCAAAAAAGAGTCGATCGCGTCGAGCGCAATTATAAAAGCGGCGCCCTGACCGATGGTGAGCGTTACAACCAGATTATCGATGCGTGGACCCATGCCCGGGTGCAGGTCACCAATGAAATGATGCGGGAGTTGGAAAACGACGTTCGCGATGGCAAGCCTTATCTCAATCCGGTGTTCCTGATGACCGAATCGGGAGCCCGTGGTCGGGTGGATCAGATCCAGCAGCTGGCGGGGATGAGAGCCTTGATGGCTAAGCCGTCCGGCGAGATCATCGAAACCCCCATTAAGGCCAATTTCCGTGAGGGTCTTAATGTTCTGGAGTATTTCAGCTCCACCCACGGTGCCCGCAAGGGACTGGCGGATACCGCCTTGAAGACTGCGGATAGCGGCTACTTAACGAGAAAGCTGGCGGATGTTTGTCAGAATGTAATTGTCACCAAAAATAATTGTGGAACCCTGCAAGGCGTAAACAAGAGCGCTGTTTATGAGGGTGAGCAGATATCCATCCCGCTAAGCGAAGTGATCATCGGCCGGGTAGCTCGCGATACGATTCGCAATCCCATAACGGACGAGATTATCGTGGCGGAAAACGATATCATTACTCTGGAAGTGGCCAAAAAGATTGAAGAACTGGGACTCGATACTATTCGCGTGCGTAGTCCCATGACCTGCGAGAGCAACTTGGGAATTTGTGCCTGCTGCTATGGAGTGGACCTCAGTACCGGCCTAGTGGTAGAGGAAGGTCTGGCGGTTGGTATTATTGCTGCTCAGTCGATCGGTGAGCCGGGCACGCAGCTCACGATGCGTACTTTCCATACCGGCGGTATCGCCGAAAGGGCGGTAATTGAGCATCAGATCCAGGCGGGCCGGGCCGGGACAATAAAATATTCCGACCTCAATGCCGTTGATGTCCCTCAGGAGGACGGCAGCAGCAGGTGGGTGGCCCTGAAACGAAATGGCGAGATCATCCTATTAGATCCCAAGGACCGGGAATTGGACCGATACCGGGTTCCTTATGGGGCGACGATCCAAGTAGTTGAGGGACAGAAGGTTAAGGCGGGCGATGCCCTGGTCGATTGGGACCCCCATAGTGTGCCGATTCTTTCCGAGGCGTCGGGTATCATTAGTTTCCAGGATATCGAGGAAGGTGAGACGATCCGTACGGAGATCGAGGCGGGTCAGCAGCGTCGGCCCGTGGTTATCGAGCACAAGGGTGAAAAGCATCCCAGAATTGTTATTGAAGATGCGGAAGGCAGGATTCTGGACTTCCATTATCTGCCGGCCAAGGCGCGGATACAGGTGGACGAAGGCCAGAATGTACCCGCTGGGGCGCTGCTGGCACTTCAGCCGCGAGCGATTACCGGTACCCAGGATATCACCGGCGGTCTGCCGCGGGTGACGGAAGTCTTCGAAACGCGTCGGCCCAAGGAGCCGGCGGCTATGGCGGAGATCAGCGGCAAGATTGAATTACGCAGCGACAAGCGCCGCGGCAAGATGACCATCATCGTCGAGTCTGAATCCGGTCTGGAAATCGATCATCATGTGCCGCATGACAAGCATCTATTGGTCCACTCGGGAGATTATGTTTATGCCGGTGATCCGCTGACGGATGGGCCGCTGGTGCCGCACGACATCCTGCGGATTAGGGGTGAGGAGGCGTTGCAGAATTATCTGTTGAATGAAATTCAAAGTGTCTATCGGGCCCAAAAGCAGAGCATTAACGACAAGCATGTGGAAGTGGTAATCAGTCAGATGCTGCGGAAGGTCAAGGTGGAAAATCCCGGTGATACCGACATGCTGCCGGGTGATCTGGTGGATAAAAATACCTTCCGTGCCTCTAATAATAAAGTGGCTACCAGTGTAAAGATTACCGAAGCGGGTGATACCGAGCTGAAAGTAGGCCAAGTGGTCAGTCGCGAGGAGCTGGAGCGGATTAACGAGCCGATTTCCACTATCGGTGGCGATGTAGCGGTGGGCGGCAAGTGTCGGCCGGCTACAGGTACCATTATGCTGCTTGGCATTACCAAGGCCTCGTTGCAGTCGGAGAGCTTTATTTCGGCGGCCAGTTTCCAGGAAACCACCAGGGTGCTTACCGAGGCGAGCATTTCCGGCCGGGTTGACCAGTTGTTAGGATTAAAAGAAAATGTTATACTGGGTCATTTGATCCCGGCGGGCACAGCCTTTAAACCATATCTGGGGATCAAGGTCAAGCATGCGGCCCTGCCGCCGAAAGCGGTGGAGCTGGAAGCCAAGGAATTTATCGAGCGCGAGGAGGAAGAGGCCCGCGCCCAGGCGGCGGTCAAGGAAGCCTTGGGTTTGAAGGATTAATAAAGGTTGCAGGTTAAAAATAAGCTTTTGGAGAGATTTATGCCAACATTTAATCAATTAGTAAGAAAAGGACGCAAAAAGGTTTACCGCAAGAATCGCACCCCCGACCTGGGTGGGTCACCCCAGAGGAGGGGAGTGTGCCTGCAGGTGAAAACCCAGACGCCCAAGAAGCCGAATTCCGCTTTGCGGAAGGTGGCACGGGTAAGACTAAGCAACGGCAGGGAAGTCACGGCTTACATTCCCGGTGTCGACCACAATCTGCAGGAGCATAGTATCGTATTGGTGCGGGGCGGCAGGGTCCGCGATTTACCGGGTGTTCGCTATCATATTGTCCGCGGCGTACTGGACACGATGGGTGTTACCGGTCGCAAGCAGGGTCGCAGCAAGTACGGCGCTAAGATAGGAAAATAGCACCAGGCACAGTTTCGGTGATGGATAAATTATTTTTTTTGCAGTTACCGGATTAAAAAGCCATGGGGCGTGATAATCGCTAAAGTGTGAATAATTGTTATGGGAGTTAATTAGATAATGGCAAAATTTTCCTCGGCATCGGCAGCGCAACTTAAACCTGATCCCAGGTACAGCAGTAAATTAGTCGCCAAGTTTATCAACACCATTATGTGGGAGGGCAAAAAATCGGCCGCCCAGAAGGTGGTGTATGATGCCATGGATCTGATTAAAAAACGGGTTAAAGATGTTGCGCCTCTGGAAGTTTTTGAGACGGCAATCAATAATGTCAAACCCATAATTGAGGTCCGCAGCAAGCGGGTGGGCGGTTCTACCTATCAGGTGCCGATGCAGGTGCGGTCTTCCCGACAGCAGTCATTGGCGTTTCGCTGGATCATCAGCGCCACGCGTGCCAAGAAAGGCAAGTCCATGGCGGTCCGCCTGGCGGATGAGCTAGCCGCTGCCTACCGCAAGGAAGGCGACGCCATGACGACACGCGAAAACGTGCATCGCATGGCCGAGGCTAACAAGGCGTTTGCTCACTTCGCATGGTAATACTGTTTTGATAATAACTGCCACAATCCGGTCCTGTTAAAACCTGGTTGTGGCAGTTTTTTATACCAATTATTTGTCTGGAAATTTATGGGCAGCAGAAGCGATTAAATATTGGCGAAAGCTGGTTACAACGTTTATTGAATGATGGTTATGGACCTCAGCAAAGTTCGAAACATAGGAATAATGGCCCACATCGATGCCGGCAAGACCACGGTAACTGAGCGGGTGCTTTTTTTTACCGGCCGAACCTATAAGATCGGCGAAGTTCACAATGGCACCACGGTGATGGACTACCTCGAAGAGGAGCAGCAGCGCGGTATAACGATTACTTCCGCCGCTACCACCTGCCCCTGGAAAAGTTATAAAATTAACCTGATCGACACCCCGGGCCATGTTGATTTTACCGTGGAGGTGGAAAGATCCCTGCGAGTTTTGGATGGCGCCGTGGCGGTTTTTGATGCCAGCGAAGGCGTCCAGGCCCAGTCGGAGACGGTTTGGCGTCAGGCAAAAAAATATTCCGTGCCCTGCATCTGTTTTATTAACAAGATGGACAAGGTCGGCGCCGATTATGAAATGTCGGTCAACAGCCTGCGGGAAAAACTCCTGGCCAATCCGGTTTCGCTGCATCTGCCGATCGGGAAAGAGGGGAATTTTATGGGTTTCATTGATCTGCTGGATATGAAAATGCTGCTATTTCAGGAGCAGAAGGTCGGCAGCTCGTTTACGGAGTACGAAATACCGCAGGAATATCGCCAGCCCGCCGAACAGGCCCGCCACCACCTGATCGAGCAGGCAGCGGATTTTAATGACGCGCTAATGGCAAAATATATCAGTGACCAACCCGTAACCCGCGAGGAAATCCTCGTGGGCCTGCGGCAGGGTACACTTTTGGGACAATTGAATCCGACGCTGTGCGGTTCGGCCCTGCAAAGTATTGGGTCCCGCAAAATGCTCGATGCGGTGGTTGATTTTCTTCCCAGTCCGCTGGATCGGGGGGCGGTAAAGGCGCATGTCCCCGCTAAACTTGACAAGTGCATCGAGGTTGCCTGCGATCCAGGTGGACCGTTTGTCGCTCTGGCCTTCAAAATAACCTCCGATCAACATGGGGATCTGACTTTTATCCGCATATATTCCGGCACCGTCAAGACCGGCATGCGGATATTGAACTCAACCCGGAACAAAAAAGAGAATGTGAATAAAATATGCCACATGCACGCTAATGAGCGGATCTTGTGTGACCAGGCGCAGGCGGGGGACATTGTCGCTCTTATTGGTTTAAAACAGACTTTAACCGGTGATACCCTTTGCCATTTGAAGTATTCGGTCTTGCTGGAGAGCATAACCTTTCCTGAGCCGGTACTGAGTCTCTCCATCGAACCGGTAACCGCCGGGGAAGGGGCTAAGCTGGGGGAGGCCTTAAACACTCTTAAGCGGGAAGATCCCACCTTCCGGGCCCATTATCAAGAAGACACCGGCCAGACGATCATCAGCGGCATGGGTGAATTGCATCTGGAGATCCTCCAGCATAAGTTGATTCGCGATATGAAAGTTAACGTTCGCGTCGGCCGACCGCGGGTCGCGTATAAAGAGACCATCAGCCAGCCGGCACAGGGAGTGGGAAAATTTATTAAACAAACCGGCGGTCACGGGCAATATGGCCATGTAGTTATTGAAGTGGAGCCGTATCATCCGGAACCGCTCCAGGATAATTTGATTTTTGAAGACAAGATAACCGGCGGGGTGATTCCCAAGGAGTACGTCACTTCTGTCATTTCGGGGATCCGCCAGGCGGCGGCGACCGGCGTTTTGGCTGGTTTCCCGATGATTGATATCAAGGTCAGGATTATTGACGGCTCCTACCACCCGGTGGATTCCTCGGATTTAGCCTTTCAGCAGGCAGGAGGTCTAGCCTTTATTGACGCGGTGCAAAATGCCCATGCCGTTTTGCTGGAACCTATCATGAAGCTGGAAGTATTAACGCCGGATCAGTATTATGGCGCCGTGCAGGGCGATTTAACCCGGAAAAGGGCGGAAATCTACCAGACCGGACAGCGCGGCTCCATAAGGATTATTCACGCCCATGTGCCTTTGGCGGAGATGTTTGGCTATGCCAGCGATCTACGCAGCATAACCCAGGGCCGGGGCAGCTATACTATGGAGACCGAAACTTACACTCGGGTACCGGAACAGATTTCGCAAAAGGTCCTGGAGACGGTCTATTGACGAGGTTTTTCCCCGATCTTGTGGCGAAATTACTGTTTTATTATTTGCAATCAAACGTAAACAGGAAAGTCATTAAATATGTAAGTATATATCTATCAAGCACTTACCTGAAATTGCCCCGGCTGGGGGTAGATTGTACTTTGTCGGCCCCGCTAACTTGGGGCAGATTAATGGGAGAGGGGGATAAACCTCTCTATATAGGTCTAAGCAGTTAAAATAGTTAGAAATTTTTTTTTCTGTTGACGAATATTCCGGAATAGCTAATATAACGGGTCTAACTATTGCTTGAGTGGTTTTATGAAAGTCGGTATTTAGGAAAGATAGACGGCTTTGAGGGAGGGTTTTTTGTATTGAAAAGGAAAAGCTTAATTTAAATAACCGGAGTAATTGCAGTGGAGTCGGAAAAAATAAGAATACGAATGGAAGCCTACGATCATGGCGCGTTGGATGCCTCCGCCAGCGAGATTGTGGACCATGCCCGTCGCACCAACGCCAGGGTAAGCGGCCCGATTCCATTACCGACACGGATCGAGCGATATACGGTGTTGCGCTCACCTCATATTGACAAGAAGTCACGTGAGCAGTTTGAAATCCGCACTCATAAGAGGATTATCGATATTTTTGATGCTAATCCCCGTACGATAGAAGCCTTGAACAAATTGGTGGTACCGGCGGGGGTTTTTATTAAAATTCGCGTATAAACGCGAGCAATTTTAATGTTGACCTTTTTGGGGTTGGCATTTTTGTTTTAATTTCTTCAGGGCAAGGCAACGAGAGAAAAAAGATGAACGTGGCATTGTTAGGCAAAAAAATAGGCATGACCCAGATATATGACGATAAAGGGGTGATAGTACCCGTAACCGTCATCCAGGCCGGTCCCTGCATGGTCATGCAGGTAAAGACACAGCAAAGTGATGGGTATAATGCCTTGCAGTTGGGGTTCGATGATATCAAGCGTTCGCGGTGCAAGAAGCCCCAAATCGGGCATGCGAAAAAAGCGGGTACGCCCGTCAAGCGGTTTGTCCGCGAGGTTCGCCTGGAAGGTCTGCCGGAGCAAAAGCCGGGCGATCAGCTTAACGTGGAGTTATTTAATGAAATCAAATATGTGGATGTGACCGGCACGAGCAAGGGCAAAGGTTTTGCCGGCGTAATGAAGCGGCATAATTTTAAGGGTATGTGCAGTTCCCATGGCACGGAGCGCAAGCACCGTCATCCCGGCGGGATTGGGGCGAATTCCGGTGGTCGCGGGACCAGCCGCGCCATCAGACTAGGGAAAAAAATGGGCGGTCACATGGGCCATGTTCGCTGCACCACGCGTAATCATCGGGTTATGGGTATTGATAAGGAAAACGACCTGTTGCTGATAAAAGGCTCGATCGGCGGGCCGAGAAACGGGTATGTGGTGGTCGCCAAGGCTAAGACTAAAACTTAATTTAAATCAGTCGTGAATTGGTTCTAAGTTGTGGAATATATGATAGAGATAGCGGTACATAATAGCGAAGGTAAAGAAGTCAGCCGGATGCAGATCGATGAGGCCCTGCTGGGCAGGGTGATTAAACCCGCTTTGTTGAAGCAGGCCATCGTTATGTATCATGCCAATAAGCGGCAGGGCACGGTCGCCACCAAGAGTCGAGGTATGGTAGAGGGCTCGACGGCCAAGATTTATCGGCAAAAGGGCACCGGTCGGGCCCGGATGGGTACTGTTCGTACCAATATCCGCAAAGGCGGCGGGGTTGCCTTTGCCAAGCAACTGCGTGATTTCAGTCAGCGAATGCCGCAGAAGCAGCGGCGGCTGGCCCGCAATTCGGCTATTTTGGCCAAATTGCAAAGTAATGATATGGTAGTGGTGGATAAGCTCGAATTAAGCCAGCCCCGGACCAGGGATTTCGCCGCTATCCTGCGTAACCTCCAGATTGACAGAAGCTGCCTGGTAACAACCCATCAATATGATGAAACCCTTTATAAATCGCTACGTAATATCCCACGGGTAGATATGCTGGAAGTGGATCAGCTCAATGCGGGGGATATTTGCAATCATCGCAAATTGCTCTTTACCCGGGACGCCCTCGATTTACTACTGGCTTCAACAAAAACGGGGCAGACTGATGAAAAAGCGGTAAATGATAAGGCCGAGGTTTATTAAATGGATAAGTACCAGGTAGTTATACGACCATTGATCACTGAACGGGGCACGCATCAGTCCCAAAAACTCAATGCGTATTCCTTCCAGGTGCATCACCAGGCGAATAAGATCGAGATCAAGGAAGCGGTGGAGAAAATATATAATGTCAAAGTGTTGGATGTCAGAACCGCCAACCGCAAGGGTAAACCCCGGCGGCGGGGTCATACTCGTGGCACTACCGCCTCGTGGAAAAAGGCGATTGTCGTTTTGCATTCGGATTATCGGATTGATTTGTTCTAAGATTGATGAGGTTAAATAAATGAATCATCTGGCGAGGATTGCCAGTTGATAAAGGCTTGAAAGTAAAAGAGATAAAAAATGGGTATTCGTATATACAAACCAACATCAGCCGGCCGGCGAAACGCCTCGGTGAATGATTACGCCGAACTGACACGCAGCGAGCCGGAGAAATCGCTGATAAAGCGGATCAAAAAGAATGGCGGTCGCAACCACAGCGGTAAGGTAACGGTTCGCTTTCGCGGGGGCGGGGCCAGGCGGATATATCGTATTATCGATTTCAAACGCAATAAAGACGGTATTACCGCCGAGGTGTACTCGATAGAGTATGATCCTAATCGCACCTGCCATATCGCACTCTTGCAATATGCCGACGGTGAAAAGCGCTATATATTGGCCCCCCTGGGACTTAAGCAGGGTGATATTCTGGAGAGCGGATCACAGGTGGAGCCGAAAATTGGCAACTGCATGCCAATGGCCACAATACCGGTGGGATTAGAGATTCACAATATTGAGCTTATTCCTGGCCAAGGCGGCAAGTTAGTACGTACCGCGGGAAGCGTGGCCCGGCTGGCGGCGAAAGAGGGTGAACAGGCCCATCTTATTATGCCCAGCGGCGAGATAAGGATAGTCCCCTTGACCTGCCGGGCGACAATCGGTCAGGTGGGTAACCTCGATCATCAAAATGTAACTATCGGCAAGGCAGGCCGCAAACGCCATATGGGCCGAAAGCCCCATGTTCGCGGCAAGGCGATGAACCCGGTGGCCCATCCAATGGGCGGCGGGGAAGGCCGATCGAATGGCGGCAGGCACCCTTGCTCACCCACTGGGGTATTGGCCAAAGGCGGCAAAACCCGCAACCCGCGGAAGGTTTCCAATAAGCGGATCATTCGTCGTCGCAAGAGTCGCCGAGGCGCTCAACTGGTTTTGTAAATAAAAGGAATTTAGGCATATGGGTAGATCGCTGAAGAAGGGTCCTTTTGTAGAAGAAAGACTTTTTCGAAAAGTCCTTAAACAGCAGGACATGGGCACGTTTGAGCCGATCAAGACCTGGGCCCGTCGGTGTACCATAGTGCCGGAATTCGTGGGTTATACCTTCATGGTACACAACGGTAAGATATTTAATAAGGTATTCGTCACAGAAGATATGGTCGGCCACAAGTTGGGTGAGTTTTCCCCAACGCGTATCTTCCGCGGTCATAGCGGTAAGAAAGTATAAGGGTAGAAACGGGTAAGAATTTAACTTATTATTGCAGTATTGAAGATTATAAATGCTAAGTGGAAGTAAACTTAAAGGATGCAGACTTTCAAAGGGCCTAACCATCACCGCGTTAGCGCAGGCGATGGTGCCAACTAATATTTCTCCCGAGAGAATTGTCGCCCGGATGAAAAAGTATCGGACGGCGATAAGTAACTGGGAGCGGAATTTATACCGGCCCCACCCCCGGCAGACGGATATCGATACTTTAGCCAGGGTATTGGGTGTGGATCAGCAGGAACTGATCGTCTGGTCCGCCAGCCATCGATTCGCTCCGATCGCCCCGCGGAAGGTAAAGCTGGTCGTGGATTTGATCCGCGGCCGGTCGGTACAGGATGCTCTGGATGTCCTGCGTTTTACCAACAAGCGGGCGGCGGTGATGGTGGAAAAAGTGATCAGCAGCGCCGTGGCCAATGCGGATGAGCAGGAAGCTGATGTGGAAAAATTATATGTATCCCAGGCCTGGGTTGATGGCGGCGGCATTCGGCCGGGCACCCGGCGGTGGCGGCCCAAAGATCGCGGCCGGGCGGTATCCTTTACCCGCCTGGCCAGCCATATTAATGTTACGCTGGATCTGGAATAGTAACCTGGGTTTCGAGCGGAAAGATAAGGAAAATAGGGAATAATTTTATGAATAGCTGTATAAGTTTGGGAGAAACAAGGATTTGCCGCTCAGGGCAGGGATCGAGGTAATATAAATGGGACAGAAAGTCTCGCCGATTGGTTTTAGAACCGGCATAACCTTGGGCTGGAAGAGCCGCTGGTTCGCTCCCAAGGCCGCTTATGGGGAATTTTTGATCGAGGATCAGAAGATACGCAAATTTCTGGATGATCGCTTGAATCGTAAGCCCCCCTATGCGGCGATCACAGATGTGGAAATCGAAAGAACGCGAGACGATGTTCGGGTGACGCTGCATACGGCCCGGCCGGGGCTGGTCATCGGCCCCAAGGGCGCCGAGGTCGATAAGCTGCGTGAGGAATTGGAAGACCTTATCGACCGCAAGATGAATTTAAATGTGGTCGAGATCAAAAATCCCGAGTTGAATGCCAAACTGGTGGCGGAAGCCATCTCGGAGCAGTTAAGAAGGCGGGCGGCCTTTCGCCGAACAATGAAGCAGCAATGTGAGACGGCGATGAGCATGGGCGCCCTGGGGGTGAAGATTATGTGCTCGGGCAGATTGGGCGGGGCGGAATTGGCCCGGACGGAAACCCAGATTATGGGTAGTATTCCGCTACAGACGCTCGATGCTAATGTTGATTATGGCTTGGCGGTTTCGGTGACCACTTATGGTACGATAGGCATTAAGGTATGGATTTATCGTGGTATGTACGGCCAGGAGGTCGAGATTGATACGACCCGCAGACCGACCCGACGCTCCCGATTTTCCGGCAGATAAATAAGATCGAGATGATACTTTAGGATAAAAGAAAAAAGGATGATGTTATGGCGTTAATGCCCAAAAGAGTAAAGTACCGCAAGTATCAGCGAGGCAAAGTAAAAGGAGTTGCCACCCGCGGTAATTTTGTCGCTTTTGGTGATTATGGCATTCAGTCGCTGGAATGCGGGCTGATCAGCGGCCGGCAGATCGAGGCGGGCCGAGTAGCGGCGACCCATTTTCTCCATCGAGAAGGCAAAGTCTTCATCAGGATCTTCCCCCATCGTTCGGTCTCTAAAAAACCCCTGGAGGTCCGCATGGGCAAGGGCAAGGGTGAGCCGGATCAGTGGGTGGCGTCGGTAAAGCCGGGCACAGTCATGTTTGAGATCGGCGGTGTTGCGGAAGATGTGGCCCGAAAGGCGATTTTGAGAGTGGCGCATAAGATGCCGGTTAGATGCCGGTTTGTTTCCCGCCGGCATACCGCTTAAGCTCAGGTAGTTGCCAGGCGTGAACCGTAAATTAATGAATCGAATGTTGAAAACCAGTTTTACAAGAGATATGAGTCAGCAAAAGCCATGAAAGCCCGTGAAATAAGAGAAATGAATCCTGATGAGCTGGTTGACGAACTGGAAAACCTGCGGAAGCGTTTTTTTGAGATCCGCACCCAGGCAGTGACCGAAAAACTGGAAGACCCCAGTCAGTTGACCAAGATCAAGCGTGATATTGCCCGCCTTGCGACTGTAATGCGGGAAAGAGAATTGGCGCGTCAGGCGGAACAGACGTAAGGATAAAAAACCGCCGGCGGAAAGGATTAATTAAGGATGTCTTCTGAAAAGCGAAAACCACTCATGCTATATAAAGGCGTAGTCACCCGGAAGTCCGGTGACAAGACGATTCGCGTGGAATTAAGTTATATCGACAGGCACCCCAAATACGAAAAGATTCTTCGCTGCCGGACCATTACTCACGTTCATGATGAAAAAAATGAAGCTCGGTTAGGTGATAAGGTGGAGATTTGCAAGTGCCGTCCTTTAAGTAAGACCAAAAATTGGCGTTTGGTGCGGGTGCTGGCCCAAAGTTAGCCGGAGGCGGATAAGCGATTATTTTGCGGAAGTCAGGTAAAGGCGATGATACAACAGGAAACCATAATTAATATTGCCGATAATTCCGGCGCCAAGACAGCATTGTGCGTACGGGTGCTGGGTGGCAGCACGGCACGGGGCAAGTTTACCCGCCGCACTGCCGGTCTGGGAGACATCATAAAGGTCGCGATTAAAAAATCCATCCCCTCGATGACCCTGGATGATAAAAAGGTGCATCGCTGCGTGATTATTCGCAGTACGTATCCTACCCGCCGACCCGACGGCAGTTATATTCGTTTTGATAGTAATGCGGGCGTCCTGATCGACGATAATGGAGATCCGATTGGCACCCGGATTTTTGGCGCCGTGGCCCGGGAATTGCGTGAGAAGAATTTTATGAAGATTATTTCTCTGGCCGCGGAGGTGGTATAGATGGCAGCCCACATTAAAAAAGATGATATCGTGGAAGTAATTGCGGGGGATTATCGTGGCTCCCGCGGCAAGGTGCTGAGAGTGGACCCGGTGCGGGGGAAAGTGGTTGTGGAAGGCATTAGCCGGATCTACAAGCATGTTCGGCCCTCGCGTCAGAATCCCCATGGCGGCCGGCTGCAGATTGAGCAACCCATAGATATCAGCAACGTACTGCCCGTCTGCCAGAAGACGGATAAGCCCACTCGGGTCCGCTTTAAGATTGAACCGAGCGGCAAGAAAACGCGGGTGGCCCTTGAGGGCAGTGAAATTGGAATAGTCAAAAAGGCGAAGAGTTAGTTGAGCTAGAACAGAGGCGTTGATTTATGACCCGGCTGGAAGCGTTATATAAATCGAAGATAGTACCGCGGCTGACGGAAGAGTTTAGGTACCACAATCCGATGCAGGTGCCCAAGCTGGAGAAAATTGTCGTCTCGATGGGCGTGGGCCGGGCGGTCCAGGACAAGAAACTCCTGGAAGGAGCCATTAAGGATATCAGTCTGATCACCGGCCAAAAGCCGTACGTCTGCAAGGCGAAAAAGAGCGTATCTAACTTTAAGCTCCGCGAAGGTATGGAGATCGGCCTGAAAGTTACCTTGCGTGGCGACCGGATGTACGAGTTTCTGGATCGTTTGGTCAGCCTGGCGGTGCCGCGTATCCGCGATTTTCGCGGCTTGAGTTCCCATGCCTTTGACGGACGCGGCAATTACTCCATGGGATTATCAGAGCAGGGTGTATTTCCGGAGATTGAGCTGGACAAAATCGTAGCCCAGCAGGGAATGAATATAGCGATGATTACTACGGCACGAACGGATGATGAAGGCCGACAGTTATTAAAACTATTCGGAATGCCGTTTCGTGTATGATAGTTAGCGCCCCGATTAGCCGGGGTCTGATGAGGAGCGCATGGCGACAAAAGCGTTAAGAATCAAAGCGGAAAAGAAACCAAAATTCCCCGTGCGGGCTTACACCCGCTGTCAGTTGTGTGGCCGGCCTCGAGCGGTTTATCGTAAGTTTAAGATTTGTCGGATTTGTTTTCGTACCTTGGCTAACGAGGGCAAGATCCCCGGCGTCCGGAAAGCGAGTTGGTAAAAATGAAGAATAAAATTATTGATAGTTTGAAGCGAGTTTAATATGAGTCACAGTGACCCAATTTCCGATATGCTCACCCGGATCCGCAACAGTATCCAGGCGGGCCATGCTGAGGTTATAGTAAAGGCCTCTAAGATTTGTGAAGGTATCGCCCGGGTATTATTGGAGCAGGGTTATATCGAAGATTACGATCGTGTTGAGACGGACAATAAGCAGGATATCCTGCGGATCAAGCTTAAATATGGTCCGCTGGGGGAAAAGATTATCCGCAAAATTACCCGTTACAGCAAGCCGTCACGCCGGGTTTATCGTGGTATAAGCGATCTGCCGCAGGTTATAGCCGGTATGGGTATTGCCATTGTCAGCACGAATCAGGGAGTACTCTCTGACCAGCAATGCCGCCAGCGCAATATCGGCGGTGAGCTATTGTGTTTGGTATATTAGTATTTACTAAATGTTTTAAGGCCGTTTTTTCGTCCGATAGGTTTAATTTTTTTATAAGAAATTGATATATGAGTCGCATAGGTAAAAAACCGGTAAAAGTACCCACAGGAATCAAGGTTGAACTAAAAGATCGTTTACTTAAGATCAGCGGTTCTACCCAGTTCCTGATGTTTGATATTCATCCGGCAATAAAGGTGGAATATGACGTGTCTGCGGCCGAGATTCGCGTGACCCGCAGCAGCGATCAGCGGACTCATCGTGCTCTGCACGGCACCACGCGAGCTGTGATCGCCAATATGATTGAGGGAGTCAGCAAGGGATTTCAGAAGGGTTTGAAAATTTTTGGCACCGGTTACGGCGTAAAAATTCAGGGTAGTGATCTGATTTTGACGGTCGGCTACGCCAGCTCGGTGAGCCTGACGATTCCCAAGGGGATTAAGGTGGATATTAAAACCCCCAACACGCGGGGAAATGATATCCCGGCCGAGTTTGTCGTAAGCGGCGCGGATAAATGCCTGGTTGGCCAGTTTGCCGCGGAAGTCCGTAAAGCGCGACCCCCGGAGCCTTATCTGGGCAAGGGAATCCGTTATGCTGATGAAGTGGTTAAGCGGAAAGCAGGCAAGGCTTTGGTGAAGACGGGATAATTTTTAGCAGTAGCGGCTGTCATAAATCGCCGCTGGTGAGATAATAATGAATAAAGAGAAGTTTAAAGTTGGTCAGCATCTTCGGCGCCGCCAACGAGTGCGCAAGAAAATTTTCGGCGATGCTAAACGACCGCGGCTGTCGGTATTTCGTTCAAACCGGCATATGTACGCCCAGATTATCGATGATAATGCGGGTATTACTCTAGTGGCTGCCAGTACCCTCAGTGATAAACTGGAGCATAAGGTCAAATACCCCGGTAATGTGGCAGCCGCCGCTAAAATAGGCGAGGCGATCGCCCGCAAAGCCTTGGCCTTGGGTATCAGAAAGGTGCGTTTTGACCGCAGCGGCTATAAGTACCACGGCCGGATTCGAGCCTTGGCCGATGCCTCGCGCGAAGCAGGGCTGATATTTTAGTAATGATAATCATTTAAGTTCGGCAAAAAGTTAAGTTTATGGTGATAATTGGAGATAAAGGTGGCAAAAACAAGGCCCCAAAATCAGGGTTTTAATGATGAGAGTCCTTATCAAAGTGAGGTGGTAAAGGTCTATCGCTGTTCGACCGTGGTCAAAGGCGGTCGCCGATTTAGCTTCGCCGGCCTGGTGGTGGTGGGCAATCGTGCCGGGGAGGTGGGCTATGGCTATGGCAAGGCGAATGAGGTACCACCCGCGGTAGAGAAGGCCACCAAAGAAGCCCGAAAAAATCTGGTTAAGGTAAATCTTTTGGGCAGTACCATTCCTCACCAGGTGATCGGCCAATTTGGAGCGACGAAGGTGGTCTTGATTCCCGCCAGCGAAGGTACCGGCGTGATAGCCGGGGCCGCCGTTAGGGCGGTGTTAGAGTTGGCGGGCGTACATGACGTATTGACCAAGACTTATGGCAGTACCAGCGCCAAAAATGTTGTCAAAGCGACATTAAACGCCTTGCAGAATTTGTCCAGCCGCGAGCTGATTGAGAAGTTGCGCGGGGTAAGCATTCCAGTATCTTAAAGGTTGTCCGTTATGATGAGTCATGAAATTACAGCGCAGGTGGGAAAACACAAACCTCGCACCCGTCGCGGCAGGGGCCAGGGCAGTGGTCTGGGCAAGACCTGCGGCCGCGGCAGTAAAGGTCAGTTATCTCGTGCTGGCAGTCGTCCGCCCATTACCATGGAAGGCGGCCAGATGCCGTTATTTAGGCGGTTGCCCAAACGGGGATTTAATAACGCCAATTTTTCTCGGCGTTTTGCCATTATCAACGTGGGCCAGTTGGATCATTTTGCGGAAGACTCTCGCGTGGATGCGGAGCTTCTGGTTCAGGCCGGTTTTTTACGCTGTGTGGATCTGCCGCTCAAGGTATTGGGAAACGGCGAATTAAATCATCGCTTGACGGTGGTGGCTCATAGTTTTACCCGCAGTGCCCAACAGAAAATCACTAGTGCCGGCGGGAAAGTTGAATTGGTGGGAAAAAACAGTCCAAAATAATTTAGATGTGATAGATTAATGTTAACCACGATTATAAACATATTCAAAATCCCGGAGCTGCGTAAAAAGATCATTTTTACGGTGGCTATGCTCTGTATCTATCGCATCGGCTTCCATGTGGCGGTGCCCGGCGTAAACCAGGAAGCAATGCTTAGTAAAATGCAGCAAAGCGATTCTTCTTCACCTTTGGGACGCATCGCGGATTATCTCCAGATTTTTACCGGCGGAAGTCTCCGCCAGAGCAGTCTCTTTGGGCTGGGCATCATGCCTTATATTTCCGCTTCGATCATCTTTCAGTTGTTGATTACCGTGGTGCCAGCCTTGGAGAAATTGCAGAAAGAAGGGGAGGTCGGCAGAAAGAAAATTCAGGAATATACCCGCTATGCTACGGTCGGATTGTGTATGGTCCAATCGATCGCGGTGGTTTATTGGATGAGGTCGCTGGGTTTTGTCTACCTTGATATCGTCCAGAACCACTGGACGATGTTCCTGCTGATGAGTGCCCTGGGCATGACCGCGGGGACTATCTTTCTCATGTGGCTGGGCGAGCAGATTGATGAATATGGCGTGGGCAATGGTATCAGTCTTATCATTATGGCCGGTATCGTGGTTCGCATGCCCTTTGCGATCTGGCAGGTGATAAAAATGTCGAATTTTTCCGTTGACGCACCTGCCAACGCCTTGGGAGCGTCTAAGATTTTCTTTTTAATTATTTGTTTTGTCGGCGTTGTGGCTGGCGCCATATTAATCACGCAGGGCCAGAGGCGAATCCCCATTCAACAGGCGAAAATGATGCGGGGTCGGCGGGTGGTGGGCGGACAGCGGCATTATCTGCCCCTGCGGGTTAATCACGGTGGTGTGATGCCGATTATTTTCGCTGTCACTATTATGCAGTTTCCACCCATTGTTTTTTCCCAACTGTCTAAGTATACGGAAGCGAACGCCTTCTATGTTATGTATGATGCATTTCGGCCCACATCGTTTACTTATAATTTTCTCTATGTCGCGATGATTTATTTCTTTGCTTACTTCTGGACTACGGTTCAGTTTCAGCCCAAGGAGATGGCCAACCACCTGCGGGATTATGGCAGCTTCATCCCCGGCTTGCGTCCCGGCCGGCGGACCGCCGAGTATCTCGAACGGGTCATGTCGCGGATAACCTATGTGGGTGCCGCATTTTTGTCGATCATTGCCGTGGTGCCCACCCTGGTTTTTGTCTGGATGGATATCCCCTTTAGTGTGGCGACCTTCCTCGGTGGCACCGGCTTATTGATTGTGGTTTCCGTCTCTTTGGATTTGGTCCAGCGGATCGAAACCAATCTGATTATGAGAAATTATGCCGGTTTTATGGAAGGCGGAAGGATAAAGGGGGCGTACGCATGATTGTAATTTTTCTTGGCCCGCCCGGAGCGGGAAAGGGCACGCAATGCAAACTGCTGGTCGATCGTTATGGGCTGAAACATCTGTCCAGTGGCGACATTTTACGTCGCGAGCGCAAAGAGGGAACCAATCTGGGAAAGCAGGCCCAGTCATATATGGATAGCGGCCAGTTGGTGCCGGACGATTTGATCGTCGCTATGATGATGAAGGAGATACAAACTGCTGGCAACAGCGGGGGTTTTGTCCTGGATGGTTTTCCCCGCACCATCGGCCAGGCCCTGGAGCTGGATAAAGCCCTGGAAGAAGCGGACAAGGAAGTTGATGTGGTGTTGAATTTACGGGTAGATGATATCAAACTGGAAGAGCGGATCGTTGGTCGGCGAAGTTGTTCCCGGTGCGGCGCCGCCTATCATATGATATTCAATCCCCCACAAAATGATAATTTATGCGATCGTGGCTGTGGCCCGTTGATGCAGCGAGCGGATGATACTGCAGAAGTAGTTCGTAATCGGATCAAAAATTACCATGAGCTGACCTCGCCGTTGATATCATATTATTCCCAGACAGACAATCTTCACCATATTGACGGCAATGTCTCGATTGATGAGGTTACCGCAGAGTTATTAAACATTATGGATGGTATCCTGCAGGATACCTAAAATAATTTATGGCTGTTGCAATCCGTACGGAACGAGAAATTGAATTAATTCGCGCCGCCGGGAGAATCGTAGCGCAGGTATTGCAACGCCTTACCGAAGAGGCAGTGGCGGGGGTAACCACCGCCCAGTTAGCCCAGGTGAGTGATCAGATGATAGCCGATGCGGGTGCGATTGCCTTGTTTAAGGGCGTAAAGAAGCCCCGGGCAAAGTTTGATTTTCCCGCCAGCATCTGCTGCAGCATTAACGAAGAAGTGGTGCATGGGATTCCCGGCACCCGCCAATTGGCGCCGAATGATATAATTAGCATTGATTGCGGCGTTAAGTTAAAGGGCTATTGTGGTGACGCCGCCACGACGATTATTGTTGGTGATGTCCCGCCGCGGGTCCGGCAGTTGGTGCAGGTCACCCGGCAGATGCTCGAGCTTGCGCTTACCGAAAGCCGGCCGGGACGCTATTGGAGCGAAATAGCCGCCTTAATGCAGGACCATGCGGAAAAGGCCGGCTTCGCGGTAGTCAAGGATTACGTCGGCCACGGGATCGGTCGTCAGATGCACGAGGATCCCAAGCTGCCGAATTTTGTCAGTGAAGAGCTCTTGAGAAATGATTTTGTCCTGCGAAAAGGCATGATTTTAGCGGTGGAGCCGATGGTTAATTTGGGTACGGATCGGGTCAGGGAACGGGATGATTCCTGGACCGTTGTTACGGTGGATGGCCAGCCCTCCGCCCATTTTGAGCACACCATGGCGATTACCGATAATGGCGCCGAGGCATTGACCGTCTTGAATTGAGTAATGCGGGTGATGCGTTTGGATTTCATCGCTTAGTTGTTTTTGCCGGTGTCGATTTTAGTTTTCACAGGATTGTAGGTTTATGGTAAAACGCGATGCTATTAGAGTGGACGCTAAAGTATTGGAGGCATTGCCGAACGCCGTGTTTAAAGTAGCTTTGGAAAATGGTCATGAAATTCTGGCCCATGTTTCAGGAAAGATGCGGATGAATTTCATCAGGATTTTACCGGGTGATATGGTTACGGTTGAGCTTAGTCCTTATGATTTGACTCGAGGCCGCATTATTCTGCGTAAGTAAGCTGCAGACCCAACAGGAGCAGATATGAAAGTTCGTAGTTCGGTAAAAAGAATTTGTGAAAATTGTAAAATTGTCAAGCGCAAGGGTGTCATCCGGGTGATTTGCTCTGCCAATCCCCGGCATAAACAGCGCCAAGGCAGATAGCGAGGAATTATTATGCCCCGTATTGCTGGAGTGGATGTGCCCAATGAGAAACCGATATGGGTCTCCTTGACCTATATTTTTGGTATTGGGCCGGTTTTATCAAAACAGATACTGAAAGAGGCTCAAATCAGCGAAACCGTCCGGGCACAGGAGCTTACCGACGACGAGATCAGTCGTGTTGCCGGCATCATCGATCGCAACTATGTGGTGGAAGGCCAATTGCGTCGTCAGGTCAGCCAGAATATCTCCCGCCTGAAAGACATCGGCTGTTATCGCGGTTTGCGCCATCGCCGCGGCCTGCCGGTTCACGGCCAGCGAACCCGTTCCAATGCCCGCACCCGTAAGGGCCCCCGCAAGACTGTCGCCGGCAAGAAAGGCGTCAAGGAGATGCATGGCTAATACCCGCTTGGGTATGGGGAATTGCCCTGCAGGAGCACGAAAGAGCTTTATATCGGGAATTGATTAGTAATACAGGAATGTAGGAAAATTACATGGCTAAAAAAGTCGGCAAGAAAAGAGTACGTCGCAATGTGGGCAAGGGAATTGCTCATATCAAGGCAACCTTTAATAATACTTTAATAACTATCACGGATGTTAACGGTGAAACTTTGTGCTGGGACTCCGCGGGTACCATTGGTTTTAAAGGCTCTCGGAAAAGCACCCCTTTTGCCGCCCAGCGAGCCGCGGAAAAGTGTGCCAACACCGCCAAGAAATATGGGGTCTCGGAGTTGGAGGTCCGCGTTAAGGGCGCTGGTGCCGGCCGGGAGTCGGCCATCACCAGCCTCCAGGCCGCGGGACTAAGGATTTCCTCCATTGAGGATGTCACTCCCTTGCCCCATAACGGTTGTCGGCCCCGCAAGAGGAGAAGGGTCTAATAATATTATCAGAGGGAAACTGTAATTTTAAAATTGGCAATTAGCGATAGCAAAAGTTTAAAAAACTTGCGTTGGGAGTTAAACGTTATTTATGGGTAGAACTTTAGGGCCGGTTTGCCGTCAGTGCCGACGGGAAGGCATGAAATTGTTTCTCAAAGGGATGCGGTGTGAGACTGCCAAATGCCCGGTGGAAAAGCAGGAGCGCAATAAGCCGCCCGGCATGCATTCTTGGCGCCGGGGACGCAGCAGTGATTTCGGAGTTCGTCTGCGGGAAAAGCAGAAGGTCAAACGCTATTACGGCGTCCTGGAAAAGCAATTTAGAATCTACTTCCGCGAGGCAGAACGCGTACGCGGCAACACCGGGGAAAAATTACTGGCTTTGTTGGAAAGACGGCTGGATAATACGGTTTTCAAGATGAACTTCACCCAGTCGCGTCGCCATGCCCGGCAGATGATTGCCTCGGGACATATCCTTGTTAATGGCCATAAAGTAGATGTCCCTAGTTGTTTGGTCAAGAAGGGTGATCGGATCTCTCTCAAAGCCTCGGAAAAAACGCAGAAAATGGTTAAAGCTTATGTTGAGGCGGAAGGTGCCGCTCCCATTCAATCCTGGCTGCAGGTGGATGCCAAGACCCTCGAGGGTGTGGTCGTGGCCTTGCCCACGCGGCAGGATGTCCAGATTCCGGTGGAGGAACAAATGGTCGTGGAAATCTGCTCGAGATAGTGGGATAGGCGAGCCGGAAAGACCAGAATAATTAAATTGATAAGATTGGGTAAGTTTTTAGCTTTTGCTCAAGCTTTTACCGGGTTTAAGTTTACGGAATAATATTCTTTGGCCATAACCAAAAGAAAGCTTTATCATCCGGATTGGGCCTCAGGTGGCAGTGTTGCCGCTTGTTATGGATGAAGCTGATGGTGGTTAGGGCGAATTAGTGGAGGCCATAAAATGCGAATCAGGTGGCGCGGGCTTGAATTGCCGACCAAGGTAGAATTGGATGGGAAGGTTTCTACTAATAAATATGGTCGGCTCCTGATAGAGCCCTTCGAGCGTGGATTTGGCATTACCATCGGCAACAGTTTAAGAAGGATCCTTCTATCTTCGCTGGAAGGAAGTGCCGTCACTTCTATCAAGATCGCCGGGGCGGCGCACGAGTTTTCCTCTTTGCCCGGCGTGACGGAAGATACGACCGACATTGTCTTGAACGTTAAATCGCTGGTAGTGCGCCTGGAAGGTGATGAACCCAAGACGATGAAGATCGATACCAGGAAAAAGGGTACGGTAACCGCTGCTGACATTCAGGCCGATCCTGCCGTCACCGTCATCAACAAAGATCAGATCATTGCTACCCTGACGGAAGAAGTTAATTTCAAAATGGAGATGGTAGTGGAAAAGGGCCGCGGCTATATCTTGGCGAGCGATGATGTTAAGGCGGAAACCCGGGAAATAGGGGTCATTCCCATTGATGCCTTTTTCTCTCCGGTCCGCAGGGTGCGTTACAAAACCGAAGAGACCCGTGTCGGTCAGAAGATCAATTATGATCGGCTGATTATGGAAATCTGGACCGATGGCACCATTGACCCGGAGATGGCTCTGGTGGAATCCGCCAAGATCTTACGCAAGCATTTAGGTCCATTTATCCAGTATTTCGAGGTGGGTAAAGACCTGGTCGAAGATCAAGAGAAGATTGCTGCCGAAGCCCAGGTGACGGAAGCTGTCGATGAGGAGCTGCAGAAAAAACTGGCTCTGCCCATTTCTGCCTTGGAATTATCGGTTCGTGCCAGCAATTGCTTGGAAATGAGTAAAATTGACACCGTAGGCCAATTGGTAACTTACACGGACAGCCAGTTATTGGCCCTCCGCAGCTTCGGCAAAACCAGCTTGCGGGAGGTAAAGCGCAAATTGGTGGATTTGGGGTTGGAACTGGGAATGGAGATAAAAAATAATTAGCTTTGCCGCCCGGAATTTGGCTGTTAGGCAAAATTTGAGGTTAAAAGAGAATATACTTTTCAAAGGGTGAATCATAATGCGACATCAGGTTTCAGGCAGACATTTAGGCCGGACCAGTGCTCATCGGCGGGCCTTGCGGCGCAACCTTGCCGCCTCGCTGTTTGAGCATGGAACGATCTCTACCACGGTGGAGAAGGCCAAATTTGTCAAGCCTTTCGCGGAGGAACTTATCACGCTGGCCAGGGATGGCAGTCTGCATGCCCGTCGGCGGGCCATTGCCTTGCTGGGGGATCGGGCCATATGTAAGATTGAGGATGGCGAACCGACCCAGGTGGAAACGGTTATCAACAAGCTGTTTAAGGAGCTTGGGCCCCGTTTTGCTGATCGTCAGGGCGGCTATACCAGGATAATTCGTCTGCCCCTGCGGCGGATTGGTGACAATGGCCAACTGGTTTTATTACAGTTGGTAGGAGACCAGAAGGTAACCGGAAAGCGTCACGCAGCGGCCCAAACTCCTCCTGTTGAACCGGCACAGTTGCAGGAAGAGGTTTCTGTTGAGGCTCTTCCTGAAGCGACAGATACCTCAACCCCCGCCGAGCCGGAAAGTTCCAACGATGCCGGCAAGGAAAAAACTGCGGAGGATGTCGTCCCAGACAACTCAGCCAAAGATTAAATTCGAGGGAGATTCGTCTTATGGGCCAGCCGTGCCTGTTTTGTCGCATCGTCCACGGGGAAATCCCTTGTGCCAAAATCTATGAAGACAAAACAGTTCTCGCCTTCCTCGATATCGGCCCCGTTAGTGACGGTCATTGTCTCCTTATCCCCAAGCAGCATTATAGCCGGCTCGATGACTGTCCTGAAGCGGTTCTCTCGGTTTTAACCCGCCATATCGCTTCTTTGGCCCGGGCGGTGCTTTCCATAGTGAAAGCGGAAGGATATAATGTTCTCCTTAATAACGGACGCGTCGCCGGGCAATTGATCGAACATGTTCATTTTCACATTATTCCCCGCCGACAGGCAGATGGAATTTTCGGCAGTTGGCCTGCTGCTGCATATCCTCCCGGCCGGATCGATGAATTAGCCCGCCTGATTCGCAACCAGCTCTAGATTGGCCGCTGTTTTCCCCGCCTTTTCATTAGTTCTACATCTCGCGGCGGAGAATCTTCGTTAAATTTTACCAGATGAACCTGATTGCCGGTGCTATTGAATTCCACCTGGTCCATATAGGCACGCATCAGCAGTATTCCCCTGCCGGAGGGATTTTTCAGATTTTCCGGCAGCGTCGGATCTGGAATCACACCAGGGTCAAATCCTTTTCCCTCGTCAGCGACAAAGACATCAATTTGATCATTATCGACGTAGTAACTTATTTTTATGCTTTTGTTTTTATCATTCGCATTACCATGCCGAATAGCATTGGAGAATGCTTCTTCCAGGCTCAAGCGCAGGGCAAAAATCGTATCTTCACTATGCTTGAGTTTCTCTGCCGTATCAATAATACGGTCTTCCGCGTCTTTGGCGTAGGGGTAATCGCTGGGAAATTCCAGTTCGCGGTATATCTTAGACGGCATAGTAATAAATTATCAAAGGTAGGCCTGTTGCGTCGCGGCAACGCGGCAACAAAAAAATAATTTCATTTTAATCCTGGCAAACGACACCTTATCGCTTGCCGCGGGGGGAAAACCCGGGAAATTTATTGCTCGAAACTTTGTAGAGCGATTTCTCGTTCTTGGTAAATAGCAAATAATTTATTGAGTTTGGTTATAACAAAAACCTCATATAATGACGGGCTTATCTCGCACAGCTTCAATTGTCCTTCCCTTTCCTCCACTCGCTTGCTCAGCCTTATCAGGGTTCCCAATAAACTGGAACTAAAATGTTTTACATGGGCAAAGCTAAGCAGCAGTTGTACCTTTGGCCTTTCCGCTATCAGGGAAAACAAGGATTCGGTCAGATTATTGATAGTTACTTCTTCGAGAATTTCTTCTGCCAGCATTTCAACGACACAAACATCGCCCTCCTGGCTGACAGAAATTATCGCGCCGTAATTTTTCATTTTAATATGCGTCCTTTCCCGATAAATCGACTTTTATCAAATTGCCAGATCGCGCCGCTCGCCGGCGTAAAAATCACTTCCTGGCCGGGCTTATTCTAAGCCATTCCGCCAGTGCTCTCAAGCCAAATATCCACCTTAACCTGGCGGATAAAATCTGCCCGCAACCAGCCGGCGGCGATTACTGTCCTATATAACTTGTTATGGCCCCGTGAATTACCAATTTTAAGTAAATATGCTCCTCGCCTTTTCCACCAGAGCTATTATCGCTGACAATCGATCATTTCATATCTCGCCAGCCAGTTCAGCAGGTCGTCATAATAGTAGATCGCCTGATATTGTTCATGGAGTTTTCGCAATCGTCCAAGCACCTGCTCCGATAGTTCGCTTTGCCAGGTGCTCTCCTGATCCCGGCAGTAGAATATGCGGCAGCTCGCCAGCCGAAAATCCCGCGCCAAACATACCTTCCCCTGTTGATAGGGACAGCGACCGCGGCTTGCGTCAAATTTTATTCTTTTAAGATTGCTCGCCGCCTCTCCTTGGCTTTTTTTCAGACCCTGCCAAAAATAGAGCATCTCCAGGGTAGTGGCAAAGAGCCGGTGGTCGAAATTGGTAAAATCGCAGCATCTGCCGCAGTTATCGCATCTGGGATTTGCCGAGCTGATATAACGATCAATTTCGTCATAGATTTCGGCAACCGCCTGCAGGCAGTCAATATGGTTTAAATGGGCCTCTATCCATTTTATAGCCGTTTCATTGGTATTTGCCCCCGCCGCCTCTTGCGTGGTTACTTCTCCGGAAGCGATTGATTCGATCAATTCCTGACTGTGCCATCTGCCCTGGTTTATCCCGGGGCATTTCAATCCCACCTCCTGCCAGGCCGATCGGCTGCGAAGATTTTCTTTCCAGAAAGGCCAGTTACGACATTGACCCGGCCTAACCGGATAGACCGCGCAGATTTTCCCTTTGCCGTTATCGTTCAAAAAAATGCAGTCCTTATCGATTTTTTTCTCGATCAGGCTATAGCGCAGCCCCACCCTGTGGGCGTATTTTTGTTGAAATTGTTTCGCTGATATGCCCAGATACTCAGCCATTGCCTCGATCTGGCTGCGATTAGCCCAGACATATCCTTCCTGGGGTCCGCTGCAGCAGTTGCCGCATTGTCGGCAGGAAAATTGCAGGCCGTTTTTGTACCATTTATCCACGGATTAACTTTCGCAGATTATTTATCGAATCTCGCCCATTATGATTCTTTCGCTCCTTCTTACTTTCTTACTTTCACACCTTCTTACCACATTAGGGATAATGCTGTGCCGGAAAAAGTACGAAAGTACTCCGCGGCATCATTCATTATTCTAGTGGGTTCTGATTAAGCAGCGCCTGGGCATACTTTGCCAAATAAGTGCCTGGCTGGGCGGTAATGATGTTTTGCAGGTATTTTCGGCTTTGTTCCAGCAGGGTTTCGCGATCGCCCAGATGACCGCTGCGGTTGCGTTGTTCCATCAATACCAGGGCCAGTTCCAGCATCGCTTCCACTCCCCCGTCGCGATCGGGATATTGCCGCGTTAACTCCGTCAGCCGGACAATTTTAGCGTCCGGGTCTTTAAACAGAAGCGCCTGGGCCAGTTCGATATTGTCTATCAGAGGATCAGGCTGGGAGGAATTCAGTCGCAGAGTTTTCAACTGGTCTTCGTAATTGAGCTGATGAGAATCCAGATCGATAAATTTTGCCAGTCTTTGTTCCTGTTGGGGATGACCGCTGCGGTTTTCCTTAATCAGCATCATTAATTGTCCGATTTTCATCTGCAGCGCGGCAAGCTCATCGAGGGTAATAGTATCCGGCGGAGCGCTAAAAACTGTCGCCAGCCATTTGTTCCATAGGCTTGTCTTATGGGAGTTTTCTTTTCGCTCTTGCAGTTTTTGCTGACATAGTTTGTCCGCTTCTTGCAGCAGTTCCAGGGCCTTCTCGAAGTGATAGGGTTCGCTGATTCTTTCCGGTTGGCGGGCGGCGGCCAGGCGGGACAGTCGCCACCGGGCCTCGATGCTCACCTCCGTCTGCCCGAACCGATCCACGATTTCATGCCAGTATTTTTCCGAGTGAATTTTCGGTATATCTGTATAAAAACGCAGGGCGTCTTCTTCGTACAGGGTTCTCATATCCACACTCAAATCGAGCAGCTGCCCCAGATAATAAAGAGCATCTGCGAGTCTTTTATTGTGCTGCTCGGTTTTAATAAACTCATTAATATGATCGAGAGCGTTTGCCTGGGCAAAACCTACTTTCCAGGCCTCGCGCTTCGCCAGTGCGGCGGGGTTACCTTCGTTAAGGTTGTTCAGATCGCTGGAGCCGATGACGGATGCCGGTCCGAATGCCAGTTTCCACTCCCAACGGAGTTGGGACATGATTAATTCCGGCGTTAAGTAGGGAAACTGTTTTTGCCACTGGTTAAATTCCTGTTCCAACTGGGGGATGATGCTGCGATTCTGCAATTCCGGGATCTCGCCCGGGCTGTAGCGGAACACTTGCGCCTGAAAGTCACGCTCGTCCATTCCGATGCTGTAATGAAACAGGATTACCGTACCGGCCAGCATCAATCCGAATACCGGCATGACACCGCCGGGTCGGTAACGCAGAACATGTCCGACCGTCAGTACCACCCCCAAGATGAGTACGCTTATCAGAAACGCCAGCCCCCACGGGGCGTAAATAACCGCCCAGCGATGCACGTCCTGTTCGGGATTACCCCGGCTGAAGAGCAGCCAGTAGAGCACTTCCGGCAGCAGACATACGATGGCCGAAACGAACTTGGATTTAAATCGCATCGGCTCGAAACTAACTGCCGCGCAACTGACCAGCAGGCATAAAGTAAGAACCGAATTATGACCTAGTAAAAAGCTTGCCGCCAGGAAAGGGACGGCATACATCAGGTTATACAATTGGGCGATGATGATGGGGATGGTGCATAGCAAGCCCATCAGCAGGGCGATGATAATAATCTGCATGGGAAAATGAAAGATATTTAACGGCCATAAAAGCTGATCAATCAAATCTATGGAGCTATAAGGGCTTTTCGTCTGCCACCATACCCCCGTCTGCATTCGCAGATAAAACATATTCAGCAGGCCGTAAAGTATCAGATTTACCACCCAGTAGATCGATCGGCCTCTACTAGGGTAACTCATGGTCGCCCCGTTGGTAAACCATCTTTTTGGCGTATTATTTTTATCCATTATGGTTTATACCCGACCATCGCCAGCACGGTTCCGAAGGTAATCTTCTCCTGGTAGATATTTATAAAGCCCACCTGTCGGATAAGCTTATCCAGATATTCAGCGGCGCCAAAGCCTCGTACTGATTCGGGCAGATAATGATAAGCACCACTTCTATCATTAGATATGATACCTCCTGCCAGCGGCAAAACAACCCCAAAATACAGATGGTACACCCACCCCAGCAGGGGATTTTCGGGCAGGGAGAATTCCAGGATAACCATTTTACCGCCCGGCTTGAGCAGGCGATACATCTCCCGCAGACCAGCCTGCGGATCGCTGAGGTTACGAATCCCGAACGTACAACTGATGCAGTCAAAACTGGCCTCTTCCAGCCCGGTTTTTTCCGCGTCCAGACATAACCATCGAATATTAATCGGCTTATGTCGGCCGTTTTCCTGGCGATTGGACATTTGGGCTTCTTTTTGCCTGGCCCGCGATAACATCTGGGGGGAAAAATCCACCGCCGTGATTTTGTCCAGCTCGGATTGGGCCCGCGCATACGCCAGCGCCATATCGCCTGTTCCGCAGCACAGATCGAGTATCGATTGGCCGGGTTTGACTTGGCTTAGTTCTACCGCCCGCCTCCGCCAACGCCGATCCAGATTAAAGCTCAGTAAATGATTCAGAAGGTCATAGGTAGGAGCGATACCGGAGAACATCGCCTGTATTCGCTGACCCTTATCCGCTTGTTGGTGGGGGTCTTTAAGATGGCTATGGGATAATTTCAAATTCATCTTTAGCTGCCCCGCATTCCGGGCAGGTCCAGCTATCGGGTAAATCCTCAAATGCCGTTCCTGGTGCTGCGCCGTTGTCCGGATCGCCCTGGGCGGGATCGTAAATATATCCGCAAAGCGTACAGCGATACTTTTTCACGATGGTTCTCCTTTCGTCAAATGATATTTTCCCCAATCCTGCGATTTCCGTCCACCGGCGCTGAAGAAATTCCCCCCGTTTTCAGGTTTCCGCTGGTCTGGCTCCGGGTGTTTTTATCCGAGATTTTTCCTCGTTTCCTGCAGCAGGCGGATATGCCCGACTTCCTCCTGAATTAAGAGTTCCACTTTTTCCTTGTTCTCGCTGCTGACCGCGTTTTTCAGGGCGCTGAAATAGGCGATGGTATCTTTCTCAAAACCGATCGCCAACTGCAGTATGCTCCCCGGCGTCTGCAGTGACAGCAGTAATTTCGCGATGTCCTTATTCAGGTTGAACACGTGCGTTTCCGCCAAACTGCGGATATAAGCCGCCACTTCCCCCGTCGAGTCCACCTCGTGCGCATCGCTGACGCCGCAATAGCGTCCCCGCATTTGGGCGAAGACCTCTTCGTGCTCCTTTTCTTTTTCCGCCAGCTCCCGCATGAGTTGCTTTACTGCCGCGTCTTTGGTTTTATCCGCCGCCTGGCTATAAAACTTCTGCCCGTTCCTTTCGATCTCCTCGGCGATCCGTAGCACTTCCGAAAGACTGAATCTATCTGCCATGATTTATTCCTTGGGTTTCTGGAAGATCAGCCAAACTTACCCCGTTCGGCTGATCAATAGTTTTTCGACTCCAGTTCGAAATAATCCTGCGGATGCAGACATGCCGGGCAGGTCTTGGGTGCCTTATTGCCCACGTGAACATAACCGCAGTTACGGCAGACCCACCGGACCGACCGCGGCCGCGCGAAAACCTGATTCTTGTTCATATTTTCGATCAGCTTGCGGTACCGCGTTTCATGGCGCTTTTCCGACACGGAAATAGCACGGTACATCGCCGCTACCTCCTTGAAGCCTTCTTTTTCCGCTACCTTGGCAAAGCCGGGATACATCGTTCGGTTCTCGTAGCGTTCTCCTGCCGCCGCTTCCTCCAGGTTTTTCACCGTCGTGTCAATTATGCCCGCCGGGTAGCTCGCCTGGATCTCCACCTCCCCGCCTTCCAGGAATTTGAACATTCTTTTAGCGTGTTCCTTCTCCTGTTCCGCCGTCTCGCTGAATATCGCCGAGATCTGCATAAAGCCTTCCTTGCGAGCCTGGCTGGAAAAATAGGTATAACGATTGCGGGCCTGCGACTCGCCCGCGAAAGAGGTTAGAAGATTTTTCTCCGTTTGACTGCCTTTGAGTGATTTCCCGCCGGTTGTTATTTTCGCCATCTGTAAAACTCCTTAAATTATCCAAATTTCCTATATCAACAAGCCCTGAAAGGCTCATCTGGTCAATATTCTTTCAGAACCTTATAGATTTTTAGTCACAACTGCTATGATAGTCAAGAAATACATTAAAATTCCCCCGATTTACTTACCCGTTAACTTTCGCAGATTTTTTATCGAATCTCGCCCCATTTCCTTTTCACACCTTTCACACTTCTTATTCTTCTCTTTCACCTGTTCTCCTGCTCTCCTGATCACCTGTTCTCGCGCAGCGCCGCCTTCCTACTTTCCCACCTTCTTACCTTCTCACCGATATAGCTATATTCTATCCGCTAATTTTATGTTGTTGAGGGGTTTAATGGTCTTTTGAGATAGCCGGTGCCGCTTTAGTAGCTGCTGATCGCCGTGGGATTTTTGGCGTTGTCCCGCCCGCCGGGAAATAGCGTTTCCCCCGGCTCGAATTGATTGCCCGATACGATTCGAGCGATAGCGTTCTTTTTGGTAACCTGGATCACCCGGACCCGCCCCAGTATCTCGCCCGCGATATGTCCCAGCACCTCGCCCGTATCCGGATCGATTACCCTTTGCGACGGCGGTCGAACCACGAATTCGTCGCCCACCTCGATATTTCTGTCCTCCCCGCCGTTGATGACAACTTGATTATTTATTACCGAGGCGATTTTCGGCTGATACGGCTTATCCACTATCGTCCGAATGATCTCGTTGACCGCCTTATCCAGCATCTCCGAGGTAGCCTTGCCCAGGGAAGTTTGATAAAAAGTCGCCCCACCGAAGGCGTTTTGTTCCACATCCACCTTGGTCTTATCGTCCCGAACCTTACCTTGGACATCGAAGCTGGCCATCACCTGCCCTGTCTGCCAGTCGATTACATACATCGTAGCCGCCACCAGGGCGTATCCGCTGTCCCCCAGCGGGCCCCATTCGTGCGGCCGGAAAATCCCCCGCTGTGCCTCGACATGCCCGAAATCGGTGATGGTGCCCTTTATCAGGTATCTAATATCCGTCAACCGGTTGCCGGCGGTATTGGCTGCCGCGGTCAGGCCGCCGCTCCTGCCCCTCCTGCCACTACGCTCTTCCAGGGTCGAACTTAGTTGCCCCCTCTCCAACACTACGTAGCGGTGGGTCTGTATCAGACGGTTAATCAATTGATCTGCCAGTCCTTCGCCCAGTTGCCATTTACTGCCGGCGGGGGCCATATTTTCAAAGCTCAACACCGCCACGGTCGGCTTGAAGTATTTTGCCTCCTGTTTAGGCGTGTACTGTACCCTTTGACACCCCGCGAGTATCAGCATCGCCAGACCAGCCACCAGCAAAACAATTGCCCAGCGAATGTCCAGGCTGGCCGCCGCTTTTTTACCCTGTTTGGACCGTTCCATACATATAGTTATCGGCTGTCGCCTCGCAATAGCTCCAAAATCAGTTCGCCTTTTCCTGATTGTTTTAGGCTTTCTGCCCATCATGCGCATAAGTCATTATGTTACAAGAAGATATGCAACGACCCCCAAGTGCGACTGTCACCCCGCCCCCTCTGTGGGAAAATTAGCTTATTACCATAGTTCTGCCGATATTCAATTAAATGGGTTTAAGGTGCGTCATAATTTGAAAAGATTGATACTAAATGACCCGAAAATCACCTGCAAAAAACTATATTTTACACCCCTTGTTATTCGCCTGGTTTCCCACGCTTTCTCTTTTTTCGCATAATATCAGGAGCACCTCCGCTGGCCAGATGCTCCTGCCCGCCGCTCTGACGCTGACTTTGGCGGTATTATTGTGGCTGTTGTTGTGGGGTTTCAGCAAAAAGATCCATAAGGCCGCGATTGCGGTCTCTTTACTGATATTTCTGTTCTTTTCCTACGGTCCTGCCCGCGAAACCATCAGGCTTCTTATACCCGCTCTGTCCTTCATTTGGATTGATCGGCTGCTTTTACCCTTCTGGCTGATACTGTCTTTGGCCGGCACGTACTTGTTTATAAAGTCCCGGCGAAATTTTTACCGGCTTACCGGGGTGTTAAATATCGTTGCCCTTTGCCTGATTGGCTTATCTTTGGCCAAAATCGCCCTTTACGCCGGGAAAAATTACCTCGGCCGCTCCTGGCAGCACGATCCGGAATTGACCAACACCGCGCCAGCCCCTTTTGCCCCTGCTGATGCCGGCCCAGCCCCCGATATTTACTATATCATTCTGGACGCCTACGCCCGCACCGATATCCTCCGCGATTATTATCAATTCGATAATTCAGAATTCATCACCTATCTGCGAGATAAGGGTTTTTACCTTCCCCGGCTTAGCCGTTCCAATTACTGCCAGACCTGCCTGTCTTTAGCCTCTTCGCTGAACATGACCTATCACCATGATTTAGCCGCCTGCCTCGGCCCTGACACCACCAATGTTTTACCTTTGAAGGAGATGATTCAAAACTGCCGCCTTATTTCCTTCCTGAAAGAACATGACTATCGCATTATCACTTTTGCCAGCGGCTATCCCATAACTGAGATAAAGAATAGCGACCTGTACCTTTCACCCCGTTGGGTATTGGACGATTTTCAAGGCGAGATTTTAAACCGCACCCCGGTCCCCACCTTGGAGTACCTGTTGAAGCTGCCCCCCGGCCGGTGTCAGCGGATTCTATATGTTTTCGACCACCTGGCCGAGATGCCCCGCCAGCCGGGCCCCGTTTTTGTTTTTGCCCATATCGTCGCCCCCCATAATCCCTTTGTTTTTGATCGCCGGGGCCAGCCCATTGTCTCCAGCGAGCCGGATCGATTCTCCGATGCCGCAGTAGCTAATGGTCCCAAGGAGCAATATATCCAGCGCTATATCGATCAGCTTATTTTTATCAACCGGAAAACCCAGACCCTGATCGACAGCATCCTGTCTCAATCAAAAAATCCTCCCGTCATCATCCTCCAGGCTGACCACGGCCCTGCCTCGACGCTGGACTGGTATAATCCATCTCCAGTGGCTTTTAGGGAAAGGTTTGCGATTCTTAATGCCTATTACCTGCCCCGCTTCGATTACGCCGATTTATACGATGATCTCAGCCCCGTTAACACCTTCCGCATCGTCCTTAATCACTATTTCCAGGCTCGCCTGCCCCTGCTGCCCGACGAAAGTTATTTCTCCCCGGTTATCCATCCTTACCGATTGACCAACGTCACCTCTCTGATTAAATAAGTCCGCCGGATTTTATCAAATTCCATTCCATTTGTTGATTTGCCTTTGTTCAGATGGTATTATATTGTAAAAATAACGCAAATTGCCTTTTGTAGGTTTAAGATGACCATTTAATATCGTGCTTTGAGGCCGATCCCTATGATTCGTATCCGCTACGTTCATAATATCGCCTTGCCAGTCAACCGGACCATCATCGAGCAGGTACAAATGATTTTTCGGCAGAATTTTCCCAGGCTCGCCGCCTATGCCGATAAAATTCCTGACCTGCTCGCCCACCCTTTTGAGCATCGATATCAGACTATTTTATTGGCCTCGCAGACCGCTTTGGGTCAGGTCACCGGTTTTTCCCTTTTCCTGCATTTTCCCGAGATTAATTTTTCTTTTTTGGATTTTCTTGCCGTCCGCACCGAAGGCCGACTGCATGGTATCGGCAGTGCACTCTATGAAGCCACCCGCGAATATTGCCAGGGCATTTCTTCATTGGGTTTGTTCATGGAGGTTCAGCCTGACGACCCTGCCTTGACCACGGATCCTGCCCAGCTCGCCCAAAGCAGCTTACGTCTGCGATTCTACGAGCATTACGGCGTTCGGCCTATCATCGGCACCGCCTACGAAACCCCCGTCGGCGAGCCTCCCACTACTGCCTACCTGCTCTTTGACAGCATGAATCGAACTCTTCCCTTACATCGGGCTCAGGCCCAGGACGCCGTCAGGATGATTCTTCAACGGCGTTTCAGTCACATCGTGGATAAAGATTATATTGAGCACGTCACGCAATCTTTTGTTGACGATCCCGTGCGTTTTCGTCCCCCGCGCTATGTGCGGGATTCGGATCATCCCCGCCCTGTTGTTGACCATCGGCTGGAAAAGACCTTCACCCTCGTTATGGGCCATAAGCACCTTATCCATCATATTCGAAGCCGCGGTTATTTCGAAAGACCCGCCCGCGTCGGCGTCTTGCGGGAGGCGGTTTCCGCTTTGAATCTTTTTACCATCATTCCGCCTCGCCGTTACAGCGAGAAAAACATTCTCGCCGTCCATGACCACAACTTTGTAAATTTTCTCAAGGTCGTCTGCACCAAGCTTCAGCCCACCGTTCCCGTCTATCCCGATACTTTTCCCATTCGCCGGCCCGACCGTCGTCCCCGTTTGACGCCCGTTCAGGCGGGATATTATTGTATTGATGCCAGCACCCCGCTCTATCGTGATGCCTACCTGGCCGCCCGCGATGCCGTTGATGTTGCCCTTACTGCCGCCGATGAAATACTGGCCGGCTCGCGTGTCGCTTATGCCCTTTGCCGACCGCCCGGCCACCACGCCGAAAGGAGAGTTTACGGCGGGTTTTGCTATTTCAATAATGTCGCCGTCGCCGCCCATCACCTCAGCCGCTACGGGAAAGTCGCCATTTTGGATATCGATTTTCACCACGGCAACGGCACTCAGGATATTTTTTACGCTCGCTGTGACGTGTTAACCGTTTCTATCCATGGCCATCCCGATCATGCCTTTCCTTATTTCAGTGGTTTTGCCGATGAGATTGGCGAAGGCCCAGGCCGCGGCTTCAACTTTAATTTCCCCCTGCCCGCAAATACCGCCGAAGCCGCCTATCTCAAAGCCTTTGAAAAAGCGATCAAATGTATCAAACGTTTCCGCCCCGATTTTCTTCTAGTCAGCCTGGGGATGGACATTTTCAAAGGCGATCCCACGGGTACCTTCCTTCTTACTACCCAGACCTTGGCCGCCATTGGCAAACGACTGGCTGGCCTGGACCTGCCCTTATTATTCGTCCAGGAAGGCGGTTATAACCTTCGAAATCTCAAACGCGGGGCGGTCGCCCTGTTTCTCGCCGTCGCCCGGACCATCGACCCCCGCCCCTTTATCGTGAAAACTACCTCTCCGGATCAACCGGGCTAGAGTCTATCCTGCGTCCGGTTTTTTTCCTGTGCCCGGTCAGTACGGGTATCAACTGAAGAAATTTGACCTGTTTCTCTTCCCCCGGCTTAATCCACTGTTTCCACCAGCGTCTTGTCTTCGACCACCAAGTCATAGAGTTCTTCTACGTTTTTATTCAGGAGGCGGATGCAGCCTCTGCTGGCCGATTGGCCGATTTCTTCCGGCTTGATTGTGCCGTGAATCCCAAATCCTTCCCTGCCCTTCGCCTCGCCTTCCCGTCCTTCCAGTCCGATCCAGCGTTCGCCCAGCGGGTTTTCCGGGTCTTCCGGCTTATAGAATTTGCCGTTTTCCTTATCATGCCAACTGGGGTCCATCTGCTTGAGTTTTACCAGCCACAACCCCGTCGGAGTGCCTCGGCCGGGCTTGCCCAACCCCACTGGATAGCTCCGCACCAATATTTCTTGCAGATATACTGACATCTGATATTTCTGCCGCTGTACCTTTATCCGTACCGGCCCGGTTACCACCTTGATTACCTCGCCCACCCGCAAATTCGCCGGGCTGGCGATCTTATTAATCTTTTGCAGGAGTTGATAGGGCACGTTGAATTTTCTGCCGATGCTCGCCAGGGTATCGCCCTGGGCTATTCGATATCGCTGACAGAGCTGGTCATTATCCAGGATAACCGAGCTAAACAGCCACTCATCCGCCGCCTGATTGAGCATCTGCCGCGCCGCCTTTTCCTGCTCCTGACCTAATCCCGCTGCCACCGCCTGGCTTAACTTTTCCCGACCGGTGATATAATCCTTTTTCGCTATTGCCGCCTGTCCTGCCTCGAAGAGTGCTTGCCCTGGGTTGGGTAGGGGATTGACCAGCGGGATAGGGCCATTTTCTGCTTCCGCCTGGCCGGCCTGCTCCGGGCTTTGAGGCGCGGAACTGATTGGTTCTGGGATATTGCCTTGCTCCACCTCACCTGCCGCCGTCGTTTTCACCAGCGGGTCTGCCGGGTTAACGGTTGCCTGCCCCTCAGTTTTACCAGCGCCCATAGGCCCCATTACCCGCCAGATAGCGATAAGCAATACCGCTATCAGGGCCACAAATAGGATTACCCGCCGGGTTTTGGTCCTTTTTTGACTATCGACGTTTTTATAATTAGCCATCCTTTGCTCCTGTTAATTCTGTTTTGTAAAAGCCATTAGCCTGCTTTTGTTTTGCCTTCGTTGCTCTGCGAAGTAGCTCGCTACGTAGCACGAGTGAATCGCCTGATGAGCTTATCCGTCACCAGCATATTCAGCCGGACATCGTGATCATAGGTCGGCAGCTTATCCACCACCTGCTCTTCGAACCCGATCCCGCAACTGACCCCTTGAAAGCCGTTCGTCCCCAGAAACCGGTCATAAAACCCGCCTCCTTTGCCCAGCCGATCCCCTTGGAGATCGAACCCCACCCCCGGCACCACGACCAGGTCGATTTCCGTGATATCCGTGGGGGTGCCGTTTTTCGGGTGCCTTAGTCCATGCCGGTCATGATGCATCTCGCATTCCAGATCGTCGATAGTCACCGGCACAATCTTGTTCTGATGCCACTCGACGCTGGGTACCAGCACCTTTTTCCCCGCTTCCAGCGCCTTTTTAATTAAACATGCGGTATCGATCTCGTGTTCCAGCGACAGGTAGAGCATTATCACCTTCGCCTGCCGAAATACTTTCGTTCGACCCAGCTTCCGGCAGACTGCCTGGCTCTTCTCCAGCCGTTCATTGCTGCCTATCCGCGAGATAATCTCCCGCAACTGTTTTCGCGTCGCGTGCTTGACCATTACCGCATTTTAATCCTTGGACAGGCTTTGGTTAAGCAAATTTTTAAATTTCTCCCCTAATCCCTCGCTCCCAAACCCAATCCCCAATACGAAAATAAGTCTCGCACCTGGTCTTTCTCTTGAACCCTTGAATGTTGAACTCTTGCCCTTCTTACTTTCTCACCTTTTTTCTTGTCCCCTGCCTGCCGCGTCGAAGCCCTTGGCGAAGACGGGCTTTCCTGCCTGCCGTTATCGAATCTCTCGGAGCATTTGCTGCACGGTATTAAGCGGTAAAGTCATCCGGCGACTTAATATTCGAAGACCGCCTGACGATGCGCTCCAGCGATCCTTCTATCTGTTCCAGTTTTTCTCGGATAAGGGACATATCAGGCATAGCGGGCCTCCCTGTCGATTCGCGCCTTCAGGTAACGATTCATCGAATTGCGATAGCGAATCACATCTACCGGACGGTCGAAATCTTTTTCGAGTGTCTCTTTGATATGCACCATGTAAAACAAGTCCGGCTCTCTCATTTCGACTACCACGTCGATATCGCTGTTTTGGCCCAGCTCATTCCGCGCCGCGGAGCCGAAAATCCCGATTTTGGTAACTCCGTACAGTCGTTCAAACTGAGACTGGTAGTTTTTTAATTCCCTTAATATGGCCTCCCGGCTTAATTTACTTTCGTTCATACCGACACCTCAATAATTTTCATTATATCGTTTCCGAGCATGCTTGATCATAACCACATTTTAATCCTTGGCCAGGTTTTGGTTAAGCAAATTTTTAAATTTCTCCCCTGGATCCTCCGATTCTCACCCCAATCCCCGCTAAGTTTCCTTCCGGTTTACAGTTTGCCGCCCTCTGTCGGCTGGTTAGGTTCTCGTTCGCATGAGGTCAACGGCCGGGGCGGCAGTTTGCCGAGGATCGGCTTAATATCTTCGGGTACCGGCAGATCATATTTCTCGTAATACCTTTGCACCCACCAGAAGGCGGGCAGCCGCTCTTTGTCGTCCCCCCACAGCGAATCAGCGGACCTGACGCATTGCCGGATATTGACCTCGACTATCTTCAGTAGTTCTTCCTGGCGGTTGGCTCTAATCATGAAAGCGTTGTTGGCATTACTGAGTATTCCGCTGTAGTACTGATTTTTAAACATATTGAAGTAGCGCCAGGCTACCAGTCCGCCTCCTAGTGCCGCTCCCGCCAGAAAGACGATGATTAACAGTCCGGCAATTTTTAATCTCCTTTTTTTCTCCGCCATATCGTTTCTCCTTCTGCGTATCGGCGAGTTAGACTTGGTAATTAGGATTAACTATACCCACTGTTACTGTTGCAATTACTTGTTTTTTGATATTCCCCTTCGAATAAAAAGTATTTACAACTTCTGTGCTTTATCTATATTTTTACAAATGCCAAGCAAGCCTGAATAATCCCGATAAGCCAGAGATATTATTGCGATAATCGCCCATGAAGGCGAGAAAAAAACTTTATATGTGGACTAAATAGATGCTTTTTGCTTTCGGCAACACCTAGCATCAAAGAGCCGGGCCTGTTCATCCTTTTTTTCACCTCGCACAAGGGCTGGAGGAAAATGGTTTATTTTTGATAAGCGTTCACGGGATAAAAAGGGTGGTTTGGGGTATGATTTGGCCGGCGGGAAAGGTTCATTTTATCCCAAAATAGGCAAAAAAATCGGGTTTTTGGGGGCATAAATTGGCATTTGAGGGTATAAAACTGGCAAAATTTGGTGAATTTTGCGCATTCGTGACGCCAACCGGCGTTTTTTACCCTCCCAATCGCATTTTCGCGGGCATAATTACCATCTTTTTTATGGTTTTCCCTTTTTTTCTTTCAATTTTTCCTGAATTTGCCGCAATTTTTCCAGATATTGGGCCAGTTGTTTTTCCAGCCCGCGATCGCTCGGCTGATAGTAGGTTTTGGCGAACTCCGCTGGCAGATATAGTTGTCCCGGGGCGTAAGCGTCGGGCAGGCTGTGGGGGTATTGATAGCCGACGCCGCGTCCGAGTTTTTTGGCGCTGGCGTAATGGCTGTCCCGCAAATGGTCCGGCACCGGGGCGGTCCTACCTTCGCGGACGTCGCTGCCTGCGGACCAGATCGCCTGGGCGCTGCGATTGCTCTTGGGGGCGCAGGCGATATAGATAGCTGCTTGAGCCAGAGGTAATTGCGCCTCCGGCAGACCGATGAATTCGCTGATCTGCACCGCCGCCGCTGCCAGCACCGTCGCCATGGGATCAGCGTTGCCCACGTCTTCCGCGGCGCAGACCGCGATCCGCCGGGCGATGAACCGCGGGTCCTCTCCGCCCTCGATCAGCCGGGCCAGCCAATAGACCGTAGCGTCCGGGTCGCTGCCCCGCATACTTTTTTGCAATGCGCTAGCCAGGTCGTAATGGTTATCCCCCGCCGCGTCGGAGACGATGGCCTTCCGCTGAATCGATTCGTCCGCTAAGTCCTTATCGAAAATAATCTTCGGAGATTTAATCTTTCCGCTTTTATCCTGTTGTTGTGAAAGCTGCGATAGTACGCCGATCTCCAAAGCGGTAAGGGCCCGGCGGGCGTCGCCGTCGCTCATCAGGGCCAGGTACTCCAGTGCCTCGTCGGTGATCTGGACATTATATTGCCCCAGGCCGCGATCGCTGTCGGTAAGGGCCATTTTGATTACCTTGATAATCTCTTCCTGTGTAAGCAGTTGGAACTCAAAGATCGTACTGCGGGAGACCAGGGCGGAATTGACCGAGAAGAAGGGATTCTCCGTGGTCGCGCCGATGAGGATGACTACGCCGTTCTCCACATCGTCGAGTAAGACGTCCTGCTGGGTCCTGCTGAATCGGTGGATCTCGTCGAGAAAGAGCACGGTCTTACGCCCCTCGGCGGCCAGGCGGTCGCGGGCGGCGGAGGTAATTTGCCGGATTTGACTTACGCCGATGGTGGCGGCGTTGGTGGGAATGAACTCGGCGGCGGTCTGCCGGGCGATAACATAAGCGAGCGTGGTCTTGCCGGTGCCGGGCGGGCCGAAAAAGATCAAACTCGTTAGCCGATCGGCAGTTAGCATCCGCCAGAGCAGTTTGCCGGGCGCGACGAAATGCCCCTGGCCGACGAACTCCGTCAGGGTCCTCGGCCGCATCCGCAGGGCTAACGGGGCGGCGGCGAAAAGGTTCTTCTGCTCCTGGGGGGTAAAAAGGTCCATAAGTCTATTATTAGCAAAATCCCGCGGGAAAACCAGAATAATCATCGACAGGATGTCTCCATCAATAACTAACCCGGTAGAGAAAAATAAGTAGGTGAGAAGGTGCGAAGGTAAGAAAGTGGGAAAGTAAGAAGGTAAGAAAGTGGGAAAGTAAGAAGGTGGGAAAGTGAGAAAGTGGGAAGGTGCTGGCAGTTACTCATATTAACTTATCAAAGAGCAAAATCTGGGACGATGTTCTTAAGGCAGGAAGAAAAAATTTTCCGCTGCTAAAAACCATGTCCCTCTATACTTACCGCGGCGGATCAAAAGTGCGCTGGATTTTCAGGGATTTATGCCTGGGCGACAAGTGCAAGTATGGATGGAAAAAGGAGATAAAAATATTTTGAAAAAATCATAAATAGCCGGTAGGCAGTATCAAAAATGCACTGGATTTTGCCCATTTTATCAGGGGATATTTACAGTGAGAATCAGCAAATGACAAAATTCAAAACCAAGGCAAAAAAAGTGAAAAAATATCAAATATTGGGGAAAATTAAGCGATTTTTCTTGAATTTTAGGGGTATTTGGAGTAAACTAATCAATAATTATTGAAAAACACATATTTTGAGATAGGATGTGGCGGGCTTCGCAGTGAGCTTCGACTGGCTGGGGACGGGCGAGCCGGGGGCGCAGTTCTACGAGATAATCGATCCGGATACCTTCGAGACCATCGATTCCGGCTGGACCGTGCCGGAGCCGGGGACAATTTGCCTGCTAAGTTTTGGTGGGCTGGTTTTGTGGAAAAAACTCAGATTTATTGCTGATGATAGATAGTGAGAAAGGCAATTAAGTATTTTTTGAATGATTATTTCCGGGAATAAAAAAATGAGAAAAGCTGAGCAAAGCGAGGGACGAATTTAAAAGTTTTACCATGAAGATCATGAAGGACATGAAGAAGAGAAGAATTTTATATTATTTTATTACTTCAACAACTTCAAGCCCTTCATGGTGAGATATTTTTACCATAAAGCACTTGCGGGACAGGAAGAAAAAGAAAAACGATGAATAAAAATATAGAGTTTAGTGAATTATCCAATAAAGTCATCGGTTGTGCCATTGAAGTACACAAGGCTTTAGGGCCGGGACTGCTGGAGTCGGCGTATCAGCAATGCCTATGTCATGAATTAAAATTAAACCAAATAGATTTCGAAAAAGAAAAGCCTTTGCCGGTAAATTATAAAGGTTGTCAACTGGATTGCGGATACAGAATTGATATTCTTGTGGCGGATAAGATTATGATGGAACTTAAAAGTGTTGAACAACTGAAGCAAATTCACGAGGCCCAGATTTTGTCATATATGAGACTGGCAAATATTCAACAAGGCTTTCTGATAAACTTTAATGTTATGCTGTTAAAAGATGGGCTTAAAAGTTTTGTATTATAAACTTCAAGCCCTTCAAGGTGAGATGTTTTACCATGAAGCCGGTTGAGAGAGGTGTCTGCGAAAAGGAGAACAGTTATGAGAACGAGATATATTAAAGCTTCTATACTGTTGGCTATGGCCGGTTTTGTGTTATGGGGATCTTCTTATGCTTTTGCCGGGGCAGCGATAGATTGGGGAAGTGTAGTTTTCGATCAGGAGAAATTAGAAAGCCACGATTTTGTGAAAATTGCGGCAAGGGGCAATTATAACTTGGCCCTGAAGTCGGATGGCTCGATTATCGGTTGGGGGCTTAATAGTTATGGTCAACTCTGTATTCCGGCAGGTAACAATTTTGTTGCCTTTTCCGCAGGTGCACTTCATGTACTGGCTTTAAAATCGAATGGTACGATTGCTGGATGGGGACATAATTATTATGGACAGTCTTCTCCGCCAGCAGGTAGTAATTATGTGGCCATTGCCGCAGGTTTTGTTCATAGTCTGGCGCTGAAGTCGGACGGTACGATTGTCGGATGGGGACAAAATGATAACGGCCAGGCTAACAAATCGGCGGGAAATAACTACGTGGCGATTGCGGCAGGTGATTGGCACAGCCTGGCGCTGAAGTCGGACGGATCGATAGTCGGCTGGGGAGATAATGGAGAACATCAAGCCACGCCGCCGGCAGGCAATAACTATGTGGCCATTGCCGCAGGTTCTTATCATAATCTAGCTCTAAAGTCAGACGGCTCGATTGTCGGCTGGGGAGATAATGATTATGGTCAGGCCAGACCACCGGCAGGCAATAACTATGTGGCGATTGCTGGAGGAGCATGGCATAGCCTGGCGCTGAAGGCGGACGGCACGATAGTCGGCTGGGGCAGTAACGAATATGGTCAGGCCTCCGCACCAGCAGGGGGAGACTTTGTGGCCATTGCGGCTGGTGGCAATCATAGCCTGGCACTCAAATCGGATGGAGCGATTGTCATTTGGGGTAGTCAAGATATTCCGCCAACCGAAAATGATTATACAGCAATTTCTGCAGCGCAATATTATAGCGTACGTCTCAAAACGAACGGAGCTATTGTAGGGTGGATAGGACAGGATATTCCACCAGCGGGCCAAAACTATGTAGCGATTACATCAGGTCATTATCACAGCCTGGCTTTAAAGTCGGATGGATCGATAATTGGTTGGGGCTTAAACGATCATGGTCAAACCAACCCACCATCAGGCCACAACTATGTGGCGATTGCGGCAGGTGGTTATCACAGCCTGGCATTAAAGTCAGACGGCTCGATTATCGGCTGGGGCTGGGACAATTATGGTCAGGCAACTCCGCCGACAGGCAATGACTATATAGCAATAACCACAGGTTTTAGTCACAGCCTGGCCCTGAAGTCGGACGGTTCGATTGTGGTCTGGGGAGAAAATAGTGATGGTCTAAACCGGCCACCGTCAGGCAACGACTATGTGGCTATTGCCGCAGGAGAAGGGGACAGCTTGGCCCTGAAAACAGACGGCTCGATAGTCGAGTGGGGGGTAAGTACCCTTTTTGGAATAACCCCGCCGGCGGGCCATGACTACGTAGCGATAGCCGCAGGAGGCAGGCACAGCCTGGCATTGAAGTCGGACGGATCGATTAGCGGCTGGGGGGATAATACCAATGGTAAAGCCACGCCGCCGGCAGGCCACGATTTTGTGGCCATCGCGGCAGCTGGAAATCATAGCATGGCATTAAAAGAGGGGTTATTGATTCAAGTACCCAATGGGTCAGAATGCTGGCTGCCGGGCACTATGCAGAATATTCAGTGGCTAAAATTCGGGGACATCAATATCCCGCAGGTGAAGATCGAGTATTCCACAAATAATGGGCAGGACTGGAACTATATCGATACGGCAGCTAATACGGGTTCGTATAACTGGCTGGTGCCGGAGGTAATATTCAGTCAATGCCTGGTACGGATAAGTGACGCCAGTGACCCGACCAAAAGCGATGCTAGCGACAAGGTATTTACCATAAGTTATCCTCACGACCCCCTCTTAGTACCGAGCGAGTATTCAACTATCCAGGCGGCGATAGATGTAGCGGAGGCGGGTAATACGATAATAGTTTCTCCGGGAACCTATCATGAGAATATAAATTTTAGCGGGAAGGATGTTATTCTCACTTCCACTAACCCGGCTGACGCAGCTACCGTCCAGTCAACGATTATCGATGGCGGGGGTCTGAATACGACGGTACGGTTTGCTGGTACGGAGACGACTTCCTGCCACTTGCTCGGTTTTACGATAACCGGCGGGAGCGGGCCGGGACTGGATGGGGCGGGGATTAACGGGGTCAGCACCCAGGCGAAGGTCAGCTACTGCAATATTACCGGCAATACGGCGGCGAGTAAGGGCGGCGGGATAAAAGGAGTTAACGGGGCGATCAGTTTCTGCCGGATTACGGGTAATGTCAGCGGCAATCTGGGCGGCGGGCTGGCAGGGTGTATGGGAACCATCAGCAACTGCATTATCGCGGGCAATACCGCATCTGTCCAAGGCGGGGGACTAAATAACTGCGACGGGGCTATCGTTAACTGCACGATTGTCAACAACTCGGCGGGTACCGGCGGGGGACTAAAGGACTGCGACGGGGCGATCACCAACTGCATTATCTGGGGCAATAGTACAGACGCAATAAATAACAGCATTGTGCCGACCTATAGCTGCTATCCGGGTGCGAGCGGCGGCGGCAATATAGCGAGCGATCCCTATCTGGTGGACACGGCCAGCGGTGATTATCATTTACGCGGGGATTCGCCGGGCATTGACGCGGGTAATCCGAGTTCGGACTTTTCACTGGAGCCGGAGCCGGACGGCGGCAGTATTAATATGGGGGCTTATGGCAATACGGCGGAGGCGACCAGCAAGGGCGATTTGGCGCTGGCAGGATACAACCTGGTGGAAAAGAGCAGGATTGACCGGACGCTATTCGATTATGTCTATACGGTTAGGCTGGCTAATCACGGGGCTGATTCGCTGTGCAATATTGGTCTGGAGCTGCTTGATGCTTCCAGTAATGTAACCATCATTGACCCGGCGGTTAGCTTCGAGATGATAGAAGCGGGGCAATCAGCGATAAGCAGCGATACCTTTACGATTCGGGTGGACCGGTCGTCGGCAGTGAATACAGCTACCATCAGTTGGCGGGCTAATTATGAAGTTTGTCCGGAGGGAGCATCCCTTGCCCAGGTGTTCACCAGTAATATTGTTTTGGAGCCGCCGACTATCACCGGTGAGGGCAGGGTTGACCTGGAGGATCTGGCGCGATTGGCCAGTCAGTGGCTGCAAGCTCCTGGTAATCCATCCGCTGATATTGCCCCATCGCCCGCGGGCGACGGGGTGGTGAACCTGCTGGATTTCGCCGCCCTGGCGGAAAATTGGCAGAAAGAATAACGAGAAGTGGGAAAGTGGGAAAGTGGGAAAGTAAGAAAGTAAGAAGGTGGGAAAGGTGGATGGGGAGAAACCTCCTGCAGTGCAGGAGGCAAAGATTGTTATTCGCGCGGACCTGAAGGTCCACCCTACCAACTGACGGGGCTAGAATAAAGCTGGATATAACTATAATATGATCTTATAGTACTTTCGTACTTTTTCTTGCGCAACATTGGTCCAGATGCGGTAAGAAGGTGGGAAAGTGGGAAGGTGAGAAGGTGGGAAGGAATCCTAATAGGCGAGATTCGATAAATAATCTGCGAAAGTTAACGGGCAGATAAGGTTATGAAAATAAGCCATAAAGGAATGAACCATGTTTAAGGGTAGCCTTAAGAATTTTACAACTTCCCATTATTTTGTCTTCATGACATTTCTGTTATTCAATGGGCAATTTAGTCTTTACGGAGCCGAACCGCTGCGGTTTGGCAATAAAATTGAAGTGCAGGGAGAGATTCAACAACGTCTCAATCAAGCCGTTCAGCGCTTGCAATCGGCCCCTCTGGATGATATTGAATTTGTCCTGTCGGATATTAATTTTCAACGGCAACGCCGGTTTACAAATTACAGCGGGGATGTTTCCGGCCGAATGCTTGGGGCGCTGAATAGTTCGGCTGCTCTGACGAAACAGGAAATTCCATTTCTCGACTTATTGAGGAAGGAAATTCCGACTTTCCAGAAACCGGATGGGCACTTTGGAGCTGAACAGGATCTGGAAAAGCAACCCAATCAGGAAAAGGATATGCCTATCCTGTGGGGAAACGGTCGGATGCTGCTGGCGATGGTAGAATACTGCCGAGATCATAATGATCCGGTTTTACTACAATCGGCCCAAAAGCTGGGAGACTACATTATCGCTACCCGTAAACATTTCGGGAAAGAGGAAAATTTCACGCGGGTAGGCGGTTTATATTCTTCCGGTTTTACCACCTGTTATCCATCTTTGATAGATGGATTGGCGGGGCTGGGAGAAATTACCGGCCAGAAGAAATATTATGACGAAGCGCGGCACATTGCCCGCCTTTCCCTGCTCGACCGGGAATTTGCCCACCATCATAGTCATGGTCGGCTGACAGCTTATCGCGGAATGCTGGATCTCGATCGCTTTACGGGAAGCGATGAGTTTACTCCCGCGGTAATAGCCGGCTGCAAAATCATCTGTGAAAAATATCTTTTGCCGACCGGTGGTGTAACCGAGGTGTTTGATCTTGATCACCGGCGAGATGAGGGGTGCAGTGAAGCGGACTGGATTCGGGTGAACCTGCTGCTTGGGCAGGCGACGGCGGAAACCGGATATCTGGACATGGCGGAATCCGTCTTGCGGAACCAGATGTTGAGTGACCAGCTATCGAACGGTGGTTTCGGCCATGTTACCTTCGCACCTCTGCAATATGGGAATCAATCCTTCCCCGGCGGCAAGATTTTAGATTTCGGAACCGAGGCGTACTGGTGTTGTTCGATGCACAGCACCCAAATTTTAGGCGATATTGCCCGCTGGTCCATTCTGCAATCGAATCAGGCGCTTTGGGTTACCTGGCTGGCAGAGGTTCGTGCCCAGTTCAGTCTGGAGGCACAGACCATTACGGCAGCAGTTCAGAAACAGGGCTGCGATTTATGGCAAGTGACCCTGAAATCGCCATCGCAGGCAAAAACCATTTTGAAACTACGTGTTCCGGGCTGGGCCGACGCCATCCGCGTAGATGGGAAAAAACGCAAAGCAGTAAACGGCTGGGCTGATGTTCCCTGTGACTGGACCGGAGAACTTAAACTGGAAGTACAGATGCCGACACGGGTCAAAATTGTCGGAGCTTATCAGGCAGAGCCCATAAAAGATCAACCGGTTCGAGTTTTTTACGGGCCTGATATGTACGGTTTACCGGAAGCATTGGTCACCAAGGAATTCCGGGCTGATAAGTTCGTGCCGAAAATTCTAATACCTAATCAGATTGCAGATTCTGAGCAAATACCCATATTATTAAAAGGGCCTGATTCCCGTTGGCAGCGGAGCAGCCTGGTTCCTCTATCGCAGTGTCCTCCCGGTGGTCGCGTGCTGCTTTTTGACGCAGAAATGATCGAGCCGGATTCATTTCAGCAGCTTACCCATCAGGCAGAACCGCCTCCTGAAATGGGAACGCCGGCAGAAATCATGTTTGCCTGCGATGGTGAGTATAAAATATATATGAATGGAGAGAAGGTGTTCCAACATTCCGGCTGGGTTGAGTCTCCACGAGTTTCCGTATATGCCCGACAAAAGAAGAATATTCTGGTAGTTCAGGCACGCAGTAAAGCAAATCGTCCTGCCTTGATTGGTACGATACAATCAGGAAATCGTATCATAGCTACTCATCCAGACCAGGTGACGGTTCTTGCCTGCCCGGAAGAAATTCCTCATTCCTGGCTAACGAGTCCAGACCAAGGGCAGCAAAAAGTTGCAGCTACCGACCTTGGCGGTTATGGAGATTCGCCGTGGGAATATGGTCCGGCTCAATTTGCCGGTACGAAAGCGCGCTGGATCTGGCCCGCACAAATTCAGCCCCCGTCAGAATATGTCGGATGGCTGTTTTGCTTTGTCTTTGAAATACCAGAGAAATAAGTCTCTAGAAAACCGGAACCACAGAGATTTGGATAATTAGAGATTGCTTCGGCCTACTCGCCGTGCTACCCGCCGTGCCAGCGCCCGTCGCAGCAGATGAACGCTAATTAACGATAATCAACAGGATTATTTTTTAACCGCGAATGGACGCGGATTGAAGCAAATCATGCAAAAATTATACCGGACAGTTTTATTGCTTTTTGATCTTTATAGCGGCATGTTCTTATTATTGTCATGCCTTTACTTTCCTTCAACGCTCAGTCTTACGTACGGATTCTCCCGGTCGTCGCAGAATCGGATTCCCATATCAATCATTTGCTGATTATCTTTATCTCCAATATACAGTGATGTTGATTTTTGCTCAACGGTATCATATGGTCTGGTCTCCAGTCCGACAAGGTTCTTCATCCAGTTCACCAGCTCGCCATACAAGGGTGTTTCCGGCTTATCATAGCCGGTGACATCAGGCAGCAGCGGGGTTTTGGGGATGGTTCTGGTGTTTTGGTTTTTCCTGAGCATGTCCTTTATAGTATTGATAAAATATGATTTTGCCGGACTGGTGTCTCTGAGCCAATCGAGCAGCCTTTTGCGTTCTTCAGCTTCCGGCGTCGGGGTGAGATATTTATCAAGATAAGGCTTAATTATTTTATAAATTTTTTTGAGCAATAACCAACCAAAGAATCCACAGACGCCCGCAACCAGAACGGAGACAAGAGTGCCGGTAGAAAAAATATCCTGTTTGGCATTTGAAGCCGGGGGTAATGCCACGAACATACAGAAAAAACCAAAGTAAATCGAATTTTTGACTTTTCTTAGCTTCTCATACTTGTTAATAACCGCGATGGTGAACTGAATCAGCCATCCCAGCAGAAAACCAAATAGGAAACAGCCTATCAGAAAATAAAGAGCGAAGTGCGGGTCGATATCTTCTTTTTCCCTGATTTCGAATAATGCTTTTATGCAAATCATAAAAAATTTTATCCAAAGCAAGCCGGAATAATTAATTTTTGTTTCAAGATTTTAAGTTTGGGCTGATGAACAGCCACATTGGTATTGAGGGATGACGAAATTTCGCCAGTACTTTCACCGGTTAAGGATTTTTGCTGCTTCTTTTCCACCACGGCAATTTCCCGACACATGGTAAGAATCAGCACTTCAACGTTCCGGGCATTTTCGGACAAGGAGCGGCCGATATCATCCACTTCCTTATCAGGCAGTGCAATGCCAAGACGATAGGCAGTGCCCAACACCAATTCAAACTGATATGGGGGTGAGTTTCTATTACTCATTAATTCAAGAACATAAGCAGTGTCTTCCGGATAGATGAGTGCGGGATCAAGGTGATAAATGACGCCCATAGTATCGCGGACAGCTTTAATGATATCTATCCTGCTTTTATCAAGTTGTAAAGAGCGGTCGGCAAATTCGATGGTGTTGAGCAAAATTCTTTTTTTAAGAAAAGAATATCTATTTCGGTGATAGAGGACACCAACAATAATTAGTGACGCTATGATAACTGCGAAAGAACTTATAAAAAAGACAGTCAGAAAAGATTCGTATTCGGGGCTGTTATTATGAAATAAGCCATATAGCAAAATGATCATTGCCGAAACGAGCCAAGAAATAAATAGAACGCCGAAAAAACTGGCGTAAAAGTTCCGGCCTTTCCAGAGGATTTGTTCCTGGTCTTTTAACTTATAACGGGGAAAACAACTCTTTAAGACATCTTGATAGATTTTATCACTGAAGCGTGACTTAGCTGTCAATTCATAACTATCGGATTCTACGACCATAAGTTGATTTTTCCCCGCATTAAACACCCAGCTTCACAACCAAATCATTATATTGCATTTAGATATCAGGAATGTTGCTACCAGCAATTCTTCTCATGGCCAAACAGCCGCTAGATAAATATCACTGATGCCATTTATCGATGGTGGAGGGACTATTTAGCAATTAAGAATTAGATGTATGATCTATAAAAAATAGATGTTTGTCCACAATTTTTGAATGCGTCGTTCTAAGTTGTTGTCGGGCAAAGACTTATTTTGTTGACGATGGATGGTGCAATTATAAAGCTGGCGCAAATATCGCTTAGCCTTTGCCCTTGGCGTACCAGTCGGGGTCCTGGGCGAGTTTGGAGACGGCTTCCTCGGTCATCATTTTAAAGGCGGGGTGGTCGCTGGGCCAGGAGCGTTTGGCGAAGTCGCCGTCGGCCATTTTTTCGATTTCCGGCTGGGCCTCGTGGAAATAGCTGCCGTAGATGTGCAGCGAGTCGGTGATATCGACGTAGCGGCCGACCTGGACGGGACGGGCGAGCTTTTCACTAAGCCGCTCGGCGACGATCCGCTGCAGGTCAGTCAAGGCGTAAACGTTCATGTACCAGGCTTTGTAGAGGTCGCGGCTCCGCCAATGCGAGTTCATATTAAGGAAGGACTGATTATAGGCGTTTTGATGGAGACGAAACCACAGCCGCTGCAGGCAGGGCGGGTCGTCGGTCTGAGGGTCGCAGGTGGGCATCCAGGTAATGGCCTGGGCGCGGCGGGTGTGGGTGGTCCGGCTGAGCTTGTCCACGATGTAATCAATCTGATTGATAGGGGGAAACGGTCGGGGGCAGTTCGGGTCGCGCAGGTCCAAAGCGGGGCAGTAGGCAAAGAGCCGTTCGTGGTAGGTGTAGGTCCATTTGCCGGCGGCGGGGTCGATCCAATGGTCGTGAATGCCGAGGCAGACCTCCTGACGATAGGCTTCCAGCTCCTCCGGGCCGCCGGGGAAGTTTTTGTGGATGCGCGGCTCGGCAAAGGGATTGTCAACGGTAATCATGACGGTGGCGTCCCGGCTGAGCGGGTCAGAGGGCTTGTCGTACTCGGTTTTAATCTGGGCGCCGTGATGCCAGACGGTAAGCACAGCTTTTTCCCAGGCCTCCGGAAGGCAGCCGGCGGTGATGAAAAAGGTGGGAATATTGCCGGAATCGACGCCTTGGGTGGGCATGAGAGCACTCCTTGCTAAAAAAACGGCCCCGAAATAAATAATACACCCTATAATCCGCCAACGGACGAAAGAATAAAACCGAAACCAACGAGGCAATCTAAAGATAGTAAGTGGGGCGATAATTGGAAAGTAAAAAAAAGAAAAAGACAAGAATTTTGACAGGATAAGCTAAAATTTTCCGTTTTTCCTACTGCGGTGGGGCGGCAGGTGGGGTATGTGGTTTTGGGTGGTTGGCTATATCCTCCTCCAATTTTCGGAGGGCGTCGCCAAGTGCAGGAAAGGCGGTAGGCTCGACCCTGGGGTCGTCAAAAGAGCCGGATACCCTGACCTGGACTATCTCCGGCCGGATCGCATCCAAAAAACTGGAGAGAATGGGGAGTTGGGGGAGATATTGGGGGGGATCCACCATAAAAACCAATTCGAGATTTTCGTCAGGACTGGTCATCAGGCCGGCACCGGTCAGGGAGACGGCGCTACCCTTCAAATGGATAGGGTCGTAACGGGTTTTATCGCCGATGATGTCCGCGGTGATAGTAGCTTCGTTGAAGGCGCCTTCTTTGGGCAAGGAAAGATTGAGCACGTGTAACAATTTGGCGGCGATGGGCAGCTCGCCCAGGACGGCGTCCTTGATGACAAAGACAAAGTTACCCCGCCGGGGATCGGCAGAAATGGGCTGATTCAGGCTGTACCAGCCGTTGAGTCGTCCGCGAAGATTCTGGTATTTTTTTCTTTTGCTGGCATTTAACATATCGGCGAGATTAATATCCAGGAATTGCAGGTCCAGATTGTAGCCGGTTCGCTGGCTGCTAAGCAGCAGCTCGGCCTTGCCGGCGAGGCGGCCGCCGCAAAGAGCGCCGCTGATTTCGGAGAGGGTTAATTTTTTACTATCAGGTTGGTAACTGACTTTTCCGGTAAGATTATTTAAGGGTCTTTGCTTGATAAGCATTTGCGTGGGTAATAAATCGGCGCTGATGGTAAGCTCGCCGGCGGTGCTGTTATAGTGGGCGCTGCCTTTGAGCTGGGTGTGGATGGATTCGGTCAATAAGGGAATTTGAATACAGCCGTTCTGCAGTGATACCCGGCCGGCGCAATCCCAGATTTTGTCGCGCTGGTCCTGCCCGTGGTGATCCAACTGGAGGTCGAAATCCAGCAGGCCGGACGGCTGGATTTGCCCGGCAAGCTTGTCAACCGGCGCGGGCAAGGCCTGCAGGAGTTTGTCGCTGAGGGGGACCGAGGAACCTTGCAGATTCAGGCGATATTGACTTTGGCCCGGGGTATTGTCGAATGAGCCGGTCATGTTAATAGTAGATGAGCCGTCGATGCTGGTTAACCGGGTGATATTAATATTGTTGGGGTCAACGGTGATCTGTCCGGAAACATTCTGCCAGGTATAATCCAGATTAGCCAAGCGCAATTGGATGTTCAAGGGAACAATCTCCGCGTGATAATTGTATTGAGGCTTCGGGGGAGAATGTTCCAGGAGCAAACTAACGTTGACCTGGCCGGCGGGGTCGATCAGATCCCAAATTCTGATTTTTCGGTCGGTGAAGAGTTTTCGTAACTCTTCGTCCAGCACTAAAGGCTCGGCCTGAAGGTTTAATTGATAATCATTGGGGGAGCGGAGAAAGCCGCTTAGCTTGATGCGGCTGGGGCCGTGGCGGCCCTCGAGAGAACTGACGAGAAACTGATCGTTATTCAAGCGGCATTTTGCCTCGATGTTTTCCAGGGAGTAAGGAAATTCCTGGTACATGATTTTGCCGTCATGAAGGGCAAAAGTAATCTGGTAATTGAAATTGAGCTTGCTCGAATGACGAGCGGAATCAGGCTGATCGAGCGAAGGGAGATTTTTCTTCAGGAGGGGGGCGTTGTTCCAGAATCTTCCCTGGCCGCTGATAGTGCCGACCAAGCCGGCTTGCCGGCAAAACTTCCGGGCTTTTTGGTTTAATTTGCTCGCCAAATAGTCGTCGAGGAGCATATTCGCAAAATCAAACTTGCATTCATATAGCGGGGCGTGCTGAGATAATCCGGTGACATTGCCGGTGAAGGCAATTTGTCCGCGGGCGGCCTGGGCTTTTTCGATATCGAAGGCGAGCAGATTCGGGTCCCAGAGTAATTTTCCGTGGACAATGTGGATGGGCAGCGGTAAATCTTTATGACAGATATCGACGTTGGTCAAGTCAATGTCCAGATTTTCCTTTAGGCGATCCGAGCCGGAGGTTTCGAGAAGATATAAAGCGTTAAGGGTTCCGGAGGGGGTAAACTGGTCCCAGAGTTTTTTATACCAGGGTGACATGGCGTTATAGAGGTTTTGGTCCAAAGGCATATTTTCGGCGCGGATGTGAATATTGTAGTGGTCGCGGCCGGGCTGGTTGCGGTCCCAGGAGCCCTCGATGTTAATGAGTTGATCGGCTTTCCGGGCGGAGAGCGGGCCGATGTCCGCGTGGTCGGAGGTAAAAAGGATCGGCCCTTGAATATTCTGGAGGATATAAGGGTATTTACCATAGACGCCGGCGGCATTTTGGCAAATAAAAGCGCCCTGATATTTTATGTCACCGGGCAGGTTTTGCTCTTGCTGGCCGAGGTCGCGGCGGCGGGTCATCCGCAGCTCCAGGAGCAACCGGCCAGTGGGAGAGTAAGTGTCGATGGTTTTCTCCACAGCGGCGGGCAGGGAGTTTATCAGGGCGGTTAGTAAATTGTCGCTGTGATTCGGATCGTAATTTTGCCACTGGCCGGCAGGAACGTCAAGGTCCTGGGTTCGCAGGGTAAGGTCGAAGTCGGAATTTTTCGAATAGGCGTCAATTTTTCCCGTCAAAATAAAACGACAGTAATCCTCAAAACGACTGTCAAGCTCCTCGATAACAATTCCCTCGCGGGAGCACACGAGGCGGGCATGGACATCGTGCAGAGGGAGATTGATTTTATCGAGCGGGATAATGGCGGAGGCGTTTTTGGCATTAATCTGCAAGACATGGCCGGTCGCCGGGTCGTAGGTGCTCTGGACGGCAATCTGACCGCGCGGGGAAAGCGATTCGTAAAGTCGTCGCCACTGGGCCAGCCGGGGCGGCAGGGTCTGAGGATTGATCGCCTCGAGCAAAAAATTACCATTGGTGGTAAGCTGGCGGGTGTGAAAATTATAACTACCATTAAATGAAGACCCCGTCAGCAGGCCCTGGTCGCCGCTGCGGAGGTCATAGTGATAGATATTAAGCTCGCGTGGGTCGGGAAAAATTCGGCCGGAGATATTCTGATTCATAGGGTGGGTACTGCGGTCCTGGGCCAGCTCACGGTACTCGATTATGCTGCCGCGAAGGATGACGAGGGGCCTGATGGCGGCGGCAGAGGAGGCGGGGACCAAATGGAGCAATTGCAGATTGGTAATTTGATGGTCGATATCGTACCAGATGCTCAGCCGGGCGCCTTCGGCGACGATTTTTTTAACAATGAGTTTATTCTGCAGGAAACTCCAGAGATCATGTTCGAGAATGATGTCCCCGGCGGTGAAGATAAGATTATCAGCATTGTGAGGCCGATCGGGCAGATACACCCGCAAGCCTTTGATGCGTATCTTACTGAGGACGCTTAATGAGGCATATTCTATTTCGACTTCTCCGCCGGTAAAGCGCTGCAGGGTATTAATGACCAGGGGGCGGAATTGATTATCATTGGTGTAATACCAAAATAAGGAACAAACGGCGGCTATCAGCAACAGTAAAATAAAGGCGGTTATGCGGCGGCGGCGGATCTGGCGGGGGGAGCGCTGGTGCAGACGGCGGGTTCGGAAATGTTCCGACCAGGTCCAGAGGTTTTTGATTTTCGCAGCAATTGACATACTATTTATATTTGCTTAAGAGGGAAATTCCCCAAATTTTTTATGGCCTGGGACTGGGCGAGTTTTGCTGCTCTTCGATGAATAATTGTACCTGCTCTTTCAGGCAGGCGAGGGCGTTATCAGCGGCGACGGTAGCGACGCGTCGGCCCCGGCGGTAGATGACGACCTTGTCCCTGCCGCCACAAAGCGCCACATCGGCATCATCGGCCTCGCCGGGTCCGTTGACGACACAGCCCATAACAGCAACCCGGATCGGCTGGCGAATGTCAGCCAGGGCGATCTTTACTTTTTCCACAATGCTGAGCAAATCGATTTCCGTACGACCGCAGGTGGGGCAAGCGATCAGCTCCACACCCAGGCGCGGGCGCAGAGCCAGGCTGGTGAGAATTTCACCGGCTATTTCAATCTCCGTCGCGGGGTCGCCGGCCAGCGAGACGCGGATGGTGTCACCGATACCTTCGGCTAAAAGGGCGCCCAAGGCGGCGGCGGAACGGATGGAGCCGGTTTGGATGTCGCCGGCATGAGTTACGCCCAGATGCAGGGAATAATCAAAGGTTTGGCTGAGAGCACGGTTGACCATTATGGTATGGTGGGCATCGTGGCATTTTGCCGACAGGACGAGAGTGTCAAAATTGTTATCCTGAAAAATCCTGACGTATTCGGTCATTTTCTCCAACATGAGGCTAACGAGGTCTTGATTTTTTACCGGCGGGATAATTTGTCCGCGGCGGCGCTGCCGAATACTGCCTTCATTGACGCCGATCCGGATGGCAACGCCGTTGGCTTTGCAGGCGGCGATGACCTCTTCGACCTGTTGGCGGTTATCGATATTGCCGGGGTTGAGGCGAATCTTATTTACCCCCGCGTCAATCGCTTCCAGGGCCCGCTGGTAATGGAAGTGGACATCGGCGATTATGGGTATGTTTATTTGCCGAATGATTTCCGGCAGAGCGGCGGTGTCCTGGGCGGTGGGAACCGCCAGGCGGACCATCTGGCAGCCCTTATCAATCATGCGGTTGATCTGGGCGATACACTGTTCCGGCAAAGAGGTGGGGACCTTGGTCATACCCTGGACGACGACGGCAGAGCCGGCGCCGATAGTTACGCTGCCAATCTTTACCGGGCGGGTCATACGCCGGGCTGTTTGCGGAATTTTTGACATCATCTATGTTTCTTATACCATTTTATAAGCCAATTTATAGCTAATAAGCATCGTAAGCCCCTAATTAAATGTAGTCAACAGCATGATTTTTTACTTGCTGATATTGGTAATGAAATTTATCCTAGCGAGATACAAGATAGAGGCTGGTTTATATGGAAAACTTTTTAAGTGCCTGTAAAATAGGGCGTTATATTGCCAACTTTCTGCTGTTAGCGGCGGTAATAAGCATGGTTGGCTGTTCGGTTAATCTGCCCCAAATACGAGTAAAATCACCAAATATCCTTACATCGGCTGAACCGCTCCCCGAAATCCCGGTGCTAGGGGCGATTACCGCCAGTGACGCACAATACGAAAAATACAGTGGATATGTTCGCGATTATTTATTTAAGCAGTTGGAAAAAAAGGAGTTACTATATAAGCGGCAGGCGACTGACCCGGCGGAAGAGCCAAATGAAACACGTCAGATTTTAAGCGGGCAGATCGATTTTAGCAGTGTTGCCAACCCCACCGATAACAGTAAGACGGCGCTGGAGATCCAGATAAAATTTAATCTAGGCGATAAAAGCAATAGTTTTGTCCATTCAATTACGCTGTCCGGGATCATTGAGCAAATCGATCAGCCGGGCATCGAATCGGCGCTGAGGTATTATGTCGATAGTTACCTGGACATGATTTTTCCGCCCCGACCCAAGGTAGCCATCGCCATGGCGCGAGGATTCAGTAAATTTGACCGCCAGGGCAGGGAGCTGGCCAGGCAGGGCGATTACGCCGGGGCGCTGGAAAAGTTTCGTCAGGCGATCGACGCCAAACCCTATGATCATGCCGCCCTGTACAATGCCGCCCTGGTGTGCGAGGCGCTGGGCGAGTATGAAAACGGATTGCAATACTACCGGAGGGCGTGGCAACTGAAACAACGTCCAGAGTATAAAAAAGCGATTGAGCGAGTCGAAGGATTACTATATGGTCCCCAAGGGGCGCCGCCCCCTCAGAAATAACCCCCAAGGAAAATCAGCTTACCGTTACGATGAAAGTATATACCGCATTGGATGACATAACAGTACCGACGGAAGGTTCCGTCGTGACGGTGGGTAATTTCGATGGGGTGCATCTGGGCCATCAGGCGATAATCAAACGCGCCCATCAATTGGCACGGCAGGAACAGTTATCCTTAATGGGCGTAACCTTCGACCCGGCGCCGGCTAATGTGCTGCATCCGGAAAAACCCCGGCAAATTCTCACCAGCCGCGAGGTTAAGGTCAAGCTGCTGGAAGAGCAGGGGATGGATCAACTGCTAATCTTGAATCCCAGTGTGGATTTTTTGTCGCTGAGCGCGGAAAAATTTATCGAGGACGTGCTGATAAAATATCTGGCGATGCGTTATATAGTGGAAGGACCTGCTTTCAGTTTCGGCCGGGGCCGACAGGGCAGCGGTGCTACTTTAAAAGAGTTCGGCCGACAGCTCGGTTTTTCCACCTGCCTGGCTTCAGCACAGGCGATAACGCTGGGGCGGGGCGAGCAGGTGATTCCCAGCAGTACATTGATCCGTCAGCAGATTATCGACTGTCAATTTGAAAATGCGCGGCAATGTTTAGGATATTACTATATGCTGCCGGGCAGGGTGGTTTCCGGCAGAGGTTTAGGGCGGGAAATAGGATTTCCGACGGTTAATTTGCAGCCGGATCACCCGGAACAGTTGGCGCCGACCGAAGGGGTATTTGCCGGTTATGCCCGCTGGGGCGATGATTTTGCCCAGGCGTGGCAAAGTTCGCGGCAGTACGCGGCGGCGATAAGTATCGGCCGATGCGAAACGTTCGCCATGACCAAAGGCAGGGCGCAAGATAACCAGATCGAAGCCTATATCCTCGATTGGCCCAGCGACCAGTCGGATATCCGCGGGAAGTATCTGATATTGTCATTTGTCGAGAAAATCCGGCCGCAGCGCACATTCGCCGGCGTATCCCAACTGAAAGAGGCGATCGAGCAGGATTGCCGGGCGGTGCGCGATAGTCTAACGGAGAAAGGAATCGTAAAGCTGTGAATTTTTCTTCCGCTAAGAAAATGATCGAGTCGGCCCGCAAGATTCTGATTACCACGCACATTCGGCCGGACGGCGACGCCATCGGGAGCATGACGGCCCTGAAGGGCATTATCGAGCAGTTAGGCAGGTTGAAAGGTCACCAGCGACAGGTGCAATTATTGCTTTTGAGTAATTCGGGCGAAAATTATATGTTTCTTTTCTGCGAAAAACCATGGATTTGGGGGTCGGATCTCACCCCGGAACAAGTCGCCGGAGGCCTATTGGAGCAGTTCGATCTGATTATTGTGGTAGATACCAGTGCGGTGCGGCAATTGCCGGGCATAAGCGATTACCTGGTCAAAAGGACCGAAAATGCCGGGCAAACGGGTAAAAATGTGCTGGTGATCGATCATCATTTGACCAGTGATGCGATAGGCAACTGTCTGCTGGTGGATCCCAAGGTTTGTGCGGCAGGCGAGATAGTATTTGATTTGTGCCGGCAGTTAACGCCCGGCGAAGCGTTAAATGAAGGGGTGGCTTGCGCCTTACTGGTGGCTATCGGTACGGATACGGGATGGTTCCGTTTTGAAAATAGCTCGGCCCGGGCCTTCGAGATAGCAGGAGAGCTTATTCGAGCGGGAGCGAAGGCGGATGAACTATATCAGAAATTATATCAGAATTTCCCGCCAGAGAGACTGATTTTGCTGGGTCTTACGCTGGAAACCCTTGAATTACAATATGATGGCCGGCTGGCGGTGATGCAAATTACCAGGGAAATGCTGGGAAAAAGCCGGGCCAAGCGCAGCCATATTGAAAATATTGTCAACGAACCGCAGCAAATCGGCACGGTAATAGCGGTGGTGCTGCTGGTGGAGCAGGAGGACGGCAGTACGCGGGTCAGTCTGCGGAGCAAAAGTGCGATAGATGTCAATGCGGTGGCCCGGAAGTTTGGCGGGGGTGGTCATGCGAGAGCGGCGGGATTGACGATAAAGGCAGATTTGCCGGAAGCACGGAAAAGGATAATCCTGGCCATGGCCGAGTCGCTGCCGTAGCCGATTATGTTAACCGGAGGGATTTTACCGGGGAGTGGATAACGGCATTACTCAAATAGAGCGGTGCCGATGCGGAGCAAAGTGGCCCCTTCTTCGACAGCAGCGATATAATCCTGGCTCATCCCCATAGATAGATGTCTAAATTGTGGTCCGGCTATTTTTTCCCCGCGTATCTCTTCAAACAGCTCCCGCAGGCGGGTAAAGCAAAATCTGGGATCAGGAAGCCTGCCTGATCCACCACTGGGGATGTCAGCGGGCTCCAGGTAGTCGTCGGCGCCGCTCATCAGAGGGGCCATGGTCATTAATCCCACAATTTGGAGATTGGCCAGGGTCTCAATCTGCTCCGCCAGGGGCAAAAGGGCGCCGACCGCCAGGCCGTATTTTTGTTTTTCCTTACTGGTATTAACCTGAAGGAGGATTTTCACCTTGTGCTCCAGGCCCAGCCGGGCGGCGGCAGTATTGATCTCTTCCGCGAGCCGGAGAGAATCGACCGAATGAATCATATCAACGATAGGCAGCAGCGGTTTTACCTTGTTCCGCTGCAGATGGCCGACCATGTGCCAGTGCGGCGCGACACAGGAGTGAGTATCGTCATCAGGGAAAGCAGCGGAGGGTACTTCTAAATTATCGCCGCGGGGCAAGTTTTGATTATGGCTGAGGTATTCCTTTGCGGCAGCGTGGCGCTGAACCAATTCCGCCACCCGTGATTCGCCCAGCTCCGTCAGGCCCAGGCGCAGCGCGGTATAGACGGCCTCCATATCCACAGTTTTAGTCACGGCAATAATCCGCACTTCGCGCGGATCACGGTTAACCCGGCTGCAGGCGTCGGCGATATTAGATTGTATCCGCTTGAGATTATCCGCGGTTTTATTTTCCATTAGGGTATATTTTAAGCGATTTATCGAAGTTTGCAAGATAAGTTTTTAGATAAGCTAAGGTATCTTTTTCGAGGAGAGCGTCCTTGCCTATTTAAACCCGCGAACCTATAATGATAAATTATATGTATAAAAAAATTAATAATGCGGATGAGGCAAGGAGCGGTCATATTGCCGTAAAAAGCGCGAAAAGCTATCGCATAGGGGCGGTTAGTTTTTTCAATGCCCGGCCGTTGATTTATGGTCTGGATCAGCGAGAAAACATCATTTTGCAGCGTCTGGTTCCCGCGCGAATTGCCCAGGCGATCGATAACGACCGTATTGACGTGGGGCTGGTACCTAGCATTGATTATCAGCAAACAGCTAACGAATGGCAAATCCTGCCGATAGCGGGGATCTGTTCGGCGGGTGAGGTGCTGACGGTGCGGCTTTTTTCGCGGCTGCCCCTGGAGCGGATAACCCGGGTAGCCTGCGATCCGGATTCGCATACTTCGATAGTACTGCTCCAGGTTATATGGTATCTTCGAGGTTTATCCGGTGGGGCGGACGGCGCCAAAGATGGCCGAGGCCCAATGGAGATTGTCCCCCTGGAAGAAGATATAATATCATCAAATGGGCATTCCAGCAAAGAAGCGGCGATATTATTGATTGGGGATAAGGTCATGCCGCAGCTCACCAATAAACACTGGCCCTATCAATTGGACCTGGGGCAGGCGTGGACGGAATTTACCGGTTTGCCTTTTGTTTATGCGTTCTGGGCGCTCCGCGTCAAAGACCGGCCTACCAGCGAGGTCGAGGCCATTTTAGCGATTTTGCAGCAGGCTTGCCATGACGGCATGGCGGAAATCGACAGCGTCGCCGAAATCTTCGCCCCGACCCATGGATTCGAAGTTGACCAGGGCAAAAAATATTTACGCGAAAATATCTCCTATTATTTCGGCCGGCGGCAGCAGCGGGGATTGACCAGATTTTACGATTTGGCCTATAAGCTGCATCTGGTGCCCTTCCAGCGGCCCTTACGCATATTTACCGGATTACAATCCGCACTTCCTACAGCCGGTGGGTAATATCGGATGTAAAGCCATGAAGCTATGCCAAAGCGGCAGGATAAGCAAAGAAGAAGCCCTCGAGCTTTACCGAAGCTGTTCGCTGCATGAGCTGGGATTGATGGCGGATGAAATTACCGCGCGAATGCATCCGGGCAAGGTCAGAACGTATGTCATTGAGCGAAATATCAATTACACCAATATCTGCCGGTCGCGGTGCTCTTTTTGCGCGTTTAGCGTATCGCCGGCCGGCAAACGGGGCTATACGCTAAGTTATGAACAAATTCAAGAGAAGATTTCCGCGCTGATCGACCTGGGAGGTACGCAAATCCTGCTGCAAGGGGGGCTGAATCCGAATCTCGCCTTCTGGTGGTATGAAGAGCTGCTGCAAAAGATAAAACAGGATTTTCCCCGTCTGCATGTTCATGCCTTTTCCCCGCCGGAGATCGTTTTTTTGGCCGAACATTTTGATATGCCGGTGGCGATGGTTTTGGAGCGGCTCCAGCAGGCGGGATTACATTCGATTCCCGGCGGGGGTGCGGAAATCCTGGTGGACCGGGTCCGCAATTTAATTTCTCCGGCGAAATGCAGCAGTGAGCAATGGCTGGAAGTGATGCGGCAGGCGCATGAATTGGGATTGTGCACCACGGCGACGATGATGTACGGGCACTTGGAAAGTCTTGAGGAGCGGCTCGAACATCTCGAACGCCTTCGCAATCTGCAGGATGAATCCCTGGCAAAACGCCAGATGAGATCGTCGGTAGGTTTCTTCACCGCCTTTACCTGCTGGCCCTTCCAGCCGGGCCATACCAGGCTGGGCAGACGTCCAATTTATGATATTACCAGCGGAGAAAACCGGCGGGAAAACCAGCTCATGCCAGCCGGGGCCTTCGAGCACCTTAAAATGACTGCCCTGGCCCGGATATTTCTCGATAACATTGCTAATATCCAGGCTTCCTGGATTACTCAGGGGGGTGATATCGCCCAGTTGAGCCTCTTGATGGGATGCAATGATATGGGATCGGTGATGATGGAAGAAAATGTGGTTTCCGCGGCGGGGACCGCGTTTGGCTTGACGCTGGAAAGGCTCAAAGAGCTAATCCAATCTGCGGGTTTTCAGCCCGTCCAGCGGGATTATTATTATAATCATTTGGACTAATTGTTAACTTTCGCAGATTATTTCTTACTTTCCCACTTTCTTACCTTCTTACCTTCCCACCTTCTTACTACATTATGGCCAATGTCGCACAAGAAAAAGTACGAAAGTACACTAATTCAAGAAATTTCGTCAGAGCTACCGATAATAGATGGTACATAAGTCGTAACATTATATCTTTTAGCTGGTTAAGCGCCTGTCACGGAGGCTGGGATGGTAGATCTGAATGTTATAAGGGAAATATCGGTACAAGTACTTGCTATACCTACGATAAAGGGCAGTCCCGATCGTTACCTGATCGATCGGTCGGCACGGGTATTGCGGCATTGCGGCAGTATTGCCCAGCTTAAGGAAGTACAGTGTTTTCAGATTGATCGGGAGAGCCTGAATATTGCGGCGATGTTTCGGGACGCGGGTTTCGCCCGCTATGCCAACCAGGCGGATAAGGCGGCCCGAATGGTCCTGGCTGACCTGACCGATGAGGACCTGCGCGACTTTTCCGCCCAGATCGTCCAGGAGAAGCTGGTGGGGCTGCTGGATGCTCAGAAGGTGGAAAGGGTCTGCGGGATTATCATGGAGTCGGGCAATCGTCATACCCGGTTGATTGAGGCGATGATACTTTCGGATGCCCGCAATCTGGATGACATGGGGGCTATCGGGATTTTTAATGAATTTCGCCGGTATGTCTTTCACGGGCGGGGCGCCAGTGACGCCTTGAGCAGTTGGAACCGGAAAGTGGAGTATGATTACTGGTCCGCCAGATTACGGGAAAGTTTTCGTTTCGAGCCGGTGCGAAAGCTGGCCCAGATTCGACTGCGAACGGCGGAGAAGTTCATGAAACAACTGGAGATCGAGAATCGGGCGGCTGATTTTGAAGATACCCTGCTGGAACAACAGCTCGATGACTCCGCTGAGCCTATGACGCAGACCTCTCCAGCGATGGTGCTGCATCGACCGGAGAGCCTGCCGAATATCGAACCGGCGGGAAAAAAACCGGCTGCCGCCTATGAAACCGTAGCCAAAAGCCCCGATCCCGCCAAAATTTATCGGCCAGCGGCTAAAACATATTCCTGATTTTTATGATTATCTTACGTGCCCGAGTGGTGTTGCCCGGAGATTCCCCCGAAATTGACGGGGGGGCGGTAGCGGTGGATAAAGGTATTATCCTCGGGTGCGGGCCGGCAGGGGAGATTCTGGACCATTTCGGCCCGGCTGAGCAAATCGATCTGGGCCAATGCGCGTTACTTCCCGGATTGATTAATGCCCATACCCATTTGGAGTTGTCTTGTCTGAAGGGTAAAATTCCTTACCAGGGCGATTTTATTGACTGGATTTGCGGGGTGACGTCATTTCGCAGATTACAGGCGGATGTCAGTTTGGATGAAGTGATATCCTCCGCTTGTCGGGAAAGCCTGGAAAGCGGGGTTACTACGGTGGGGGATGTCTGTTTTCGTCACCGGGCCTGGCCGTCTCTGGCAGGCGAACCAATCCGAAAGACATGTTTTGCCGAGGTATTCGGGATGACGGCGGATCTGGATCGGCCCCGCCAATATCTGGATAAATGCATCAAAGAAACTAAACCCGATTCGTTACTGCGGCTGGGATTATCACCTCATGCGCCCTACACGGCTGGGCCGGATATCTATCGGATGACGGCTCAACTAGCGGCCCAGCATGGTCTGGTGCTGACCACCCATCTGGCGGAAACCACTGCGGAGCGGGATTTCCTGATGGGAGAAGTCGCGCCGTGGCGGGAATATCTCCGGCAGGTTCATCATTGGGATGATTCTTTTATCCCGCCGCGGACGACGCCGGTGGAATATTTCCTGTCGCTGGACCTGGCGAAGCAGCCGTTTCTCTTGGCCCACGTAAATTATATCAGCGAGGAAGAGCTGGAAAAGTTATCCCGATCTAATCACAGTGTGGTATATTGTCCCCGCAGCCATCATTTTTTCGGCCATCCGCAGCACCCCTGGCGTAAAATGCTTAGTAAAGGTATAAATGTTTGCCTGGGAACGGATAGCCTGGCCAGCAATGAATCGCTGAGCATCCTCGATGAGATGCGCTGGATCTATCGGAATTTTCCTGATTTCCCGCTGAATATTCTTCAACGGATGGCGACCATAAACGCAGCCGCGGCCCTGGGCTGGGATGGTAAAATAGGCGTTTTACAAGCCGGTAAAGATGCGGATATTATCGCTATACCCTTGACGGATTTACGGCTGAGCGCTCTTGCGGATATTATGCAATCCGCCGCGAAACCGATATTTACCATGGTACAGGGAAAAATCGTGCATAAAATAAGCTGGTAAAGATATTAAAAAATGATAAACGATTACGGGATAAGAAGCAAGCGGCTAGGAGAGTATCTGAATGAATAAAATAGTGGCAATCATGGGATGTATTCTGCTGGCAAGTATATCGGCGGCGCCGGCGGCGGAATTTTATGTTTCGCCGGAGGGCAGCGGCGCTAATGCGGGTACTAAGGATAGGCCGTTCGCCAGTCTGGTCCAGGCCCGCGACGCGGTCCGCAGGCTGATTGCCCAGGGGCTGGCGGAAGAGGTTACGGTCTGGGTCCGCGGCGGAGAATATCAGCTCGATGAACCCATTATCTTCGGGCCGGAAGACTCGGGCACGAGCCGGTTCAGTGTCAACTACTGTGCTTATCCGGGCGAAAAGCCGGTCTTCAACGGCGGGCGAGTGATTACCGGATTTGAACAGCAGGCAGACGGCTCCTGGAAAACCCACCTGCCGGAGGCGGCGGCGGGGAGATGGTATTTTGAGCAGCTTTTTGTGAATGGTCGACGGGCAACGCGAGCCCACAGCCCCAATGAGAATTATTTCTTCATGGCGAACGTCGAACAGGATGTTCTCGAGGAAGGTGGTGGAGGTGTCGCCCAAAAAGCCCGGTTGATCGTCACCGCCTATCCAGACGATATCCAGCCGCTCTTGCCGCTCAGTGAGCAGCAGTTTAGTGATGTGGTTTTGAAGGTTTATCACAAGTGGGATTGCACCCAAAAGCGAATCTCCGCCCTCGACTCAGCGAAAAATCGGATCATTTCCCTCGGTCCGGGTCTTAAGCCCTGGAACACCTGGCATTCAGGTACCCGGTATCAACTGGAAAATTTAAAGACCGCCCTCGATAGTCCCGGCGAATGGTTTCTCGATCGGGCAGGAGAGCTGTATTATTTGCCGTTGTCCGGCGAGCAGATTCAAAAAGTGCAGGTCATTGCTCCGAAGGTCGATCATTGGGTAATTTTCCGCGGCGGCGCAGACGGCGAGCGAAGTGTGGAGCATATCAGTCTGAAAGGACTGGTTTTCCAGTATGGTCAATATGTCCTGCCGCCCGCGGGGTATGAGCCGGGCCAGGCAGCCCACCAGATCGACGCGGTCGTCATAGCCGACGGCGGACGCAACCTGGTGCTGGAAGACTGTGAAATCGCCCACGTCGGCCGATACGCTGTGTGGTTTCGCGCGGGCTGCCGGGATTGCCGAATCCAGCGGTGTTATCTGCACGATCTGGGAGCAGGCGGCGTCCGCATCGGGACAATGGATATTACAGCTAAAGAAGCTCAGGTTACCAGTCATATCATCGTCGATAACAATATTATCCGCGGCGGCGGGCAGATCTTCCCCGACGCGGTAGGGGTCTGGATCGGGCAAAGCGGCAATAATGCCGTCACCCACAACGATATCGGCGACCTGCGGTACACGGGCGTTTCGGTCGGCTGGACCTGGGGCTACGGCCAAAGTCTGGCCCAGAATAATCATATTGATTTTAACCATATCCATCACATCGGGTGGGGGGTGCTCAGCGATATGGGCGGTGTATATACCCTCGGAAAATCACCGGGTACGACCGTGGCCAATAATATTGTTCACGATGTGTGCTCGTACAGTTACGGCGGGTGGGGTCTCTACACTGATGAGGGCAGCAGCGACATACTGATGGAAAATAACCTGGTGTACAATACCAAGAGCGGCGGATTTATTCAGCACTATGGCAAAGACAACATCATTCGGAACAATATCCTGGCCTTCGGTACCGAGCAGCAACTGCAAAGCGGCCGCGTGGAAAATCACTTATCATTCGCCTTTGAAAACAACGTGGTCTATTTCGACACGGGCAAGCTGCTGGCCGGACCCTGGAAGGAGGTGCAGGTCAGGATGGCGAACAATATTTACTGGTCGGCTGGCCCGCTGGTCGAGTTCGTAGGGATGACGCTGGACCAGTGGCAGGCGATGGGCCGCGACGCCAATAGCGTGGTTGCCGACCCGGGATTTGTCGATCCCGCCCATTTTGACTTTCGGTTGAAAAGCGAGGCATTGGTTCGGAAGATGGGTTTCCAACCGTTCGACTATAGCAAAGCGGGTGTTTACGGCGTGGCTGAATGGGTCAAACTGGCTACGGATGTGCGGTATCCTTCTTTCGCCAGCCTGCCGGCGCCTGCCCCGCCACCGCCGCCGAAAAAGTAATAGACGCTGCGAAATATCGCACCCGACAGTGCTGCAATGGTCATTGCCATTTGGAATTAACCTTGCGGAAATCTATTTTATATAATATTATATTTCGTAAGATTTTTGCGGGAGAGGTGTCCGAGCGGCTGATGGAGCTGGTTTCGAAAACCAGTGTGCGGGTTACCGTACCGCGGGTTCGAATCCCGCCCTCTCCGGTTGAGTCTGCTTACTTGGTCCAGACGGGATGAGAACACGCGCGATGCGAAGCATCGCCCCCGCGGGTTTGACACGCCGCAGGTGGGCCGCGAAGCGAATCCCGCCTTCTCCGGTTGCGAGTGAAGTGCCTTGAGGTCGTCGATTGCCGCAGGGATATATCTGGCCACCCAGCCTTTGGTTTATAAGTTAGCACTGACTTTGGCCCGGGGAAATCCCTTTCCCGAAAGCTCCGGCTGATAACCTTAACTTTACTCTTGCTTTCGGCGATATATTACATAAAAGACAATCAAACCTACCAGAGCGATGATCGCCACCCATTGAAACGTACCTAGACCTAGAAGCGTACTTGCCCAGTCCATGCAGATACCTCCTTTTTTAAGGTTAAGGATAACATCAATAAATAACCGGACCTTCCAATTAGTAATGCTTTATGAATAATTTGGCCTCATTCTGATTGCGATAATTATACATCTCGTCAACTTTCGCAGATTATTTTACCATAACTTCCACTCAAACAGGGCCTTACGAAATAATAATAAATTACACGTTCGAAAAAATTATCGAACTTAGCAAAAAAACCATCAAAGGGTCCTAAAGGCCCTGTCGGTTCATTATGGCTGATGCTCCTCAAGAGAAAAGTACGAAAGTACACATCTATATAATTACCAAAAAACAGTCAATAAAAAAACCGGTAAATAACCTCTCCCCAGCCGGCGGGATATAAAATTATGACTTAACCCGATAAAGGTCGGTAAAATAACCTGAAAAACCGTGTTTGTCATACCGCCTTCCGTAGATTAACTTCTTGCCCTACAGGAACTTGAGTCTCACCGGGAAAAGGCAATTCGAGGAACATGATTCCTGCTGGCGTCACTGCCGCGGTTTTTGTGCCGGCGAAGCTGGCTGCGGAAGTGACGGAGAGCGGTGCTCCTGCCCAAGACAGTCCGGCTGTGGAGTTTATCGGACAAGAGAATGACCGGATGATATACCGCGTTGGCTCCGGCCGATATGAGTTTCACTCTCGCTTCTAAGCCCTTTCGGCTTTAAAATGGATACCATAAACTCTCATGTTGTCAACTAATGAGCCTTGAAATCCGGTGACGCCGTACCGGGGAAACTCGTGCTTCGTAGCGATTCATCCTTCGTAGTACTACGGAGAACGGAAGTCGTTACTTCGCAGAGTAGCAAAGCAATCCCGATAAATCGGAACTTTTCCTTGACCTGCCGCGACCTGCCGCGACGGACGCTGGCACGGCGGGCGGCAACGCGGCCATCTCTTTTAACGTTGAACTTTGAACTTCTTAAAAAATGTCATGGCAACCACGATTTATCGGGAGAAGAATCTCATTTTTGACGGTTTTAGACTATTTTTCTACGCTCTCAGAGGCAAAAACACGGGTTTTTCGTGAAAACATGCCAAAAACATTATGAAAATTCACCATTTTTCACATATTTTCACTGTTTTTGAACGAAATCGCGCAATTTTAACCAATTTTTCACCCCATTTTTAACCTTTAATCACCCCAATTGCCCTCCCGAATTTACCTATTTTAACATGGTTTTCTTCTTTGCTTTTTTTAATCTTCATCCGGCTTACGGAATCAACTATTATTTTAACTGTATATATTTGATGGTCGCTGCGCCGGGCTTTTCTGGTATCTCGATGGTTACGCCCTTTTCCATCAATTCTTTGCCGGATAAGGAGTTATGATTTTTCTCTTCATAGTTTATCAGCAGATAGGTTGCCTTTGGATTCAGACCGCGAAGCTTTAGCTCTGCCGATTTGTAAACACACTGCTCACGCCGAAAAGCCTGTACGAACCCTTCACCCGCCTCCGGTCGGTTGAACTGCCAGCCGATCCACTCCTTCTGAGAAAGTGTATATTCGGTCAGCGGGTAGAAATCGCCGAAGTAGTCCGGGCCAATCTCCAGCCATTCCTTATACAATTTCAAGATTAATTCATCATCCACCGGTACCCGGAAATCAAAGCAAGCGGTATTGGCAGGGCACATGTTACTGCGGCGGGTATAGTGATTGTAGGAAAGACCTCCTGTACCCCAGCCCCAGCCGCCGGCGTTGGAGGGTGTATAACCGGTTCCGAAGAACGGCAGCCAGTAAGAAAGTCCATAAGTTTGACTCTGCTGGCCCACCGGCTCAAACAGGTAATCGCTCCGCAACAAGGGGACCGAACGACGCATCGTCTCCAGATCGTTTCGATGGCCGCCGGACGCACAGGAATCGATGAGCATACCCGGATGCCGCCGCCGCAGCTCATCCCAATAGGCCAGGTAGCCCAGGATATATTTGTTTTCTGTAATACCCTGTCGGTCCGGCGTATCTTTTTGTCGCCAGTACGCCAGCGGATCGATGTTATAATCCTGCCGATACAGGTCTATTTTTTCTTCGGTTAGAATCTTGTCGATGTGATTAACCAGCCAGTTCCACGCCTCCGCATCACCCAGGTTTAACAGGCCGCCGCCGGCCCCGCCAATGACCCAGTCCGGATGTTCCGTGGTCAGCCACGTACCGCCCGCCACGCGTTCCGGCTCGAACCAGACGATGGTTTTCACCCCTTTTTGGTGGGCATATTCACTAATCGCCCGCAAGCCGTGCGGAAAGCGATGCTCCCGCCGATCCACTTCCCACGTACCCGTCCAGGGCCAGCCTTTTTCGGCGGCACCGACATACCAGCCGGCATCCATCCACCAGTAGTCTATCTTGAGCCCTTTCGCCATATAACTGTCGATAAACTCTTTCTGATTCTGTTCATTAGCCTGGGTCATTTCTGTAAACTGATGTGAACTACATGCGTTAAACATAGGCAATGTCAGGTTCTGCGGAATATTGTGCTTAATCATCCATTGCCGCCAGGTGTTCTGAGAATCAATCCAGTCGCCGCCTTTCCAGAACTGCAGTACCATCAAGGGCGTCCGCACCGTCTCGCCGGGCATCAGTTTAAAGTGGGTCGTCTCCTGGCCCGCCTGAACTTGTAATGTGCGATTATTATCACGGATAAATTCCGCCGCCCATTGCCCCGGCCAACCAACCGCAATCAGAATACCCTCATTGCCGACTTGCAGATTATAATACGGCCAAACCCCGCCGGTTCCACGACCGCCGGGAGGGGCAAAACGCTGCTTCTCATCGGGGCCCAGCGCAAGGGTTAAAGGCTCAAAATCATCCATTCGGACAAAAGTACCTTTCCAGTGACGTAGCAAAAATTCGTCGCCTGCACCCCGTTTGAAACGGCCGTCAAGAGCTTGGAGATTTTCCAGGATCGGGGTATCCTCTTTGCCGCTGTTGGTCAGGTAAATTGTCCATTCGATACTTTCAAAATCAGTATATTCCACCCCTTCCCAGCGGACTTCCAGCCCGGTATCCGTATCCCGCCAGGTGAGGTTGTGGGCTATCCGGTCCTTATCGATATTTTTATGTTCCGCGTCGAATTTCCAATTCTTCAGCAGCTCAGCGGAAGATTTACTCCCATAGGTGAATGAAAATGGGGGCGCCGCATTTTGATAATCGTATCGTTGTTTCCACAGACCGGCCGGATTGTTAGGCCCGATCTTCATTTGGGCCACTGTCGTGCACCAGAGCAGCCAGTCGGGCGGCGCGGGGGAAAAATCCTCTACCTTAATGGTAAATTGCCCCACGTAATCCGCATGTCCGCTGGGTGTAGCTGCTGCCGGCCCGACAAAATCCAGATTACCCGCCGATATCGGAGACAGAATTTTAAAATCCGTAATGCTATATCTCTTGCCGCCGGAAGAATCATCATAAATCCACAATGAATCTTTAATACCGTCGTAGCTCTGCTCGCCCGCCGCGGCAACATTGCTCAGCGGCCAACCCATGGTATTACCCGACCGGTTGATTTTGAATGCCGCCGGTTTGGCAGCATCGCCGGTTACGGGAGCGTAAACCGACAAAACGGGGGCGCTTTTGTCAGGGCCAAAAAGATTCAGGCCGAAGGTATTAATCTCAGAGGTGCATTCGAAATGAAAAGTATAAGTAGTGCTGCCGTCTGCGGGACTGAATTTCACCAGTCGGCTGCCGGGATCATTCATCCATTTAATCTGTCCGGCGTTTTTGACCATATCACCCTGATACATGAAAATATCCCAGCAGGCGTCAGCCGGTCCGCTGTTCCAGCGGGCATAGCCGTCCTGGGCGCCGTCTTCATGACAGCCGAAAAGGGTGACGGCGCTGATCTCCAGGGCATAGCTCCGTGGGCTAAGAGTAAGAATTAATAAAAGTATCAGCAAGGAAGTACAAATTTTCTTCATCTCAATCGCCTTTTAAAAAATATTTTCCACCCGCGGGCTAATGCTGGAAAGATAACAAGCTGAGATTATTTTTCCCGCAACAATTATATCACCGTATGCTATCGCTGGATTCGGCCGGTGGTATTTCCTTGCATCAATGCCAACACCTCATCAAAGGTAACCAGGTTGAAATCGCCATGAATTGAATGCTTAAGACACGATGCCGCAGCGGCGAAATCCACAATATCCTGCAGCTCCTGGTTGGTCAGCAGTCCGTAAATCACGCCGGCGGAAAAGGCATCGCCGCCCCCGATACGATCAACGATATTATCAATATGATATTTACGGCTGGTGTAGAATGTTTTGCCGTCAAAAATCATGCCGGACCAGTTGTTGACCGACGCTGATATACTTTCTCGCAGGGTAATTGAAACATATTTCAAATTAAATTTATCCCGGAGCTGTCGAGCTACATCCTCGTATCCTCGTTCATTCAACTTTCCGGAATAGCCGGCTGTATCTTTGGCTTTTATTCCAAAAACCAGGTCAGCCTCTTCCTCGTTTGTGAACAGAATGTCCACATATTGCATAAGCTCGGTCATGACCTGGCGGGCTTTTTCCGGCGACCACAGCTTCCTGCGGAAATTTAAATCAGCGCTAACTGTCAGACCGTTTTCCTGGGCTGTTATACAAGCTTCTCGGGTAATTTCAGCTAGGCTATCCGCTAACGCCGGAGTAATGCCGGTGAAATGAAACCAGTGTTTGCCTTTGAATATCTCATCCCAATGGAAATCTCCTAATCGAAGTTCAGTTATCGAACTTCCCTTGCGATTGTAAAGGAAAGTTGAGGGGCGTTGTGATGCGCCGGTCTCGACGTAATAAATTCCCAGCCGAAAACCATTCTTTTTGACATAATCAATATTAAGGCCGAATTGCCGCATATAGTTGAGGCATGCCTGACCCACCGCATTATCCGGCACACTGGAAACCATATAACTTTGCAGGCCGAAGTTGATAAGCGATATCCCCAGGTTGGCTTCCGCGCCGCTGTAACTTACGTCAAATTCTCTCGCCTGGATAATGCGTTCGTGCCGCCTGGTGGACAAACGCATCATAAGCTCGCCGAAGAAAACAGCCTTCTTATCTGTCGCTATTTGCTTCATGCCAATTTCCTTCTCTTGCCTGACGAACGATCTGAATAACCCTCTTGGCGTTTGCGGTTATTTTTTGACATTCATTATTTGCCATCTGCCAAAACATCGAATATAAATTTCAATGATGTTATAATAACACACTTGACATGTCAAATCCAAAAACTATACTAACGGAGCCTTGTTACCATAAGGGAATATATCTGGCAGAGAATGTTATGTGCAAAAAGATAAATGGCTATCAATTAATAAGATTATAAAAGGTTAAGGACGACCTGCGACGCGAAGGTGATTGGGCAGACATTATCTATTATAACCACATTTTTTAATCTATATCAGGTGAGAAATATGAAAGTAGATGTCTGTGGAAAAGTTGCGGTGATAACCGGCGCCGGCAGCGGGATAGGCAAGGCCTGTGCCCAGTCAATGCTTACCAATGGCGCCAAGGTTGTCATTGCCGACCTGAATGAACAAAATGGCAACCATACCGCTAAAGAATTGTCTTCTTGTGGCATCTGCCAATCTATAACGACAGATGTGACGTCTCTGGAGAGTATTGACCGGCTCGTCGCGTTAACTTTAAAGGAGTTCGGCAGAATAGATATCCTGGTCAACAATGCGGGGATAAACATAGGGGGAAAACGCGTAGATGTCAATGAGTTTGATATCGAAAGCTGGAATAAAATTATTGCGGTAGATCTCACTGGTGTTTTTCTCTGCACCCGTCAGATCGCCAAAGTAATGATCGAACAGAAATCCGGCAAGATAATTAACATCGGTTCGGTATTGGGAAATATCCCCGCCCGAAAACAGATAGCTTATATAGCGGCCAAGGGCGGATTGCACAATATGACAAAAGCAATGGCCCTGGAATTAGCACCGCATGGTATCAATGTCAACGCAGTGGCGCCCGGCTCGATCTTAACCGAAGGAACAAAGTCACTGTTTTATAGTAAAGATGCCGCTCAGGCGGAATTTGCCCAAAGAATGCTGTCTCATGTTCCCTTCGGACGTCCCGGCGAGGTGGATGATATAGCAAACGCGGTCTTGTACCTGGCAGGAGAAGAAAGCAAATATATAACCGGCCTGATCCTTACCGTTGATGGCGGCTGGTCATGCGGTTACGCGCGGGATTTTTAATAGAGTGTAATAATTTTTACAAAGGAAGATGACGATGAAGCTGGCACGTTTCCGGGATAAGACTAATCACGTATATAATGGAATTATTGATAATCAAACGGTCACTTGCGTCGAGGGAAGTTTTCTTGCCGACTGGAAGCCGACGAAGAATAAGCTGCGTTTATCGGAAGTTACGCTGCTGGCACCGATAGTTCCCAGCAGTCTGCTGGCCCTGGGTCTGAATTATAAGGCTCATGCCGAGGAGAGTAATGATAAGCTTCCCCAAGCGCCGGCTTTGTTCATCAAAGCGGTTTCTGCCGTTAATAACCCATTCGCGCCTATTGTATTACCCAGGGTGGCGCCTGATGAGGTCGATTATGAAGCGGAATTGGCGGTGGTAATCAAAAAGGCTGCCCGACATGTGCGTGAAGAAGATGCGGCGGATTATATTCTCGGCTATACCTGTGCGAATGATGTCAGCGCCCGTGATTGTCAGCGAAATGATGTTCAGTGGGCGCGAGGTAAATCATTCGATACTTTTGCCCCGCTGGGCCCCTGGATAGAAACTGAGCTGGACCCGAATAATCGCCATATTTGCAGCCGCGTTAACGGCCGGGTTATGCAGAATGCCAATACGTCTCTGATGATTTTCAAGGTTGATTATATTATCAGCTACCTGTCGGAGTGTATGACCCTGCAGCCGGGTACCGTTATTTTGACGGGCACTCCCGCAGGTTGTGGGTTTGCCATGAAGCCCCCGGTATGGTTGCGCCATGGTGATACGGTGGAAGTCGAAGTTGAGGGAATAGGAATTTTAAAGAATTCGGTGGTGAATGAAACATAAGCGTACGGGTCTCACGGTGTTTTCCCCCAGCTATAAAAGGAAATAAAACAGAGGTAGATAGAGGCATATATATGAAGATCGTAGTTACAGATTATGCGTTCGATGATTTGAGCATAGAAAGGGACGTCTTATCCCCTTTCGGTTATCATATTATCGGGAATAAAAAACACGAGAGCGAACCCAAACTTATTGATCTCGTGCGCGACGCAGATTATGTAATTACCCAGTTTGCTCCGATAAACAAGAATGTCATCGGCAGCATGACCCAAGCCCGGATGATCGTTCGATACGGTATTGGCGTGGATAATGTCGATCTTGCCGAAGCTGCATCAAAGGGCATACCGGTATGCAATGTACCGGATTATTGTACGGATGAAGTGGCGGATCATACGGTGGCGATGATTCTCGCCCTGACGCGAAAGCTGTTTGCCAATTGGGATGTCATAAGGCAGGGCGAATGGAAATTGGCCGTACCCCTGAGCCGGCTTTATGCGATGAAAGACCTGACCGTTGGTATCGTTGCCTATGGAAGAATCGGCAGGGAAGTGGCCCAAAGATTGCGGCCTTTCAAATGCAAGATTAACGTATTTGACCCGGCGGCTAATCCTCAGAATTTGAGCAAAGACGGAGTAAATTGTGTAACTCTCGATGAACTATTTAAGTCAAGTGATCTTATCTCCCTACACTGCCCCAGCAATCAGCAGACCAGGTATATGATAAATTCGGAAAGCATCGCAAAAATGAAACGCGGGGTGATGCTGGTTAACACCTCGCGGGGAACGCTGGTCAAAACAAATGATCTGATCCGGGCTTTACAGGATGGTCAGATCAGTGCCGCAGCCCTTGATGTAACCGATCCTGAGCCGATAAATTCGGATAATCCGCTGCTCGGTATGAACAATGTAATCATTACCAGCCATATAGCTTCAGCGAGTGAAAATGCGGTTATCAAACTTCGTAAGAGCGTGGCGGAAATAGTTTTTCTGAATATCAAAGAGGGCAGGATTACCAATATGGTGAATCGTATCCCCGGCTTAGGTTAAGGAGTACTTTCGTACTTTTTTCTTGCGCAGCATTAGCCCTCATGAACCAACAGGGCCTTTTGGCTGGTTTGATAGTTTTTTGGCAAAGTTCGAGAGTTTTACCGAAGTTATAATTTATTACCCTTGGGTAGTAAGGCCCTGTTTGAGTGCAAATTTTGGTAAAATAATCTGCGAAATTTAACGTTAAGGATCAACTCGATATGGCCAAGATGAGTTCCAGAGAGCGGGTCTTAACGGCGATAGGTCACCACGAGCCGGATCGCGTCCCCAATTGTCTGGGAGCCTCCGGCAGCACATCGCTTCATTTAATACTGTATGAAAGATTGAAGAAATTCCTTAATATCTCATCGCCGTCCCGACTGCTCTCCCAAACCATGCGCTATTCCCGTTTAGACCGAGAAATCCTCGAGCATTTTGGATGTGATGTTTGTCCGGTATATGCCAAGGGGATAAAGTCTGATGTGTCCGGGCAAATTTCAGAGCAAACGTATATGGATGAATGGGGTGTAACCTGGCAGTTGGAACCGGGCGGGCTTTATTTCTCACCGGTTACCTCCAAAATGCCGTTACGAACCGCCGAGATAGATGATTTAAAGCAGTTCTCCTGGCCGCAAACCGCACATCCTTCACGTTTTGCAGGATTAAGGGATGAATGTCGCGATATCCGGAGAAACACCGACTTCGCTATTTCAGCAAGTGCAGGTACTTGTTTATGTGAACATATTTATAACATGCGTGGTCTCGATAATTTCCTGGCCGATCTTCTCATTAATCAGGAGTTTGCCTTAGTTCTGCTGAAAAAAATCACGGATTTGATGATTGAGGCCATCGAAGCTTGCCTGGCTGAAATAGGCGAATATGTGGACATTTTTATCATGGGCGATGATCTGGGATCGCAGCATGCGCCTCTTTTGTCTCCTGATTTGTATAGAAGTATGATAAAGCCGTTCCATGCCCAAATAATCGAAGCGGTAAAAACCGGGAGCAATGCCAAAGTTTTTTTCCATTCGTGCGGCGATATATATCCTTTGCTGAAAGATTTTATTGAAATAGGCGTTGACATTCTTAATCCGGTGCAGGTCAGTGCCGAGGAGATGAGCGACACCAAACGGCTCAAGGCTGAGTTCGGCAAGGCGCTGACTTTTTGCGGGGGAATAGATTCACAACACGTTTTACCTTTTGGCAGTCCCAAGGAGGTGCGCTGCGAGGTGCGCCGAAGAATCGCTGATTTAGCGCCGGGCGGGGGCTATTTATGTGCCGCGGTTCATTGTATTCAGCCGGACGTGCCTATTGACAATGTGTTGACATACCTCGACGAATTGAGAATTTCAGGAGCATATCCGTTGTCGGTATAGTTTATTTTAAAAATCTCGGGCAGGAAGATTATGCTAACCAGCCAGGAACGGATCGCAAGAATTCTTAAGCGCCAGCCCGTTGATCGGATTGGTTTGTTTGAGGTTTTTTGGACGGAAACAGCGGAAAATTGGGCCAGAAAGGGATATTTTGCCCAACCGGAAGATGTTGAGGATCATTTCCGGCTTGATTTGCGGCGCTGCCGGGCATTTGATCTGGTTGCGAATATCCACCAGCCTGAGCAGATTATCGAAGAGACTGAGACCACCCGCCTGGTTCGTGACGGCAACGGTGCCCTGCTGCGGCAGCTCAAACATAAGTCGGGAGCACCCGAGCATGTCGGATTTATCGTGCGGGACCGGCAAACGTGGAATACCCAGGCACGGGATTATTTATTAGCCAGGGGAAATTATCCCGCCCGTATCAGATTCGATTTATATCGCTCGATGCGGGATAAATGCCGTCGGGAGAACATTTTTCTCTGTTGTGCTGCCGATAGTGTCTTTGAGCTCATGCAGAAGCTGTGCGGGCATGAATACCTTTTGATGGGAATGGCGCTGGAGCCGGAGTGGGTCCGGGATATGTGTCGGGTCTATTCGGATGTAACGATAGATTTGATGGAGGCATTGTTTGCCCAGGAGGGATTGCCGGATGGTATCTGGTTCTGGGAGGATATGGGTTTTAAGGGTAAAACATTTATGTCTCCCAGTATGTACCAGGAGCTTCTTCTGCCGGCGCACAAGAAGTTGTTCCGATGGGCTCACGCCAAAAATCTGCCCGTTATTGTGCATTCGTGTGGTTTTGTGGAGCCGCTGGTGCCGTTTTTGATTGAGGCGGGAATGGATTGCCTTCAACCCATGGAAGTCAAAGCCGGAATGGATGTAGTAAAATTGAAAAAACAATTCGGAGAGGTGATATCGTTCATCGGCGGGATCGATGTCCGGCTGCTTATCGAAAATAATCTTGGCGCTATACGGAACGAACTTGAACAAAAGCTGCCGGTCGTTATGGCTAATAGCGGCTACGTACTACAGGTTGACCATAGTGTTCCTGACCAGGTTGAGTATTCAACCTACAAATATTTTGTTGAAACCGGATTGAAACTGGGATTATATGCTGGATTTTGTCCTGGCCTTTAAGCCAACTATAGCAATAAAATTATTTTAGGTTAAATGGTTAACTATAAAACTACTGACGGAAATACTGGACCGTCCAATTCGATGAAGTAGCTGGGCTATGGTCATGCGGCAAATAGCGGTTGATTTATATTGAGAAATTACATGGTCAATTGAGGCTTTATCAAGGGGAAAAAATGCAAATTGAACAAAGAATATCCCGGTTTTCGCTAAAACATTACAAGGGGGTAACGGTGGCTATGGTGTTGATCACCTTGGTATTGGCTGCTTTCATTTCAATGATCCAGGTCGATACGGATCCGGAAAATATGCTTACGACGGACGAGCCGATCCGCGTATTTCATGATCAGACGAAAAAGGCATTTGATCTCAGCGATATGGTAGTCCTGGGCATCGTCAATCAAAATGACTCGGAGGGCGTATTCAATCCGGAATCGCTCCGAAAGATTTACGAACTGACGGAATTTGCCAAACAGTTAACCTGGCCGAATACGGATGAACCGGCGGTGGAAGCCGGGGTGATCACGGCGGATATTATCGCCCCATCAGAGGTAGATCACATCGAGCAGGGCGGTCCTGGTGTGGTAAAGTTTGCATGGTTAATGCATAAGCCGCCCACCACCAGGGAAGAGGCATTGAGTATTCGAGACAAGGTTCTTTCCAATCCAATACTAAAGGGGACGTTGGTTAGCGAAGACGGCTTGGCACTTTGCTTATATTTTCCGTTGACCAGTAAAGATCAGAGTTATCGGGTATATAAGGAATTCAATAAGAAAATCACAGAATTGGGAGGTCCGGAAAAATATTACATAACGGGGCTGCCGGTGGCAGAGGATACCTTTGGGGTCGAGATGTTTGTACAGATGGGGATCTCCGCGCCGCTGGCAATGATTACTATTTTTATATTGATGTTGATTTTCTTCCGTAAACTGGTGTTGATTATATCACCAATGATTATAGCGCTGGTAACAGTTATCTCCACGATGGGACTACTAATCGGATTGGGATATCCGGTTCATATCATGAGTTCTATGATTCCGATCTTTCTGATGCCTATTGCCGTCGTTGATTCGGTGCATATTTTATCGGAATTTTATGATCTTTACACGCCGGCCAAGGGTAAGAAACAAGTCATCGGCGAAGTTATGCATAATTTGTTTATTCCCATGTTTTACACCTCACTTACCTCGGCGGCTGGATTTCTCTCCTTGTCCCTGACTCCCATCCCGCCGGTTCAGGTGTTCGGCGTATTCGTAGCAGCCGGAATCGGCATAGCCTGGGTCTGGACGGTTATCTTTGTGCCGGCCTATGTAATGCTGATCCCGGACAAATCGCTGGCCAATTTTGGAGCGGCATCGCAGCACGCCGAGAAACCCGGCAGATTAGGACAATTTCTGCAGTGGCTTGGCTTTTTAACCATATCTCATGCCAAGATCATTGTCGTTTTCATGGTTTTAATCACGGCGACGGCGGTTTATGGCATAACCCGGATTCGCATTAACGACAATCCGGTAAAATGGTTTTCCAAAAGCCATCCCATCCGGCAGGCGGATATCGTATTGAATCAGCATTTTGGGGGGACGTATATGGCATACCTGGTACTCGACGATGCCAGCCAGGGTAAGATCACCGACAACTTCCTGGACGCCCTGCGGTATCGTTTGAAGCAAAGAGAAACAGAACTGGCAAAAGGGGGTGCCGAGGCCGGGTTAGAATTTGATTACGCTATAAAAATCCTCTCGGAAAAGGCGAAAACCGCCGCGGACAAAGAGAACTTACTTACGGCCATGAATGAATATGCCAACGAGAAAATGAAAAATACCACCGGAAACTCCTCTGACGCCTGGTACGAAATCGCGGATTTCTTCGATCTGGAAAAAGAGAGGCTCAAGATTTTCAAGCAGCCGGAAGTACTTAACTATATGGAAAAACTACAGGAATATATGCTGACGATTTATAACGGCGGGAGGATACTGATAGGAAAAACCAGTTCGGTCGCCGATGTTGTCAAAAAGGTGTATCAGGAACTACTTGATGGTCGGAAGGAAAATTATCGCGTGCCGGATACGTTTGAGGCGGTGGCGCAGAGTATGCTGCAGTATCAAAGCAGCCATAAGCCGGATGATTTATGGCATCTGGTTACACCCGATTACCTGCGGGCCAATATCTGGTGCCAGCTCACCAGCGGTGACAATTTAGACATGAACAAGGTTGTGGCTGACGTCCAAAAGTTTCTGCAAGACAATCCCCCGCCGGCGCCGCTGGCATATCATTGGGCCGGTTTAACCTATATTAATACGGTTTGGCAGGACAAGATGGTTTCCGGAATGTTGCAATCCTTCCTGGGCAGTTTCCTGGTGGTGTTTATCATGATGACCATTCTGTTTCGCTCTGCCTTGTGGGGGCTGGTATGTATGATACCTTTGACTATAACCATTGCCCTGATTTACGGCATCATTGGTTTTATCGGCAAGGATTATGATATGCCGGTAGCCGTGCTGAGTTCACTGACCCTGGGAATGGCGGTGGATTTCGCCATTCATTTTTTGGAGCGCTCCCGAGAAGCCTATCGCAAAAACGGCTCTTGGTCAGCCGGCGTCCCCGAGATATTCGGCGAACCAGCCCGCGCGATTACCAGAAATGTTTTAGTGATTGCCATCGGATTTTTACCGTTATTGGCGGCCCCCCTGGTCCCCTACAAGACCGTAGGCATTTTCCTTTGTGCGATCATGGGATTATCAGGGGCGATTACCCTGCTGGTTCTCCCGGCCGTGTTGCGTTTGGGGGAAAGATATCTGTTCCGACCGACCGTAGAGCCCGCTGGAACAAGCTGCAATTGCGGTTTTTGTGTAATCATTTCGGTTGCGACAGTACTCGTAGTAGCTTTGAATGTTCATCAGTATGCCATGGTGGGCTGGAGCCGATTAGCTTGGATCAGTGTAGTTTTGATCCCCATAGCGGCTTTGGCATGCGGAATTATTTCACGACGGAAGGCGTGCAGAACAAAAGAAAAAGCTTAAAACAGGAATACGCTAGCGTAAATTCCAACAAAACAATTTTAGAAAAGAGGTTTAGATTATGAAGACTCTATTATCAGGTATTTTGATGGTTTTTCTGGCGGCCTCGACCTGGGCTGCGGAAGAGGAAGTCCCCGATGTCGATAAGATTATCAATAAAGCCAACCTGATGGCCTATTACCAGGGAAACGACGGTAAGGCGCGGGTCAATATGACAATCACGTCGTATGAAAAAATGGACGAAAAAGGCAATCCCATCGGCGAGGAGAAAAAAAGTGTTCGTACCCGCCAGTTCATTATCCTGCGTAGCGATGTCAAGGACGGCGGGGATCAAAACTACTATGTATATTTCCACAAACCGGCGGATGTTCGGCGGATGGTGTTTATGGTGCACAAGCACGCCGATATAAAACAGGATGATGATCGTTATTTATATTTGCCCGCTTTGGATCTGGTCAAGCGGATCGCCGCCGGCGATAAGCGCACCAGTTTCGTCGGATCGGATTTTTTGTATGAAGATGTTTCCGGACGAAGTTTGCTGGAAGACAAGCATGAGCTGGCGGAGACCACGGAAAAATATTATATCATCAAAAACACTCCTATGAATCCCGATTCGGTTGAGTTCAAATATTACAACGTATATATCGACCGAAAAAACTTCATGCCGGTCAAGATGGAATATTATGATAAAAACGGAAAGTTCTATCGTCGAATAGAAGCGTTAAAAATCGAAACCATCCAGAATTATCCTACCGTTACTTTATCCAAAGTGACAAATGTAAACAAAAAAAGCACAACTGAAATGGAATTTAGTGAGGTTCAGTATGATATCGAGTTGAAAGATATCTTTACCGAGCGATATTTGCGACGTCCTCCACGAGAGGCGGTCAGATGAAAAACCGATTGCCTGTCTGTACCCTGTTTATCTTACTGTTTACCCTTTTGACAGGGGTAAATGGACTCTCCGCCCAAACCGAACCCAACACATCACCGCCGGCAGACAACCACCCGAAAGCTTTTTGGCATCAGATCGACTCCTGGGCCAAGGAATTTCCCCTGGAGATACATGGTTTTGGTGAGGCGCGGGCCGGCGGACGCTTCCTGAACGATCCACATGAAAAAGATATGTCCATCATGGAGACCCGGCTGCAATTGGATTTCTTTGCCCCCCTGGAACAGATGAGCTTGAAATATAAAGCTGATATTTACGGCGATTTTGTGACGAAATATGTTCATTATGATATGCGAGAAGGAAACATCACCGTTCCTTTCGAGACTATGGATTTGAAGGTCGGCAGGCAGATACTTACCTGGGGTACGGGCGACTTGATTTTCATTAACGATCTCTTCCCGAAAGACTGGGTTTCCTTTTTCATCGGTCGTGACACGGAATACCTCAAAGCCCCTTCCGACGCGGCCAAAGTGAGTTTTTTCCACGATTGGGCCAATCTGGATTTGGTATTTACTCCCTTATTTGATGCCGACCGAGGTATAACCGGAGAAAGAATTTCCTACTACAATCCTTTTTCCGGCGATCTCGCGGGAGAAAATGCCAAAATTTCCGCGGACGAGCCGGATCGATGGTTTCATGACTATGAATTGGCCCTGCGGCTCTATCGCAACATATATGCGTATGAGTGTGCTCTCTATGGATATCGAGGTTTCTGGAAAAGCCCCGGCGGGTTTGACCCGGCGGGCAGGGCCTTCTATCCTGATTTGAATGTCTATGGCGGCAGTATTCGCGGGCCGCTGGCAAAAGGAATCGCAAACCTGGAAATAGGGTACTATCAATCGGCTGACGATGAAAGCGGCAAGGATTCAGCCATAAAAAATTCGGAGATGCGTTACCTGGTTGGTTATACCCAGGAACTGGCTAAGGATTTTACCGGCGGCCTGCAGTATTACGTCGAGCAGATTATCAATTACGATAACTACGTGCACTCTTTGCCCAGTGCCATGCCGGCGAGCGATGAGTTTCGGCATTTAATGACCTTACGCCTGACCAAATTGCTGATAAATCAGAACCTGCGTTTGAGTTTTTTTACCTTTTATTCTCCTTCCGACAGCGATGTGTATGCTCGTCCTCAGATTAATTATAAAATCAATGATAACTTAGCGATTGAGAGCGGGTTTAACGTTTTCTTTGGTGATTATCCCTACACCTTTTTTGGGCAGTTTCACCAAAATTCCAATTTTTACGGAGCCGTACGCTATAGTTTCTGACAGGTAAGCATGCCGTAACAAGCCGTTTCATGGCACTCTAAAAACGCCCGGATTTTTGTCAAGACTTTGGTTAGGGATTCAGTTGCGCTTCAGATTAAATCTCGGGCGCTTAATTGCTTTGCTTCATTCGTCAACATTTTATCCGTTTAGAACCCATCCGGGGCGGTAAGTACGACGCAGAAGGGCATTGGCTTCTTCGCTATTGGTAACCCGGCCGCTTGCGCCGTCGTACTCGATTTCCTTACCCACGCGGTAAGCAACCAGGCCGAGCAGCATTTGCTCCATCATAGTGCCGGCGTAGTCGAAATCGCAGGAGGTTTTCAGGTCGCCCTTACAGGCGTTAATCCATTGCAGCAGAAAGTCTCCCATAGGGGCAATCAGCTCATCTTTACTGCGTGGTTTGTAGTAGGTTAGGTCGGCGTCATCGCCGAAGGGTATGATTATCCGGTTAGTGAAAGAAGACACGAGAAAACCGCTGCTGCCTTTGAACATCGCACCATGGTCAATCTTGTTCAAATCAATGCCGTCCATGGGCGGGGAGGGCATAGCTCCGCCCTGATACCAGATAACATCGATCTCCGGCCGCCAACGGTTGGCGGGGTGCTTGAATGAGGCTTTTAATTCAACGGGAGTCACTTCGGGATTGAATTCTTCGCCGGTTGCTTTAGCCGAGAGAGGTATGCCGGCCTCGATAACGTTCCAGGCGATGTCCATGGTATGGCTGCCCATGTCTCCGACTTGTCCGGTGCCGAAATCCCAATACGGGTTCCATTGCAGACAGTTGGCGCCCGTCTGACCGGCAAAGTAAAACGGATTATAGGGGTGCTCGGGTGACGGCCCAATCCACAGATCGTAATGGAGGGTTGCGGGCGGATTCCCTTCCGCAGCCGGATAACCGGAAAAGCGAAGCTGACGGTTGCCCCATACATGCACCGCTTTCAATTCGCCGATGGCGCCGTCGCGGATCAACTCGCGTATCCGGTTGAAATTAACGTGTGCGTGTCGCTGCGTGCCGTGCTGCGTGGCCAGTTTGTTTTTATGCTTCAAATAAGTTTCCCGCACTAAGCGAACTTCTTCCACGCTGATCCCCATGGGTTTTTCCAGATAAACGTGCAGTCCGCGGTTCATGGCCCAGGTGGCGACGAAGGCGTGTGTATGATCCGTCGTGCAGCAAACGACGGCGTCTAAATCCTTTTTCTCATCGAGACACTTTCGCCAATCAACATAGTGCTTGGCATTGGGAAATTCCCTGGCGGCCAAGGCGAGATGGTTTTCGTCCACATCGCACAACGCCACGACATTTTCGTTTTTTAATTCCGGGTAATGAGCACATGCCCGGCCGTAGGCGCCGATGAGGGCGATGTTGAGCTTGTTGCTGGGTGCGCCCTGTCCCGCCCAAACATTCTTCGGCAGAATAACCAAGCCCGCACCAGTGGCTATACCTTTGAGAAAATCACGTCTCTTGATATATCTCGTTAACATGGTTTTTCTCCAATTAAGTGTCTATTTTTATTAAAAACTAAATACTTGAAGATCATTGCCGGGCTAATTATAGTGAGTTAACGGAATTCGATCCAACTAAAACAGGTTAAGGAGCCAGCCGTGTCCGAGATAGTCATGGAATGGCAGGGACATGCCAGTTTTAAGATAAGCACGGAAAAGGTAAAGCTTTATATCGATCCGTGGAAACTGGTCCATCCTGCTGCGGACGCAACGATTATACTGGTAAGTCACAGCCATTTCGACCACTACTGCCCCGAGGATATTGACAAGATCAGCACCGCCGATACCCGGATAATCGCTCCCGCCGATGTAGTGGAGCAGCAAGGCACCGGCAGGGCGTTGAAACCCGGCGAGGTGGTTGAATTATCGGGGGTAATAGTTACCGGCGTCGTATCTTACAATCCCAAGAAGCAATTTCATCCCCTGGAGAAGAATTGGTTGGGATTTATTATCGAGATCGACGACCGGCGGATTTATTACGCCGGCGATACCGACCTGACGACCCAGATGCAGGCCATTACGAATATCGATTTGGCTTTGCTGCCGGTGGGGGGCACTTACACCATGAACGCGGACGAGGCGGCCCAGGCGGTCGCCCAAATAAAACCAAAACAGGCGATTCCTTACCACTGGGGCGATATTGTCGGCGGCCGAGAGGATGCCGATAAATTTTACCGGATAGCTGATTGTAAGGTAACCGTACTCATGCCCGGTGAGAGCATAGCGCTATAAAGGGATATAAAACAAGCTCTGGCAGAGAATCAGGCAATATTATAAAATATATTTAGTGGGGGAAAATAGATAAGATATAACCTACTTTGTGCCGTAAAATTACCAGAAAGGAGCAGGTTTTCATGATTTTTACCAGAAGACGTACGATTATTTCAGTATTTTCGGGGTTGTTTTTTTGGGTATTTTTTTCAAGTTGTATTGAAGGGGCGAAGGCTATAGCCGGCGAGGAAAAGCTGCCCACGCTGGATGAGGTGCGCCGGTCGAAGATAGATCTGTGGGGGGAGGCGGCGCTGCGGCAGGAAAACGGGGCAAGTTACGAGTTTTTTGCGGGTCTTTTGCCGCCGTTGCGGTATGTAAATGCCATGTTCCGGCAGTATCCGATTGTGTTAAGCGCCCCACGACATGAGATGAAGGGCCGTTTTGTCAGTAATGGCAGCGGAATCAACGACATGGCGATGCTGCCGGGCCGTTGGCATGAAATAGGTACTCCCATACATTTTCGGGTAGGGGACGAGTTGGAAATTTTTGGCAGTGATTTAAGCCAGTTGGATGGTCCCTATTTTGCGGAAGGATATTTGCCGGTCGTCCAGCTTAAATATAAAGAATATGGTTGCGTGTACAGTCAGGAAGCGTTTATGAGTACGGATCCTGAATTTTCTGATCATGGCGCCGTTTTTGTTAAATTTACCCTTCTGGAGGGCCAGGCAGGCGAGGTGGCAGGGCGGATCAGATATAATGGGCTGTTTGAATTCAGTCATATGAATCTGGTTGATGGTGCTCTGCGCGGACCGAAGGAAAAGGAAGTTGTTCTATTGGCAGATGATAATTGGCGCTGGGAGGGCAATTGGAATATGCTGCAGGCGGATCTCAAGCCGGGGCAAGCGCTTTATCTGGTGATATATACGGACAGTCCAAAAGAGCCGCCGAATATGAAGATTAATGCGGCCACCTATGAAGAGCATCGCGCCAAGACCATAAAGACGTGGCAAGATCTGCTGGATAAAGGGATGAAAGTTGAGACGCCGGAGGCGGTGGTTAATGATGCCTGGCGGACAATGCTGATTGGTATCTATGCCCTGGTGCGGGGTGATAAAATGTGTTACAGCTCCAACAACCAGTACCAGGGATTATATGTGGCGGAAGGAAGTGACGCCGTTCGCGGTTTGATGATCTGGGGGCATCTGAAAGACAGCTATGAGATGATGCCGCCCATAATCAAGTCGGTAAGACAGGGGGTGATGTATCATCGGGCGGGGATTAAACTCCAGATGTTAAACCAATATTACTGGCTGACGCGGGATGTGGAGGGGGTACTTAAACTCCGCGATATTTGGTCGCCCGAAATCGAGCGCATTATCACCAAACGGGAACCAGAAAACGGGCTGCTTCCCCGGGAAAGATATTGCGGCGATATTCCCACGCCCGTTTATAATCTCCATGCCAATGCTAATGCCTGGCGTGGTTTGCGCGATACCGCCGCGATGCTGGAGGAAATGGGTCTGAAGGATGAAGCCCAGCGGTCCGCTAAGAATGCCACGGAATTTCGCCAGAAAATTATCGAAGCGGTAAAAAAGAGCGAATTTCATAATATCGAACCGCCTTTTATCCCCGTTGCTTTATTCGGCGAGGAACAGCCTTATGATATGCTCCCCTCGAACAGGATGGGCAGTTATTATGACTTGGTAGCTCCTTACGCCATAGTTTCGGGGGTGTTCGGTATAGGAGCGGAGCGGCAAAAATGGATGATAGATTATTTCCAGCAGCATGGAGGTCTTTGCATGGGAATGGTCCGTAATTGCGGATATGCCCGGGTTACCAAAAGTGGAGTAAATGATCTCTACACCCGTAGTTACGTGATTGCTTTATTGCAAAACGATGCCGTGGAGAAAGCGCTGGTGAGCTTCTATGGCAAACTGGCTCAGGGTTGTACCCGAAATACCTTTATTGGCGGGGAAGGAAGTTGTCTGGGGCAGGTGGACGAATTTGGCAGAGAATTTTCTTTTCCCCCCAATAGCGCCGCTAATGCCCATTTCCTATGGATGCTGCGGTACCTGCTGGTTCAGGATTGGGACATGGATGACGA
>Ga0068714_10000310_pt1 | contig 104200 bp, 98 predicted proteins | sample MTBNYHSulfiMetaG_FD_62988 | JGI IMG/M metagenome (GOLD analysis project Ga0068714, IMG submission 62988) | Enrichment culture microbial communities from rom New York Harbor, USA that are MTBE-degrading - MTBE-NYH (New York Harbor Sulfidogenic)... | ecosystem: Environmental > Aquatic > Marine >...
TCTTTGTATAACAACACGCTCGTCGCGAAAGCGAGTACAACCGAGGAACCGGATGCGGGAAAACCGCACGTCCGGGTCTGTGCGGGGGGCGCCCGGTAACGGGCGTTCCTACCGCGAGAGCCAAATATGAGCATGAGCAAAGTTTTCTTATTCTTACTATTATCGAGTTTGTCTATGGGAATATTCTCTAAGGAGTCAAGGGAGCAGGAGTTTTGGCGTTGGTTTTCAAAAAACGATAAAGTCATCTTTGCGTTTGAAAAAGATCAAGAAAAAGTCTTGGACGCCATATCCGATAACCTATCTAAGTATCGGGAAGGCTTGGTCTTCGAGATATCTCAGGTCTCCGACGGGAAACGAGAATTTATAATAAGTGCAGACGGTATATCCGAGCTGTTTCCTGATGTTGAAGCCCTAAGCCAAGCGGCTCCAAATTTTGATAGGTGGGTAATCATTCCTTTTAGGCCACGCATGAATGATTACGCAAAATTCAATTTAGAATATTCTGGCAAAGATCTAGACCCATCAAAAATATGGATTTACTCTCGCATAGAGGAAGGTTATTTCGATCTTATCGTTTATCACCCTGAGTATTCAGAAGAGGAACGGGATATATTCGTATCTGCGTCATATATTCTACTGGACATGGCGCTTGGTGAATTCGATGTGGTTAGAGGTATCAGGTATATTGATCATCAAAGAGTTCCAGAAAATCCAATTGAAGTGGGTCTGAAGCCTTTCTCAGAGTTGAGAGCGATATTCGATGCGTACAAGAGTCCGGAAAGAGTCCGGGGTCAGCAGCAGAGTCCGGGAGTCCGGGGTCAGAGTAACAACTACCCTGGTTGAGTCCACCGGGTGATGGATCAGCGATCGCCCCTTTCTCTAGAACACCTGCGCCGGGTGCACCCCACAAACCAAAAAGGGCCCTCAGAACGAGGACCCTTTTTGGTTTGTATGGCGCGCCCGGAGGGATTCGAACCCCCGACCACCGGCGTCGGAAGCCGGTACTCTATCCAGCTGAGCTACGGGCGCAGCGAAGGGCATAAGGATACCGGTGAAGCCGGGCGGCGTCCATGGGCTTGGCGCGGGTTGGCGGGATTTTCGTGAAAATATCCGGCCCCGGGTGCCGGTCGAAATTTCCAGAAAACAGTAATTAAAGATATACTAACGCTCTTTTGGCAGGTTCAGGGGGCCTCTCCCTCTTTCGGGGGCTAGACTTCCGTTCATGTACGATGCCCAATAAGCGCGATTGCGTTGTCCTTGTGAAGAGGGCTGCCGGGCAAACGAACTTTAATTATCAAATAGTTAGGAGCTTATTGTGAGCAAAGTCAATTCCAGTTTCGGATTTAGCATCAAGGTCGCCTTCGGCGTGGCTGCGCTGGTGATGGGTGTCAACGCGATCGCCGCCGACGCTGACATGAGCGATGCCGCCATTGCCGAGCGCATCAAGCCGGTTGGCCAGCTGAACACCGGCGCACCCTTCACCCCCGCAGCCCCTGCTGCTTCGGCACCTGCCGAAGCCGCCGCTACCGAATCGGCCCCTGCCGAGGCAGCACCTGCAGCACCTGCTCCGGTTGCCGCGGCCCCGGCAGCCGGCCCCCGCTCCGGTCAGGAGGTCTACAAGAGCGCCTGTTTCGTCTGTCACGATATGGGCATCGCCGGTGCGCCGAAGCTGGGTGACTCCGCTGCCTGGGCACCGCGTATCGCCCAGGGTATCGCTACCCTGCAGCAGCATGCCATCAACGGCTTCCAGGGCAGCACCGGCGTGATGCCGGCTCGCGGCACCTGCGCTGCCTGCTCCGATGACGAGCTGAAGGCCGCTGTCGAATACATGGTGGAAAGCAGCAAGTAAGCCGGCGCTTTTTTGCCGCACGAAAAGGCCGGGGCTCCCGGCCTTTTTTGTGCCAGCCAAATCCCCGTAACGCGCTCCTTTCAGGGGGAGACGGCCGGCAGTGATGCTTGATTTGCAGGACGCGACTGCTAGCTTTTCCTTACAGGCGGCTCCTTTGCAGGACAGCCGCAAGGAGGCGATATCTTGGCACACCCGGCCCATCTCCATCACCTCTCCCCGACCTCTCTCCCGGCCATCCACAAAGTCGGCGCGGATAATCCCTGGCAGTGGCTGGCAGCGGGCTGGAGCGACTTCACCAGGGCGCCGGTGATCAGCCTGGCATACGGTTTTTTCATCACGTTCTCGATGCTGGTGGTCTTCTACCTGTTGCAGCGTGGCGAACTGTACCCGCAGGCCCTTGCCCTGATGGCCGGGTTCGTCTTTATCGGGCCGCTGCTTGCGGTCGGGCTGTACGAAGGTAGCCGGCGCCTGGAGCAGCACCTTCCCGTGACGCTCTCCACCACCTGGCACGGCTGGCGGCGAAACAGCCGATCGCTCCTTGGTATCGGGGTGGTCCTGGTGCTGCTTTTCCTGAGCTGGTTCATGCTCTCGCTCATCGTTGCCGTGAGTCTCCACGGTTTGACCGGCGAATTCGGTTCCGGAGGGGGGGCCGTTGCCGACTGGCAATCTTTTGTCCTCTCCCTGCGCTGGCCGATTACCCTCTCGTTCGGCGTGATCGGCCTGGTCGCGGTCACCGTCGCCTTTGTGGTGAGCGTGGTCTCGGTGCCGATGCTGACCGACCGGGAGGAGATGGATGTGTTGACTGCCATCGCCGCGAGTGCCCACACCGTGCGACGGAATCCTGCGGCCATGATGCTGTGGGCATGTCTCCTCGCCCTCTTCACCGGGGTGGCGGTGGCGCCGCTGTTTCTCGGCCTGATCATCGCCTTTCCGCTGCTCGCCTATGCCAGCTGGCACGCCTATCGCGATCTGATCGAACACTGAACAGAGCGCAAACGGACAGGCCCGCATGGACCACTAGGGGTAGTCGCAAAAGACGCCCCTTTTTTGTGCCCGGAAAGGGATTGCTCCCCCTTGTGGTGCGTATGCAGTGGGATCCCCGCCAGTAATACCCAATCGGATCAGCGTGTTACCCATGTCCCGCAGCGGTGCGTCGTGTGGCACGGCATTTGCGCTATCGGTGCTATCACGATTGCGAGAGTGGCATATGCGGTATCTGCGGTACAACGACGGACTCTGGCCAAACCTGTTTGCGCTGGCTTATCTCCCTGGCGGCTACTCGGGGTGTGAACGTCCTTACCCGCTCCAGGTGGTGCAATGACACAGGTAAAAAAATTCTGGCCCATCCTCACCGCCACCCATCGCTACGACAAGTCGCTGTCGACGCGGGGCCATGGCGCGGGCACCCTCATCGAGGCGCCGATCCTCGCTTATCTGATCGAAACCAGAAACGGACGGATTCTCTACGACGTCGGCTGTGACTACAGCAAGATCAACGAGACGCCGTTACGCAAGCACTATTACGAAAACGAGGCGTTCGAATTCGGCCCGCCGCAGATGCGCGAGGAGCAGCGCATGCCCAATCGCCTGGCGGAGATTGGGCTCAAGCCGCTGGATGTGGACGTGGTGTTCTGCGGCCACCTGCACTTCGATCACGCCGGAGGGCTGTGCGAGATGTGCCACGCGGAGATCCATGTGCACCGGCGCGAGTGGCAGGCGGCGAACGAACCGGCGGACAGCGCCTATTTTGCGGGTGACTTCAGCGGCGATTACCGCTGGAAACTGTTTGACGAGGAGTATGACCTGGCGCCGGGGGTGCGTGCCATCGAGTCGCCGGGACATACCGCCGGCCACATGTCGATGCTGATCGAATTGCCGAAGGGGGCGCCGCTCATTCTTGCCGGCGATGCGGCGGATCTCACGGAGAACATCGAACAGGAGATCGCCCCAGGACTCTGCTGGCAGGAGCGCGAGGAGATGGCGCTCTCGAGTATTCGTAAATTGAAAACCCTGGCGAAGGAAACCGGTGCCGAGCTCTGGCCCAACCACGACATCGCCTTCTTTCGTGCCCGCAACCGTTTTCCCGATTACTTCGAGTGAAGCCGATGGAGCTGAAACTGTTCAAGACACTGTGGGGCTTTGACGGCGATTATCTCAAGGCGGTGGCCGAGGCGCGGGCCGACGGATTCGATGGCATCGAAGGGCCGGCCCCCGGCGATGCGTCGTTGCGCCATGAATTCGCCGCCGCACTGGTTGATGCCGGGCTCGTCTATATCCAGGAGATCTGCACCGGCGGCGATTATGTGCCGGAGCGAAAAGCGAGCGTGGCCGAACACCTCCGCGCCTTCGAGCGGGGGTTTGCCGCCGGGGCGGAACTTTCGCCGCTGCTGGTCACCAGCATGGCCGGCTGCGATGCGTGGCCGGAGGCACAGAGTATCGGTTTTTTTCGGCAGGGCATGGCGATGGCGCAGGCTCATGGCCTGACCCTCTGTTACGAAACCCACCGCAGTCGCTCCCTGTTCAACCCCTGGACCACGCAACGCATCGTCGAGGCCCTGCCGGAGATACGCCTGACCGCCGACTTCAGCCACTGGTGCGTGGTGTGCGAGCGCCTGGTGGATACCGAGCTGGAAGTGCTCGATGCCATCGCCGGCAATATCCACCATGTGCATGCGCGGGTCGGTTATGATCAGGGGCCGCAGGTGCCCCATCCGGCCGCCCCGGAATACCGCGAGGCCCTCGCCGCGCACCAGCGCTGGTGGGAGATCATCTGGAACAGCCAGCGAAAGCGCGGATACATGCTAAGCACGATGACACCGGAATTCGGTCCCGACGGTTACCTGCACCGGTTGCCCTTTACCCGGGCGCCGGTGGCGGACCTGCGCGAGATCAATCGCTGGATGGCGAAGACAGAGCGGCGGCACTTTACAGAGTGGTTTCACCACGGAGACGCGGAGTCACGGAGAAATGCTTGAGCAATTGATTGTCTGTGGGATCTTTCTCACTCCGGTAAAAACGTGAATCATATTCCTAACCAATATAGGAATCCTCTGTGTTCTCCGTGTCTCTGTGGTGAATAAGAAAATGAAACGAAATATGGCCCGTTCCCTGCCGGTCACCCTGTTGCTGCTCTCCTCGGTGATGTGGGGGCTGACCTGGTGGCCGTTGAAACAGTTCAATGCCGCCGGTATCGAAGGCGTGCCGCTGATCCTCTTCAGCTACGGCATCGTCGGCGCCGCGCTCTCTTTCCTGCTGCTGCGGGAGTGGCACCGCTGGCGTGGCAAGCTGCATTTCCTGCTGCTGTTTTTTCTCCTCGGCGGTTATGCCAACCTCGCTTTCGCCAGCGCGATGATCTATGGCGATGTGGTGCGGGCGATGATGCTCTTCTACCTCGGTCCGGTGTGGGGTGTTATCGGCGGCAGGATATTTCTCGGCGAGCGCATCGACCGGCAGCGCTGGACAGGGGTGCTGCTGGCGATGGCAGGCGCCTGGCTGATCCTGGGGGGGGCGGCGCTCTTCCAGAGCGCCCCTTCGGCGCTCGACCTGCTGGCGTTGAGCGCCGGCATCGCCTTTGCGCTGAACAATATTACCTTTCGCGCCACCCATACCCACCCCACCGGCTCGAAGATCGCCGCGATGTTTCTCGGCTGCGGCATCTTCGCGGCGCTGCTCTTCCCCCTGCAGGGGCACCACGTACCGCAGCTCGCTGCGCCTGTCTGGACAGCGCTCGGCCTGTTTGGCCTCGTCTGGCTGTTGGGCGCGACCATCGCAACCCAGTGGGCGGTGACACAGATGGAGGCAGGGCGCGCCTCGATTTTGTTGATCACCGAGCTGCTGGTGGCGGTGGTCTCCGCCACCCTTATCGGCGGCGAGTCCCTCTCGGTGGCCGAGATGCTTGGTGGCGCACTGATCCTGACCTCCACCATCCTCGAGGCGTGGCGCCAGGAGCCGGACCCGCACGATTTTGCCAAGCCGGCGTGACCGGCTGCGGGCAGTCGCGCAAAGGCTGATGTAGGTCGTAGGCCGGACATAGCGGAGCGGTGTCCGGCAGAACCTGCCCGATACCGCTACGCTATATCGGGCCTACCTCCTACCTCCACATTGGGGGCTACCGCTACGCAGCCCCGCGTTTTCCTTTGCGTACGCGACAATATGTTCCCGACATTGTCTAGCACCGCCATCCATGGCGGCGTTTGCGCGACGTGCATGGATGCACTAGTGCCGCGGTGGGAGGAAGCCAAAGAGCGACCCTTTGCGGTGAGATGTTTTTTTCAGGGGCGAGTAGTTACGCCAAACCTTGCAACGCTAAGGGGCTGGCACAAGGCATCACGACGTCTAAGCTTGCTTCACCTGACTTTGCTGAAAGGGGGAGGTGCGATGCAGGACCTCGAGGCGAACAAGCGCAATGCGATGGCCTTCTATGATCTGGCGTTCAACCTGGGGCGCCCGGAGGAGGCGATAACCAACTATGTCGGCGAGCGTTACACCCAGCACAACCCCAATGTAGCCGACGGCAAGCAGGCCTTTATCGACTATTTCACGGAGATGGCCGCCAGCTTTCCCGGCAAGCATGTCGCCTTCAAGCGCGCGATCGCCGAGGATGACTATGTCGTGCTCCATTGCTATCAGCAGTGGCCCGGCGATCACGACTATGCCGGCATCGATATCTTTCGTTTCGATCAAAATGGAAAAATAATCGAGCACTGGGATGTGCTGCAGCGAATCCCGGAGAGCTCGGCCAACGACAATTCGATGTTCTAGTCGGCGGCAATTCCCTACCCCAATCGCCCCAAATTAGCCCACTCTTTTCCAAAAGAGTGCACGCCTGGCACCGGTCGATCCGGACGGCCACTCCCACGTATAGCGCTAAGTCGTCGATATTGCTGGGCATTTTCTCGTATTCGCCAGTTGGCACATCGGTTGCAATATCAGTAATACCCACAACGCAAACCGTAATACGAGAGGGCCACATGAAGAGTAGCATCAAGAGGTTAATTGCCGGGGCTGCCGCTGCGGCGATGTTGAGCATATCGGCGCACACCTTCGCCGCTCCGCTGAAAATCGGATACAGCGACTGGCCCGGCTGGGTCGCCTGGGAGGTGGCGATCGAAAAGGAGTGGTTCAAGGAGGAGGGCGTCGACGTAGAATTCGAATGGTTTGACTACGTCGCCTCTATGGACGCTTTCGCCGCCGGGAAACTCGATGCGGTCGGCATGACCAACGGCGATGCGCTGGTCACCGGTGCCACCGGTGCCAGGTCCGTAATGATCATCATGAACGACTACAGCAACGGCAACGACATGGTGATCGGCAAGGCCGGTATCACTTCGGTAAAGGATCTCAAGGGTAAGAAGGTCGGCGTCGAGATCGGTTTCGTCTCCCACCTGCTGCTGCTCAACGCGCTGAAGAAAAACGGCATGAGCGAGGCCGATGTGGAACTGGTCAACGTGCCCACCAACGAAACCCCGCAGGTGCTCGCCTCCGGTGATGTGGATGCCATCGTCGCCTGGCAGCCGAGCTCGGGCATGGCCCTGAACCTGGTGCCCGGTTCCCGGGCGATCTACACCAGCAAGGATGAGCCCGGCCTGATCTACGACCTGCTGGCCGTCTCTCCCGCCAGCCTGGCCGGGAAGCGCGACGAGTGGAAGAAGGTCACCAGGGTCTGGTATCGCGTGGTCGATTACCTCAACGATCCGAAGACCCGCGCCGATGCGATCAAGATAATGGCTTCGCGCGTAGGCCTTTCTCCCAAGGAGTACGAGTCCTTCGTCAACGGCACCAGGATCCTGACCAGGGAAGAGGCAACGAAATTCTTCTCCAAGGGTGACGGCTTCGACTCCCTCTATGGTTCCACCAAAATCGCCGATGACTTCAATGTCGCCAACGAGGTGTACAAGGAGCCGCAGGACGTCGGTTCCTACATCGACGCCTCGATCAGCAGCGAAATGTAATCCCCGGCGCGCCGGCAGCGCTTCAGACGTTGCCGGCGCGCACTTCCCCGAATGAAACGACAGCCGAGTAATGACGGAGAGTCCCTTCATGTCTGAACAATGGTTAGCAGCTGGCAAGGAACTGGCACCGAAGAAGCGCATGATGCTGGGTGTGATGAGTTTTCTCATCCCCTTGCTGCTGTGGTGCCTGGTCAGCTACGTGCCGTTTATCTGGCATCCGATGACCTCGATTACCGATCCGGGCGCCGTCTCCTTCTTCAAGGAGGGGATGCTGGTGGAGAACGCCGTCTACCAGCGCGAGCTGGAGAAGGTCAGAGAGGAGAGTGCGGCGGAACCGCAGGGCGAGCCTGCAAACCCGATCTACCTGCCTGCGCCGCATGAGGTGGCAATGGCCTTCTATACCGCCTTCACCACCGAGCCGCAGCGGCGCAACGAGAAGTGGCTGCATGAAAGCCTGGCAGACAGCATTTCGGTAATTATCTGGGGGTTTTTAATCTCCTCCCTGTTCGGCGTGCCGCTGGGCATTCTCGCCGGCACATACAGTGCGGTGTCGCGCATGAGCGAGCCGTTCATCGAATTCTTCCGCTACCTGCCGGCTCCCGCCTTCGGCGCGCTGGCGGTGGCGATCCTCGGCATCCACGATGCGCCGAAGATCGCGATCATCGTGATCGGCACCTTCTTCCAGCAGGTGCTGGTGGTCTCCAACACCACGCGCAAGCTCGACCCGTCGCTGCTGGAGGCGGCGATGACGCTCGGCGCAAAACGCCTGTCGCTGCTGTTCCGCGTGGTTATCCCGGGCGTCATCACCGACCTGTACAAGGACCTGCGCATCCTGCTCGGCTGGGCCTGGACCTACCTCATCGTCGCCGAGATGATCGGCTCCAGCTCCGGCATCACCTGGTTCATCACCCAGCAGGCGCGGTACAAGAATTTCGACAACGTTTATGCCGCGATCATGATGATCGGCATCATCGGCCTGAGCACCGATCTGCTCCTTGCCTGGCTGGGTAAACGCATTTTCCCGTGGCAGCGAACCGCCAGCGCCTAACGCACGAGGAACACATAATGACGCATCTCGAACTGCCCAGTTACCTGCAACAGTCGACAGAAGTGCAGGCGCGTTTCGACAAGCTCAAGCAGCGCCCGGTGATCCTCGAGGTCAAGGAGCTGTGCAAGGAGTTCGATACCCCGCAGGGCAAGGTTAGTGCCCTGAAGAACATCAACTTCAAGACCCATCGGCGTGAATTCGTCACCGTGATCGGCCCGTCCGGTTGCGGCAAGTCGACCCTCATCCGCACCCTCGCCGGGCTCGAGTCGCAAAGCAGCGGCGAGGTGCTGCTCGATGGCCGGGCGGTGAACGGCCCCGGGCCGGATCGCGGCATGGTGTTCCAGGGCTACACCCTGTTTCCCTGGCTGACGGTGAAGAAGAATGTGATGTTCGGCCTGGAGCGTGCCGGCCGCGGCCGCATTACCGCCGAGGAGGAGGCGCGCAGCTGGATCAACCTGGTCGGCCTCTCCAAATTCGAAAACAGCTATCCGCACCAGCTCTCCGGCGGGATGAAGCAGCGCGTGGCGATCGCCCGCGCGCTGGCCAACCAGCCGCGCATCCTGCTGATGGACGAACCCTTCGGTGCGCTCGATGCGCAGACCCGCGCCAGAATGCAGGCCTACCTGCTCGAGATCTGGAAGAACATCGACATCACCGTGCTGTTCATCACCCACGACCTGGATGAAGCGATCTTCCTGGCCGATCGCATCCTGGTGCTCAAGGCGCATCCGGGCGAGGTGCAGGAGCTGATCGAGGTGCCGGTGCCGCACCCGCGCCACCCGGCGCAACTGCTCAGTCCGGAATTCCTTGCCACCAGGGCGCGGCTGGAGGCGCTGATCCACCCGCCGCAGGAAGAGGGGCTCGGCCTGAGCAAGGACCACCTCAATATGGTGCGCATGGTGGCGCTCGATGACGAGGTGAGCGAGGTCTACTGACGATGATCAACGAATGGCATCAACTGACCTGGGAGGAGATCGGCGCACTGGTGGCCCGCGGGGTCGACGGGGCGATCCTGCCGGTGGGCGCGACCGAGCAACACGGCCCGCACCTGGGCTGCGGCATGGACAGCGAGATCGCCGGCCGGCTCTGCCGCGATGTGGCGGAACGCACCGGCGTGCCGCTGCTGCCCGTCTTGCCCTATGGCTGTTCCCTCGGCCATTCGCAGCGCTGGCCGGGAACCGTCGCCTTGCAGCCGAAGACGCTCATCGATGTGGTAACGGACATCGGCGACTGGCTCTACGCCTCGGGCATTCGCCGCCTGTTTCTGGTCAACGGCCACGTGACCAACGCGGCGCCGTTGCGCTGCGCACTGGAGTTGCTGCGCGCCGGGCACGACGACCTGATGATCGCGCTGATCGACAGCGCCGCGATCAGCGACCGGGTAAGGGAAAAGCATTTCGCCGATGCCGACGACTGGCACGCCAACGCGGCAGAGACCGCACTGATGCAGGCCATCGCACCGGCGATGGTGCGCGAGGAAAAGATCGCGGTAGCCGACGACCCGGATCGCACCATCGACAGCGTCTTTGCCCACCCGGTCAACCGCACCAGCCGCAACGGCGTGACCGGTTACCCGAGCCGTGCGACCAGGGCGGATGGCGAAGAGCTCTACCGCTGGATGGTGCAGGACCTCAGCGCCCTTGTTGAAAAAGGGATGAATGAGCAACCACCGCTCGATTATTCCTATTTCGATAAGGCCTGAATGAACTCAGGGCTGTAGGAGCCGAGTCCCCTCGGCGAAAATTCGCCCACAGGAGTGGGCTCCTACGAAATATTAACGATGAAGAGATAGATGAAATGAAAAGCGCCGACGAGATCAAACGGATCCAACAGGAACTGATGGCGAAGGGAGTCAAGTACTGCATGGGCACCTACGTCGATATCCACGGCGTGCCCAAGGGCAAGGTGGTGCCGATCGCCCACCTGGAGCAGATGGCCGGCGGCTCCGAGCTCTATACCGGTTACGCCCTCGACGGCCTGGGGCAGAAACCGAATGATGACGAGATCGCCTCGGTGCCGGATCTGGACCACATCATCCAGTTGCCGTGGCAGCCGGAGGTGGCGTGGATGCCGGCGGACAACACCCTCTACGGCAAGCCCTACGAACTGAACACCCGTGTGGCGCTGAAAAAGCAGATGGAAGAGGCCGCAAAATTCGGGTTCGGTTTCAACCTCGGCATCGAGGCCGAGGTGTTCGTGTTGAAACAAAACGAAGACGGTTCGCTGGCGGTGCCCAACCCCGACGACAGGCTCAAGAAACCGTGCTACGACGCGCGCGGTTTTCTCGAGCAGTTCCATTGGCTCGACCGCATGGCCACCACCATCAACGAACTGGGCTGGGACCTCTACTCCTTCGATCACGAGGATGCCAACGGCCAGTTCGAATTCGACTTCCACTATGCCGACGGCCTGACCAGCTGCGACCGCTTCACCTTCCTGCGCCTGATGGCCAAGGAGTACGCCAGGCAGGAGGGGCTGATCGCCACCTTCATGCCCAAGCCCTTCGCCGACAAGACCGGCAACGGCGCACACTTCAACATGTCGCTCTACGATCTGCAGAGCGGTGCCAACCTCTTCGCCTGCGACCCCGAGGACGACCCGCGCGGCCTGGGCCTGACCGAGCTGGGCTACTACTTCATCGGCGGCATCATCAGGCACGGCAAGGCGCTGTGTGCGGTGTTCGCCCCGACGGTCAACAGCTATAAGCGCCTGGTGCGCCAGGGCGACATGCCCTACTTCACCTGGGCGCCGGTGTTCAACTCCTTCGGCTCCAATAACCGTACCAACTCGGTCCGCGTGCCGCTGGGCGGCGGACGCTGCGAGTCGCGCAACGCCGACGGTGCGGTCAACCCCTACCTTGCCGCGGCGCTGGCGCTCGCCGCCGGTCTCGACGGCATCCGCAACCGGATCGACCCGGGCCAGGCGCAGGAGGACAACCTGTATGAACTGAGTGAGGAGGAGCGCGCCACGCGCGGCATCGAATTCCTGCCGCGCGATCTGCAGGAAGCGATCGACGCCTTCGAGGCCGACCCCTTCGTTATCGAAGCGCTGGGACAGGAACTGCGCGACGAGTTCATCAAATACAAACGCCAGGAGTGGACCGCCTACCACCAGACCATCAGCGCCTGGGAGATCGAACGGTATAGTCATTTGTTTTGATAAAAGATTGTTAACGCAAAGAACGCAGAGGCGCAAAGGTAGCAAAGAGGATCACTGCTTGATGAGTGATTTGGCAGAGACGTCATCCCGGCGAAAGCGTAATCCATGTTGGTTTTTGTGGATTCCCGCCTTCTCGGGAATGACGGATAGCAGCACGAAATACATCTATCCCTTTGCGTTCTCTGCGTCTTTGCGACCTTTGCGTTAAAAAGGTTTTAGGTTTTTAAAAGGATGCTCCCATGAGTAACGGTAACGTCAGTCGCATCAGTGTCTCGCTGCAGGAGTCACTGCTGCAGCAGCTCGATGCGATGGTGCAGGAGCGCGGTTTCGAGTCCCGCTCCCAGGCCATCGCCGAGATGGTGAGCCACCAGGTGACGGCGCACAAGAAGGAGCTGGGCAACGAGGTGATGGCCGGCACCATAACCCTGCTCTACGACCACTCCACGCCGCGTCTGCAGAAGACCCTGGCCGACCTGCAGCACGAGCACATCAGTGCGGTGATCAGCTCTCTGCACGTGCACCTGATGCACTCGCAGACCATGGAGGTGATCCTGGTGCAGGGGCCGGCTGCGGAGTTGCAACTGCTGGCGGACATGATGACCACCAATCGCGGCGTGATCTCCGGCCAGCTGCAACTCAGCACCACGCTGATGCCGCAGTTGCACCTGCCCAACGGCAAACGCCGTGCGGAAGCGTGACAGAGGCACCATTACTGTGCAGAAAAGCACCAAATCCCACCGCTCTGGTGCATGGCAAGCCCCCGTTTGACCTGAAACCGATGCAAACCGTTGCGTTGTTGCTGGCATGCAACTTGCCATAGCTAACGGTAATACCAAAACGGTAATTCGTATTAAGGCAGGCGAAGCCTGAAGATGCTAAGGAGTACGAATCGATGACTGAACAAACCCAGGCCCCGGCGCTCGACCCGGCCGGACTGTTGTGGCAGGAGTTTCTCCCGGGCGGCAGCCACTGGTCGGGGGTGATCCGCCGCGGCAACACCCTGCGCCTGACCGATATCAACGGCGGCGCCAACGTCTCCGCCCTGCTGTTCAACCAGGAGGAGAAGTCCGAGCGCTACAACATGGCCGACACCCTGAAGGCGCAGCACACCGCGTACCTCACCAGGGGCTTCGTCTGTTATTCGGACATGGGACGGGTGCTGATGTCGGTGACCGGGGACAGCTGCGGCTGGCACGACACCATCTGCGGTCTCTCCAACGCACGCCTGATCCACGAGAAGTACGGCGAAGGGCGCTACGAGGAACTGCGCAACGCCTATTACAAGAACGGCCGCGACAGCCTGCTCATCGAGATGGGCAAGTGGGGTCTGGGTCGCCGCGACCTGGCATCCAACCTCAACCTGTTCAGCAAGGTGACGGTGGACGGTGATGGCGACATGCATTTCGTGACGGGCAACTCGAAGGCCAGCGACTACATTGATCTGCGCGCCGAGATGAACACCCTGGTGGTGCTCTCCACCGCGCCGCATCCGCTCGCACCCGCCGGGCAGTACAACCCCAAGCCGGTGCAGCTGGCCGCGTTCCACTCCGGCGAGGTGGCGGAGGACGATCTGTGCCGCAACTTCCGCCCGGAGAACGTGCGCGGTTTTCACAACACTGAACTGTGGTTTCGGTGAGTGATACTCCGTTCTGAGTGTCGGCATGGGGAGTTGTGTAGGGACCGTCGGCCGCATGGACGCGGCCGTCGAGCGTACAGGGACGTATTTACAGCGTGTCCCGGAACAGGTCGCCATGCCGGCACGGGACGTAAGTGTTCAGAGATCTTGGAGGAATGAATAATGAGTACCCAGAAACTGGTAGAGAGCCCGCGCGACCCGGCCAAGGCCTCCTGGCGTTCCGTGCTGCCCGCGGGCGAGCCGTGGATGCGCACCATCAGGAAGGGGCAGGTACTGCGCATGCTAGACCTCAAGGGCAACCAGGCGGTCGACACGATTTTCTATAACGCCAACGATCCGTCCGAGCGCTACAGCGCCAACGACACCATCCGTGCGCAGGGCAATATCTATCTGACCACCGGATCGCAACTGCTCTCCGACGAGGGCAACGTGCTGATGACCATCGTCGCCGATACCTGCGGCCGCCACGACACCCTGGGCGGTGCCTGCGCCGCGGAGAGCAACACGGTGCGTTACGCGCTGGACAAGAGACCGATGCACAACTGCCGCGACAATTATTTGCTGGCGCTGGCCAATTGGCAGCCGGACGAACTGGACAAGCGCGACCTGGTGAGCAACGTCAACTTCTTCATGAACGTGCCGGTGACGGCGGAAGGCAAGCTCACCTTCGAGGATGGCATCTCCGAGGCGGGCAAGTACGTCGAACTGAAGGCGGAGATGGACACCATCGTGCTTATCTCCAACTGCCCGCAGCTCAACAACCCCTGCAATGCCTACAACCCGACCCCGGTCGAGTTGATCGTCTGGGATGAATAAAAGCTGTAACGCAAAGGTCGCAGAGGCGCAAAGAACGCAAAGAAATAATTAATGCGGAAAATATGTCATTCCGGAGCAGGCGGGGATCGAGCAGTGAATTCCAAGAGTTTTCCGCTCTTGCAGATAAGCACGAATCGACTTGTTTCCTTTGCGTTCTCTGCGCCTTTGCGCCCTTTGCGTTAAAAAGTTTTTAAGGATCAAAACAATGTTCAACAAAGTATTGATTGCCAACCGCGGTGCCATCGCCTGCCGCATCATCCGCACCCTGAAGAAGATGGGGGTGAAGTCGGTGGCGGTCTACTCCGAGGCGGATCGGCACTCGGCGCATGTGCTGCAGGCGGACGAGGCGATCGGCATCGGGCCGCCGCCGGCCTCCGAGAGTTATCTCGACCATGAAAAGATCCTGCGCCTGGCGAAAGAGCTGGGCGTCGAGGCGATCCACCCCGGTTACGGTTTTCTCAGCGAGAACGCGGCTTTTGCCGAGGCGTGCGAGGCGGCGGGCATCGCCTTTATCGGGCCGACGCCGCAGCAGATGCGCGAGTTCGGCCTCAAGCACACGGCGCGTCATCTGGCGCAGGAGAACAAGGTGCCGCTGTTGCCTGGCACCGGGCTGCTGGACGATGCGGCCCACGCGCAAAAAGAGGCGCTGCGCATCGGTTATCCGGTGATGCTCAAGAGCACCGCCGGGGGCGGCGGCATCGGCATGCAGCTGTGCTGGAACGAGAAGGAGCTGGTCGAGGCGTTCCATTCGGTCGAGCGGCTGTCGCGCAACAACTTCTCCCAGGGCGGCACCTTTCTTGAAAAATACGTCGAGTTCGCGCGCCACATCGAGGTGCAGATCTTCGGCGACGGCGCGGGCAAGGTGGTGGCGCTCGGTGAGCGCGACTGCTCGGTGCAGCGGCGCAACCAGAAGGTGATCGAGGAGACCCCGGCGCCGGGCCTCTCCGATGCCCAGCGCGAGCAGTTGATGGCCGCCGCCGTGCGTCTCGGCGAGGCGGTGGGCTATCGCTCCGCCGGCACCGTGGAGTTCGTCTACGACACGAAAAGCCGCGAGTTCTATTTCCTCGAGGTAAACACCCGCCTGCAGGTGGAGCACGGCGTTACCGAGGAGGTGACCGGCGTCGATCTGGTCGAGTGGATGGTGCGCCTGGCCGCAGGTGAAAACGCCTTCGTGCACGGCTACCAGCACGCCCCATCCGGCAGCGCGATCCAGGTGCGTCTCTATGCCGAGGACCCGGGCAAGAACTTCCAGCCGAGCAGCGGCCTGCTGAGCGAGGTGGTGTTCGATGATGCGGTGCGCGTCGACACCTGGGTGGAGCCGGGCAGCCGCGTGCCCCCCTACTACGACCCGATGATCGCCAAGGTGATCGTCAGGGGCGGGGCGCGCGAGCAGGCGCGCGAGCGGCTGCTGTCGGCGCTGGCGAAAACCGCCCTCTCCGGCATCGAGACCAACCTCGCCTACCTGCGCCAGATCCTGGCCGACCCAGTGTTCATCCAGGGCGAGCACTACACCCGCTATCTCGACAAGGTCGCCTACCAGGCGGCCACCGTCGAGGTGCTCTCCCCCGGCACCCAGTCGATGGTGCAGGACTATCCGGGACGCACCGGTTACTGGGACATCGGCGTGCCGCCGTCGGGGCCGATGGACCACCTGGCGTTTCGCCTGGCCAACCGCATCGTCGGCAACGACGAGGGCACGGCGGCGCTGGAGCTGACCGTCACCGGGCCGACCCTCAAGTTCAACGTGGACAGTGTTGTTGCCCTGACCGGGGCCGAGATGAAGGCCGAGCTCGACGGCGAACCGTTGCACTACTGGCAGCCGATCCCGGTGAAGGCCGGCAGCGTGCTGAAGCTGCGCGGCATCAGCGGCCCCGGCTCGCGCACCTATCTGGCGGTGAAGGGCGGTATCGATGTGCCCGACTACATGGGCAGCAAATCCACCTTCACCCTGGGGCAGTTCGGCGGTCACGCCGGGCGGGCGCTGCAGCTCGGCGACGTGCTGCGCCTAAACGGCGCGGCGCAGCTGGACGCAAGCTGCGCCGCGGCACCGCAGCAGTTGATCCCGCACTACACCAGGCACTGGGACATCCATGTCATGTACGGGCCGCACGGTGCGCCGGACTTCTTCACCGACGGCGATATCGACACCTTCTTCGCCACCGACTGGGAGGTGCACTACAACTCCTCGCGCACCGGTGTGCGGTTGATTGGCCCCAAGCCGGAGTGGGCGCGCAGCGACGGCGGCGAGGCGGGACTGCACCCGTCGAACATCCACGACAACGCCTACGCCATCGGCACCATCGACTTTACCGGCGACATGCCGGTGATCCTCGGCCCCGATGGCCCCAGCCTTGGCGGCTTCGTCTGCCCGGCCACCATCGTGCAGGCCGAACTGTGGAAGATGGGCCAGCTTGCACCGGGCGACACCATCCGTTTCCACTGCATCCCGGTGGAGCAGGCCAACCGCCTGGAGCGCGAGCAGGATGCTGCGATCGCCGCGCTGGCCCCGCCCACCTCGACCGAGGTGCAGACGGTGCGCGCGCGCCTCGATGTCTCGCCGATCCTGCAGCGCCTGGCGGCCGAGGGCGAGCGCCCCGCGGTCTGCTACCGCCAGTCCGGCGATCGATACCTGCTGGTCGAGTACGGCCCGCTGGAGCTGGATCTCAACCTGCGCTTTCGCGCCCATGCGCTGCTGGAGTGGGTCAAGGCCGGCAACATCGACGGCATCCTCGAACTGACCCCCGGCATCCGCTCGCTGCAGCTGCACTACGACAGCCGGGTGATCGATCAGTGCGCGCTGCTCGAGGCGCTCATCGCCGCGGAGAGCGAACTGCCGGCCATCGACGACATGGAGGTGCCGAGCCGCATCGTGCACCTGCCGCTCTCCTGGGACGATCCCTCGACGCGCCTGGCGATCGAAAAGTACATGCAGTCGGTGCGCCCGGATGCGCCCTGGTGCCCGAGCAACATCGAGTTCATCCGCCGCATCAACGGCCTCGAATCCATCGATCAGGTCAGGGAGATCCTGTTCAACGCCAGCTACCTGGTGATGGGCCTCGGCGATGTCTACCTCGGTGCACCGGTGGCCACGCCGCTCGACCCGCGCCACCGCCTGGTCACCACCAAGTACAACCCGGCCCGTACCTGGACCCCGGAGAACGCGGTCGGGATCGGCGGCGCCTACCTCTGCGTCTACGGCATGGAGGGGCCGGGCGGCTACCAGTTCGTCGGCCGCACGGTGCAGATGTGGAACCGCTACAGGCAGACCGCCGACTTTACCGGGGGCAAGCCGTGGCTGCTGCGCTTCTTCGACCAGCTGCGCTTCTACCCGGTGAGCGAGGCGGAGCTCAAACAGATGCGAGAGGATTTCCCGCACGGTCGCTTCAAGCTCAAGGTCGAGCACACCACGCTCAAGCTGCGCGACTACCAGGCCTTCCTTCAGCAGAACAGTGAGTCCATCGGCGAGTTCAAGCGCAAGCAGCAGGCCGCCTTCGATGCCGAACGCGAGCGCTGGGAGCAGAGCGGCCAGGCGAACTACGCCGCCGAGCTGCCGGACGAGCTCGGAGCCGGCGATGCGGGTATCGACATCCCCCACGGCTGCATCGCGGTGGCCTCACCGGTGACCGGCAGCGCCTGGGAGATACCGGTGAAGGCGGGCGACAGGGTAGCGATCGGCGACACCCTGGTAGTGGTCGAGGCGATGAAAATGGAGATCCCCCTCGAGGCGGACGAGGCCGGCACGGTGAAGGAGGTGCTGGTCGCCCAGGGCAGCCCGGTCTCCGCCGGCCAGGCACTGATCATTATCGAAATGGAGGAGGCCTGAGCATGGGCAAGGTAACGAGTCTCGACATCCAGGCCCTGCTGGCCGGTTACCGCAGCGGTGCCTTCGCGCCCGCCGAGGTGCTGGAAGAGGTGCTGGCACGGTGCGATGCGGCTGGCGATAACCCGGTGTGGATCGCCCGCCTCAGCCGCGCGCAGGTGATGGCCTACGTGGATGCCCTGAAGGCGGCCTCGCCGGAGAGCCACCCGCTCTACGGCATTCCCTTCGCCATCAAGGACAACATCGACCTGGCCGGGGTGCCGACCACCGCCGCCTGCCCGGACTATGGCTACACGCCCGAGCAGAGCGCCCACGTGGTCGAGCGGCTGATCGCCGCCGGCGCGATCCCGCTGGGCAAGACCAACCTGGACCAGTTCGCCACCGGGTTGGTGGGCGTTCGCTCACCCTACGGCGCCTGCCGCAACAGCTTTAATCCCGACTACATCTCCGGTGGTTCCAGCTCCGGCTCGGCGGTGGCGGTGGCCACCGGGCTGGTGAGCTTCTCCCTCGGCACCGACACCGCCGGTTCCGGCCGGGTACCCGCCGCGTTCAACAACCTGGTGGGGCTGAAGCCGACCCGCGGCGTGCTCTCCACCCGCGGCGTGGTGCCCGCCTGCCGCTCGCTCGATGTGGTCTCGATCTTCGCCCTCAACGGCCTCGATGCGGCGAGCGTGTTCAAGGTCGCCGCCGACTTCGACAGTGCCGATGCCTACGCCCGGCCGATGCAGACGCCGCAATTGAGCTATGGCATCCCCGGTGAGGGCTTCCGCTTCGGCGTGCCGCAGGCCGGGCAACTCGAGTTCTTCGGCGACAGCGCGTCGCAGGCCCTGTTTAGCGCCTCGGTAGCGAGGTTGCAGGCGCTGGGCGGCGAGGCGGTGACGATCGATTTCGCCCCCTTCCTCGAAGCGGCGCGCCTGCTCTACGAGGGGCCGTGGGTGTCCGAGCGTTATGTGGCGGTGGAGGAGCTGATCACCGGCAAACCGGAGGCGCTGCTCGAGGTCACCCGCACCATCATCGGCGGCGGGGCTACGCCCACCGCGGCCTCGGCCTTCAAGGCGCACTACCGGCTGATGGAGCTGAAACGGCAATCCGAAGCGGTATGGGACGAGGTGGGCTTCATCCTCACCCCCACCGCCGGGACTATTTACCGTATCGATGAGGTCGAGGCCGATCCGATCCGGCTCAACAGCAACCTCGGCTACTACACCAACTTCATGAACCTGCTGGACCTCACCGCTCTGGCGGTGCCGGCGGGCTTTCGTCCCGACGGCCTGCCCAACGGCGTGACCCTGTTCGCCCCGGCCTTCTATGACCGGGAACTGCTCGGTGTCGGCGCCCAGCTGCACCGCCAGCTCGGCGGCACCATGGGCGCAACCGGCGTGCCGCTGCCCGAGGCGACACCGCCGGCGGGCAGCAAGAGAGCCTTCCTGCCGGTGGCCGTCTGCGGCGCGCACATGGAGGGGCTGCCGCTCAATCACCAGCTCACCGAGCGCGGCGGGCGCCTGCTCTCACGCACCACCACCGCTGCCGGCTACCGGCTCTACCTCCTGCCGGGCGGGCCGCCGCTGCGCCCGGGGCTGGTACGGGACGATAGCGGGGGAGCCATCGAACTCGAGGTGTGGGAACTGCCGGTGGTCAACCTGGGCGATTTCCTCAACCAGATCCCCGCGCCGCTCGGGCTTGGCCGGGTGCAACTGGCCGACGGCAGCAGCGTCACCGGTTTTCTCGCCGAAGGCTATGCGGTGAACGGTGCAGAGGAGATCACGCAGTACGGAGGCTGGCGCAAGTTTCTCGCCTCACGGGCCTGAGGGAAGTAGCCGGGCGGCCTGAGGGGCAAGGAATGGTGTGCTAGGGTTTATGGATAGCGCGCCGCTCCCGCCGTCCCGGCAGGCGGCCTTGTGGCGGGCGCCCGTTCTCGCTTGTTTCAACGGAGGTCGGCGATGGCACACGCACTTCACCCCGAAGAGCACCACACGATGCACGAGCGGCACGGCCGTGAGCACGCCGGCCATGAGATGAAAGGCCACGAGGGGCACCAGGGGCACCACGCGGCGATGATCACCGACTTCCGCCGCCGCTTCTGGATCTCGGTGGCGCTGACGCTGCCGATCCTGCTGCTCTCGCCGATGATCCAGTCCTTCCTCGGGCTGGAGCGGGCGCTCGCCTTTCCCGGCGCCCTCTACCTGCTGTTCCTGCTCTCCTCTGCGGTCTACTTCTACGGCGGCTGGCCCTTCCTCAAGGGGTTTACCGAGGAGCTGGGCAAGCGCGAACCGGGGATGATGACCCTGATCGCGCTGGCGATCACGGTGGCCTGGGCCTACTCCAGCGCGGTGGTGTTCGGCCTGCAGGGCAAGGTCTTCTTCTGGGAGCTGGCGACGCTGATCGACATCATGCTGCTCGGCCACTGGATCGAGATGCGCTCGGTGATGGGCGCCTCCGGCGCACTGGAGGCGCTGGTGCGGTTGTTGCCCACCGAGGCACACCGGCTGGCCGACGGCGGCACCGAGGAGGTGCCGGTCAGCGAACTGCGCGTCGGCGACCGGGTGCTGGTCAAGCCGGGCGAGAAGGTGCCGACCGACGGCCTCATCGTCGAGGGGGAGAGCTCGCTCAACGAGGCGATGCTCACCGGCGAGTCGACTCCGGTGCACAAGCACGAGGGCGATGAGGCGATCGGCGGCTCGGTCAACGGCGAGAGCGCCATCACCCTGGAGATCAAAAAGACCGGCGACGAGACCTATCTCTCGCAGGTGATCGAGATGGTGCGCAAGGCGCAGGGCTCGCGCTCAAGGACCCAGGACCTCGCCAATCGCGCCGCCGCCTGGCTCACCTACATTGCGATAAGCGTCGGCCTGCTGACCCTGTTCACCTGGCTGGGCCTCGGCGCCGCGTTCGAGTTCTCCCTCGAGCGTATGGTGACGGTGATGGTGATCACCTGCCCGCACGCGCTGGGCCTGGCGGTGCCGCTGGTGGTGGCGGTGAGCACCAGCCTGGGGGCGAAGAGCGGCCTGCTGATCCGCAACCGCGCCGCCTTCGAGCGGGCCCGCGAGCTCGATGCGGTGGTGTTCGACAAGACCGGCACCCTCACCGAGGGGCGCTTCGGGGTGAAGCAGGTACGCCCCTTCGGCGAGGCCGACGAGGCGCTGGTGCTGCAGCTGGCCGCCGGGCTGGAGAGCCAGTCCGAGCATCCCATCGCCCGCGGCATCGTCGCCGAGGCAAAGGCGCGCGGACTCGCGCTCGAGCCGGTGCAGGGCTTTCACAACCTCACCGGCCGCGGCGCCGAGGCGGAGGTGGGCGGCAGGCCGGTGAAGGTGGTCAGCCCCGGCTATGCCAGTGAGCAGGGGCTGGACTTCGACGCCGAGGCGGTGGCGGAGCTGTCCGAGGGCGGCAACACCGTGGTGATGGTGATCACCGAGGGACAGGTGGCCGGCGCCATCGCCCTGGCCGATGTGATCCGCGACTCCTCGCGCCGTGCCATCGCGCAACTGCAGGAGATGGGCATTCGCTGCCTGATGCTCACCGGCGACAGCGAGGCGGTGGCGAAAAGCGTGGCCGCCGAACTGGGGCTGGACGACTACTTCGCCCAGGTGCTGCCGGAACAGAAGGCGGAGAAGATCAAACAGGTGAAACAGCAGGGGCTGCGCGTGGCGATGGTGGGCGACGGGGTCAACGATGCGCCGGCGCTGGTGGAGGCGGATCTCGGCATCGCCATCGGCGCCGGCACCGACGTGGCGATCGAATCGGCCGACGTGGTGCTGGTGAAGAACGACCCGGCCAAGGTCGTCGCCATCATGAGCCTGTCGCGCGCCACCTACCGCAAGCTGGTGCAGAACCTGTTGTGGGCCACCGGCTACAACGTGCTGGCGATCCCGCTGGCCGCCGGCGCCGCTATCGGTCTCGGCATCGTGCTCTCCCCCGCGGCGGGCGCGGCGCTGATGTCGCTCTCCACCGTCATCGTCGCCATCAACGCCCGCCTGTTGCGGCAATGAGCAGAGGAGGCAATGGACCATGTGGGACCACATGCAGGGTTACGGTGTCATGGGCTTCGGCGGGTTTTTCGGCCTGCTCTTCTGGCTGCTGCTGATCGTCGGTATCGTGCTGGCGGTCAAATGGCTGGTGGGGTCGGCGAGCGGCAACGCCAGGCCCCCCGACGCGCTCGAGATCCTCAAGCGGCGCTACGCCGGCGGCGAGATCGGCGAGGAGGAGTACCGGCGGATGAAAAAGGAGCTCGAGGGCAGGGATTGAGCGCCACTAGGCGTTTCGGTCCCATGGCCCGACGCCGGCAGCGGAAAATGCGCACTATACTTCCGCAAAACGACCGAAAACCGTGCAGCGCACCAACAGAGAGGAGACGGCCATGCGGGAAAAGAGCGTCGATATGATCAATGCCGCGGTGTGGAGTGTCGTCATAACGATTTCGGTGTTTGCGCTGGGTATTCTCTCGCTTGTCGATTAAGCGCGCGCCGGGCAATTCCGGCGTGCCATCGGCTCGGAGGGGCGGGAGGCGCCACGCGGCGCCTCCCCGTCCTGCCGTCGCTATTTCGCCTCCATATCCGGCTGCATCGCGCCGAAGATGTTTCCCTCGGTATCCTTGAAATAGGCCAGCCAGCCTATCCCCGGAATAACATCCTTGGGCTGCGTAACCGTGCCGCCGTTCTTCTTCACCGTGTCGATGGTGGCATCCAGGTCCTCCACCCCCATGGTGCAGACGTAGGCGATCACCGCCTCGCCGTCGATCGGCGTCATCCGCCTGAGCATCCCGCCGTCGATGCCCATCTCCTCCTTCGGTCCGGTGGTGATGAGCCAGTACTCGAACGGCCCCTCCCACTTGCTGAACTCCCAGCCGAAGCTGTCGCGGTAGAATTTGATGGCCCGCTCCGGGTCATCGGCGTGGATCTCGAAATGGACAATGCGTGGCATGGCAACCTCCGGATGTTGGATGGGTTTGCGGTGAAAGGAAGCATAGTTCAGGAATAGTGCACCACCGCCCGGGCGGTCCCTGCGGGGATCGCGGCCAGGCGGCCGGCGCCGGCCTGTGCCGTGCGCACCCCGTCCAGCTCGATCCAGTCGATGCGTTCGCCGAACGGGCAGGGAAAGTGGTAGTCGACATTGCCGGCGGGGTGGGCGGTGATCGCGATCTCCACGCGCTGTGCCGCTTTGCGGTGGGTCAGGCGGTAGGCGAAGGGCTGGCCGAACAGGGTCGGGGCATCACTGATGCCGATGCTCTGGCCCTCCTCCAGCCAGTGCGGCATCACGCCCGCGGCGAGGTAGATGTGAGGCTGGCCGTCCTCGTCCGCCTCGAAGAACAGGATGTCGCGCAGCAGGGTGATGAACTCGGCGGCGGCCCAGCCGTGGGGGATGTCGCCCATGTACCAGGCGCCGGCGGGGAATTCGGCAAAGTCGCTGGCGATGGGGTAGCTGTGCTGTTCGTTCCACGCCCCCTGCACCACCTCCCACTGGCCGCCGGCGGGGTGGCGGCTGACCCGCGAGTAGGCCGCGTTGCCCACGCTCCAGGCCAGGCAGGTATCCATGCGCTCCCGGTCGCCGATGAGCAGGAAGGCGTGGGCCAGTTGCAGCGTCAGGTACGGACCGTAACAGTTCCATGCCGCGTCGTGGCGGAAGCCGCCGTGGTGGACGAAATGGGACCAGATGGTTTCCAGGGTCATGCGCGCGGCATGATCGATGTCGTCGCCCAGCTTGTTGCCCATGTAGAGGCGACAGGGGTGAAAATAGGCGAGCAGGCCGATGATGGTCGAGTCGAGGCGGTTGACGTCGCCCGGCCCGGTGGGGATGAAGGTCTCCCACCGCCCTCGCCGCGCCTGCTCCCCCAGCACCCAGCGGATGGAGTCAATGGTGGCCCGGCGCAGCTCGTCGTAGATGCCCCACAGCTCGCCACTCTCGCCGGCGCCGATCCGCTCGGCCAGGCGCGCCGCCTCGTACAGCCCGGCCAGCCCCCAGAAGTCGTCCCAGTAATGCGGCTTGTCCTTGTCGCCGATGTGCTCGGCGCTCCAGCCGCTGTGCAGCAGGCCGAAGGCGCTGCGGTTGTCGCGCAGCCAGCGGGCGCCCTGCAGGAGATAGGGATAGTAGAGCCCGCTGCCGAAACCGTTGGCCGGGCCGTTGATGCGGTCGAAGCGGCCGATGGCCCACAACGCCTGGCCGTTGCTGTCCCACTCCCGGTCGTTTTTTTCGTGATCGCCGCCGAACAGGCCGTAGCTGTTGACCGGCCCGATCCAGTCCGCGTTGAGGTTGAACTTGTTCGGGTAATGGACGCCGAACTGGGTCGCCGCCAGGGTGCCGTCGCCGGCCAGGGCGGCGGCGATGCCTTCGATGGAGGAGTCGCGGATCCAGAAATCGTCGTAGATGGTCGGGCCCGGATGGATCTGGCCGTTGTCGGCGAGGATCAGCAGGTTGGCACGGCACAGCCGGTACAGGTCGTTGAGCTGTGCGAGCTGGCCGGGAAACTCTAGACGGGTGCCGCTGTCGTTGAGCTTATGCTGCCAGAAGGCCCGGTTGGCCTGCGCCAGCGCCACGCCGTCGGCCTGGTTGAGCGCGCTCAGTTCGCCGTGGCCGCGATAGTCGTCCACCGGCAGCTTCACCTCCAGCGCGAACTCGCGCTCGCCGGGGGCGAACACCAGGTCCCAGCCGAACGCGCCGCAACACAGTCCGGCGATGTGATCGTCGGCGCTGTCGAACCGGTTCAAGGCGCCCCGGCCGGCGAGTTCCTGAAACGGGTTGTGCTCGACGTAATGATCCGGGTCGGGGGCGCCGCCGTTGCCGTAGAGACCGAAGAAATCGGCGGGGCGCGCGAACACCGGACCGTTGCCGGCGTTGATGCTGACGAACATGCGGTTCGGGTCGAGGCGCAGCTGGCCGATGCGCCGGTCGCCGATATAGCGCCCGGCCTTGTCATGGCGCTGAAAACCGGTGGGGCCCGCCGGCAGCAACGCCAGGCACAGGCTGAAACCGGCCGGCGCGCTGTTGCCGCTGTAGCGCACCCGGTAATCGGCCACCACCACGCTCTTGCGGTCGCTGCCGAACACCGTCGCCAGGGCGGTGGCCTCGACCTCGATTCCGGCGAAGGGGCGGTAGAGGGTCTTCACCGTCGGCAGGTAACCCTGTTCCATCGACTGATCCACCGACGAGGAGGCGCCCGCGGTGGGGAACTGGGGCAGGTGCAGCGTGCGGTTGGTCTTGTCGTAGAGAAAGAAGGCCAGCGAATAGCGGTCGTAGACCGGCTCGATCTCGCCGGCCTGGCCGATGAGGCTCTCCTGATGGTGATCCTTTACCCCGATCATGTTCCAGTAGCGGTAGCTGGCGTTGGAGGCGAAGGCCGCCTCTTTCGAGTCGAACAGGCCGGCGTCGTAGCTGTCGCTCCAGTGGCGAAAATACTGCTGCACCCACCAGGGCAGCGGATACGGTACGCCCCGTGCCCACACCCGCCACATCAACTCGTAGAACATCCGTTCATGCTGCTGCGCCATGGTCGCCTCCTTTCTTCAGGGCGCTGTGAACGCGTGAAACGAGCCCGATCGCGCCACTGTCGCCGACGGTCATTGAACTGTAGACCACCGCTGCGGATGGGTGGACAGCCTGGCCTGCCGTGGCGCAATTTTTTACGTTGTCGACACCCGGAAGAGGTGCGGCGGGTCGCAGCGGAAACGCGTACCTTGCCATTTATACTCGCTCTGTATACCGGACAGGTGGAGATGGCTATGTTCCGTGATCGGGAGGAAGCGGCCGGGCAGATCGCCGAGCGGCTGGCGGGCGAGCGGGACATCGTGCTAGCTTCACCACGGCGAGTCGTTGGCGGGGATGTCACAGGTTTACGGTTACTGAAAAAAGGATTCCGTATTTCGTGACGAATTTAAGACTTAGTGCTCCCAGTTAACTTGCGGCGACGCCAATATTATTTGCTGGTACCCTACAATGTCTGGAACCGGCCAGTAGCGCGCATTGAGGTGAGCAGTAGTTAACAGCCGCTATGTGGCTCAAAGCAGTCTTTCTACCACGCATGAAGTAGGTATACTGTCCCCTGAATTCCAATCTACAGTCAGCAGGGGATTTTGCAGGACGTAAAGTCACTCGCTCGTCAGCAAACAACAGGGGCGTCTCATGGATGAAAGGCAAGAGACAAGACTTGAGCTAGAGGATTATAGCAATAAAGATGATTGAACGAATTCAACTACTGAGGAACATCGGGCAGTTCGATAATGTCACTCCGCCCCCCTTTACGCATTTCACCCTGATTTATGGGGAAAACGGACGCGGGAAAACTACATTGGCTACTGTTTTGCGCTCTCTGGCGACAGATGATCAGGCGCTTATCACAGAACGGCACCGGCTTGGATCTCAACATTCCCCGCATATTGTCATTAGTCATACGGCAGGACAGAGCGTTTTCCAAAACGGGGTGTGGACACAGACGCTACCGCAGATCGCCATATTCGACGATGCGTTCGTTTCGGCCAATGTCTGTTCAGGGATAGAGCTTCAATCCACGCACCGGCAAAATCTACACGAACTCATCCTTGGAGCACAGGGGGTAGCGCTAAATGACGCTCTCCAAGGCCATATCAGGCGTATTGAAGAGCACAATACTGCCTTACGCGACCTTGGCGAAGTTATCCCGGCCAACGCACGTGGCCCCTATAACGTAGACCCGTTCTGCAATCTAGATGAAGACCCTGGTGTCGACACGAAGATACAGGAGGCAGAGCGCCGTCTTGCAGCCGCAAGGTCGGCCGACGCGATCCGCCAACGGCCCGGCTTTCAGAATATTGGTCTTCCTGATTTTGATATTGATGAGATTGAAGGAATTCTCGTACGCACCCTTGCTGATCTGGAGGCGGACGCCGTTGATCGAGTACGTACACACATAGCCACGCTTGGACGCGAGGGTGAATCCTGGGTATCCAATGGCATGGGACTTATTGCACCAGCCTCAGCGGACCGGGAAGACGAGGTATGCCCCTTCTGTGCGCAGGAGCTCCATAGCTCCGATCTGATTGCACACTACCGCGCCTATTTCAGCGATGCGTATGAAGACCTAAAAGCCTCCATCGGACAAACGGACAACGCAGTGTGCGATGGCCATGCAGGTGACATTCCCTCTGCATTTGAGCGCGACGTGCGGACTGCTGTAGAGGCACGTGAATTCTGGAAGGACTTCACCGTTCTTCCTGAGATCAATATTGATACTGCCGCAATCTCGCGCAACTGGACTGCAGCGCGAGAACTCGTTCTCAAGCAGATTCGTGCAAAGGCCGCCGCTCCGCTAGAGTCCATGGCTCTCACACCGGAAACACGTCAAGCAATTCAAGATTATCGTGCTCAGATAGCTGAAGTCGCTGCGCTGTCTGAACGGCTTGTAGAATCGAATGACCGCCTCGCCATCGTCAAGGAACAGGCCGCAGCAGATGATCTCGCTGCGCTAGGGGATGATCTAGCAAAACTGAAAGCGCAAAAGGCGCGTTTCGATCCCGCAGTGGCGCCTCTCTGCGATGCATATTTGACGGAGAAGGCAGCAAAAACGACGACCGAGGCGCTGCGTACCAATGCCCGCGCCGCGTTGGACCAATATCGTGAGCAGATTTTTCCCACCTATGAAACGGCCATTAATGACTACTTACGGCGCTTTGCAGCGTCGTTTCGCCTTGGAGATGTCCAGTCCGTAAATACACGGGGGGGATCATCTGCTTCCTACTGCGTTGTCATCAACCAACAAAATGTCAATATCACTGCTGATGAAGGTCCGTCCTTTCGCAATACATTGAGCGCTGGCGACCGTAATACGCTTGCCCTTGCATTCTTTTTTGCTTCCCTGGAACAAGACCCTGACCTTGCATATAAGATTGTCATTATTGACGATCCCATGACGAGCCTCGATGAGCATCGCACGCTACGGACACGCGGAGAAATCATGGGTTTGGTAAACAGGGTTCAGCAGGTGATTATGCTGTCCCACTCCAAGCCGTTCCTATGCAATCTATGGGAACAGGCTGACAGGAACTCTGCGACGGCCCTGCGTATCAATAGAGTCGCTGTCGGCTCTGAACTAGCTCAATGGAACGTGCGCAACGACAGTATTTCAGAGCATGACAAACGCCATGAACTCGTTAGGGGATATCTACAGGTTGCCGACCCTGACAAGGAGCGTCAGGTGGCACAGGAGCTCAGGCCAATTTTGGAAGCCTTCATGCGCGTCGCTTACCCGGAGCATTTTCCGCCTGGAACGTTGCTTGGGCCGTTCCTTGGACTAGCCGACCAGCGAGTTGGTGGGAACAATGAAATTCTCTCTGCGGATGATATAGCCGAGCTGAGGGCTCTACTCACCTATGCAAATAGGTTTCACCATGACACCAATCCAGCTTGGCAAACCGCTATTATCAATGATGCTGAGCTTTCTGATTTTGCACATCGCTCGCTGCTTTTTGCATCGAGACGCTAGTTTGTCCCGTGTTTTCCGATGCACTCTGCGCGAACCGGACTGTGGCGAAACGACGCCGCCGTGACGCGGTCCCGGTTATTCAGCTCCCGTACCTTGATCAATAGCCAAGGAAAGATCATAGTTTCTAGGTTAAGGGTAACGGCGGCTTTAAGTTGATAGAAGAAGTCGATGATAATGCGCTACAACGACCGTTTTGGTCGCGTAAGTGGCATTACCAGGGAAACACGTGAAGGATTTCAATGGTTTGTGCTGGAGTCGGCCAGGAGCGGAAATTTTCGAAGACAGAATTATAAGGCTGCTTACGACGGATAGCAGACTTTCTACCTTGCATGAAATAGGTATACTGTTCCCATATTTCACGCGTCTTCCATTTCCCGCAGGGGTTGAGTCATCCTTACCGCCAGCATCCCCCTTGGCGACTTTGATTTACCGCTAACAACGGAACCCGCCAGAAAGAGATATGAAGCCATGAGGATAACTGCCTCACAACTTATCGATTGGACAAACAAGCACGCCAAAGAGGCTCAGGTGGAATGGCCCCGTTGGATTCGTAAACTCTGCTATCTGCCCAGTTCGACTCGTGAAATTGCTTTTCCAGCGGGCGATTCGACTTACAGGCCTGGCTGGGACGGAAGACTGTTCTGCGAACAGGGCAATGCCTGGGTGCCATCCGGTGCGTCATTTTGGGAAATCGGTTGTGATGCCAATGTCGGAGCTAAGGCCGACCGTGATTACGCCAAGCGTACCACGGAGACTCCCCTAACAGACCGTTCCGATGGCACTTTCGTATTTGTCAGCCCACGTCGCTGGCTCAAGAAAGATGCCTGGGTTGCGTCAAAGCGGGATAGGAAGGAGTGGGCCGATGTAAGAGTTTTAGACGCTGACGATCTGGAACAGTGGCTGGAACAAACCCCTGTTGTGGCCCTTCAGCTTGCCGAGTTCCTCGGATTGCTTGGCCCGGGTGTTGAGAGCCTCGAGCGTTACTGGCTCCACTGGTCATGCCAATGCACGCCTGCGATTTCCTTGGATGCATTGTTGACCGACCGCACAGCAGCGGGTGAACAACTCCAGGCTTTAGCAAACTCGGTAGCTGATAGGAGAGTCGATCCCGTTACGCTTCGAACGGATGGCGTGGAGGAGGCGGTCGCGTTCGCTACTGCCACCTTTCTGGGGCATCCGCAACTTGCTGAGCGAGCATTGGTGGTAACGACAGTCGACGGATGGCGCTATGTGGAGGCTAATCCGCAGATTTGTATTGCCATTGCGACAAGCGAGGAGATTGCAGCTCACGCAACGCCAAGAGATGAGCTGTTAGCTGTGATACCACTGGCATCGGGGGATATCACCGGGAAGCAACCTGTGCGGGAAGTGATTCTGGAGCGTCCAAACATCTATGACTTCGAGAAGGCGTTGGTCTCGATGGGTATGGAGGAATCTGATGCAAGGCGCTGTGCGCTGAGTACAGGTCGTTCCTGGTCGGTGTTCCGCCGTCATCGCGCCAGCAATCCAGCTATCAGGCATCCAGATTGGCTTGATACCCCGCAGGCGTTCAGTATGGCTACGGTATGCCTGTTGGGGGCATGGAATGAGAGCAAAGAGGCCGACAAGCAAGCGGTGGAACGTGTAGCCGATAAGCCGTATGAAACCATTGATGCCAACCTGCGTTTTCTCGCCCTGGCAGATGATGCACCCGTCTTGCATATTGGTACCGTCTGGAAAGCCAAATCACCCCTTGAACTGCTCGATCTATTCGGTGGACGCATCACCGGCAATCAACTGGATCGCTTCTTTCAGGTTGCCAACGAAATCCTGAGTAGCTCCGATCCGCAATTGGAACTGCCGGAATCCGATCGCTACGCAGCTCAGATTTACGGCAAGATTCGTCCCCAATCCGGTCTGCTCTTTGAGTCCTTGTGCGATACGTTGATCAAGCTGGTGGTGCGTGGTCCGGATGTCCCTGCATTAAACAACCAGAATATCGAAGGCAGGATAGCTAGACTGGTCAGTGACTTGTTGGATCGTGTGGATGGGGTGCGTTGGCTTTCCTTGGCTTCCTATCTACCTGCTTTGGCGGAGGCCGCTCCAAGTGCCTTTCTTCGCGCAGTTGAAAACAGTCTCGACCACCCCGATGCACCAGTGACGCGGCTGATACTTGAAACGACGGATACAGGATTCGGTGGCCGCTGCTGGCATAGTGGATTGTTGTGGGCACTGGAATGTCTGGCTTGGGCTCCTAAATGGTACGCCCGTGTAGCGCTTATCTTGGCTCGACTGACCCATGTTCCCTACAACAATCGTTGGGCCAACACACCGGGAAGTAGTCTGATCGGCCTATTTCGAGTCTGGTTGCCTCAAACGGCAGCCGATTTGCCTGCCAGGATCAAGGTGCTTGAACAATTGATCCAACGCGATCCCGATGCCGCATTCGACCTACTCGATGCCCTTACAGAGAAAGGCCCGCAAATGGCTTCTCCCTCCGCTCGCCCTAAATGGCGAGAGGATGATGCTGGCGCGGGAAACAGCGTGCCTCAGGTGGACATGCGAGAAATGTACCTAGCTGCATGGGAACACATGCATCGCCTGAGTGCGGGCATTGCTCAGCGCATCATTCGACTGTTCGAGAACACCAGTATGCAGGATGGTGACGAGCTTCAAAGGGTCATCGACCTGATGCGGCCTTTTACATCGGCGGGCGCCGATGACGAAAGTCGGATGGTCTTGCAGGCGGCCTTGCGGAAGCGGCTTCATTGGCACCGTAATTACGGTCAGGACTCTTTGGAAGATGTCCAACTGCTGTTGACAACATTGGATACTCTTTACGCGGATCTCGCTCCGGTTGATCCTGTCATGCGGCATAAATGGTTATTTGACAGCCATTGGCCCGAGTTACCGATTCGCGATAAACATGATGTCGACCTCAAGATAACTTCGGTTGAAAAAGCACGAAAGCACGCAGTGCGTGACATCATCCAGAGTCTTGGGATGGTCGGAATCATGCGCCTCATCGTTGAAAGCGGCGAACCCCGTGCGGTGGGACTGGTATTGGCCAAACAGGAAATGGATTCAAGCGCCAGGGCTGAGTGGATCATCCAGCATGGGGCGGAATTTCAGCAATTTGCACCCGTGAGCCAATGTATAGCAGGTTTGCTGAGCGCATTGCCAGGGCAACAAACCCAAGCCATTTTGGGTAAGGTGCTAGAGCACGGTACCAGCCTCGATTGGAATGCTGAGAGGCTGGCACGCATTCTGGCTTTAGCGCCCGCAATAAAAGAAACCTGGGACTTGGCTGCCGCAACGGGTGCCGATATCGACACAGCCTATTGGCGTTGTGTCCCGCTTTGGGGCTGGGTTCGCGATTGGGGAAACGACGCGACATACGCCCTGCAACGCCTCTTGGATGTCCAACGCCCGAGAACCGCATTGCACTGCTGCCGGTTCGATCTGGAGCAAACTGATGCCCGTCTATTGTTAGAGATGTTGCAGCGTTTTTTACACGGTGAGGAATCTGATGGCCCGCGACTGGAGTCTTGGGATATCCAAAATGTACTGAAACGCCTTGAGCAATCCGGTGAAATTGAGAACGCAGTCCTGATCCAGCTTGAATTCGTGCTATTTCCAGCACTGTGCTACGCCGGCGAGGCTCATGCCGATACACTGTTCGAAGCGCTTACCTCCGAGCCTGCTGTCTTTGCCGAGCTGGTGAGTCTGGCATATAGACCAGAGCACGAAGACAGAGGGGAACCTATTTCCGATGAGCAGAGAAACGCGGCGACTACTGCATGGAAAATCCTCCGGGCGTGCAAGCGCCAGCCAGGCACCCGTACGGACGATAGCATTGATCAAGATGTGTTCGTCCAATTCATTGACAATGCACGCGAGCACTGCAGAAATGTTGATCGGTTACAGATGGGAGAATATGTGCTTGGTGAGATTCTCGCCCATTCACCTTCCGACGAAGACGGCACATGGCCCTTCGCTCCAGCCCGGCAAGTGCTTGACCCTCCAGAAATGGAACACATGCGCAGAGGCTTTCATACCGGTGCAATCAACAAACGCGGCGTTACCTCTCGTGGCCCTTGTGATGGCGGTGATCAAGAGCGCGATCTAGCTGCCTACTATCGGGGTAATGCCGAAAGAGTGCAGCATGACTATCCACACCTGGCTGAACTGCTGGAATCATTGGCACAAAGTTATGAGCACGACGCGGTAAGGCATGACAACGAGGCGAGTCTACGGAAAGAGGGGTTCTGAGCAGTCAGAAAATAGCTATAGCCCATGACATATTAAGTAGTCAGATGAAACAAATGTCCGCTATTGCTAAACAGCGGAAGTTTCTCAAAGGTAACCCTGCATTTCTCCTTTGGTCGCGAAGGAGGCTTTGCTAGGAATGAATTCCAGCGAATTCAGTGGCTTGGGCGGAAGTCGGCCAGTAGATGTTTTTGACATGCGCAGAGGTTAACTGCCGCTAAGTAGCTCAAAGCAGTCGATCTGCCAGGCATGGAATAGGTATACTGTGATCTGCATTCACGCATTGTGCGTTGTTTCGTTTGTAGCTGAATACCACAATCCTCACCCCGCTACATCGCACGGCTGATTCACGTCGTTAGCAGTCAGAGATCAAGGAAGTCTTGCAATATGATTCAGCATCAACCACCAGCCGATAATCTAGACGGCCTCGTAGGTCGTATCATCTTCCATTTGTCGCGAGGTGTGCCGGTTGCGCTAGCAGTTACCGGTCCACCGCGGTTCGGAGTCCGGCTTGTTGGCGAAGTACTTGGCAAGGTGGTCAGATTCAATGGTCCCAATCGTATCTTTTATATCGATAGGTCAGGCGCAGAAAAATACGTAAGCATCGCTGGTATCGGGTTTGTTTGCGATACCGAGGCGGAGGCGCAAGCTCTTGAAGATTTGCGCCAGAGGACTGCAGTTGATATTGCTCAGGCCGTTACTCAAATTCAGCAACGCGTTGAAGATGATGTGGTTGCGCTTATGCAGCGGATGGGTTCTTGAACAGGCTGAAAACACAGCAACAACGTCTTGCACTTCCGCTGCGCTGTACGGCAAGCCTAGGCTCAAGCGGAACGTTAGAGCAAAAGGGAGGAGAAAATGATCGTCGCGGGAGTATTTCTAAAATCCAACTTCGCTCGAATAGTCACTTTGTCTGGCACCAGAAAAATGCACACGTTGCTAGCAGTGAAATTCAACAAGCTGGATCTTCCAAAGCATCCAACGAAAGATGATGTCGAAGTCTTTTCGCAAGCCTTTAAGGCATTTTGCGTGGACAACGCAATAGATAAAGTAGTCGTAAATCGTCGGGCGACTTCTGGACAGGGCGCCGGTGGCGCCGGAACCTTTCTAACCGAGGGCGTCCTCCTAGCCATCTCCCCCGCTCCTGTGGAGTTTGTTTATTCAGCTACGATACGGGCTACAGATAGAAAGCAACCGGCTCTCAAATCCGCTAAGCCTACAACCGTCGACCTAGGAAAGGCTTTTGATCTAGCGTTCGAGGGATTATCTTGAAATCCAAGAACATTGATATTGATGCACTTCCAGACGAGGCTAGGAAAGCGCTTTCCCAGTTTACGGAATTTGAAATCGGCTCATTCAATGATTCTGGGGCTAATGGCTACGTAATGATTGGGCACCACAAGGTCCTGAAGAAGAACGTTGCCATAAAGATCTATTTCCATGATGAAGGCGAAGTAGATCAAGAACCATCATTGGTGGCAGGCATACATCACGATAATGTGCTGAAAGTATATGATGCAAGGAAAGTAGAAGCCTCTTGCTCCTACTACATGATGCCCGCGGCGAACGAAGGGGATTTGGCGACATTTCTCAGTGAATACTATATTTCCTCAAGTCTGGCTCATAAGCTCCTTTGTCAGTTGCTTGCAGGATTAGCGGCTTTGCACGCACCTAGCACCCGGCTCGTTCACCGTGACCTTAAACCAGAAAACTTGCTGGTTCACGATGATACTCTGTTTATCGCCGACTTTGGCTCTGTTCGGAAGATCGGAGAGCACACGACCAAGGCTCCGGCTTCGAAGCACAGCATTCTGTATCGTCCACCGGAAGCGTTTGGCGATAACGGTTTTTTTGATTTTTCGTCAGACGTTTACCAGGCAGGAATTGTCGGCTATTTGCTTTTTGGTGGGGCATTAAGCAATGACCTGCTGAGCTACATGACCGATAAGGAGCGTAAGGCTTTTGCGGAAATAAAGAAGACAGGAGGGAGTTACGAGGAAGCTTGTTTCGTTGATTCTTGCATTGAGAGCCGAATCAAGAAAGCAACACTGCTGGATTGGAACAGTATGCCGTGCTTTTTGCCATCGCCGTTGATTAGAGCGATCAAGCGCGCAGTGAAACCACATGGAAAACGATATTCATCTGTGAGCGAGTTTCTTGCAGAACTTGCCAAAGCCAGGAACAACCTTCCTGAATGGATGGACACCGACGAAGGTTGCTTGCTCGAGAATTGGAAAGGCAATGATTACCTTCTTTGTGAAGAATATGGCCAAACCATTGTCAAGAAACGACGTACCGGAAAGATGGACTTCCGTAGAGACAATGGAATATCGCCAGGAGCCCTTCGTGATGTGTTTAACGCACTCCGGAACAAGCTGGAGCTACCGTAGCTCTAAGATCAACTCGGTGCAAATTCCGCTCACTGGGACGCTGCCATGGGCACCCCTTCCGCTAGCTGTTGAATGTCTGCTATTGGATGATCTGCGGAATATTTCCAGGCTAGTACCTAAAGTCCGTTATGGTCGCAAAGCAGAAGTCGGCTATGGTCCTAGGCTCCGCATCACCGAGTCAATCATCGAACATCCAGGCGTGGGTCTCGGCAAATTCCAGGTAGTCTGTTGCGCGCCTGTATCGGCTCGCTTTACTGAGCGGTTCGCAGGCCAGGGATGCAGGTCAGCCTGCCGGGACACCGCGCCGCTCACGGGTGTACGCCAGGAAACCGACCAGGGTCAGGGTGACGAGGATTTGTATCGCAACCGCGCCGGCCAGCCAGAGTGGGCGCCCGGCCAGCAGTTCCTCCGGTCCGCGCAGCGCCTCGAAGAACAAGGTGGCATTCGCCAGGTTGAACAGCAGTATCGCCAACAGCAGGGGCTTGCCGCCGCGGAAGATTCGCCAACAGGCAAGGCCGTACAGCGTCTCGATGAGAAAGGCGAGCGGGGGGATCGCATAGAGACCCAGCCCGATTTTCGGCTCCGCCAGAAACGGGGCGATGGGGATATCCCGGGTATGGGTCAGCAGATCCAGCACGATGTGCGAGCCCACGCCCATGGTTATCGCTGCGGCGGCGGCACGACGGTTGAGCACCCTGCCGATCAGCAACCAGGCGACCAGCGCGAACAGGGCCGATGTGGCGAGCGAGTGGGACCAGGGCATATGTAGCAGGTGGATGTCGCGCACCGTGTGCACGGCTGCCTCGGTCGTGGTGCGTTCGATGCCGAGAAAATGCAGCAGCACCCACAGGATCTCCACCGCCTGCACCGACAGCAGCAACCACACCAGGGAAACCTCGGGAAAGCGCCGCTTGAGGACGAGGGCGGTGGCTGCATGGTTGATGGCGAACATCAGGCCCTCCCGCGGTAGGTCTCACTGGCGGTGCAGGTGGGTGGCAAGCCCGAGGAACAGCTCGGCGGCCTCGCCGACGGTCTCGCTGAGGGTGGGGTGGGCGTGGATGCTCAGCGCGATGTCCTCGGCGACGGCGCCAAGCTCGATGGCGAGGGTGCCTTCGGCAACGAGATACTCCGCCTGTGCGCCGACGATGCCCATGCCGAGGAGCCGGCCGCTCTGCTCCTCGATGAGCAGCTTGGTGATGCCTTTGTCCGCATCGAGCGTCAGGGCCCGCCCGTTGGCCTTCCACGGGTAGCGCACGGTGCGCACCCCCTCTGCCGCATCCTGTTCGCGCAGGCCGCACCAGGCGAGCTGCGGTTCGGTGTAGATCACCGCGGGGATGGCGCGGGCGTCGGCGGCGGCGGGCCTGCCGGCGATCACCTCGGCGGCGACCTTGCCTTCGTACATCGCCTTGTGCGCCAGCTGCATGCCGCCGGCCACATCGCCGACGGCGAAGATGTTCGCCGCGCTGGTGCGGCACTGCTCATCGATGGTGATCGCGCCGTGCTCGTCGCACTTCACCCCGGCCTGCTCCAGGCCGAGGTCGTCGCTGTTGGCTTTCCGCCCCACCGCGGCCAGCACCCGCGCGAAGCGCTCCTCGCGGCTGCCCTCTTTTCCTTCGAGCGTGACGCTGACCCCATCCGCATCCTCGCTCATCGCGGTGGCGCGGGTGTGGTAGTGCAGCGCTTCGAAGTGGGGCGCGATGCAGGCGCTCAGTACCTCCCCCAGATCCGCATCGACCGGCGGCAGCAGGCGCTCGCCGCTCTGCACCAGGGTGACGCGCGAACCGAGGCTGGCATAGACCAGCCCCAGCTCGAGGCCGACGTAGCCGCCACCGATCACCAGCAGTGTTTCGGGGATCTCCTCGAGGGCGAGGGCGGCGGTGGAGTCCATGATGCGCGAGCCCGGGGTGATATCGATGCCGGCGATGCGGTTCGGGCGCGAACCGGTGGCGATGACGGCATGGCGAAAGCTCACCGAGGCGGTGTCGCTGTCTTCGATGTGCACCCGATCCGGTGCGGCAAAGCGGGCGCGCCCCTGGATGCGGTGGATGCCGCGCGCTTGGCACAGGGCGTCGAGACCGTGGCTGAGCCGCCCTATCACCTCCCCCTCCCAGCGGCGCATCGCCTCGAGATCCAGCTCCGGCTCGGCGAAGCGCAGGCCGTGTTCGGCGGCCGCTGCGGCGGCCAGGCGCAGTCCGGCCAGCTCCAGCAGCAGCTTGGAGGGGATGCAGCCGCGCAGCAGGCACACCCCGCCGAGGCGCTCCTCGTCGCACACCAGGGTGACGTCCAGCCCCAGGTCGGCGGCGCGAAAGGCGGCGGCGTAACCGCCGGGTCCGCCGCCGATCACCAGCAGCTCGGTCTCGGTGGGCAGTTCACCCATTACCATGTGCGGCCCCCTTTGGGTTCACCCCTTGAGCATCAGCTCTTCCGGGTCTGACAGTGCCTCGGCGATGGCGTTGACGAAGCGGGCGGCATCGGCGCCGTCGTTGACGCGGTGATCGAAGGCGAGGCACAGCGGCAGCATCAGGCGCGGCACGATGGTGTACTCCTGCAGCGTCCCCTGCACCACCGGCTCGAGGCGGGCCTGCGCCAGGCCGAGGATCGCCACCTCGGGGGTGTTGATGAGCGGGGTAAAGCCGGTGCCGCCGAGCATGCCCGGGTTGGTGATGGTGAAGCTGCCGCCGCGCATCTCCTCCAGCTCCAGCTCGCCGGCGCGGGCCCGCTCGGCCAGCGCCCCCAGTTCCGCCGCCAGTTCGAACATGTCCTTGCGGTCGGCGTCGCGGATGACCGGGACCAGCAACCCCTCATCGGTGTCGACCGCCACGCCGATGTGGTAGTAGTGCTTGAGCACCAGGTTTTCGCCCGCCTCGTCCAGGCTTGCGTTGAAGCGCGGAAAGCGTTTGAGGGCGGCGACCGCCGCCTTGATGGCGAAGATGGTGGCGGTGAGTTTACCGCCCGCCGCCTCGACTTCCCCCTTGTGCCGCTGGCGCAGCGCCTCCAGCTCGGTGATGTCCACCAGCGAGCGGTGGGTGACGTGGGGTACGCCGCTCCACGCGGCGGCGAGGTGTTCGGCAATCTTGCGCCGCACGCCGCGAAACGGGACGCTCTCCACCGCGCCCCACTGCTCGAACCGGCCTTCGGCGGGGGCGGGTTTCTCGGTGCCTTTCTTCGGCGGGGCCTTTTCCTTTGCTTTTCCTTTGCTCTGTTCCGCGAACGAGCGCACGTCTTCATCGGTGACTCGCCCATGGGGGCCGCCGGGCGTGACCTGTGCCAGCTCCACGCCGAGTTCGCGGGCCAGGCGGCGGGTCGCCGGCGCGGCGGGTATCGGGGCGCCGCCACGTCGGGCGGGTTCCTCTTCGCGCTTCTCCTTTTCGCCCTGCTCCCGGTTCATGGCCTGTTCGAGGTCGCGGGCCAGATCGAATTCCGACTTCTTTTTTTCCCCCTTCTCCTCTTCCTCTTTTTTCTCTTCTTTCGATTCTTCCTTATCGGTTCTTTCTTCGCCTTCAGCCTCTCCCTCGCCCGTATAGGTGAACAGCACATCGCCCACGGTGGCCACGTCGCCCTTGTTCACCCGCACCTCGTCGATGGTGCCGGTGAAGGGCGAAGGCACCTCGGCCACCGCCTTGTCGGTCTCCACATCGAGCAGGGTGTCCCCCTCCTTTACCCGGTCGCCGGGCTTGATGTAGAGGTCGACGATCTCCGCCTCGTGGATCCCCTCGCCCGGGTCCTGCAGCCGGAACTCCTTGCTCATGCCATCCCTCCTGCTCTCATGTCGAAAGCGCCCTGCGCGCCGCCGCGAGGATGCGCGGCACGTCCGGCAGGTACTCCTGCTCGCGGGCGAAGTAGGGCACCGTGATGTCGTAGCCGGTGACCCGCTCGATGGGTGCCTCCAGGTAGAAGAAGGCGCGCTCGACCAGCCGCGCGATGATCTCGCCGGCGGCGCCGAAGCTGCGCTGCGCCTCGTGTACAATGACCGCACGGCCGGTGTTGCGCACCGATTCGCTGAACAGCGCATCGTCCAGCGGCGAGAGGGTAAGCAGGTCGATCACCTCTGCCTCCACCCCGTCCTCCTGCGCCAGCTGCTCGGCCGTTTCGAGGGTGCGGCGCAGCATCGCGCCGTAGCTGATGAGGGTGATGTCGCCGCCCTCGCGCACCCGCTGCGACTTGCCCAGCGGCAGGGTCTCCTCCTCCTCCGGCACCTCCTCGCGGAAGGCGCGGTAGAGCGCCTTGGGTTCCATGAACACCACCGGATCGGGATCGCGGATCGCGCTGAGCAGCAGGGCGCGGGCGTTGCGCGGGCCGGAGGGGATGACACATTTGAGACCCGGGATGTGCGAGAAGAAGACCTCCTTGCTCTCCGAGTGGTGCTCGAGTGCATGCACCCCGCCGCCGTAGGGCATGCGCACCACCAGCGGCACGGTGAAGCGGCCGCGCGAGCGCCAGCGCATGCGCGCGGCGTGGGACTCGAGCTGGGTCAGGGCCAGGTAGCTGAAGCCGGAGAACTGGATCTCGGACACCGGGCGCATGCCGTTGATCGCCATGCCGATGGCGATGCCGACGATGGCCGACTCGGCCAGCGGCGTGTCGATGGCGCGCTGCTCGCCGTACTCCTTGTAGAGTCCGTCGGTGACGCGAAACACCCCGCCGTCGACCCCCACATCCTCGCCGAGCACCACCACGCTCTCGTCCCGGCCCATCTCCTGCCGCAGCGCGAGGTTGATCGCCTCGACCATGGTGAGCTTAGCCATCCGTGCTCTCAGCTCCGCGGTGGAGCGCGATAAACGCTTCGCGCTGTTCCTGCAGGTAGGGCGGGATCTCGGCGAACTGGTGGTCGAAGATCACGGTGGGGTCGGTCAACTCCGCCATGCGCTCCTCGGCGGTTTTCCATGCCTGTTTCAACTCCTCGGCGATCGCCTGTTCCATCGCCTCCACCGCGCCATCGTCGAGCAACCCCTTCTCTCCGAGGTAGTGACGGAAGCGGCTCAATGGATCGCACTTCTTCCACGCCTCCTCCTCCTCGGGGCTGCGGTAGCGCTTGGGGTCGTCCGCGGTGGTGTGCGCCGACAGGCGATAGGTGAGGCACTCGATGAGGGTAGAGCCCTCGCCCCTGCGGGCGCGCTCCACCGCCTCGTGCGCCGCCTGGTAGACCGCAAGCACGTCGTTGCCGTCCACCTGGATGCCGGGAATGCCGTAGGCGAGCGCCTTTTGCGCCAGGGTCTTGGAGTGGGTCTGGTGTTCGCGCGGCACCGAGATGGCCCACTGGTTGTTCTGGCAGACGAAGATGGTCGGGGTGGCAAACACGCCGGCAAAATTGAGCCCCTCGTGAAAGTCCCCCTCGGAGGTGGCGCCGTCGCCGAAGTAGACCATCGCCACATCGTCCCGCCCCTGGTAGCGGGCGGCATAGGCCAGGCCGACCGCGTGCGGGATCTGCGTGCCCACCGGGATCGCGGTGGGCAGGTCGTGTGCCTCCTCGCAGGGGTCGGCACCCTCGTTGTAACCGTCGAAGTAGAGCAGGATCTGATCGAGCCGGGCGCCGCGCCACAGGTAGGTGGCCAGCTCGCGAAACGAGGGCACCACCCAGTCCTCCTTGCGCAGGGCGGCGGCGGTGCCGAGCTGCGCCGCCTCCTGTCCGCTCGAGGGGGCGAAGGTGCCGAGGCGCCCCTGGTGCTGCAGCTTGAGCTGGAACTCATCGAAGCGCCGGGCCAGCAGCATGGTGCGGTAGAAGCGCTTGAGTGTTTCGTCGTCCAGTTCGGGTTCCAGCTCACTGTCGAGCCGGCCATCCGCATCGAGAATGGAGAGGTATTCGACCCGGGACTGCGGTTCTATCACTTGCCTCGGCATGGTGACCCCTTTTCCCGCACGGTGCAGACGACAGTTTGGAGTGGTGCGAGGTGCACCCGGGAACAGCTTTTGTTTGTAGTTTGAGTCTAGAACAGGGCCATGGCATGTCAAAAAGCAGGGACGGGAGGCGAGGAACAGGATTCGAGGAATTGCGTTCCTGCCCTTAACGTGTGCGAAAGCCGTTATGGCAGGCAACACAGTGATGGGTCACTTGCGCCAGGGCCCCGATTGCACGCTGCATGTTTCCATCCACTGCGCTCTCCTGTGCGATCACCGCGAAGCGGCTGGCGGCCCGATGCATGCCGGTTCCGATCTCCTGCATCGGTTGCGGCATATAGGGCGCCATGTGGGCGGCGCCATGGGCGGTGAGCGAAGAGAAGCCCAGGCGTTTCTCCGCAGCGTCGGCGGCACTATCGAAATCCGCATCGGCCAGGGCCTGCTGGATGGTGTTGATTGCCATGAGATGGTCGCGCATGTTCGCCAGCATGTGCTGGCTCATCATCGGCGGAAGTTCGACAAGCTGACGTGAATCTTCCTCGGCTACGGAGGCCGCGCCGGTAAATATGCTGAAGGCGGTGAGAAGCAACAGTCCGGTTTTTTTCATCAGGGTCTCCCCGGTTTATGGTGTAAGGATTTCCATGCGACAACACCCATGTTGGCAGGCGTATCGCGCTGTCGCGTTATTTCTGAGCCGGATGGCATTACCGCGTAAAAAAATAGCTTCGGCAGAACGCGAAAGTCACCTTTTTTCCCAGCTATTTTGTGTGCCAATACCTGAGCGATAAAGTAGGGTTTTTGCTACTGTCGCCTGTGCACTGCAGACCTAGACTTCCAATCCCCGTCGGCAGCGATCGGGCGGCGGGAGAAGCGGTTCCCATTCCAAAACAACCGTGATGCAGTAGTGAATATCACACTGGAGGCTTGTTATGGCAAACGATTCCGATGACGAGTTCAGGTTGCCGGTTACGCGGCGACAGGTTCTGCAGCTGGGAGCGATAGGGGGTGCAGGGTTGCTGTTGCCGGTGGGGCTTGGCAGCCGCTTGGCTTATGCCAGGCCGGCTCCCACGCTGCAGAAGTTTGTCGATGCCCTGCCGATACCGAGGACATTCGATACCAGCAGCGGCAGCATCGCTGTGGCGATGAAACAGATCAAACAGCAGGTGCACAGCGACATCGGCCCGGTGACGAAGGTTTGGGCCTATGGCAATGATGATGTCGGCTTCAGTACGCCGGGACCGAGTTTCGATGTCTGGAGCGGGACGCCGCTTGACGTCACCTGGCACAACCTGCTCGCCAGCGATCCGGCGGCGACCCATTTCTTCAACATCGACCCGTCGGTGCTCGCCGCCGTGCACGGTGCGACGGACAACCGCAAGGCGGTGGTACACCTGCACGGCGGAAAAAGTCTCTCGCAGCTGGCTGACGGCTTCCCGGAAGATACGATCCTGCCGACGGAATCGGTCTCCTATCGCTACCCGAATGCGCAGGAGGCGGCAAACCTGTGGTATCACGACCATTCCATTGGCAATACCCGGCTCAATGTGATGATGGGGCTGGCCGGATTTTACCTGCTGCGGGATGCCAACGAGGCTTCGCTCAACCTCCCCGGCGGAGAGTATGAAATACCGCTGGCGATCCAGGACCGCCGGATCAGCGAAAGCGGACAGCTCAAATACGACAGGCTGTTCGATGACAGCTTCTTCGGCACTGTGCCGGTGCTCAACGGCGTTGCCTATCCCTATTTGCAGGTGGAGCGGCGCAAATACCGTTTCCGCCTGCTGAACGGCTCGAACACGCGCAGCTATACACTGCATATCGGCAATAGCCGCGACACGCCGGAGTCCGGTGTGATGGTGCAGATCGGCACCGACAGCGGCCTGATGGATGCGCCGGTTCCGATCGATCGGATCACGCTCACGCCGGGCGAGCGCGCCGACGTGATCATCGACTTCTCGCGGTTTGCCGTGGGTGACGAACCGGTGCTGTTCAACAGCCACCCCTCGATGCCGATGGAGATGAAGGATGAGTATCCGATCGCGGAGCTGATGCAATTCCGTGTCTACCCGCTGATGAGCAACGACACGCCGGCGATCCCGTCGGATTTGCGGCCGCTGCTCGGACCGGCCATGCCACTCGCCGACAGCGATGCGGTCAGGGTGCGCTACTTCAAACTGGAGGACTATCCCGATCCCGCAAGCGGCGACAGCAAGTGGCTGATCAACCGGACCGGCTTTGCCCACGATGTAGAGGAGTTCGCTATGGGCCACGATCCGGAGGTGACCGTCAACGATGGCGATGCGGAGATCTGGGAGTGGGTCAACAAGTCCTCGATGATCCATCCCATGCATGTTCACCTCGTTTCATTCCAGGTGCTAAGTCGCCGGCGAAAGATTGACGGCAACTGGGTGGATGTCGGGGTGGATGAAAACGAAAGGGGACCGAAGGATACGGTGCGCGTCGGGCCGAAGGAGAGGGTGCGGGTACTCGCCCGGTTCAACGGCGCCCCGGATGTTGCCGGCAATGAACTCATCCCCTTCCACTGCCATATCCTCGAACACGAGGATCATGAAATGATGCGGGCATTCAAGCTCAAACGCGTCTGATACCTTGCGGGACGGACCGGGCGGGCCGATGCCTGCCCGGCTCCGCATCCCCTCCGCTGGCGGCCGCTCGCCGCCCCTCCAAACCTTTATGTGACGCATTGCGCATTCTCTGGCGCGGCGATCGCGGAACTGTCTAACAGTTCCGTTTAATGTCGGGCGGGGTTAACAGAATGTTTTTGCGGCGGCGGTAGACTCTGTCCATACCGTGAGCGCAGGTCTCACCAGACACTCCCCCAGAGGTAAGAGCGATGATTAGAACCGTGAAGATTAGTGCCGCCGCCATCCTGCTGTCCGCCGTTGCGCAGACGGCGATGGCAGAGAACCGTGTTCCCGACGAGCTGCGGGCGACGATTACCCCCGCCTACCGCACCGGCGATATGAGCAGCAGCAGCGACACCCGCTACGTGCTGGTCAAGCGCATCGAGGGGCGCGACAGCGCAGGCAACCGGCATGTGCTGTTCAGCGATCGCCAGGGAGCGCTGCTGCCGGTGCTCGAACTCGCCCGTGCCGGCATGCTGATCAACCCCGTCGGCATCGAACAGAAGGGCGATTACACCGATCTCCAGCTGCAGCTCGACGACAGGGTGCTGGCACTCGATGAGCACGGCATGAAGAGCGAACAGCTGCCTGCCAACCTTGCCACGCAGATGGCGCTGAACGGCAAGATCGCGGTGCACAAGTACGAGGTGGCCGCCGCCGGACTCAGCCTGCGCCAGGCGCAGGGCCAGCTGGGCAAAGTGGCGATGCGCTGAACCGAATAAAACCGATTTCTCCCTCCGTGAGCAGGGCGCCAGCATGGCGCCCTTTTTTTTCGCTCGCAGAGCTGTACGTAGGATGCGGTGAGTCATACGAACCGCATCAATCGCGCAATGGAGTAACAATTGAACCGGGAGACGCTGTGTTCCCTCGGGTGTCAATACGTAGGATGTGGTGAGTCATGCGAACCGCATCAATCGCGCATGAAGTAACATTCGAACCAGGAGACGCTGCGTTCCCGGGGCTGTCACCCTCCCAGCATCCCCTTGAGGTTGGCCAACTGCGCCTTGCCGCGCTCCTGGCGCTCCTCGGCGGATACCTCGATCCCCTTGCCCTCCCATTGCAGGTCCTCCTCGGGCAGCTCCTCGAGGAAGCGGCTCGGTTCGCAGCGCACCAGCTCGCCGCCGCGGCGGCGGCGGGTGGCCAGCGTCATGGTAAGGGTGCGCTGGGCGCGGGTGATGCCGACGTAGGCGAGGCGCCGCTCCTCCTCGATGTTGTCCTCCTCGATGGAGACGCGGTGCGGCAGCAGCTCCTCCTCCATGCCGACGAGAAAGACGTGCGGGAATTCCAGCCCCTTGGCGGCGTGCAGGGTCATTAGCCGCACCGTGTCGCCGGCCTCCTCCTCGTTCTGCCGCTCGAGGATGTCCATCAGGCTCATGCGCGCGACCATCTCGCTGAGGTCGCTGATCTCGTTCTCCTCGTCGGCGGCCATGCGCCCCAGCCAGCCGAGCAGCTCCTCGACGTTTTCCATGCGCCGCTCGGCCTGCTTGAGGTCCTTGCTGTTGTCGTTGAGCCACAGCTGGTAGTCGATGTCGCGCACCAGGTCGCGGGCGGCGGCCACCGGGTCGCCGCGGCGGGCGCGGTCGCCGATCTCCACCAGCCAGTGGACGAAGCGGCTCAGGCGCAAGTGGGCCCGCTCGTTGATCTGCGCCTTGAGCCCGAGCTCGAAGCTGGCGGCGAACAGGCTGATGCCGCGCTGCGTGGCGTAGGCCCCGAGCTTCTCCACCGTGGCGGCGCCGATCTCGCGCCGCGGCGTGTTGACCACGCGCAGGAAGGCGGTGTCGTCGTCCGGGTTCACCAGCAGGCGCAGGTAGCCCATGATGTCCTTCACCTCGGTGAGGGCGAAGAAGGAGCTGCCGCCGGAGATGGTGTAGGGGATGCGCTGTTCGCGCAGCGCCCGCTCGAACAGCCGCGACTGGTGGTTGCCGCGGTAGAGGATGGCGAAGTCGGCGTAGTCGGTCTTGTACTGGAAGCGGTGGTGCAGGATGGCCGAGGCGACCTTGAGTGCCTCGTCCTGCTCGTCGGCGCAGTTGACCACCTTGAGCGGATCGCCGTAGCCCAGTTCGCTCCACAGCTTCTTTTCGAACACGTGCGGATTTTGCGCGATGAGCTGGTTGGCCGCCTTGAGGATGCGCCCCATGGAGCGGTAGTTCTGCTCCAGCTTGATCACCTTGAGGCCGGGGAAGTCGCGGCTCAGCAGGGCGAGATTCTCCGGCTGGGCGCCGCGCCAGGCGTAGATCGACTGGTCGTCGTCGCCCACCACGGTGAGCGCGCCGCGCAGCCCCACCAGCAGCTTCACCAGCTGGTACTGGGTGGCGTTGGTGTCCTGGTATTCGTCCACCAGCAGGTAGCGGATGCGGTTCTGCCACTTCTCCAGGATCTCCGGCTGCTGCTGGAACAGCAGCACCGGCAGCATGATCAGGTCGTCGAAGTCGACCGCGTTGAACGCCTTGAGGTGGCGGTTGTAACCGGCGTAGAGCAGCGCGGCGTTGTGGTCCATCGGGTCCTCGGCGCCGGCGAGCGCCTGCTCCGGGGTGACGAAGGCGTTCTTCCAGCTGGAGATGCGCCGCTGCACCTCCTTCTCCAGCTCCTCGTGGCCGTTCTCCTTGCGCATCAGCTCGCGCAGCAGCGCGGCGCTGTCGGCGGCATCGAAGATGGAAAAGCCGGCCTTGTAGCCGAGGGTGGCGAGCTCCCGGCGGATGATGTCGAGCCCCAGGGTGTGGAAGGTGGAGACGCGCAGCCCCTTGCCCTCCCGCCCCCGCAGCAGCTGGCCGACCCGCTCCTTCATCTCCCGCGCCGCCTTGTTGGTGAAGGTCACGGCGGCGATGTGCGACGGGCCGATGCCGCAGTTCTGGATGAGGTGGGCGATCTTCTGGGTGATGACGCGCGTCTTGCCCGAACCCGCGCCGGCCAGCACCAGCAGGGGGCCGTCGATGTAGCGCACGGCTTCTTTTTGTCTCGGATTGAGGTCGGACACGGGCAAAAAACGGCTCGGGTATGGGGAGGCGTATTGTAGCAGCTAAGGGGGGCGCTGCAGCAGCCGCTTGTACTGCGGTGTGAATTCCGTCATGGTAGCAGGGTAATCCCTCCCGCCACCTGGCTGCAGTGTGAAAGAAGATCTGAACAAGGCCGAACGGAGATGGGCGCAACGGCGCCTGTTTACCCCCAAACCGCGCCGCCTCGGGCGCTGGCTCTGGCTGCTGCTGTTGCCCCTGCTGGTGGTGCTGCTCTACTGGCTTGCCGACGGGGCGAGCGTGAACGGCATCGGCCTCCCGCCAATCTGAACGGCTTTAACTTCGCCTCGTAGCTTCTTGATTACAGGCCGGTTTTGGTGCTCTTCGGTTTGGTTCCTCGCAAACCGCAATCGGCTGGGTCGTAGGATGGGATGCATCCCATCATTCAGGTACACCGTCGCACAAGTATTCCATCCACCCTCTTTCTCACAGCGGTTGCCCCCCGGAATGTGATGTGCGGCAAGGATTTCCCAAGGCGCTGCGCTAACATGCCACCACCTCATCTTTTCAGGAATCTGCGATGCAACCACTCAAAATCAGCGCAGCGTTTTGCGCTCTGCTCCTTCTCGCTCCGGCAGCCCACGCGATCGAGATCAGCGGCAGCGGTACTATCGAACTCGATAACGGCAATGTGGCGATCACCATCGGTTCTGACGATGGCTCCGGCCACATCCACGATGAAACCGTCATCCACCAGGGGCACGGCAAGGTCAAAATCCCGCCGGGTCATATGCCGGCCAGGGGCGAGTGCCGGATCTGGTATCACGGCCGTGAGCCGGGGCAGCAGCCACCGCCGGGCAAGTGCAAGCAGTTTCACGGCAAGGTGCCCGCCGGGGCGATCCTGATCCGCGGCTAGCCGCGCAACCCCTCTGGAGGAGCGAATGAACTCTCTGTCTCTGCGCGGCCTGGTCGTGCTGTGTGCCGCGCTGTTGCTCTCGGCCTGCATGGAAGCGAAGACGCCGCAGGAGGTGACGCAGCGGTTCTGGGAGTCGGTGATCGCCGGCGATGCCGATGGTGCCGTCGAGCACTCCACGCTGGTCAGCGCACGGGACTACGATGCGTTCTCCCGCGACTGGAGCGGCTTCCAGCCCGCCTGGGGAAAGGTGGTGATCGAGGGCGAGCAGGCGAGCATCGTCTCCGAGTTCAGCAAGGGCGGCGATCAGGGTTACGAAAAGCGGGCACTGGTGACCTACCTGGTGCGGCAGAACGAGCGCTGGAAGGTCGACTACCTGCGTACCGGCGAGTCGCTGCGCGGCGGCTCGCTGGCAAGGCTGTTCGACCAGTTGGGTGAACTGGGGCGGAGTGTTTCGGAGCAGTTCCGCGGCTCCGCGCAGGATCTCGGTGCCGAGATGGAGCGTATGGTTGAACAGCTGCGCGAGCAGTCGGCCCTGTTGGGCCTGCAGGCCGAGGCGCGGGTCAAGGAGTACAGCGAGTCGCTACGCCAGAGCATGGACGAGCTGGCCGAATCGGTTGAACGGGCCCTCGAGGAGCGCGAGAAGAGCCTCTCCGAGCCAGACCGCCGGGCGCTGCAGGAGGTCGCCGCCGACCTCAATCAGGGGAGCGAGCGCCTCGAGAACCCGAGCATGCAGGCGCTTGCCGAGGGCAGCAACAACGCGATGCGTGCCCAGCAACGGCTGGAAGCGGTGGACGATAAAGCGGTGGGCGAGGCCTACAAGGAGCAGTGGCGCGCCTGGGGCGTGAGGGTGGAGGGCGAGTTGCGGCAAATGCTCGATGAGTTCGCCGCTTCGGGAGTAACCGCCGGAGGTGGCAGCGGACGGATACGCTGCCTCAGCCACCCCTCAGGTGCTTGCACGCCTTGCTTATCAGCGCCAGCTGCTGGTTGTAGTGCCGGCAGCCAGAGCACATCACCAGGTGAAATCGAAGAGTGAGCCGCTCTTTCGATGAGAGGGGCCGGTCCTGCTGTTGTGACATGAGTTTCGTTGCCTGTTTACAGGTAAGCATCTTCGCTACTCGCTCTCTGTCCAGTTCTCTTCCAGGCACAGGCGCAGTCGTGAGCGTGCCCGGTGCAGGATGACCCAGCAGTTGCTCTCGCTGATCGCCAGCTCGCTGCAGATCTCCGCCGTCTCCAGCCCGAGGAATTCCCGCATGGTGAATACCCGCGCGAGGTTCTCCGCCATCGCATTCATGCAAATCTCGAAGATGCGCCAGAATTGCGCGTTGCCCAGTGCCGCTTCGGGATCGCCCCAGTCGGTGGGGCGCTCCTCTTTTCGCCAGTAGCCCTTTGCGTCGAACAGCTCGTTGATATCGGCATCGCTGCCGTCATCCCGGGTAAGGCTCTGGGTTGGGTGGCGGGTTCGATCGCGCAGCAGGTCGATGATCTTGTGGCGCAGGATGGAAAAGACCCAGGTCTTCACCTGGGCGCGGCCGGTAAAACGATCCCTCGTCGCATAGGCCGCGGAGAGCGCCTCCTGGACCGCATCCTCCGCCTCGGCGGCATCGCGCAACTGCAGCCGGGCAAAGCGCAGCATGTCGTGGCGCAGCGCGGCGATCTCCGTCTCCTGAAACCAGAGTCTGCTCGCCTGCTCCCTGTTGTCTTCCGCTTGCCGGTTCATGCTCGAGTCGTCTTGCGCCGAATGGCCTTCATTGTAGCCGTCCGGCGCCGGGGAAGGTACCGGCAGGAGAAGCAACAGTGTCGCCGTCTCACTCATGGGATACCGCCTTGCAGTCGGTCAAATGCGCCTTGAGCCAGGCTTTGCCGGGCGCGCCCAGCTTGACGGCGCGGATCGTCGAACCGGATACGGCGATGAAGGACGGGGTGGCCCTGATACCGAACTCCCTTGCCAGTTCGGGGTGCTCGGCCACGTCGACCTTGATCAGGTTGCGGTGTTCCTGCCGCAGGCTGTCAACCAGCGGGCTGATGGCGCGACAGGGGCCGCAGTGGGCGGCATGAAAGAAATAGACCCGACAGTCGTCGTCGATCGCGTTGTCGACGATGGCCGTCTGCGGCACAGCCCTGCCAACGCTCTTTCGCGCCCTGAGCAGGGCCAGCCACTGTAATGCCAGCAGCAGGCCAAGCGGCAGCGCAATAAGCGTAACGATGAGTAGTTCCGTCATGGGTTTGCCTCTTGCAGTTGACGCACCCAGGCGTCGACATCGATGGGCAGATAGCCGGTCACCTCCAGGCGGCGATCCTCGAATACATCTTCGCCGGGATGCGCCTCCTGCCAGGCGGCGATCACCGTATCGCGATGGCGCAGCAACGCTACGACCTGCGGCCGGAACAGCACCGTCATGGCGCTTATCCAGCGGTTGACCGGCCACGAGGGCCAGGCGTGATCGATGCGAAAGCGATCCAGCATGGCGATGGCGTCCTCCGCCGTGTACCAGCTCTCGCCGGTGACCCAGCGGTTGGTGGCGAACAGGCCGATGGGATAGCCCCAGGCGTCCATGGCGATGCCGGCCAGGTGGCAGATCGCCTCGTCGCCCTGCGGCCAGGCCTCGCTTGCCGGCGGATAGTCGAGGGGGCGCACCGAGGCCGGTATGCCGCCGGCGCGCAGGAAGGTGTGGAAGTGGCCGTGCTCGCCGGTGTCGGGCCGGTGCGAATGGTAGTAGTACTGGCCGTGGGTTTCGCCATCGAACACATCGTCGTGCGGGTAGTGTTCCATCTCGACGAATTCGCCCTGCCCGCGCAGCACCTCGCCGACCACGTTGAGGCCCGCCTTCTCCAGCACCCGGTAGCATTCGCGGATCTCGCCTGCCGCCGCGAGCATCCGCGCCCGCTCCTCCGCAGAGAGGGCGGACGCGTCAGGCGGCCTCAACGGCGGCAGCGTGATCACCGGGCCCGGTGCAGCCGTGCTGTGCGTCCCGTGCATAATCCCCTGCTCATCGTGCCGCACACGGGTTCATGGCGGCGCAGGGATTTTTCGCTGCACACGGGTTCGTCGCAGGCTTGGCGGAGCAGGGGTTCATCGTGGCCGGTTTGGCCGCGCATGGATTCATCGCTTGCGCTTTGGCCGCACAGGGGTTGCCCTGCTGTGTGACCGTCTTCGGCGCGCAGGGACTGCACGGATTGGCGGCATACATGGGCGCGCTGCCGATGGCCAGGCCCAGCAGGCCGGCGGTACAGGCGGTGGTGAGCAGTGTTTTGGCGGTCGGGTTTTTCATGGCGTGACTCCTCGGAAAGTTGGGGTAGAAACCGGCGCTGCCTGCGGCAAGCGTTACGGTTCTGGAGAAGTAGTCGCAGAGGGAGGTGTTACCTTACAGTGCACTAGCGAATGCGGGTGTGGCGGCGAGCGGCGGCCACTGGACTGCGCCCGCGGGAGCGAGGTTACTCCCGCTTCGCGGCATCGGTGACGATCCCTTTGATGATCGGATCGAGTTCCGCCGCCATCGCGTCGAGCTTTGCATTGCGATACGGGGCGAATACCGCGCTCGGCAGGCGATAGGTCACGCTTGCGGTGCCGTCGGGATTCTCCGTGACATAGAGGCGCAGCGGCGCCTCGATGCCGGCGGGGACGCTGGCGGCCAGCATGCGCACCGCGTAGTCGTTGCGGAACACCATCAGCACCTCGTTGCCGGGGATGCTCACCCCGCGCTTCGCCGCCCCGCCGCTGGCGCTGGCGCGGGCCACCAGGCCCATGTCGTGGGCGCCGATGGCCTGCTCCAGACGGCCGACCAGCACCGCGAAGGGGTGAGGGGTGGGGACGGTGACGGTGCCCGGCCAGGGCGCCTCCTCTTCGGCGAATGCGGCGGGGGCGAACAGCAGGGAGAGCGCCAGCAGCGTGGTGCGCAATGACGCGGCGACAGGATGGACGGGCATAGGGGGTTACCTCGCGTCTGGATATCGTCGAAAACGGCTCGTCACGGCGGACAGCACCGGCCGTTGCCGGCACCAGCCGCCATGAGGAGGAGGTGGTTACCGCTCAGCGGCTCCTTGGCGCGCAGGGATTTTTGGCCGCACAGGGATTCTTCGCTGCGCAGGGATTCGCCGTCATCGGTTTGGCGGCGCAGGGGTTCTTTGCCGCGCAGGGATTTGCCGCCGCAGCGCCCGGCTTGAATCCCTGTTGCAGGGTGCCGACGTAGGCGGTGAGCGCAGCCAGTTCTTTCGAGTCCCAGGCCAGCGGCTTGCCGGCCATCGGTTCCACCAGGCACAGCTGTACCATCTCGTCCAGGTGCACCTCTTTCAGGCCGTAGCGCTCCTTGGCCATCTGCACGAAGTGCGGATAGGGCTGGGCAAAGGTCGGCTGGTATGCACCGTAATTGCTGTGGCAGCTGCTGCAGGAGAGGCCGTTGCCGGAGAGGCGGGTGTCCTTGAACAGCATCTCGCCGGCGGCGGCGAGCTCCTTTACGTCACTCCTGTAGGGGCGGTAGTTCTTCGGCCGGGTGACCAGCGCGGCGTCCTTGACCGCGGCCGCGGCGCAGGGATTTTTCGCGGCGCAAGGGTTCATCGTCTGCCTGGCGGCGCAGGGGTTCCTCGCCGCGCAGGGGTTGGCGGCGAAAGCGGGCGTGACCGCAAAGGCGAGGGCGAGGGCGCCCCCGGTGGTTAGCGCCGCCATGGCATGGTGCGGAGTGGGTCTGCTTTTCATTGCTGTTTCTCCTTCGGTGGTTGCGTGTGTACTCGGTGCTGGTGTTTGGTCGTCAGCCGGACACACTCCTTACAGCGGAAAACAACAAGTTAAAAAAAGGTGGCCAGCGATGCTGCGGATGCATCACCAGCCGATGCCTGTCGGTACCTACCGGTGGTAACCGAATTCGCCCTGCCACTGCCCGTCGCGGTAGTCGATCTGCAGCCAGTGCGGCACGAAGGCGGCCGGATTGGTGATGGGAAAATCGGTCACCGGGGGCTCATCCCCCGCCACCTCGCTGACGCTGCATGACTGGGTCATCACCGGGCGAAAGCGCACCAGCAGCCGCTCATCGACCGGCACCGAATCCTGCGGCTGGCGATCGGCATCCTCGTAAAACCGCACCTTCTTGCGCACCAGGCAGCTGAAATAGAGCTCCATCTCCGCCAGCAGCGGCGTCTCGCGCCTGGCGATCGCCTCGGCGGCACGCGCACTCAGTTCAATGCCAAGCGGTTTGCCCGCAATCATGGTCTGTATGTTCATCCGGCTGTCTCCTGTATCGCCTGGCCGGCGAAGTCGTCGATGCGCCGGAACGGCATATGGTCGCCGATATCGCTGCCGTAATAACTCTCTTCCACCGTGCCGTCGGTATCGATGAGAAAATCGGCGGGGATGCGCAGGATGCTCGAGTCGGGCTTGCCCATGCGAAACTGCGGATCGAACAGGGCGCGCAGCAGCGTCGGCATGCGGAACATGCCGAACAGCAGCCCGCTCATCGACTTCTTCAAGCCGTACTCGGCATAGAGCCGGCCTTCCGGATCCGCTATCACCGGGAAGGGCAGGGGGCGCCGCCCCAGGTATTCCTGGATGTATTCTTTGCTTGATTCGAAGACCGCAACGATCTCCAGCCCCATCGCCGCATAGCGCTCCGTCTCCTGGGCCAGGCGCACGAAGCGCACGGTGCAGAAGGGGCAGGTGGCGAAGCGGAAGAAACAGAGCAGCACCTTTTTTCCGCGGTAGTCGGACAGGCGGACGGTCGCGCCCGTCATGTCCTGCAGTGAAAAGTCTGGGGCGATGTCGCCGGTTTGCAGCATTTCCATATTCCTTCTCCTCAAGGCCGTTACGTCAGTTGGTCGCGGTGATCGCCGCAACCTTACAGCCTGGTTACCATTCGGCGGCTGCCGGCCTGCTCCGTGTTTCACCGCCGTCTCCAGCCATAAAGCGCGCCGGCAAGGCCACTAGCCCCGGCGTGCCTGGAGCAGGGCGACGATCTTCTTCGTCAGCAGTGGAAAGAGCCCCAGCAGGGTGAAGGAGGCGAGTAGTCCCGGCGAGAGGATGCCGGAGAGCGATTCGAGTTGCGCCAGTTGCGTGCCCGCGTTGACGTACACCACGGTGCCGGCCAGCATGCCGAGCTGGCTCACCCAGTAGAAGGTGCGGGCCTTGATCGGGGTCAGGCCCATCAGCAGGTTGATGACGAAAAAGGGAAACAGCGGCACCAGGCGCAGGGTGAAGAGATAGAAGGGGCCGTCCTTCGCCATGCCGGCGTTGACCGTGGCGAGCTTGTCGCCGAACCGCCCCTGCACCCAGTCGCGCAGGAGAAAACGTGCGACCAGGAAGGCGAGGGTGGCGCCGATGGTGGAGGCGAACGACACCACCAGGGTGCCGACCCCGAGCCCGAACAGCGCCCCGCCCGCCAGGGTCATCACCGCCGCGCCGGGTAGCGACAGGGCGGTGACCAGCACGTAGACCAGGAAATAGGCGCCGATCATCACCAGCGGCGAGGCGCCGTACCACTCGGCGAAGGTGGCCTGGCTGGACTTGAGCGCATCGAGGGTCAGCCAGCGATCCAGGTCGAAGGCGAAGAACGCGACCACCAGCAGGGCGATGAGCAGCAGCAGGGCGACTCTTTTCATCGGTCAATCTCCAGCAGGGAGTCGTGCAGCGCGCCGCTGCAACGGCTGCCCGGCCAGGCGGTGCAGCTGTGGTCGCTGGCCCGCAACAGCGGGAGGGTGTCATGCATGGCGGACTCCTTGCTCTGTCGGTTTTATCCTCTTTGGTCGCCGCAGAGGCGGATCCCTTACAACCAATTTTTGTCAGGGATGCGCCGTTACAGCGACAAACCAAGCATAGACAGTCGAAGCATGCCGGCTGCCGGCATGAAGGAGTGAAGATGAATCCGCGCGCAAACCAGGCCAGCTAGACTTCAACCAACTGCCGTTTGCTGGCCTCGGCGGCCATGTGGAACCCAATGACCAGGAACCTGCCATGTCCCCGCAACTCGACCTCGCCACCCATATCGACCTGCCGCCCGCCGAGCTGCCCCGGGCCGACCCCTGTGTGCTGGTGATCTTCGGCGCCACCGGCGACCTTACCAGGCGCAAGCTCATCCCGGCCCTGTTCCATCTCGCCTGCGGGGGTGGCCTGGCGGGGGGCTATAAGATCATCGGTATCAGCCACGACGCCATAAGCGACGAGGCCTTTCGCGAGCAGCTGCGCCACGGGGCGCTTCACTCCGCCGAGGTGACGCGCTTCGATGAGGAGGAGTGGCGGGGTTTTGCGCCGCGCATCAGCTATCTGCAGGGCGATCACACCGACCCGCAGACGCACCGGCGCCTGGCGCAGCGGCTGGAGGATCAGGGCGCCGCCAACCGCCTCTACTACCTGGCGACCGCGCCGTCCGCCGCGCCGGCGATCGTCCGGGGGCTGGCCGAGGCGGGGCTGAACCGCGAAGAGCAGGGCTGGGCGCGCATCGTCATCGAGAAGCCGTTCGGCCAGGACCTGGCCTCGGCGCAGGCGCTCAATGCGGAGATCGCGGAGGTTTTCGAGGAGCGGCAGGTCTATCGCATCGACCACTACCTGGGCAAGGAGACGGTGCAGAACATCCTCTTCTTCCGTTTCAGCAACGCCCTGTTCGAACCGCTGTGGAACCGCAATCACATCAGCCACGTGGAGATCACCGCCGCCGAGCCGCTGGGGGTGGGGCGCCGCGCCGGCTACTACCAGGAGGCCGGCGCGCTGCGGGACATGGTGGCGAACCACCTGATGCAGTTGCTGGCGCTCACCGCCATGGAGGCGCCGGTGACCTTCGACGCCGACGCGGTGCGCGACAAGAAGATCGAGGTCTGGCGCTCCATCCGCCCGATGACGCCTGAGGAGGTGGCCGGCCGCACGGTGCGGGCGCAATACCGCGCCGGGACCATCGACGGCAAGAGCGTGCCCGGCTGGCTCGAGGAGCCCGGCGTCCCGGGCGACACCCGCACCGAGACCTATGCCGCGCTGGAGTTTCACATCGACAACTGGCGCTGGGCCGGGGTGCCGTTCTACCTGCGCACCGGAAAAAGGCTCGCCCGCCAGCTCACCGAGATCGCCGTGCACTTTCACCGCCCGCCGCTCGCCCTGTTCCCCCATGAGGAGGCGCAGCGCTCCAACATCATCACCCTGCGCATCCAGCCCGACGAGGGCATCAGTCTCGCCTTCGGCACCAAGCAGCCCGGCACCGAGCGCCGCGCGGTGCCGGTCTCCATGGACTTCTGCTACCGCCAGGCCTTCGGCGACGACCCGCCCTCGGCCTATGCCGTGCTGCTGCTGGACGCGATGCGCGGCGACGCCACGCTGTTCACCCGGCGCGACGGCGTGGAAGCGCAGTGGCGCCTGATCACCCCCATCGAGGAGGCCTGGGCGGCGCAGACCGATGCACCGCTGCCCACCTACACCGCCGGCGCCGATGGCCCGGCAGAGGCCGAGGCCCTGCCGGCCCGCAACGGCCACCGCTGGCGGGCCATTGCCGGGAATAAAGGGATGTGCCGTTAAGCGCAGTGGGTGTCAGGGGTCGGAGTCGGCCCGGTAAGCACCGCATTGTGCACTCCACGTAAGTTTTCGGAGGCAACAGCGCACCAGTGTCTGGCGACTCTGTTCCGATCCGGACATCTGGTTAAGTACACGTCCCCTTGTTCATCTCCAGTTCAGATACGGACCATTACAATCAGGTAATGTTTCTGGCTGACAAACCATGCCCCCACAACCGGGCTACTGATAGCGCATGACCACGGCAACACTGGCAGGACTCATCCTTGGCTTACTTTTAGCGCAGGTCGCGGCAGTGATGCTGCATGGATACTTTCGCCGCCGCAGTGACTTGCATGGGCTTGATGGGGAAAGGCGCACCGCGACTCAAATTGACGCTACGCCGGGCCCGGCCTGGGAGGGGTTCCGAGCTTTCACCGTGACTCGCCGGGAATACGAAGACAAAGATCGCTCGATCTGTTCCTTCTACCTGAAACCACTCGACGGCAAACCGTTGCCGGCGTTCCGTCCCGGGCAGTTTCTCACCTTCAGACTGTCGTTGCCGAACCCGGTTAGCGGCGAAGCGCGGAACGTGGTGCGCTGTTATTCCCTCTCCGAGGCACCGCGTCCAGACCATTATCGAATATCGATTAAGCGTGTCGAGGCTCCGCCGCAACAGCCGGAATTGCCGCCCGGCCTTTCCTCCAATTTTTTCCACAATGCGGTGCAGCAGGGGAGTCGCCTCCAGGTGAGAGCTCCCGCGGGACATTTTCATCTGCTGGAGGAGGAGGGCCTGCCGATCGTGCTGATCGGCGGCGGGATCGGTATTACGCCTATGCTGAGCATGCTGGGTCACATCCTCGAACAGGGTCTGAAGCAGGAAGTTTGGCTGTTTTACGGTGTGCGCAACGGCAAAGAGCAGATCATGAAGGAGTTCCTGCAGACACTCGCCAGAGAGCACGCCAACTTTCACCTGCATGTCTGCTACAGCGCCCCCGCTATGGATGATGTGGAGCTCGTTGATTATCAGCACCACGGTCGGGTCGACATACCGCTGCTGCAGACTTCGCTGAAGTCCCGGCGCCACCAATTCTACGTCTGCGGTCCGCGCCCGATGATGGAAACACTGGTGCCCGGACTGGAGGAGTGGGGCGTCGACCCTGCAGACATCCACTACGAGGCCTTTGGCCCCGCTACGCTGATCCGCCACGACAAACCGGCCACGGCCGCTGTGGCAGTGCAGCCCATTACGGTCACCTTCAGCCGTTCGGGCAAGTGCCTTGCCTGGGACCCGGCTGCCGACTCGCTACTGGCATTCGCCGAGGCCAACGGCATAGAGGTCGAGTCCGGCTGCCGTGCCGGCAGTTGCGGTTGTTGCCAGACGGTGGTGAGTGCTGGCGAGGTGGAATACACTAAACAAACCGATGCGGATGTCGAGCCGGGGCATTGCCTGTTGTGCACCGCGGTTCCCAAAAACGACCTTACACTGGATGCCTAGCGAGTACTCATGGATCGGTCACTGATTCGAAAAGAAGTCGTTCCCTTCCTTGGCATGTTCGGTTTGCTCATCGTGGCGACGATCATCGGCGATGCGCTGCTGCACCACTTCGAGCTGGTCTGGATCGGGCGCTACCTCGGTATTCCGGGCACTATCCTGATCCTGTTGTCGTTCCTCTATTCGATGCGCAAACGCAAGCACATCAGCTTCGGCAAGCCCAAGACCCTGCTTACCCTGCACGAGACCCTGACCTGGATCGGGGCTTTGATGGTGTTGGTCCACGCCGGCATCCATGTCTACGCCATTCTGCCCTGGCTGGCACTTGTCGCCATGCTGGTCAATGTCATCAGCGGCATGACCGGCAAATACCTGCTCGATCGCTCGCGCCGCTTCATGGCAGAGAAACGCTCGGTCTATGCCGGGCAAGGCCTGTCGGAGGAGGCGATCGAGAGGAAACTGTTCTGGGATGCCACGACCTTCGACGTGATGAAAAAGTGGCGCACGGTGCACCTGCCCATCACGCTGGCCTTTGCCGTGCTCGGCCTGGCCCATATTCTCAGTATCTTTCTGTTCTGGCAGTGGAAATGAAAAGCCGCACCTTACTCCTTGTCGTCGCCGCCAACCTTGTCGTCCTGCTGGCACTGACCTTCTTCGTGCCGCAGTTGATGATCAGCCCGGGGACAACCATCGACGCCCACGGCGAGATCGCCTCGGATTGCTTTGCCTGTCATAGCGCATTCATCGGCAGTACGCCGGAGAAATGCATCGCCTGCCACAAGGTCGATGAGATCGGCCTGGTCACCACCAAGGGGCAGGCGATCGCGCGGGAGAAGAAGAACGTCGGTTTCCATCAGAAGCTGGTCGAAGAGGATTGCGTGGCCTGCCACAGCGATCACAAGGGGGTGAAACCTTTCCGTCCAATCAGCCAGTTCTCCCACCAATTGCTGGATCCGGCGTTGCAGGAAGAGTGCGACAGCTGCCACAGCAATCCGGACGATTCGCTGCATCGCAAGATCAAGGGCAACTGCGGCCAGTGCCACACCCAGGAGGCCTGGACACCGGCCACCTTCGATCACGACGAGTTCTTCTACCTCGATCGGGATCATGATGCCGCCTGCGAAACCTGTCATGTCGACAACAACTTCGCCGATTACACCTGCTACGGCTGTCACGAGCACTCGCGCTCGAAGATCCGCGAAGAACACTTCGAAGAAGGGATCCGCGACTACGAGAACTGCGTTGAGTGCCATCGCAGCGCGGATGAGGACGAGGCGAAACGGATCTGGCGCTCCAAGCGGTTTGGCGGCGGAACGCAAATTCCTTTTTCTAACGAACGTTATCGGGGTAGAGAGTACGAACGCGACGACGATGATGACTGACAGAGAAAACCGTGGAAAATTTATTGTAACTACTCGCCCCTGTTTGCATTGCTCATGGCGTGCACGGCACGCCCTATAACCCTACCCAATATTCTCGCCAAGCCGCAAAGCTTGCCAAGAAAGGTGTTGTTTCTCTTTGCGCGCTTGGCCCTACGACCAACATCAGCTTTGCGCCTTTGCGCCTTTGCGGTGAGATTATTTTGTTTTGGGGGGCGAGCAGTTATCTCCCCGGTCCTTTTTTTCCACGCTTTGAAAACCGTTTTGCGAGCACAACGACAAGAGACAAGCCCCCCAGTAACAGCAGTGTCGTTCCGATGCGCTGACTTTCACCGGAGGCCATTTCAGCACCGAAATGAGCCAGCAGGAAGCTCGCAGGGATGATGCCGGCGAGGGTGGCCAGCGCAAAGCGCCAGAAGCGCAGGGGGGTGACGCCGGCGGCGTAGCTCACCATATCGAAGGAAACGAACGGCAACAGCCGGGAAACGAACACGATCCCCATCAGTGCATTTTGCGAGCCCTCCAGTCTCTGGAGCACCTGCGGCCCGATCCACTTTCTTACCGTGACGATACCAACAAGGCGTGCGATGACGAAGGCGATGATTGCGCCCGATTCGGCACCCAGGATCACATATACCGTGCCGGCCGTGTGGCCGTAGGCGGCGCCTGCCGCCAGGGCGATGGGTGCGCTGGGGATGGGGCTCATGACGATGGCGAGGGTCATCAGGCCGATGATGGCCAGCGGACCGATGGCGCCCAGTTCCTGGAACCACTGCTTCAGGGCCGCATCGTTCTCCAGGAAGGTGGTGGCGCCTGTGTAGGAAAGCACGGCATAGGCGCCGGCCAGCGCGGCAATGATGCCAGCGAGTAGCAATAGCTGGATGGTGTTTTGCGGGAGCTTCATCGCTGCGTTATACCGAACAACCTTTCCCCGAGAGAAGTGTGGCATCAAAGACACGTATCTACTCGCCCTTAAGAATTTTACCGCAGAGACGCAAAGGCGCAGAGGAAAGGCATTTTCTTCCTGTCAATTCACCTGACTTGCATCATCCCTGCGAGGGTAGGCATTCCCCTGGCCTCTCTCACCCATTGTTTTCTTCTTGTCTCTGCGCCTTGCGGTAAAGCTTTATTTCTGGAGGTGTAGTTACGACTCATGCCACCGACCAGGTGTTTTGAAATGGTGCCACTACTCCCCTCATCCTAACCTTCTCCCTGAGGGAGAAGGGACGAAAACTGTTTTTCGGTAACCTGTTAGAGCAGCCGTGCCACCAGTCCGGTCCAGCCGGTCTGGTGCGAGGCGCCGAGGCCGCGGCCGGTGTCGCCGTGGAAGTATTCGTGGAACAGCAGGTGGTCGCGAAAGTGCGGATCGCTCTGCAGTGTCTCGTTGTCGCCGAACGCCGGGCGGCAACCATCTTCTCCGCGGCGGAACAGCCGTGTCAGGCACCCGGCGAGGAGGTCGGCGATCTCGTCGAGGGCGCGCATTTCACCGGAGCCGGTCGGGCATTCGATGCGGAACCCGGGGCCGTAGAACTCCGCATAGCGGCGCAGGGATACCACCAGCATGTAGTTGATTGGAAACCAGATCGGGCCGCGCCAGTTGGAGTTGCCGCCGAACATATACGACTCCGACTCGCCCGGCTCGTATCGCACGGACATCGGCATGCCCATGCAGTCGAACACGTAGGGGGTGTCGGCATGGGCGCGGGAGAGGGAGCGGACGCCGTAGTCGGAGAGGAATTCGTCCGGGTCGAGCATGCGCGTGAGCAGCCGTTTCATGCGGTGGCCGCGCAGCAGCGACAGGAGGTGGACGTTGCCCCGTCCCGGCTCCTCCCAGTGGGAGACCAGCGCGGCGAGATCGGGCCGGTAGTCGAGGAACCAGTTCAGGCGCCGCTTGAAATCGGGCAGGCGCTCGAGCAGCTCCGGCTCGATGATCTCGACGGCGAACAGCGGGATCAGGCCGACGATGGAGCGCAGCTTGAGCGGCTTCATCGCGCCGTCGGGCAGGCGCAGCACGTCGTAGTAGAACTGGTCCTCCTCGTCCCACAGGCCGATGCCCTGATCGCCGATGTTGTTCATCGCCTTGGCGATGTAGAGGAAGTGCTCGAAGAACTTGGTGGCGATGTCCTCGTAGACGCGGTTGTGCAGCGCCAGCTCCAGGGCGATGCGCATCAGGTTGAGGGCGTACATCGCCATCCAGCTGGTGCCGTCGGCCTGGTTGATGTAGCCACCGGTGGGCAGCGGCTTGCTGCGGTCGAACACGCCGATGTTGTCCATCCCGAGGAAGCCGCCCTGGAACACGTTGTGGCCGGCGGCGTCCTTGCGGTTGACCCACCAGGTGAAGTTGAGCAGCAGCTTGTGCAGGCTGCGCTCGAGAAATTCGAGGTCGCCGACGCCGCCGGCCGCGTCACGCTCGGCCTTGTAGACCTCCCACACGGCCCAGGCGTGCACCGGCGGATTGACGTCGCCGAACTCCCATTCGTAGGCCGGCAGCTGGCCGTTGGGGTGGATGTACCAGACGCGGGTCATCAGCAGCAGCTGGTTCTTGGCGAAGGCCGGATCGATCTGCGCCAGGGCGATGCAGTGGAAGGCGAGATCCCAGGCGGCGTACCAGGGGTATTCCCATTTGTCCGGCATCGAGATGATGTCGGCGTTGTTGAGGTGGCGCCACTCGTTGTTGCGCCCGTGCAGACGCTCGGGCGGCGGCGGGGGCTGGCCCGGATCGCCGTCCAGCCACTGCGGGATGTCGATGTAGTAGAACTGCTTGTTCCAGATCATGCCGGCCAGCGCCTGGCGCTGGATCGCCCTGGCATCGTCGTCGGGCAGCTCCTGCTGCAGCTCGGCGTAGAAGGCGTCGGCCTCGTCGCGCCGTTGCTGCAGCAGCGCGGCGAAGTCGGCAAAGGGCGGTCGGTCGCCGCCCTGACAGCTGGGGCCGCCACCCTCCTGCGGCCGCGGGATTGGCGCGTCCATGCGCGCCCCCCACTCCTGCGCATCCTGCGCCTGCGGGATTAGCGCATCCATGCGCGTCATCCGCAAGCGCACCTCGACAATGCCCTGCGCCGGGACGACGAAGGCATAGTGCCCCGCCGCCCTGGTGCCGTTCTGCTGCGGATTGACGCTCCGGGCGTCGCCCTCGACGAGGTAGTCGTGGAAGGCGTCCTTGAAGTAGCCCTCGGCCTCGCTGCCGTAGAGCCGGCGCACGTTGGTGTCGTTGTCGCAGAACAGCAGGTCGGGCTCGCCGTCGAAGTGGCAGTGGTAAAGGCCCAGCTTCGGGTGCTCGATGACCAGGCAGCCGGTCTCGTTGGCCGAGAGGCGCGGGCGGGCCGGGTCGTAGCCCCAGGACCAGGTGTTGCGAAACCAGAGCTGCGGCAGCAGGTGCAGCGGCGCATCCGCCTCGCCGCGGTTGTGCACGGTGATCTGCATCAGGATGTCGTCGACACCGCCCCGGGCGTACTCGACGATAACATCGAAATAGGCGTTGCCGTCGAACACGCCGGTGTCGAGCAGTTCGAACTCGGGTAGCTCCTTACCGCGGCGCCGGTTCTCCTCCCGCAACTGCGCGTAGGGGAAGGCGCGTTGCGGGTACTTGTAGAGCATCTTGAGGTAGGAGTGGCTCGGCGTGGCATCGAGATAGTAGTAGAGCTCCTTGACGTCCTCGCCATGGTTGGCCTCGTTGTTGGTCAGGCCGAACAGCCGCTCCTTGAGGAATGGGTCGTTGCCGTTCCACAGCGCCAGCGCCAGGCAGAGCTGCTGCTTGTCGTCGCTGAAGCCGGCGATGCCGTCCTCGCCCCAGCGGTAGGCGCGGGAGCGGGCGTGCTCGTGAGGGAAGTGCTCCCACGCCTCGCCGTCGGCGCTGTAGTCCTCGCGCACCGTGCCCCACTGGCGTTCGCTCAGGTACGGGCCCCAGCGCTGCCACGGTTCCTCACCCGACGCCTGCGCCTGCATGCGTCGCCGCTCATCCTCCGCGGAGGAGGCGGGCCAGCGGTTGACGGCCGAGAACGGGTTTTTCATAACACGACTCCCGAAGTGCCTGACGCCGGTGCGGCGAAGGGCCAATGCGCCACGCCCGCACCGTCCCTTGATGGTAGACGCTACTGCTCGAGCATGGCTTTTTACTTTGTCGCCCCGGCTGGCTGAGCCTTACAGCTGGCCTGGAGGTTGGCCGCGACAAGGGCAGGCATGGGATGCCCTTCCCGGACATTCCGCGCAGCTATGCTACTTTTTACGGGTGCAACCTGGCGGAAGAGTGGGTGATGGGAAAGCTGGCTATGGTAACGGCGCTGGCGGCCGTGGTGCTGCTGCATCCGGCCGCCGCACAGGCACACGAAACGGTCGCGTCGCGGGTCACGCTCAACGGCTACGGCACGCTGGGCGTGGTCCATTCCGACGAGGAGCAGGCGGACTTCGTCTCGAACCTGTTCGCCCCCGACGGGGCGGGCCATACCCGTGCCTGGAGTCCCGAGGTCGACAGCCGGTTCGGCATGCAACTCACCGCCGACCTCACCTCGCGGCTCACCGGGATCCTGCAACTCGTCGCCGAGCAGCGTTACGACGACAGCTACAAGCCGAGCGTCGAGTGGGCCAACCTCAGGTACGACATCACGCCGAACCTGGGCGTGCGCGCCGGGCGCATGGTGCAGTCGTCATTCATGGTTTCGGAGTACCGCAAGGTGGGGTATGCCACCCCATGGGTCCGTCCTCCCGAGGAGGTCTATCGCCTCGTACCCGTCACCAACTTCGACGGCATCGACTTCAGCTACCGCGCCAACTTCGATGGCTTTACCAACACCCTGCAGGGCGCGTATGGCCGCAAGGACGCCTCGCTGCCGAATGGCGCCTCGGTCGAGGTCCGGGACGGCGTGACCATGACCGATACCCTGGAGTGGGGTGACGCCACCCTGTTTGCCAGCTACGGCAGATATCGGCTGACGATTGACGACGGGAATCTCAACGCCCTGTTCGAGGGTTTCAGGCAGTTCGGTGCCGAGGGCGAGGCGATCGCCGACCGCTACGATGCCGACGACAAGCGCTACGAGGTCATGGCGGTTGGGGCGCGCTACGACCGGGGCGACTGGTTCGTAATGGCCGAGCGGGCCCACTCGAACAGCCGTACCTATATCGGCGATGTCCGCGGTTGGTACGTCACCGGCGGCTACCGGTTCGGGGCGGTCACGCCCTATCTGACCCTGGCGCGCGTTCGGCTCGACAGCAGCACCTCGGATCCCGGGCTGCCGCTGGGAGGGCTGCCGCCGCCGCTCGCCGCCCAGGCCGCCGCCCTCAATGCCGCGCTGAACGGACTCCTGGAAGCGGAACCCCGGCAGAGGAGCGTGACGCTGGGTGCGCGCTGGGACTTCGCGCGGAATGCGGCGCTGAAGGCGCAGTACGAGCGGCTCGACCTGGACGACGGCTCTCCGGGCGTGCTGATCAACACGCAGCCCGGCTTCGAGCCCGGCGGGCGGGTCGAGCTGTTCAGCGTTTCACTCGACTTCGTGTTCTGAGGTGATCGGGTGCCAAGAGGAATGAGAGCGATCGGATTGGGGCTCCTGCTGGGCCTCACGCTAGGCACCGCCCGCGCCGAGGTGGTGGTCGTGGTCGCGGCCGACAATCCGGTCGAGAGCCTCACCAGCGCGGAGCTCGCGGATATCTACCTGGGCAGAATGAACAGCTTTCCGAACGGCGAGAGCGTGGTGCCTGTCGACCAGCGGGAAACCTCACCCACGCACCACGAGTTTTACAGCCGCTACCTGGGGCGAACGCCGGCGCAGATCAAGGCGCACTGGTCGAAACTGATCTTCAGCGGCCGCGGCCAGCCGCCGCGAACCGTCGCCGGCGACAGGGCCGTGGCGGAGTTCGTGGCCGGACACCACCACGCCATCGGCTACCTCGCCCCTGAACTGGTGGACAAACGGCTGCGGGTGGTGCCGATTGAATGAGCTAGCCGGTCAGGGAGAAGAGAAGGAGGCACCGGAGGAGGGCCGCGCCGGCCGCAGCCGGCTGCATTGGCTACTTCGGCTATTGGATCCTCCCGTCCTGTTCAGCGCCATCGCCCTGCTGTTGCTTGCGGTGATCTGGTCCGTCTCCTTCAATCTCGCCGCCAGGGATCGCCTCGCAGCTGAGCGCGCCGCCGCGGCACTGGCCATGGATCTGGCCGACACCTACGAGGCGCAGGTGGTGCGCGCCCTGCGCGAGATCGACAACACACTGAAGCTGGTCCGCTACAGCCTGGAAGGCAACGGGGAGGCGCAGGCGATCCTGGAGGAGCTGCGCGCGAAAGGGTTGCTGCCCCCCGAGATCCTCTTCACGGTCAACATCACCGATGCCCGCGACAACGTCATCGCCGGCACCCACCCCGCCAGCGGGGAGAGCGTCGCGGCGCTGGACTTCTTTCAACGCGCACGCGAGGAGGACGACATGGTGATCGGCGCGCCCCGGCGCGAGCAGGGCGCGGAGGAGTGGCAGCTGACCTTCAGCCGGCGCATCGCGGATGCCGGGCAGCGCTTTGCCGGGGTGGTGACGGTTTCGGTGCACGCGGGCTATTTTGTCAGCGTCTATGAGGCGGCGGTGCTGGGTGAACACGGCGTGCTCGGGCTTCTCGGCACCGACGGCGTTTTCCGGGTACGGCGCACCGGCGAGGCGATCACCGCCGGTACCACGCTCGACTATAACGTGCTGGTGCCGGAGGGGGCCGCCGACGATGCGCCTGCCGCGGTGATGCTCAACCCCTGGGACAACACCCGGCGCTACACCGTCGCCCGGAAACTGTACGAGTTTCCGCTGGCGATCGTCGTCGCCCTCTCCGAAGCTGAGCAGCTCGCCCCCGCCGGACGGATCGCGCGCACCTACAGGTGGCGCGCCGCCCTGGCCAGTCTGCTGATGGTCACCGTGGTGGCGCTGCTCGGCAGGCTGAGCTGGCAGCTGCAGGGGGCGCGCACCCGCGCCATGGAAGAGCGGGTCGCCCATGCGCGCCGCGTCGAATATCTCGCCTACCACGACAACCTTACGGAACTGCCCAATCGCGCCCTGTTCAGCCGGCTCCTCACCCAGGGGATGCAGCACGCGCGGCGCTATGAAAAACAGCTGGCATTGCTGTTTCTCGACCTCGATCACTTCAAGGCGATCAACGACTCGCTCGGTCACGAGGCGGGTGACGAGCTGCTGCAGGAGCTGGGCAGGCGCCTGCGGGAGTCTGTGCGGGAGAGCGACATCGTCGCGCGCCTGGGAGGCGATGAGTTCGTGATCCTGCTGCCGGAGATAAGGGTGGGTGCCCAGGTGCAGCCGGTCGCCGACAAGATCCTGGCGGCGGTCGGCAGCCCCTTCACCCTTGCCGGGCAAGAGTTCCGCATCACCGTGAGTATCGGCGTCGCCCTCTATCCGCACGACGGCGAAGACGAGCAGACCCTGATGAAGAACGCCGATACCGCGATGTATTACGCGAAGGAGAGAGGGAGGAACAACTTCCAGTTCTACTCCGAGAGACTGAACAGCGACTCGCTGGAGCGCCTCGCCCTGGAGTCGAGCATGCGCAAGGCGCTGCAGAACAACGAGTTTCGTCTCTTCTACCAGTCGAAACACGACGTGCACAGCGGCCGCGTCACCGGTATCGAGGCGTTGCTGCGCTGGCAGCACCCCGATCTCGGGCTGATTGCCCCCATGCAATTCATCCCCCTTGCCGAAGAGAACGGACTCATCGTCTCGATCGGGCGCTGGGTGTTCGACACCGCACTGCGGCAGAACGTCGCATGGCAAAAGGAGGGGTTCCCCAGGCTGAGCATGGCGGTGAACCTGACCGCACGCCAGCTTCTCGACGATAACCTGGTGCTGGATATCCGCAATGCGCTGCGGGAGACCGGCATGGCTCCCGAACTGCTCGAGCTGGAGATCACCGAGACGATGATCATGCACGACATGAATGCGACGGTCCGCATCCTGCAGAAGCTCAAGCAGATGGGCGTGCGTATCGCCATCGACAACTTCGGTACCGGTTACTCATCGCTGTCGAAACTGAAGGGGTTTCCGCTCGACACCATCAAGATCGACGGCTCCTTCATTCACGATGTCGCTGCAGGCAGCGAAGGGAAGAGCCTGACCGAGGCGATCATCGAGCTGGGCAAGAGCCTGGGTTTCACGGTGCTTGCAGAAGGGGTCGAGTCGAAGGAGCAGGTCGATTATCTGCGCCTTCACTCGTGCGACCAGTACCAGGGCTTCTACATCAACAAACCGCTGCCGGCGCAGGCGTTCGCCGACGTGGTGCGCGGACAGCTGGGGGAGTCGCACACCGTTAACCCCTGACCGTCGTCTCTCCCCGGCACGCGTTGTTTTGCATCATCTGTCCGGGCGCCGGCCTCCCCACAGCCCACCCTGCGCAGGCTCATCACGCTTCGCGCTCCCAATCAGAAAAACCCAGCAAATTCAATCGATAGCCATCCCTCTTCGCCCTGGTTGCCGGGTGGAGAGGTCTGTGCTTGGGAAACTCCCATTGACATGCTCGCGTAAATAAACAATTATTCAAGTGATTTATTGAATAGTTGAGATTATAACAAAGGCCTGGAGGAGATGAGTATGAACTGGCAGGAGTGGATTCTGGGGCATGAACTCCCCATCCGTCTGGGTTTTTTCTTCGGCATCTTTGCCACGATGGCGCTGTGGGAGGTGCTGACGCCGCGCCGGGCCCTCACGGTGTCCAAGGGGGTTCGCTGGGGCAACAACCTGGTACTGGTCTTCTTCAACAGCTTCGTCCTGCGCCTGCTGTTTCCTGCAGCGGCGGTGGGAGTGGCCGCCGTTGCCGCGCAGCAGGGCTGGGGCCTGCTCAATATATTTGAAATTTCCTTCCTCCCCGCGGTCGTCATCGCCGTGGTGGCGATGGACTTCGTGATCTGGGTGCAGCACGTGATGGTGCACGCGGTGCCCGCCCTATGGCGCCTGCACCGGGTGCATCATGCCGACCTCGACTACGACGTCACCACCGGGGCGCGCTTCCACACCGTCGAGATCATCCTCTCCATGCTGATCAAGTTCGCCACCATCATGGTGCTCGGCCCGCCGGTGGTGGCGGTGGTGATCTTCGAGGTGATGCTCAATGCCACGGCGATGTTCAACCACGGCAACGTGCGGCTGCCTCTCGGCCTGGACCGGGTGCTGCGCTGGTTCGTGGTCACCCCCGACATGCACCGGGTGCATCACTCGGTGGAGGACGACGAGGCCAACAGCAACTTCGGCTTCAGCCTGCCCTGGTGGGACCGCCTGTTCGGCACCTACCGCGACCAGCCGCGCGGCGGCCATGAGGGGATGACCATCGGCATCCACGGCTACCGCACCAGCGCCGAGGCCTCCTGGTTGCCGGGCATGTTGTGGCTCCCCTTCCGCGGCAGGATCAACGGCTATGCCATCAACCGCCGCGAATGGAACGACGCCGGGAGCGACAAGGGGAACAACAGCGGTGAATAAGGGCGTCCTGAGAATCATCATTCTGAGCGTGGTGATCGCCGGTATCGCCCTGGCTATGACCTACCGTGACGCGCTCGACCCCGGGGCCCTGCAGGAGTGGGTCGACGGTTTCGGCATCCTAGGGCCGCTCGTTTTCATGCTGCTCTACAGCGTGGCGACGGTGTTCTTTCTCCCCGGTTCGGTCGTCACCCTGGCGGGGGGCGCCATCTTCGGCCCGCTGTGGGGGACGCTCTACAACCTCACTGGGGCCACGCTGGGAGCGACCTTCGCCTTCCTCATCGCCCGCTACCTCGGCGGCGACTGGGTGGAACAGAAGAGCGCCGGCAGGGTGAAGCAGCTCAAGCAGGGGGTGGAAAAGGAGGGGTGGCGCTTCGTCGCCTTCGTCCGGCTGGTGCCGCTGTTTCCCTTCAACCTGCTCAACTACGCCCTCGGCCTCACTCGCATCCCGCTGCCCCACTATGTGATCGCCTCCTGGCTCTGCATGCTGCCCGGGGCCATCGCCTACACCTGGCTGGGTTATGCCGGACGCGAGGCGGTCGCCGGCGGCGAGGGGATGATCCAGAAGGGCTTGATCGGGCTGGCCCTGCTCGCGGCGGTGGCCTTCCTGCCGCGCTTCATCGGCAAGCTCCGCAGCAGGCCGATGATCGATACCTCCGCGCTGAAGCAGCGGCTCGACAGCGCCGCCGAGCTGCTGCTGCTCGATGTGCGCAGCGCCGCCGACTTCGTCGGCGAGAAGGGGCATATCGGTGCGGCCGTCAACATCCCGCTCGAAGAGCTGCACGGCAGAAGGGACGAGCTGGCCGATTATCTCGAGCGGCCGATCGCCATCATCTGCACCACCGATCGGCGCTCGGCCAAGGCGGCACAGCTGCTGGCCAGTCACGGTTTTGCCGATGTCCATGTGGTGAAGGGCGGCATGACCGACTGGCAGCAGAACGGCTATCCGACCGCATAACCGAGGAGCTCAACCATGTCACTCTCAGTCATCATCGCAGGCCTCGTCACTGGATTGTTGCTGGGGGTGTTCGGCAGCGGCGGCTCCATCATTACCATGCCCGCCCTGCTCTATTTGCTGGACGTGGAGCCGAAATCCGCCATCGCCATGAGCCTGGGCATCGTCGCCGTCACCGCCACCATCACCGCCCTGGACAACTGGCGCCGCGGCAACGTCAACCTGAAGGTGACGGCCATCTTCGGCGCCTTCGGGATTGGCGGGACCTATGTCGGCGCCCTGCTCGGCGTGGTCACCCCGGTGGTGATTCAGCTGGTCCTGTTTGCGGTGGTGATGTATGCCGCCGCCTGGAGGATGCTCAAGCCCCGGCCGCTGCAACACCGCTCCGCCGGCGCTGCCGCGGTGGTTGACTGCGAAAGCGGTGACTGCGAAGCCCCCCACTTCGGCCACATCGCCCTGCACGGTATCGGGGTCGGCGTCCTCACCGGTGTTGTCGGTGTCGGCGGCGGATTTCTGATCGTGCCGGCGCTGGTGCTGCTCTCGGGTCTTTCCATGAAGCGTGCGGTCGGCACCTCGCTCAGTATCGTCGCGCTGAAATCCTTCGCCGGCTTTGCCGGTTATGCCGGCGCCGTGCCCGTGGATTACACGTTGATGGCGATCTTCGCCGCCATCGCCATCGCCGGCAGCTTCGGCGGAAGCATGCTCGCCCACCGCCTGCCCGCGGAGCAGCTGAAAAAAGCCTTTGGCGGTTTCCTCGTGCTGGTGGCGAGTTACATCTTGATCAACAGCGTTTTGCCAGGTTGATCGCTTACGTTGCCCAGCAAGAATGACAAACCGATCTACCTCGGCGACAACGCCACCACACCCATCTATCCGTTGGTGGCGGATACCATCGAGCCTTACTTGTGTGAACACTTCAGACAACCGGCGCGGAAATCGAGCGAGCTGCTATCGTTCTTATCAAAGCCTGGACTGTTCTTTCCACCAAACGAGGAGAACCGCGATGATGGATGGCCAATGGACATATGGTTGGGGATCGGGTTGGGGACACGGATTCGGTTTTATTTTCATGATTCTGTTCTGGGGACTGATCATCTTCGCGATCGTCGCCATCGTGAAATGGCTCACGGGAACCTCCGCCAATGCCGGGACGCCGCAGGCGAAAACGGCACGGCAAATCCTGGAAGAACGCTACGCACGTGGCGAAATCGAGCAGGAAGAGTTTGAGCAGAAGAAGCGGGACCTTGAAAAGTAGCGGTCCGCAACGTTTATTCTCGTTGATGGGCACGCAGGCTTTCCCCATCCTGCGCGACTTCACCCATCCTGCCTACTAAGCTAAATGGCAGGAGGATGTAACCATGAATGTTCTGCTCATTTTGAACGACCCGCCCTACGGCAGCGAACGCAGCTACAACGGCCTGCGCCTGGCAATTGCCCTTGCCGGCAAAGATGCCGTGGTCACCGTCTTCCTGATGGCGGATGCGGTGGCCTGCGCCAAGCGAGGCCAGAAACTCCCGCAGGGGTACTACAGCATCGAGCGGATGCTCAAGCCGGTGTTGCGTGCAGGTGAGGTGCTTCTCTGCGGGACCTGTATGGATGCCCGCGGCCTGACCGATGAGGAGCTCGTGCAGGGCGCCCGGCGCAGCACCATGGATGAGTTGGCCGAACGCACGCTGAACGCCGACAAAGTGCTGGTATTGTAACTACTCGCCCCCTTGACGCAGCTTCCTACTCCCCGGCCATTGTGGCGGCGGCCCTGTGCTGCCCTATATGCCGCGATCCGGGGCAACCCTATGGGGTCTCTCGCCAAGACGCCAAGCGCGCAAAGAGAAAGCCTTTCTTGGCGAGCTTTGCGGCTTGGCGAGAGAACCCTCACCCCTCACCCCTCACCCATCCCTCCTGACTACTGCCGATCCAGCTTGCGGTAGCTGATCGCCTCACCGAGATGGCCTTGCCCGATCGCTGCGCTGCCGGCCAGGTCGGCGATGGTGCGGGCGACCTTCAGGATTCGGTGGTGGGCGCGGGCGGAGAGTCCCAGCCGTTCGGTGGCCTGCTCTAGGATCTGTGCATCCTCTTTGCTCAGGCGGCAGTCGCGCTTGATCTCGCGGTTGTTCAGTTGTGCGTTGGCCTTGCCGCTGCGTGCCAGTTGCCGTTCGCGGCAGGCGACGACCCGCGCCTGTACCGTGGCACTCGTCTCCCCCTGCTGCTCGTCCTGCAGCACGCCGCGCGGCAGCGGGGGGACCTCGATGTGCATGTCGATGCGATCCAGCAATGGGCCGGAGATGCGCGCCCGGTAGCGGGCGACCTGTTCGCCGCTGCAGTGGCAGCGGCCGGAGGGGTGGCCGAGGTAGCCGCAGGGGCAGGGATTCATTGCCGCCACCAGCTGGAAGCGCGCGGGAAACTGCGCCTGCCGCGCGGCGCGGGAGATGGTGATGTGGCCCGACTCCAGCGGTTCGCGCAGCACCTCGAGCACCTTGCGATCGAACTCCGGCAGCTCGTCGAGAAACAGCACGCCGTTGTGCGCCAGCGAGATCTCGCCGGGCCGCGGATGGCTGCCGCCGCCGACCAGCGCCACCGCCGAGGCGGTGTGGTGCGGCGCGCGAAACGGGCGCTGCCCCCACAGCGCGAAATCGAATCCCGCTTCGCTGATCGAGGCGATGGCGGCGCTCTCCACCGACTCCTCCTCGCTCATCGGCGGCTGGATCCCCGGCAGGCGGCTGGCGAGCATGGTCTTGCCGGTGCCGGGCGGGCCGAACATCAGCAGGCTGTGGTTGCCGGCGGCGGCGATCTCCAGCGCGCGCCGTGCATGGGGCTGGCCGTAGACCTCGGCGAGGTCCGGCGGGTGCTGATCGCCCGCTCCTCTGTGTTGCGCGGTATGCGGCGCGATCAGCGTCTCGCCGTGCAGGTGGGCGACTACCTCCAGCAGGTGCGCCGCCGGCAGGATGGTGGTGTTGCTGACCAGCGCCGCCTCGTCGGCGTTTTCCACCGGCACCACCAGGGTGCGCCCGGCGCTGCGCGCCTGCAGCGCCACCGGCAGGCAGCCGCGCACCGACCGCAGCTGGCCGCCGAGCGCCAGCTCGCCGATGAATTCATAGCGCTGCAGGGCATCCGCCGGGATCTGCCCCGAGGCGGCGAGGATGCCGAGTGCAATGGGCAGGTCGAAGCGTCCCCCCTCCTTGGGCAGGTCGGCCGGTGCGAGGCTGATGGTGATGCGGCGCGCGGGAAACTCGAAGCGGGCGTTGAGCAGTGCGGCGCGTACCCGGTCCTTGCTCTCCTTCACCGCCGCCTCGGGCAGGCCGACGATGGAGAGCCCCGGCAGGCCGTTGCCGAGGTGCACCTCGACGGTGACCTCGGGGGCGTCGATGCCGACTGCGGCGCGGGTATGGATGGTGGCTAGTGACATGGCTTCCTTTCCATGAGGGCAGTTTCAAGTGTCGTAGGATGGGATGAATCCCATCGATTAGATAGCAGTCATGCGGGTGACAACTGACGGTTGATGGGATTCATCCCATCCTACGGTTTATGCAGCAGCTTTGCCTCCAGCTCTGCGACCTGTTTTTCCAGCGCCTCGAGCTTCTCGCGGCTGCGCTGCAGCACCTGTGACTGCACCTCGAACTCCTCGCGGGTGACCAGGTCCATCTTGCTGAATGCGGCGTGCAATACGCTGCGCATGTTCTTTTCCGCATCCTCTTTCAGCACATTGATGCCGGGCGGCAGGGCAGCGCTCAGGCGCTTGGCCAGTTCATCGATCAGATTGGTGTTCATCGCGTTATCCGTCGTCTGTTTTTCAGTTTGCGCCCTAGTTTACGTCATTTTGTATCGTCCTGCCGAATCGGTACGCACCATCCTGGTGCTGCGCCTGTAGAGCCCGGCCAATTTGGTGCGTCGTTGTCAAGTCTGTTGTGTTTGGAAATTGCTAACTCATTGTAAGTAGTGGCTATTTGCGTGTTGGCACGCCTGATGCAATCAACCATTGCGAGGGCAATAGAGCCGATGCTTCAAACATTTTTTATTGAACAACACAACAGTAGGAGTTTCTACGATGAGCAAGATGAGCAAATCCCTGGTAGCCGCTTCCGTCCTGGCTGCATCCACCCTGGCGAGCGGTGCCGCGATGGCTGAAGTGTCGATGAACATCGGCGCTACCAGCAACTATATCTGGCGCGGCGTTACCCAGACTGCCGACGAAGCTGCGGTTTCCGGCGGCCTGGACTACGAACATGAGTCCGGCCTGTATGCCGGTGTATGGACCTCTTCCCTGGGTAACAACGGCTGGGGTGCCGAGTTCGACTACTACGCCGGTTTCGGTGGCGCCTTCGGTGACTTCGGTTACGACGTCAATGTCGCCGCGATCACCTACCCGCAGCTGGAGAATGCCGATTTTACCGAAGTCGGTCTTTCGGGTTCCTACTCCTTCTTTACCGTCGGCCTGAACCGCACCATCGCCAGCGATGTGGTCGATAGCGCCGCGGGTGCCGAAGTGTTCATCGAAGGTGACATGTACTACTACGTCTCCGCATCAATGCCGGTGTCTGGCGACATCAGCGTTGGGGCCACCTTCGGTTCCTACAAGTTCGAGGATGACGGCGTTGCCGGTACCGACCTGGATTACAACCACTACCAGCTGGCAGTGACCAAGTCCGCCGGCGACTACGGCGATGTCACCCTCGCTTACGACCAGAACGACATCGACGACCCGACCCCGGCCGATGGCTACAAGGACGATTCCGGCCGTATCACTGTCAGCTGGGCGAAGAGCTTCTAAGCGGCAGGTCATCGTAGAGCGAGCAGGCCCGCCCATTCGGGCGGGCCGATCCAGATGGAGGACATGAAATGAAAATGGTAACGGCAATCATCAAGCCCTTTAAGCTCGATGACGTGCGTGAGGCCCTTTCCGATATCGGCGTGCAGGGCATCACCGTCACGGAAGTGAAGGGTTTCGGCAGGCAGAAGGGTCACACCGAACTGTATCGCGGTGCGGAATACGTGGTCGATTTTCTGCCCAAGGTAAAGGTTGAGGCGGCCGTCGGTGCCGACCTGGTGGACCAGGTTATCGAGGCGGTTTCCAAGGCGGCCAACACCGGCAAGATCGGGGACGGCAAGATCTTCGTCTCCAACCTCGAACAGGTTGTGCGCATCCGTACCGGCGAGACCGGTCCGGACGCACTGTAGAACCCTTACGGAGGGGTAAGCGAGATGGAAGCAATAACTGAAGTCAAATACGCATTGGATACCTTTTACTTCCTGGTATCCGGTGCGCTGGTAATGTGGATGGCCGCGGGCTTTTCGATGCTCGAGGCCGGCCTGGTGCGTGCGAAAAACACCGCCGAAATTCTCACCAAGAACATCGCCCTGTATGCGATCGCCTCTGTGATGTACATGCTGGTCGGCTACAACATCATGTACGGCGACGGCGTCAGCTCCGTGATCCCGGGTCTCAGTTTCCTGCTCGGCGCGGAGAACACCGTTGAAGAAGTCCTCGCCAGCAACGGCGAAATCTACTACTCGAACATGTCCGACTTCTTCTTCCAGGTGGTGTTCGTCGCCACCGCCATGTCCATCGTCTCCGGTGCCGTGGCAGAGCGGATGAAGCTGTGGGCGTTCCTCGCCTTCGCCGTGGTGATGACCGGTTTCATCTACCCGGTGCAGGGTTTCTGGAAGTGGGGCGGTGGTTTCCTCGACGGCCTCGGTTTCCTCGACTTCGCCGGTTCCGGCGTGGTGCACATGACCGGTGCCGCTGCGGCCCTGGCCGGTGTGCTGCTGCTCGGTGCACGCAAGGGCAAGTACGGCAAGGACGGCGAGATCAACGCCATCCCCGGTGCCAACCTGCCGCTGGCCACCCTGGGTACCTTCATCCTGTGGCTCGGCTGGTTCGGCTTCAACGGCGGTTCCGAACTGGTGCTCTCCAATATCGAGGAGGCCAACGCGGTCGCCATGGTCTTCGTCAACACCAACATGGCCGCTGCCGGCGGTGTGGTTGCAGCGCTGATCACCGCCCGCCTGTTATTCGGCAAGGCAGACCTGACCATGGCCCTGAACGGTGCCCTGGCCGGCCTGGTCGCCATCACCGCCGAGCCGCTCACCCCGAGCGCCCTGGCTGCAACCCTGATCGGCGGCGTCGGCGGCATCCTGGTGGTCTTCTCCATCGTCACCCTGGACAAGCTGAAGATCGACGACCCGGTCGGTGCCATCTCCGTCCACGGCGTGGTCGGCATCTGGGGCCTGCTGGCGGTGGTCTTCACCAACAGCGACGCCAGCCTGAGCGCACAGCTGATCGGCATCGCCACCATCTTCGCCTGGGTCTTCGGCGCAAGCTTCGTGGTCTGGATGGTGATCAAGGCGGTGATGGGACTGCGTGTCAGCGAAGAAGAGGAGTACGAAGGGGTGGACCTGGCCGAGTGCGGCCTGGAAGCCTACCCGGAGTTCACCGGTTCCAAGGGTTCCGGTATCTGATTAACGCGCAGCCTCTGAGCGTTGATCGCAAAGGCACCCTTCGGGGTGCCTTTTTTTCATAGTTCAAAGTTGAAAGTTGAAGGTTCAAAGATGCGCATTCAGCCACCTGGGAATATCGATGCTTGATCAGCGCCCAGGCTCGGTCAAACTCTTTGAACTTTGAACTTTGAACTTTGAACTTTGAACTTTGAACTTTGAACCTTGAACCTTGAACCTTGAACCTTGAACCTTGAACCTTGAACCTAAAGCTCCTTATGCGAGCCGTCGCAAAACGGCGCATTCTTGCTGTGCTTGCAGCCGCACAGTCCCGCCTTGCGTTTCTCCTCGATGGTGAATTTCTGCGGTGCGAATCCCGTTCCCTTGTGGCTGCCGTCGCACAGCGGCTGGGTAGTGCTCTTGCCGCAGGTGCAGAACCAGTGATCGCCTGCTTCCAGCTCGACGATGTAGGGTTTCTTTTGCGCGATGGTCGGTTCTGACATGATGTAGGCTTCCGTATGGGGGTTGGTGGATAACCCCGTAGTGTTCGGGGCAGTTGCGATGGGTTTATGAGGAGTGATGTGGTGGCACCAGGACTGACAATCAAGCAGCTGAGAAGACTCCATGTCGGCCCGCTCGACCTCGAGGTGGCGCCGGGGGAGTGCGTCACCCTCGCGGGGCCCAGCGGCTCCGGCAAGACGCTGCTGTTGCGCGCCATCGCCGACCTGGACGAGCACGAGGGCGAGGTGCTGCTCGACGGTGTGCCGAGCGGTGCCATGCGTGCCCACGAGTGGCGCGCGAAGGTGGGGCTGCTGGCGGCCGAGAGCCAGTGGTGGGGGGAGCGCATCGGCGACCATTTTGCGGGCCTCGACGAGGGGCTGCTGGAGCGGCTCGGCTTCGGCGCCGAGGTGATGGGCTGGGAGGTGGCGCGCTGCTCCACCGGCGAGCGCCAGCGTCTCGCCCTGTTGCGCCTGTTGCAAAACCGGCCGCGGGCGCTGTTGCTCGATGAGCCTACCGCCAGTCTGGACGGCGAGAACGTGGCGCGGGTCGAGCGGCTCATTGAAGAGCTTCGCCGCGAAGCGGGGCTGGCGGTGCTGTGGGTGAGCCACGACCCGGCCCAGGCGCAGCGGGTTGCCACGCGCTATTTTCGCATCGACGTCGGCCGCTTGCAGGAGGTGGCGTAATGGGTGCGATCTCGCTCTCGTCGCTGGATCTGGCGCTGGCCTCCACCATGGTGCTGTTGCTGGCCTGGATCAGCCGGCGCATGCAGTTCGGCATCGAAAATCGGCTGCTGGTCTCGGCGCTGCGCACCACGGTGCAACTGACGCTGATCGGTTTCGTGCTCAAGGTACTGTTCGACAACGCCACCCTGTACTGGGTCGCGCTGCTGGCGGTGCTGATGCTGCTCATCGCCGGGCGCGAGGTGATGGCGCGGCAGGAGCGGCGTTTTCTCGGCTGGTGGGGCTATGGCGTCGGTACCCTCTCCATGTTCATCTCCTCCTTTGCGGTGACGGTGCTGGCGCTCAGCGTGCTCATCCAGCCCGAGCCGTGGTACCTGCCGCAGTATGCGATCCCGCTGCTCGGCATGCTGCTCGGCAACACCATGAACGGCATCGCGCTCGGCCTCGACCGCCTCACCTCCTCGGCCTGGCAGCAGCGCCAGCAGATCGAGGCGCGGCTGATGCTCGGCTATCCCGCCGCCAGGGCGATCGAGGATATCCGCCGCGACAGCATGCGCGTTGGGCTGGTGCCCATCGTCAACGCCATGGCCGCCGCTGGGGTGATCAGCCTGCCGGGGATGATGACCGGCCAGATCCTCGCCGGCGCGCCGCCGCTGGAGGCGGTGAAGTACCAGATCCTGATTATGTTCCTGATCGCCGCCGGGACCGGCTTCGGTACCCTGGGGGCGGTGTGGCTCGGCGCGCGGCGACTGTTTGACGAGCGGGAGCGGTTGCGGCTGGAGCGACTCGGTAGCGGGTAAGTGGAAGCAGGTGAAAGGTGAAAGGTTCAAGGTTCAAGGTTCAAGGTTCAAAGACAGGAGCGGTCGGGATTGTCGGTCCAGGTTTCAAGAACCGTGGAGCGGTAATGCGCGAAAGCGGTAACTATACCGCTATGCCCGAATGCGCTTCCTTGAACCTTGAACCTTGAACCTGTTTACAGCCCTTCGAACGCTTCCTGCATGAACGGCGGCAGCGCCAGTGCGCCCTTGTGCACCTCGGGCGAGTAGTAGCGGGTGGCGAACGGGCGGGCGGCGCTGTCGGCCTCGCGGAAGCCGTTGAAGGCGTTCTTGGTCGCCATGGTGCAGCTCCACCAGCCTGAGGGGTAGACCGGCTGCGGGAAGTGCAGGGTCTGGGTGGCGCCAAAGCCGGCGCGGCGCATGTAGCGGTGCACGTCCTTGAGCAGCTCCATGTGCAGCAGCGGCGATTCGCTCTGCTGCACCAGGATGCCGTCCTCGCCCAGCGCGCGAACGCAGTCGCGGAAGAAGGCTTCGCCGAACAGTCCTTCGGCCGGGCCGATGGGGTCGGTGGAGTCGACGATGATGATGTCGTAGCTGCCGGGGGCCGCCTCCTTGATCCACTTCAGGCCGTCGTCGAAGTAGAGCTCGGCGCGCGGATCGTCGTTGGATTCGCACAGCTCGGGGAAATACTTGAGCGCGGCGCGGGTCACCCCCTCGTCGATGTCCACCTGCTGCGCCTGCGCCACGCCCGGGTGGCGCAGCACCTCGCGCAGGGTGCCGCAGTCGCCGCCGCCGATGATCAGCACCCGCTTCGGCTCGGGATGGGTGAACAGCACCGGGTGCGACATCATCTCGTGGTAGAGGTAGTTGTCGCGGGTGGTGAGCATCACCAGGCCGTCGATGGTCATCAGGTTGCCGAAGGTCTCGGTCTCGAACACCTCGATCTTCTGGAACGGGGTCTGCTCCTCGTGCAGCTTGCCCCTGGCGGTGAGGGTCAGGGAGAAGGCGGAGCCGGTCTCGATCGAGGCTTCGCTATACCAGTTCTTGTCGGTCGGCAGCATGGCTTTCTCCGTCTGCGCTGAAAAAACCGGAAAGATACTCCGCAGGGGCGGGGGCTGCAACCGGACATTCCAATGCGCCGGCGAATACCGGATAATTTGCGCTCAACCACCAGCACAGGCAGCGAGATGAGCGACTGGAGCATCGAACAGGCACGGGCCAGCTACAACATCCCCTACTGGGGCGGCGGCTATTACGATATCGGCGAGACCGGGCGGCTCTGTGTCTATCCGGAGCGCGACCCGCGGCGGGGCATCGATATGCTGGAGCTGGTGGACCGGGTGCACGCCGAGGGGCTGACCCTGCCGGTGCTGCTGCGCTTCAACGGCATCCTGCACAACCGTGTCGACTCCCTGGTGGAGGCTTTCACCGGCGAGATGGAGAAAGACGGCTACGAGGGGCGCTACACAGCGGTCTACCCGATCAAGGTCAACCAGCAGCGCAGCGTGGTCGAGGAGATCCTCTACCGCGGCGATGACCGGGTCGGCCTGGAGGCGGGCAGCAAGCCGGAGCTGATGGCGGTGCTGGCGATGGTGCCGCGCGGCGGCATGGTGGTGTGCAACGGCTACAAGGACCGCGAGTACATCCGCCTCGCGCTGATCGGCAAGGCCCTCGGCCACCGCGTCTGCATCGTGCTGGAGAAGCTCTCCGAACTGCAGCTCATCCTGGAGGAGTCGCGCGCGCTCGGCATCGAGCCGCTGCTCGGCCTGCGTGTGCGCCTCGCCTCTGTCGGCACGGGCAAGTGGCAGAACAGCGGCGGCGAGAAGTCCAAGTTCGGCCTCTCCGCGGCGCAGGTGCTCTACACGGTGGAGTGGCTGCGCACCAACGGCCTGCTGGAGTCGCTCAAACTGCTGCACTTCCACCTCGGCTCGCAGATCGCCAATATCCGCGACATCCAGCGCGGCGCCCGCGAGGTGGCGCGCTTCTACGCCGAGCTCTATCAGCTCGGCGTGCCGCTCTCCATCATCGACGTCGGCGGCGGACTGGCTATCGACTACGAGGGCACCCGCTCGCGTAGCGAGTGCTCGATGAACTACAGCGTGAGCGAGTATGCCCACACCATCGTGCATACCCTGTGGGAGGTGTGCAGCGATTACGCGCTGCCGCACCCGGACATCATCTCCGAGTCGGGCCGTGCCCTGACCGCGCACCACGCGGTGCTGGTCACCAACGTGACGGAGGTCGATCGCGCCCCGGAGGGCGAGGCGGGCAGCGCTCCCGGCGAGGAGGAGCCGCTGATCCTGCACGACCTGTGGCAGGGGCTGGAGAACCTCTCGCAGCGCTCGGCGCTGGAGGTCTACCACGATGCAGTGCACTGGCTCGGCGAGGCGCAGGCGATGTACACCCACGGTGTGCTCAGCCTGGCGCAGCGCGCCCGCGCCGAAGAGCTCTACTACGCCATCTGCCGTCGCGTGCTCGGCCACCTGCAGCCGGAGCGGCGCGCCCACCGAGAGGTGATCGACGAGCTGCACGAGAAGCTGGCCGACAAGTACTTCTGCAACTTCTCCCTGTTCCAGTCGCTGCCCGATGTCTGGGGCATCGACCAGATCTTCCCCATCGTGCCGCTGCAACGGCTCGACGAGCGGCCGAATCGTCGCGCCCTGATCCAGGACCTGACCTGCGACTCGGACGGCTGCATCGACAACTACGTGGATTACGAGGGGTTGGAGTCGAGCCTGCAGGTGCACGAGCTGCGCGAGGGCGAGCACTACCTGCTCGGCTTCTTCCTGGTCGGCGCCTATCAGGAGATCCTCGGCGACATGCACAACCTGTTCGGCGACACCGACTCGGTCAACGTGGTGCAGGACGAAAACGGTGACTACCACCTGGAGGGGCCGCAGCGCGGCGACACCGTCGATGATCTGCTGCGCTATGTGCACTACGAACCGGCGATGCTGATGCAGGTCTACCGGGAGAAGGTGAAGCAGAGCGGGCTGGAGAAGGGGCTGCAGGCGCTGTTTCTGGAGACCCTGGCCAACGGCCTGGAGGGCTACACCTATTTCGAAGAGTAACCTCGGGGATGTGTGACATTCTTCACGGTTAATTCGACCCCATTGCCGGAGACTACGCCGGTTTTAATCGCTAATGGGGAGAGAAAAATGAAAAAGATTGCACTAGGGATGGCCCTGCTGGCCTCTGCCGGTATCGCCCAGGCCCGGGGACAGGGTTTCAACGAGGCCAATCTGTACTTTGGCGGTGGTCTTAGCAGCAACGATGTGAGCGGCGACACCGCCACCGGCTTCCAGATCTTCGCCGGCTATGATCTCGATATGGTCGACCTCGGCGCGGTGAAGTCGGCCGTTGAGGTAGGCTATATGGATTCCGGCAAGTTCGAGCAGTGCGTCAACGTACCCTTTTTTGGGAATGTGTGTGCCAATGATAAAGCCAAGGGGTTGTGGGCGAACTATGTCGCCAGCTACGACTTTACCCCCACCGTCAACGGCCTCGCTCGCGCCGGTCTCGATTTCGGCGATGATGACGGCTTTATGTTCGGCGTCGGAGTCGGCTTCAAGGTTGCACCGCAGATCGATATCCGCGGCGAGTACGTGGTCCGCGACCACATCGATTCGCTGCAGGCCAACCTGGTCTACCGCATGCGGTAAACCACCAGGGTGACGGCGATTCCGTACACCATGTGGTCATAAAAAAAGGGCGTTTAAACGCCCTTTTTTTCGTAGGATGGGATGAATCCCATCGAGTCGATACCACGGGATTCTGTCAGCGCCTGAAGAAGCGGAACCAACGTGCCAGGTTGAGCAGGCTGGCGAGCGAGGCGGCGACGTAGGTGAAGGCCGCGGCGCGCAGGATCTGCCGTACCGCCCTTTCGTCACGTTCGTTGATGTAGCGCCCGTGGGTGAGCAGCGGCAGCGCCTTGCCGAAGCTGGCGTCCCACTCCACCGGCAGGGTCACCAGGTGCACCAGTGTGGCCATGCCCATGCTGCCGAAGCCGACCAGAAACATCAGCACGCCGCTCTGCGGCGCCCGGGTGATCGCGGTGATCACCGGGATGGCGAACATCAGACCGGCCCCCACCTGCTGTGCCAGCTGCGCGGTGCGGATCAGGCGGGTGCGCATGGCGAGCAGCTTTTCGCTGCGGTGGTGCTGGATCGCATGGCCCACCTCGTGGGCGGCCACCGCCACCGCGGTGAGCGAGCGGCCGTCGTGGTTGGCGGGGCTGAGACGCACCACCCGCGCCTGCGGGTCGTAGTGGTCCCCTTTATCGGTAAGTTCCACCCCGACATCGGCGATATTCATCTTCTGTAGCAGGTGACGCGCCAGCTCGGCGCCACTGCCGGGGATGTCGTCGCGGTTAGTGCTGTAGCGGCGGAAGGTCCAGGTCGCCCACCACTGCGGACCGAAGACCAGGGCGAGGATGAGGATGAGGAGGATGAGGTAGGGCATCACACAAGGTTAAAGGTTCAAGGTTAAAGGTTCAAAGAATGCTCTGAGCTTCGAGCGCGGATCAGATGGCAGATTCGAGAAAGGATGAAAGCGCATCCTTGAACCTTGAACCGATTTTCTAGCCTTTATCCTTGAGCATAATGAAGTCGATGCCGTTGTCCTGCAGCCGCCGCCGTGCCTGATCGACCTTGCGCCGGTCGGTGAAGGGGCCGAGGCGCACCCGGTGCCAGGTCTGGCTGCCGTCGATGGTGACGGTCTGCACCGAGGGGGTGAGGTTGAGCAGGAACAGTTCCGCCTTGCGCGTCTCGGCATCGGCGGCATTCTTGAACGAACCGACCTGCAGGTAGTAGGTCGCCTTCTCCTGGGCCGCGGTTTCCTGGCGCAGCTCCTCCTCCGGGATCACCACCTCCAGTTCCGGCAGGATGTTGTAGAAGTCGAAGCTGATCCCCTCCTCTTTCTTCGGCGGCTCGGGCGGCGGGCTCTTCTTCACCGCGCGGGCGTCGGTGGTGGCAGGCTTGCTGCTGCTGGTGGCGGCGAACTTCTTCAGCGCATCGCTGCCGCCGATCTGCTGCAGGTAGACCAGGAAGGCGATGAAGAGGCCGACCAGCAACCCGGCCAGCATCCACACCCAGCCCGGCATCTGCGACTGCGGTTTGCGGGTGGTGGTGCGCTTGGCGTAGTCGCGCTGGGCCATTACATACTTTCCGGGGCGGAGACGCCGAGCAGGGCCAGGCCGTTGCCCAGCACCTGGCGGGCCGCCTGGATCAGGGTCAGGCGCGCATCGCGCAGCCCCGCCTCGTCCACCAGGAACTGGTGGGCGTTGTAGTAGGTGTGGAAATCGTTGGCCAGCTCGCGCAGGTAGTGGGCCAGCTGGTGCGGCTCGTGGTTGAGCGCGGCCGCCTCGACCACCTCAGGGTAGCGCGACAGGCTGCGCAGCAGATCCTGTTCGTGCGGTTCGCCGAGCAGCGGGAGGTTCTTCAGGCCCGCCCCCTGGTCGTAGGTGAGCCCCTTCTCGGCCATCTGCCGCATCACGCTGCAGACACGGGCGTGGGCGTACTGGATGTAGAACATCGGGTTGTCGTTGGACTGGGACTTGGCCAGATCGAGGTCGAAGTCCATGTGCTGTTCGCACTTGCGCATCACGTAGAAGAAGCGCGCCGCATCGTTGCCTACCTCCTCGCGCAGCTCGCGCAGGGTGACGAAGGAGCCGGAACGGGTCGACATCTGCACCCGCTCGCCGCCGCGGTAGAGGATGGCGAACTGCACCAGCAGCACGTCGAGCTTGTCGGCATCGCTCTGGTCACCCATCGCGGTGAGCGCGGCCTTGACCCGCGGCACGTAGCCGTGGTGGTCGGCGCCCCACACGTCGATCACCCGGTCGAAGCCGCGGTCGAGCTTGTGCCAGTGGTAGGCGATGTCGGAGGCGAAATAGGTCTTCACGCCGTTGTCGCGCACCACCACACGGTCCTTCTCGTCGCCGAACTCGGTGGAGCGGAACCACAGCGCCCCCTTCTCCTCGTAGACGTGGCCCGACTTCTTCAGTACCTCGATCGCCTCATCGACCTTGCCGCTCTCCACCAGTTCGCGCTCGGAGTACCACTGCTCGTAGGCGACGCCGAACTCCTCCAGGTCCTCACGGATGTCGGCAAGGATGGTGTCGAGCCCCAGGTCGAACACCTTGCGGTAGTCCGCGGCACCGAGCAACTGCTTGGCGCGATCGATGAGGGCATCGATATGCGCCTCCTTGTCGCCGCCGGCAGGTTCGTCGGCGGGAATGCCGGCGAACAGATCGGCTGCCGGGAGGCGGTAGGCGTCGCCGTGCTCCCGGTGCAGGGTGGCGGCGATGTCCCAGACGTAGTCGCCCTTGTAACCGTTGGCGGGGAAGGTGAGTGCCTCGCCGGCCAGCTCCAGGTAGCGCAGCCATACCGAGGTGCCGAGGATATCCATCTGCCGTCCGGCGTCGTTGACGTAGTACTCGCGGTGCACCTCGAAGCCGGCGGCGGCCAGCAGGTCGGCGACGGTGGCGCCGTAAGCGGCGCCGCGGCCGTGGCCCACATGCAGCGGACCGGTGGGGTTGGCGGAGACGAACTCCACCTGCACCCGCTTGCCGTTGCCGACGGTGGAGCGGCCGTAGGCCTCGCCCGCTTCGACGATCTCGCCGATCACCGCATGGTAGGCGTGTTCGGCCATGGTGAAGTTGATGAAGCCGGGACCGGCGATCGCCACCTTCGCCAGGTGGTCGGAGGGGGGGAGGTGGGCGACGATCTTCTCCGCCAGGTCGCGCGGCTTGCTGCGCGCCGCCTTGGCCAGCACCATCGCGATGTTGCAGGCGAAGTCCCCGTGCGTCTTGTCGCGGGCACGCTCGATGGTGATGCTCTCGGGCAGGGCGCCCTCGAGAACACCGGTGCTGGTGAGATCGTGCAGGGCGGCTTTAACGAGTTCCTGGAGGTGGTTTTTCATCGCGTCTCGGGCTGGAAAAGGGGGAGGGGCAATCCCCGTTGGACAAGCCGCGGATTATAGCAAAAAGATCAACGCAAAGTGCGCAAAGGCGCAAAGAACGCAAAGGGAAACAGGACTTATAGAGCGGCTTTCATCGTTGTTGAACCAGCCTGCAGGGAGAGGCGCGCAGAACCTGTCGCACACTCCTTAAGTTGCATGATGTTGGGCCGGCTGCCACGGTCTTCCCGATAGATTCTTTGCGAACTTTGCGTCTTTGCGCCCTTTGCGTTGAAGGTTTTTGGGGTTTTCAGTCCAAATCCACCGGCTTCTTCGGCAGCACCTTGTTGCCGTGGAACATGGCGGAGACCAGCCCGGCCTTCTCGCGCACCTCGCCCATCACCACCGCGGCGATGTGCGCCACGATGGCGGCGCTGAGGACGAAGAAGGTCCATTCGTGCAGGGTGATGAAGGGTTTGCGGAAGGCGCGCATCGCATCCCACGCTGCCGCATCGGCCATGGTCTTGTCGCCGGGGAGCAGGGTCGCCGGGTCGACGCCGGCGGGCGCCACCCAGGAGGCGATCCAGGTGCCGAACGGCGGCCAGTAGAGGTCGGTGCTGGCCAGCATCAGCCCGGTGACCGCCTGGATGGCGAGCAACAGCAGCAGCGCCAGCACCATCAGCCGGCCAAGGGGGTTGTGGCCGAGGTAGTAGCGCGGCTCGCCGCTGCGCAGGCTCTTGAGGTAGGTGCCGAGTTCCGCCAGGTAGCCGCGGCCGAAGGGCAGGGTCCCGGACCAGCGCGAGAAGCGGCCGCCGGCGAAGCCCCAGACGATGCGCCACAGCAGGTTTGCCGCCATCACGTAGCCGAACAGGGAGTGGAACTCCTTCATGAACACCTTGGCGTCGGCGGAGAGCCCCAGCGCCTTGCCGTTGTAGATCACCAGGCCGGTGCCGATCAGGCCGAGCACCGCGAGGAAGTTGATCCAGTGGAACCAGCGAATGGTGCGATCCCAGACACGATATGAGGTGTATGCAGTGGTTTCCATGGTCTACTCCATATTGTTGTTTCACACAGCTTAGCAGCAGAGTCTTAATAAACGATGAAGGTGCGCAATGAACCCGTAGGAGCCGAGTCCTCTCGGCGAATTTTCGCCCAGTGGACTGGAAGCTGCCCCGGCAGGAGGGATCAGAACAGCTCGCCCGGGTCCACATCGAGCGACCAGCGCGCCTTGCGCCCCGACTTCAGCCCCTCCAGGGCCGGCGCCCACTGGTTGAGCAGCCGGTGCAGCGCCTGGCGGCTCTCGGCCTGCAGCAGCAACTGGGCGCGGTTGCGCCCGGCGCGGCGCTCCATCGGCGCCGGCACCGGGCCGAGCAGCCAGATCCCCTCGTGCGGCAGCCCCTCCGCCTCCTGTCGCGCCTCCTCGAGGAAGGCGAGCGGGGCCAGCTTGTCCACCGCCTCGGCACGCAGCAGCGCGAGGTGGCTGTAGGGGGGAAGCTGCGCCTCCTCGCGCTCCTTGAGCGCGGCGCGGGCAAAGTGGGCGTAATCCTGCTCCACCAGCAGGCGCAGCAGCGGGTGGTCCGGCACGTGGGTCTGGATCACCACCGTGCCCGGCTTGTCGGCGCGCCCGGCCCGCCCCGCCACCTGCACGATGAGCTGGGCCATGCGTTCGCCGGCGCGAAAATCGACGCTGAACAGCCCCTGGTCCGCATCGAGGATCCCCACCAGGGTGACGTTGGGAAAATGGTGCCCCTTGGCCAGCATCTGCGTGCCGATGAGGATGCGCCCCTCGCCCGAGTGCACCTCGGCGAGCAGCGCGTCCATCGCCCCCTTGCGCCGGGTGCTGTCGCGGTCGATGCGCACCACCCCGATCCCGGGGAAGAGCCGCTTGAGCGCCTGCTCGATGCGCTCGGTGCCCTGGCCCACCGGGCGCAGGTCGAGGCTGCCGCAGTCGGGACACTGCGGCGGCACCGGGCGTTCGGCGCCGCAGTGGTGGCAGCGGATCTGCCCGGAGCGGGCGTAGTAGGTCATGTGCGCATCGCAGCGCTGGCAGTGGCTGACCCAGCCGCAGTCGTGGCACAGCAGGGTGGGGGCGTAGCCGCGGCGGTTGAGAAACAGCAGCACCTGCCCGCCGGCATCGAGGTGTTTGCGCATCCCCTTTTGCAGCGGCTCGGCGATCCCCTCCTCCATCGGTTGCCGGCGCACGTCCAGCAGGTGGATGGAAGGGTGGACCGCCATGCCGGCACGCTCCGGCAGGGAGAGGTGGGCATAGCGACCCTGCAGGGCATTGTGCAGGCTCTCCAGCGACGGGGTGGCGGTGCCGAGCACGATGGGGATGCCGTGGCGCTGGGCGCGCACCACCGCCGCATCGCGCCCCGAGTAGCGAAAGCCGTCCTGCTGCTTGAACGAGGGATCGTGCTCCTCGTCGACAATGATCAGGCCGGGGTTGGGCAGCGGGGTGAATACCGCCGAGCGGGTGCCGATGACGATGGGGGCAAGACCCTCGCGCGCCATCGCCCAGGCGCAGTGCCGCTCGGTGTCGTTCAGCCCCGAGTGGAGCAGGGCGATGGGTTGGGGAAAGCGGCGGCGAAAGCGCTCCAGCAGTTGCGGGGTAAGGCCGATCTCCGGCACCAGCACCAGCACCTGGCGCCCGGCGGCCAGCACCTTGTCGATCGCCTGCAGGTAGACCTCGGTCTTGCCGCTGCCGGTCACCCCCTCGAGCAGCAGGGCGTGGAAGCCGTCCAGATGTTCACCGATGGCCGCCACCGCCTGCTGCTGCGCGGCGTTGAGCGGTGGGGGCGTCTCTGCGGCAAACTGCTCCGGTGCCGCCAGGCACGGGCGCTCCTCGACCTCGACCCACCCCTTCTCCACCAGCCGCTTCATCACTGGGCGCCAGTTCTGCGTATCTGCATCGAGGCGGACCGCATCCACCCCCTCTGCATACTCGCCGAGCAGATGAAAAAGGTGTTGTTGTTTCGGGGCGCGGCGCAGCGCATCCGGCTCCAGGGCGTGCCCGGCGGCGGTGAGGCGCCACAGCTCGATGCCGCGTGCCCGCGCCTCGCGCTCCTGGCGCAGCAGCACCGGCAGGGCGGCGGTGAAGACCTCGCCGGGCGGGTGGTGGTAGTAGTCGCAGGCCCAGCGCAGCAGCGACAGCAACGCCTCGTCGAACAGCGGCTCGGCATCGAGCTGGCGCAGCGCCGGCTTGAGCCTCTCGGCCGGCACCTCGCTGTGCTCGGCCAGCGCCACCAGCACGCCGACCTGTCGGCTACGGCCGAACGGGACCAGGAAACGCTGCCCGGGAACGAACGCCGCCGCTGCCCGTGAGGGGGGCAGATAGTCGAAGAGCCGCCGCAGCGGAGAGGGGATGGCGATGCGTAAAATCGGTCCGGGCATGGGGGCTGAGTCTAGCAGATGCGACCCTCAACTTAGCTTGCACAGTTAAGGTTTTGTTGCAGAAATTTTGCTAACTGCTTGTCCCGCCTGGGCTTGGGCAGTTATCCACAAATCCTGTGGATAACTTTGTGGATGAATTGGGACTAAGAGCCGCCAAACCGCATCAAATCAAGGATTGCGTTAGATCGGCGAGAAATTAAACGAAGATAGAAATGATAATAAATTCAATGACATATAGTTTATCAGATTGTACTCATAAAGATTTTTTGTGAACCCTGTTGACAAGCCGGGATCGGCACTCTACGAGTGTGAATAAAGTGTCACAAAGCGCCCTTTTCCGGCTTGTCGTGAGGCAACAGTTTTGTTATGGCAGGGGCCGGATCCGCCATTACAGGGTGGCCGCCACCGTATTGGCGCCGCATCAGCGCCCCTCCCCCGTGTGCGGGGCCGGCAGGCCGTCGATGCTGGTACGGTTGTTCTTCTCCTGATAGTCACGCACTCCCTGCTCCCCCTTCTTTTCCGCCCACTTCAGCAACTCGTCGCGCTGGCCGATGTACCCCATCAGCGGCACGCCGTAACCGCAGGAGGTCTGGATACGCTCGATGGCCACCCGCACGATCTGCCGGGCCATCGGAAACGCCGCCGGGAACCGCTCACGAAGCGCCGGCCAACGGCTGTCGTCGGGGAGGATCACCTCGCCCTTGCCATAGAGGCGCAGGATACGCGGCGGGCCGCCGAAGGCGCAGAACATCAGGGTGATGCGGCCATTTTCGGCGATATGGGCGGCACTCTCGTTGCCGCTGCCGGTGAAGTCGAGATAGGCCACCTCGCGGGGACCCAGCACGCGGAAGGTGTCGAGACCGCGCGGGGAGAGATTGATATGGCCGTCGGCACCGAGCGGTGCGGTGGCGTTGAAAAAGAGCGGCTGGGCGGCGATCCACCCGGCCAGCTCCTCGTCGATTTCCGGCAGTACCTTCGCCATCGTTATTTCTCCTTGAACAAGAATGCGGCCACGGAATCCACGGAATGGCACGGAATCGAAAACCGACCTCTTCATAGCCGCTGCCGTAGGAGCCCACTCCCGTGGGCGAACTGTTCGCCGAGTGGACTCGGCTCCTACAGGGCACCCTGTTTTATCTTCCGTGTTTTTCCGCGGATTCCGTGGCTACGGGTTTATTCGCCGCGCACCATGCCGCGTCGGGCCATCGCCTTGCCGAGCTGCCGCGCCAGTGCCGACCACTCCCGGGCGATATCCCCCGGCAGCTCCTGCTGCAGCGTCTGCTCGAACAGCGAGAGCCACCGCTCCAGCTCCTGCGGGCCGAACTGCAGGTCACGGTGCCCCAGCTCCATGGCGCGGGGCCGTGGCGAGGCGACCGTACCGCCCATCACCCCCCACCAGAAATCGCTGATGTGCGCCTCGTGCTGCGGCCAGTCGTCGATGTGGGCGAAGTAGGGCGCCAGCCGGGGGTCATCGAGCACCACCGCATAAAAGCGGTGCACCGCCTGTGCGACGGTTGCGCGGTCGATGCGCTGGCAGAGTGGCGGGGCAAGGCGGGTCATGCTGTCAGTCCACATGATTTCAAACGTTTATTACCGTCATTATCGATGGCTCGGGCACTCTCGTTTATGGCGTCGTCTTCGTTCAACCAGTCGAGAATGGGCATGTTTTTATCGGTTTCCTGCTAATCATCTGGCCGGGTGGGTGCGTTACCATCCAGCCGGTTTGGTCAGCCGTTTGAGTTTGTTCTTCAAGCCTGTGCGGTATTCGATGACAGGCGGCAATTGGGCGCTTTTCAGCTCTTCGTCGCTGATACCGTCGCGAGCCCAGTCGGCCGGGTCGGTCAGGGAGCGGCTTTTGCGGGCGCGGCTCGGTGTAATGACGCCGCACACAATATGCGGAAAATCGTGTTTGATGGTCTCCACCACCGGGGCAAGGTCCGAGTCGTTGGAGACGAGTACTGCATGATCGCAGCGGCCTTGGGCGCAGTCGCGGTACATGTGCAGGGCGATATTGACGTCGGTCTGCTTCTCTTCCATTTTCTCGATCTTTACCCACTCACCGCAATGGGCGCTCTCAACTGGCTCGACCATACGCCCGGCGGTTTGCACTGCAGAGTGGCTACCATCGATCACCTCCACCAAGCCATCATAATATTTTGTCAGCGCCAGGATGTAACGGGCCTGCCGGTTCGGCGATTCCGGGTTGCGGCACAACGCCCCCTTGACCCGCGCGGTGAAGAATTTGATTTTGGTAACGGATGAGCGTGGTTCGGCAGTGGGAATGACATGATCTTCAAAGAGACGGCGCAAATCCAGCCATTTGTGAGGGGTCTTCGACAAGGCTGCCTTGTATAGATTGAATCCGTCGATGTAGATAATGGTGCGCATCCCCGGCTCTTCTCATTCCCTTGCCATGTAGGGGGCAATGATAAATGAAAAAGCCGCCCGGAGGGCGGCTTTCTCGCCCCGAGCTTTAGGTTCAACACCTGCTGCAAGGGGAGGTTTGAAAAAAGTCTAGCCAACAGAACGTCGTCATGATACCAAATAAATTTTATGGGCCATAAGTATAGTTTATTGATGGCGCACCCTTATGTTATAGCGGCGCACCGCCTTTGTGACCTCTGTGACAGTTGAGCGCAGAGTGGCTGCGGTTTTTCCATCGTTGGAGTGTACCTGCTGCGGACATGGCTTCGCATCTATATTAAGATACCGTGCGACAGGCAGTTAAACGGACAGTCCGACGACATGGCACTTTGGCAAGCAATCGCCAGCATCATCAGCGAAACGACCGGCGAGGACTTCAGCGCCTGCACGCAGCGCAGCATCGGCGGCGGTTGTATCAACAGCGCCTGGCGCCTCCTCGGCGGCGAGCGCAGCTACTTCGTCAAACTCAACACCGCCGACGGCCTGGACATGTTCGAGGCCGAGGCCGACGGCCTGCGCGAGATCGCCAAGGCGAACGCCATCCGTGTCCCGGAGCCGGTGGCGACCGGCGTGGCGGAGGGGCAGGCCTTCATCGTGATGGAGGACCTGGAGCTCGGCGGCGTCGGCAGCGGGGCGCGCCTGGGCCGTGAGCTGGCAGCGATGCACCGCCGCACCTGGCTGCACTTTGGCTGGTTCCGCAACAACACCATCGGCTCGACCCGCCAGTACAACGCCTATAGCGATGACTGGGTGGCTTTCTGGGACGAGCAGCGCTTCGGCGTGCAGCTCAGGATCGCATCGACCCGTGGAGTCGGGACGGCGCTGCTGCGCAAGGGCGAGCGGTTGCGCGCCGATCTGCCGGCATTTTTCGAGGGCTACACCCCGGCCGCCTCGCTGCTGCACGGCGACCTCTGGTCGGGCAACTACAGCTATTGCAGCGACGGCACGCCGGTGCTGTTCGACCCGGCGGTCTACTACGGCGACCGCGAGGCGGACCTCGCCATGACCGAGCTGTTCGGCGGTTTCGGCCGCGACTTCTACGACGCCTACAACGAGGCCTGGCCGCTGGACCCGGGTTATGCACAGCGTAAGACCCTCTACAACCTCTACCACATCCTCAACCACTACAACCTCTTCGGCGGCGGCTATGCCGGCCAGGCCGAGGCGATGATCGACCGCCTGCTGGCGGAACTGCGTGCATGAGCGAACGGCCAACCCGCCGCACCATTGATCCCGAACTCGAGGCCACCGCCAAGGCCCCCTTCGAGGCGCGTTTTCTCGCCCCGCGTTTCTGGCCGATCTGGCTGGCGGTCGGCCTGCTGTGGCTGCTCTCCTTCTTTCCCGGCCTGCGAGCCATTCTTGCCCGCTGGCTGGGGCGGCGCCTGCAGGCGGGCAACCGCAAACGCCGCGAGATCGTGCAGACCAACCTCGCCTGGTCGCTGCCCCACCTCGACGAGGCCGAGCGCGCCAGGGTGGAGGAGGATTTCTACCGCATCATGGTGCGCTACATGCTCGATACCGGGGTTTTCTGGTTGCGCAGCGAGAAAGTGGCGCGGCGCTACCTCGGCGTCGAAGGGGGCGAGGCGCTTATCGAGGCGATCGACGCGGGCCGCAGTGTCGTGGTGGTCACCTGCCATACGGTCAGCGTCGACCGCGGCGGCATCGCCCTGGTGCTCGACCATCCGCTGCAGAGTTTCGCCAACCCGGTGCGCAATCCGCTGCTCGACTGGCTGGTGGGGCGCGGGCGGGTGCGTTTCGGCGGGCTGGTCACCTCGCGCAACGTGGGCTTTCGCCCGGTGGTCAAGGCGATGAAGGCGGGCTATCCGCTCTACATCATCCCCGACGAGGATCTGGGTCCGGAATCCTCGGTGTTCGCGCCCTTCTTCGGGATCCCGCGAGCCACCCTGACTACCCCGGCGCGCCTGGCGAAGCTGGGCAAGGCCGAGGTCTATCCCGCGATCGCCATGCTCGATGAGCGGAGCGGGCGTTACGTGCTGCGCGTGTTTCCCCGGCTGGAGAATTTCCCCTCCGGCGACGATGTGGCCGACGCCACCCGCCTGAACGCGGCCATCGAACAGATGGTGCGCACCGACCCGGCACAGTATCTCTGGTCGCTGCGCATCTTCCAGACCCTTCCCGACGGCTCACCGCCGCCTTACACCATGAAGGGCAAGGCGGGCTCCGGGCCGCGGCCAAGGCCGGAATAAGGTTCAGGGTTCAAGGTTCAAGGAATGGTTCCGGGGCTGGGGCGCTGATCGAGTATCGGATGCAACGGCGCTCGAATGCGCCTCCTTGAATTTTGAACCTGTAACCTTGAACGCTCAGTACAGGTTTGCCTCGCCCTGCGGGCGGGCGCGAAAGCGCTTGTAGCTCCAGGCGTATTGCGCCGGGCACTGGCGCACCGCGGCCTCGACGGCCCGGTTGAGGGCGGTGGCGGCGCCTACCTCGTCCTTGTCGTTGACCGCGCTGTCCACCGGCAGGAAGTGGATGCGGTAGCCGCGGCCCCAGGCGAGGCGTTCGGCGTAGGCGACCAGCACCGTGGCCCGGCTTTTTGCCGCCAGCTTGGGCAACAGGGTCATGGTGTGGGTGGCGATGTCGAAGAAGGGGGCGAACACCCCGGCGCCGTCGCGTGGGTCCTGGTCGGGCAGGATGCCGACCAATTCGCCGCGTTTGAGCGCACCGAGCAGGATACGCACCCCACCGACATCGGTCGGCGCCAGCTCCATCCCCAGGTGGCTGCGCCCGTCGTACATAATCCGGTCCAGCGCCGCATTTTCCGCCGGCTTGTACATGCAGGTCAGCGGATGTTGCATCAGCAGGTACTGGCCGATCAGCTCCCAGCTTCCCAGGTGCGGCGAGGCGATGATCACCCCGCCCCCCTGTTCGATGGCCGCATGCAGCAGTTCCTCCCCCTCGACCCCGCGGACCAATCGCTGCAGCCGCTCCCGCCCGGCACGCCACATGACCGCGGTCTCCAGGGTCGCCTTGGCTGTCTCGCGCAGGCTCAGCACCAGCAGGCGGGCGCGCTCGCGTTCGGACATCTGCGGAAAGCAGAGTGCCAGGTTACGTAGGGTGATACGCCGGTGGCGGTTGGGGAGGAGGGCGAACAGGCTGCCGATCACCGCGCCAAGACCATGCAGCAGCGGCAACGGCAGAATGGCCAGTAGCGCGGTCAACAGGCGCAGCAGGGGGACCATTACAGCTCCATCTGGCTGTCGCCGGGCCTGCGGTTGTCGTCGGCCATCAGCGGCTTGAGGGTGTGCAGCAGGTTGCGGAACAGGTGCTTGTAGCGCTGCTCCTCATCGGCCAGCAGCGCCTTGAAGTGCTGACGCTCGGTCGGCTTGGAAAAGCAGGCCGGGCAGTTGTCCGGCACCACCGGCAGCCCGGCGCTCTCGGCGAAGGAGGCGGTCTGGCGCTCGCGCACGTAGACCAGCGGGCGGATGATGCGCAGGTCCCCCGCATCATTCACGTAGTGCGCCTTCATCGTGCCGAGCTGGCCGCGGTGGAAGGCCGACATGAGGAAGCTTTCGGCGAGATCGTCCAGGTGCTGCGCCAGGGCGATGACGTTGTAGCCCTGCTTGCGCGCCTGGCTGTAGATCGAGCCGCGCTTGATGCGCGAGCAGAAGGCACAGAAGGAAAAGGAGGGGTCCTCCTGGTACTTCATCGCCTCGTCGGCGATGGGCTCGGCGTCGTAGATGTAGGGCACGCCGAGGTCGGCCAGGTAGGGCTTGAGCACCGAGGGGTCGAAGCCGGGGATCTGCGGGTCGATGGTGATCGCCCCGACCTCGAACCTCACCGGCGCGGAGCGCTGCAGGTGCAGCAGGATGTGCAGCAGCGCGAGCGAGTCCTTGCCGCCGGAGAGGCCGAGCAGGATCCGGTCGCCCTCGCGGATCATCCCGAAGTCGGCAATGGCGCGCCCGACCGGGCGCAGCAGCAGTTTCGGCGGTTTGATGTATGCGGTTGTCGTCATGGGGGGCGATTGTACCGCGAATCGTTCCTTTGCGGCATGGCTGGTGTATGCTTGGGGTCTTCAATAAAAACAACTCACCACAGAGATCCCCTGTAGGAGCCGAGTCCTCTCGGCGAACGGTTCGCCCACAGGAGTGGGCTCCTACGGGCACCCGGTCTCTGTGGTGAATCAGTAATAACAACGGAGGAAACAAGGATGGAAGGCTTTGCCTCGTTTGTACTGTTTTTCCTGGTGCTGGCCGTGGTGGTGGTGTTTCTCGGCGTCAAGTCGGTGCCGCAGGGGATGGAATTCACCATCGAGCGCTTCGGCCGTTACACCCATACGCTGCGCCCCGGCCTCAACCTGATCATCCCGATCATCGACCGCATCGGCCGCAAGTTGAACATGATGGAGCAGGTGCTGGATGTGCCCTCGCAGGAGGTGATCACCAAGGACAACGCCATGGTCACCGTCGACGGCGTGGTGTTCTACCAGATCATTGACGCAGCCAAGGCGGCCTACGAGGTGAGCGGCCTCGACTACGCCATCCTCAACCTCACCATGACCAACATCCGTACCGTGATGGGTTCGATGGACCTGGACGAGCTGCTGTCGCGCCGCGACGAGATCAATACCCGGCTGCTTAACGTGGTCGACGACGCCACCACCCCGTGGGGCGTCAAGGTCACCCGCATCGAGATCAAGGACATCTCGCCGCCCAACGACCTGGTCGACGCCATGGCCCGCCAGATGAAGGCCGAGCGGCTCAAGCGCGCGGCGATCCTCGAGGCCGAGGGGGAGCGGGCGTCCGCCATCCTCAAGGCCGAGGGGGAGAAGCAGTCGGCGATCCTGTCGGCCGAAGGGCAGAAGGAGGCCGCCTTCCGCGAGGCCGAGGCACGCGAGCGACTGGCCGAGGCCGAGGCCAAGGCGACGATGATGGTTTCGCAGGCGATCGAGCGCGGCGACATCAATGCGGTGAACTATTTCGTCGCCACCAAGTATGTCGAGGCGCTGCAGAACATCGCCACCTCGAACAACGGCAAGCTGGTCTTCATGCCGCTGGAGGCCTCCGGGGTGATCGGCGCCATCGGCGGCATCGGCGAACTGGCCAGGGAGGCGCTGGGATCGCGTGAGGCAAAGGGAGGCAAGGGGTGATGGAGGCGCTGTTCCAGCACATCGATCACTGGAGCTGGTGGATCCTTGCCATCGCCCTGCTGGTGCTGGAGGCCTTCGCCCCCGGCACCTTCTTCATGTGGATGGGCATCGCAGCCGGGGTGGTCGGGCTGCTGCTGTTGCTGATGCCCGGCATCGGCTGGGAGTACCAGATCGTCCTCTTTGCCGCGCTCTCAGTGGCGTCCATCGCGATCTGGCGCCACTATTTCCGCAAGCACCCGGTGCAGACCGACCAGCCGGCGCTCAACCGCCGCGGTGAGCAGTACATCGGCCGCACCTTTACCCTGGCCGAGCCGATCATCAACGGCCAGGGCAAGATCCGCGTCGACGACACCAGCTGGAAGGTGCTCGGCGAAGACGCCGCTGCCGGCAGCCGCGTCCGGGTAGTCGGCGTCGACGGCGTGCAGCTCAAGGTAGAGAAGGTGGAGTCATAGCAGGAGCAGGTCACGTTGAGTCAGCGACGGGACCTTTCGAAATCACAATTACAATAAAGAAAATACGAACCACAGGAGGAACGCTTTATGGGAGATTCCCAGGTTAAAACCCTCAACCCGCGCCAGGCGTGGCAGCTGATGGAGGACAACCCGCGGGCGGTGCTGGTGGACGTGCGCTCGAACATGGAGTTTCTGTTCGTCGGCCATCCCAAGGGGGCGGTACACATCCCCTGGATCGACGAACCCGACTGGGAGATCAACCCCCACTTCCTGCGCCAGGTGCGCGAGCTGATGCTCGGCGGCATCATCTGCGACACCGACGAGGGCTGCGCCCCCATCCTGCTGATCTGCCGCAGCGGCAAACGCTCGCTCGAAGCGGGCAAGCTCCTGGTCGAAAACCGCTTTCGCGATGTGTTCAACATCGCCGAGGGCTTCGAGGGCGAGCTCGATGACGAGCACCATCGCAGCAGCATCGGCGGCTGGCGTTTCGAGGGGCTGCCCTGGGAGCAGTGCTGAGTGTGGCGGTGACTGTTTCCATCCCCCACCCCGTACGTTTTGTCTACACCGCTGACTGATAGCGCCGCTGGACCGGATGAGTCAGGTCCAGCGCGCAACAGCTATTAGCCACCATAAACTTGCCATGCACCTCCTCGAGGGCCAGCTCGCAGACATCCCTCTCGGCCAGTTCGAGGATCCGCTGTAATGCCAAACCCATCGCACCGCGCCGACTGTGGTCGAGGCCGCGTGCTTTCCAGAGGGATCTTATCTTCTCCGTTTCGGCCTCTCCCAATTCGAAGAACCGCTGGATCAGACGTTCACGTAGCGCCGCCTCACCGAGCTGCCGGCACAGCAAGGTAATCATCCGCCTGCCGTCGGTCTCGTCTGCCGGGAGTCGCTCCAGCAAGTCGTCCGGCAAAAATGTCCGCATCGGCTCGCCATTTACCTGTCCGTGCAGCAGATCCTCGTCCACCATTCCGGCGAAATCGGGTTGTGGGCTGGAACCGGTGCGAAGGCCCAGTTGCACCAGTGCCATCGCCTCATTCCGGTGGCCGCTGAGCGGCAGACCACAAAGGTAGTGATCGAGAATGTCGTGTACCAGTACTGAGGTGGGAATGCGCTCGCCTGTTTCCGCAGTGGTGGCAATCACGTACGGGTCATTGAGGCTGTAATCCAGTTTCCAGCCGCGCGCACCGAAACCGTCATGCCATGCAAGACGCCAGGTAACGGGTATATGAATACGGTTGTCTCTCATCATGTATCAGATGGTAAAGCTGCCGCACCAGCGCCCATGCCGGTAGTCGATGGTCAGGGTCGAGGGGTGCATCTTTGCTGCCGCGGTGGAGGTCAGTTGCCGTCGTTCGGGGTGTTCGGCAGCGAAAGCCACCGGATCGCAGGAGAGGGCCTCTACCGCGCGGAAGAGAACGGCGAGCTTGTCCGTGACGGTTTCGCCTGAGAGTCCCCCTTCCTCATGGAAGATGACCCTCTTCTGTACCACGCAGGAAAAATAGAGTTGCATCTCGACGGTCAGCGGGAGCTCACGTCGCGCCAGGGCGTTGGCAGCACGGCGCGTGGCCGTGATGCGGAGGGGATAATCGTGCAGCTTCACTTCGGCCAGCTGACGGTATGGGTGGAGCAGGCGCTCAATAAGCCTGAGTGGATGTAGCTCGCCCAGGGCGAAGTAGCTTTGTCTGAATCCCATCATCTCTCTCCCGTGGTTGGCGGTCAGGTGGTAGAAGCGGTGCATCTCCTTGACAGGTGCCGATATCTGAATTATATGTTAACGAACGTTCACTTACAAGATTGTTGGAGTGAAGTGAGCGTGGTGCTGCAGTATGGCTGCGGCTTGGTGGTGTGTAAGAATGAAGGGGAATTATCATGAGTCATGTGACCGAAGAACTGGATGCTCGCGGCCTGAACTGCCCGTTGCCGATTCTGCGTGCAAAGAAGGCGATTGCCGGGTTGGCGGCTGGCGACATGCTGAAGGTGCTGGCTACCGATCCCGGTGCGGTGAAGGATTTCGAGGCATTCTGCAGGCAGACCGGTAATGAACTGTTGCAGTCACAGAGCGCAGGGGACGGGTTCGAATTTCTTATCCGCAGACAGTGATTGAGTTGCTGCCACGGATGGCGTCACGGGTAGCAGGACAAGTAAAGGGTTAGTCAATGGCAAAGCGAATGAAGGCAGCGGAGCGTCGTGCATCGATCCTGGCGGTCGCCAAGGTCTTGTTTGCCGACAAGGGTTTTCATGCCGTATCGGTGGACGAAATAGCACGACGCGTCGGCGTTAGCCCGGCGGTGCTCTATCAGCATTTCGCCTCCAAGGATGAGCTGTACGAGGCGGTCCTCGACAGCCTGTCCGCGCCACGCGAGACCTACGTAGAGGCGGCACTGGACGGGCCGGACGACTTTGCCAGTGTGCTGCAGCGCATTACCCGGGTGTTTATCTCGCGGGTTGATGAGGACCCGGACTATTTTCGTATTGAGCTGCTTAGCGTGCTGGAGGGCGGTGAAGTCGCGAACCGCTTCTTCGCCAGCCGCTGGCAGTCGATTGTGGACTACATCGAATATAGCCTGAATGAACTGGTCCGGGAAAAGCAGATCCCGGTGGTGAACGAGCGTGCAGCCGCACTCCTGTTCCAGGGCATGATTCGAGAGGCGATCTACAGCAAGCGCATACTCAACGCAGAGCGCTACAAGGGAATCAGTATGGACAAGCTGATCCACCAGCTGTTAGTGCTGTTCCTGCAGGCAATCGGTTACAAGGGCCCTGGAGAATGAATGAGCGTTCCAGGCTGCCACCCGATACGTTGGCATTCCTCTTACAGGTCGATCACCTGGGCATGTACCCCCGACTCCTCGGCGATCTCCACCAGCTCATGCGGGCATAGCTCGTCCGGATCGAAGGCCACGAACATCATATGCGGCTGTCGGGCTTGCAGGTGGGCATGCATCCCCTCGGGCCGGTTGCCGAGGGAGCGCAGCAGTTCCTCCCGCTGGGCCGGGGTAAGGTCTTCATCGATGTGCATCAGGATTTCGCTGGTCATGGTCTTACCCTCCGCGTGGAAACGCATATAGAGAAGCATCGACGTTCCCCACCCCATTTTCCACCTTCGGCGATTGAAAGATTTTCTGGCGAAAAACCACCGTTTTTATGGGGGCGGCTTCCGGGTGGGTGTCGCTCAGCGACGCCAACCAGCTCCTAACGCTCCAGCGCGATAACGCAGCAAAAAATCACATTGACAGCACCGCCCGGGCTGCCGCAAACTCGCAGGCATGACAACCCGACCGAACGTCAAACGACTAACCCGAATGAGCGCGCTGCGAATTATGCAGCGGGGCGGTCCTGTGCGCACGGAGGTTGAATCGGTTCGGTAGGTCAAAGAGAACATCGAAACAACAGAAAAGCCGCAGGTCCCCCCGGGATCCGCGGCTTTTTTTTCGCCGGCGTAAAAGCGATAACCACGAAGCGCACGAAGAAAGGGATTCACCACGGAGACACGGAGTGCGCGGAGAGAAGGTGGGATCTATCCCATCGAACTGATTTCAGGTAAAGCACCACCACGAAGCACACGAAGCACACGAAGGGATTCATTGTTTACAGCTGCAGCACCCTGGTTTGAACGGAAGGCCGAACCCGTCGGGTGGAAAGGCCCAAGCGCCGGTTCCTTTCCTTCGTGTCCTTCGTGCGCTTCGTGGTGAAAAGGTTTTTTAAACAAAGGAGCAGGAAAATGGAATCGCCGTTCAGCGCCGTCATGCCCGTAACCCCCAGGCCGGAGGTGATCTTCGCCCGCGGCGAAGGCAGCTGGCTGGAGGATCGCAATGGCCGACGCTATCTGGATTTCGTCCAGGGCTGGGCGGTGAACGCGCTTGGCCACTCGCCGCAGGTGGTGGTCGATGCGCTGTGCCACCAGGCGGGGCTGCTGCTCAACCCGGGGCCGGGCTTCTACAACACGCCGATGCTGCGCCTCGCCCGGGCCTTGGTCGAGCGCAGCGTGTTCGACGAGGTGTTCTTCAGCAACAGCGGCGCCGAGGCCAACGAGGGGGCGATCAAGCTGGCGCGCAAGTGGGGCGCGCTCTACAAGCAGGGCGCCCACGGCTTCGTCACCATGGAAAACGGATTTCACGGGCGCACCCTCGCCACCATGTCGGCCACCGGCAAGGCGCAGTGGGATAAGCTCTACGAGCCGAAGGTGCCCGGCTTCACCCGGGTGCCCTATAACGATCTCGAGGCGGTGGCGCGCGCCATCGACGACAACACCGTGGCGGTGATGCTCGAACTGGTGCAGGGCGAGGGCGGTGTGGTACCGGCAACGCAGGCGTTTGTCCGGGGGCTGCGCGCGCTGACACAGGAGAAGGGCTGCCTGCTCATCGTCGACGAGGTGCAGACCGGCATCGGCCGCACCGGCACCCTCTTCGCCTACCAGCAGTACGGCATCGAGCCGGACATCCTGACCCTCGGCAAGGGGCTCGGCGGCGGGGTTCCGCTGGCGGCGCTGTTGACGAAAAAGCGCTTCAGCTGCTTCGACTACGGGGATCAGGGCGGCACCTTCAACGGCAACCCGCTGGTATGCGCGGCGGGCCTGGCGGTGGTGGAGACGGTCGGCAAGCCCGCCTTCCTGCAGCGGGTGCGGGAGCGGGCGGAGGACCTGCGCGCACAGCTGCAGGCGCTCGCCCGGCGCCACGCTCTTGGCGAGGTGCGCGGCAGCGGACTGCTGCTGGCGCTGCCGACCGGGGCGCTGTCCGCCGCGGCGATCGTCAAGGCCGCCTTTGCGCGGCGCCTGCTGGTCAACGCACCGCGGGCGGATGTGCTGCGCTTTATGCCGGCGCTCAACGTCTCGCAGGCGGAGATAGACGAAATGATCGGGCGTCTCGATGGCGCCATCACCGAGGTCAAACAGGGAGGGAGTGACGATGGAGCAAGTGGATGAAATAACGCGGGCCTGGCTGGCGGCAGGCACGGTCATCGATTTCGGCGACAGGCAGGTCAGGCAGCAGGCACAGGCCCTGGCGCAGGGGGCGGTGGACCGCGTCGAGGTGGCGCAGCGCTGCTTCATCTTCGTGCGCGACGCGATCGCCCACAGCTTCGACATCGGCCGCGGGCCGGTCACCTGCAGTGCCTCCGAGGTGCTGCGCCACGGCCACGGCATCTGTTACGCGCAGAGCCACCTGCTGGCGGCGCTGCTGCGCGCCAACGGTATCCCGGCGGGCTTTGACTACCAGCGTCTCGCCGACGACGAGGGCGGTTTTTGCCTGCACGGTTTCACCACCCTCCATCTGCCGCAGTACGGCTGGTACCGCGTCGACGCCCGCGGCAACACCAACGGAATCGATGCCCGGTTCTGCCCGCCGCAGGAGCGGCTCGCCTTCACCACCGTGGCCCGCGGCGAGGTCGACTACGGCCTGAACCTCGCCGAGCCGCTGCCCTGTGTGGTGAGGGCGCTGCAATGCGCATCTGACATCGATGCCCTGCGCCGTTCGCTGCCCACCAGCGTCGGCATGGGTTAGGTCCGGTAGGCCGGACAGAGCGCAGCGGTGTCCGGCGGAATGCCCGATACCGCTGCGCTTTATCGGGCCTACGGCCTCACCCCTCACCCCCAAATAGTCTACCTTTACTGGTCTCGACCCTTTTCGAGGAGTGCAGTGATGACCCGGGCTAATGTTTCGAGTGCCGGCGAGGGAGTGCCACTGCAGGTTCCGGCGCGCGAGACGCTGCTGGCCGACTACCGCGCGGTGCGCGCAGCCAGCAATCTGCTGTGCGAGCCGCTGCAAACCGACGACTACACCCTGCAGAGCATCGTGCAGACCAGTCCGCCGAAGTGGCACCTGGCCCATGTCAGCTGGTTCTTCGAGACCTTCCTGCTGAGCGATTACCTGCCCGGCTACCGGCCGCTCGATCACCGCTATCGCTACCTCTTCAACTCCTACTACGAGCAGGTCGGCCCATTCCATCCCCGCGCCCGGCGCGGCATGCTGTCGCGGCCGACAGTGGAGGAGATCTACCGCTACCGCAGCTGGGTGGATGAACGGATGGCCGAGCTCATCGCGGGGGTCGATGCGCGGCACTGGCCGGAGGTGGCGCGGCGCATCGCCATCGGTCTCAACCACGAACAGCAGCACCAGGAGTTGCTGCTGACCGACATCAAGCACAACTTTTCGGTCAATCCGCTCTACCCGGCCTACCGCGAGGAGCTGCCGCGGGGCACCGGCTCGGCCGCCGCACTGCACTGGCATGAGTTCGAGAACGGTCTTGGCGGCATCGGGGCCGGGGATGAGGGCTTTGCTTACGACAACGAGCGGCCGCGCCACACCGTCTACGTTGGTGCATTCCGCCTGGCCAGCCGCCTGGTGACCAACGGCGAGTACCTCGCCTTTATCGAGGAGTGCGGCTACGCGCGGCCCGAACTGTGGCTCTCCGACGGCTGGACGGCGGTGCAGCGCGAGCAGTGGCAGGCGCCGCTCTACTGGCTCCGCGAGGGGGGCGAGTGGCGGCAGTTCACCCTTGCCGGCGTGCGCGCGCTCGACGAGCAGGAACCGGTCGCGCACATCAGCTACTACGAGGCCGATGCCTATGCCCGCTGGGCCGGGCACCGCCTGCCCACCGAACAGGAGTGGGAACTGGCGGCGACACACCGGGAGATCAGCGGCAACCTGCGCGACAGCGGACGGCTGCATCCGTGCGCCGGTGAGGAGGACGGCCTGCAGCAGCTGTTCGGCGATGTCTGGGAATGGACCGCCAGCCCCTACGGCCCCTATCCGGGTTACCGCGCCGCCGCCGGCGCGCTCGGCGAGTACAACGGCAAGTTCATGTGCAACCAGATGGTGCTGCGCGGTGGCTCCTGCGTCACCCCCGCCGACCACATCCGGCCCACCTATCGCAACTTCTTCTATCCCCATGAGCGCTGGCAGTTCAGCGGGCTGCGCCTGGCGGAGGAGCATGGATGAACGATCTGGCGGTACGCTTCCATGACCTGAACCCGCCCGGCACGGCGATGCTGCGCGAGGTGCTCGACGGGCTGCTGCGGAAGCCGCCCATGATCTCGCCGAAGTTCTTCTACGATCACCGCGGCTCGGAGCTGTTCGAGGCGATCACCGAAACCCCCGAGTACTACCCGTTTCGCACCGAACTGGCGCTGCTCGAGCGCCACGGCGCGGAGATGGCCGGGCTGCTCGGCAGCGACTGCCTTCTGGTGGAGCTGGGCTCGGGCTCGAGCCGCAAGATCCGCCTGCTGCTCGACGCGCTGCGGCCGGCCGTCTACATGCCGGTGGACATCTCCCGCGACTTCCTGCTCGAGGCGGCGAGCGAACTGGCCGCCGACTACCCGGCGATCCAGGTGCACGCCACCTGCGCCGACTACTCGCGCGGCCTGGAGCTGCCCCGCCTGGCGGAGGAGTTGCCGCGCGCCGCCTTCTTTCCCGGCTCCAGCATCGGCAACTTCGAGCCGGCGCAGGCGCGGCAGCTGCTGCAGCATGTGGCGCGCGCCCTGGGCCGCGGCGGCCACCTGCTCATCGGCGTCGACCTGCAAAAGGAGCGTTCCGTCCTCAACCGCGCCTACAACGACGCCGCCGGCCATACCGCCGCCTTCAACCTCAACCTGCTTGCCCACCTCAACCGCGAAATCGGCACCGATTTCAACCTCGCCGGTTTTCGCCACTGCGCCTACTACAACAGCACCGCGGAGCGGGTGGAGATGCACCTGGTCAGTTGCGCCATCCAGCAGGTCAACGTCGGCGGCCGGCGCATCAGCTTCCGCCGCGGCGACACCATCCACACCGAGAACTCCTACAAATACACCTGCGACGGTTTCACCCAAATGGCAAAGGCCGCCGGCTTCGCGCCGGTCCGGGTGTGGACCGACGAGCGGGAGTATTTCAGCGTGCACTGCCTGCGGGTGGTGTGAAAAGAAAAGATCTCAACGCAAAGGGCGCGAAGACGCAAAGGACGCAAAGAAAAAATTAATGTAACTACTCGCCCCCCTTGGACGCAGCTTCCTACTCCCCGGCCATTGTGGCGGCGGCCATGGGCCGTATATGGTCTCCTCCCCATTTGCAAGGCCCGTTGTTGTTGATGCTCAGGGACAGGTTAGCTGCCGTATATCCGGCCTGTTTGTGAGGTCTCTGTAC
>Ga0068714_10000311_pt1 | contig 104097 bp, 95 predicted proteins | sample MTBNYHSulfiMetaG_FD_62988 | JGI IMG/M metagenome (GOLD analysis project Ga0068714, IMG submission 62988) | Enrichment culture microbial communities from rom New York Harbor, USA that are MTBE-degrading - MTBE-NYH (New York Harbor Sulfidogenic)... | ecosystem: Environmental > Aquatic > Marine >...
CGGCGCCGGCCAGCGGCGGCTCGGGAACCGGGCGGTGGGGGCTGTCGAGCCAGAACGGCGCATGACGCACGCGGCGCAGGGAGGGATGCTCGCCGGCGGGTCCGGTGGTCACGGGTCGATGCGTCATGGAATCCCCTTGTGCCGCTTCCCGGACGATGCGACACAAGCGTACACGACCCGCCGCTCCCGCCCCTCGTCCGCCCTGGATGGGATCGTGGACTCGCATTGTCTCCGCGCGGAGCCGCCGTCTCGCCGTTAGCCGGGCATCAGTCGGGGGAACACCGATATCGAGGACTGAAACGCTCCGCGAGACGCTCGGAGGTGACACCATGACAGGCGGCATCCGCATCGCCCGGCTGTTCGGTATCGACATCTCCGTCCATCCCAGCTGGTTCATCATCCTGCTGCTCATCGTGTGGTCTCTCGGCGCGGGCACCTTCCCGGCGATCTACGACGGATGGAGCCAGTTCGCCTACTGGTCGGTCGCGGTCGCCGCTGCCCTGCTGCTCTTCGTCTCCGTGCTGCTGCACGAGCTGGCCCACTCGCTGGTCGCCCTCCGTCAGGGCACGCCGGTCAAGGGCATCACCCTGTTCTTCCTCGGCGGCGTCGCGAACATCGGACGCGAGCCGGCCGGCCCGGGCCGTGAGGCGCTCATGGCGGCCGCGGGGCCGCTCACCAGCATCGCCCTCGGCGGCGGGTTCCTGGCCGCCGGGCAGGCGGTCGCCGGGCCGGAGGTCCTGCGCGCCGTACTCCTCTACCTCGGGTTCATCAATCTCGCTCTGGCGGCGTTCAACCTGCTCCCGGGATTCCCGCTCGACGGGGGGCGCATCCTGCGGGCGGCGATCTGGGCGGTCCGTGGAGATCTCGTGAAGGCCACCCGCGATGCGTCCCGCGTCGGCCTGGTCATCGGAGTGGCACTCATCGGGTACGGCGCGTACACGGTGCTGACCGGAGGTCTGCTCGGCGGCCTCTGGCTGGCGTTCATCGGCTGGATCCTCATCCAGGCGGGCAGAGCGTCGTACGCGCAGACGGTGACCCAGCAGCGGCTGGCGGGCGTACCGATGCGACGGGTGATGGCGCACCTCCGCGGCTGGATCTCACCGGTCGAGACGCTCGAGCACGCGAGGCAGGGCTTCCGTGACGCCCAGACCCGCTGCCTGCCGGTCGGTACCGACGGAGAGCACTACGACGGCCTGATGTGCCTGACGGACCTGCAAGCGCGCGATGCCACGCATCCTGGCCCGGACACGGTGCGCGACGTGATGGTGGACCGAAGGCACATGGAGAGCGTCGAAGTCTCCGAGCCGGCCTCGGAGGCGTGGCTGCGTCTCGCCGACGGACACGTCGACCGACTGGCCGTGACCGATCACGGGGTCCTGGTCGGGTTTGTCGACCGCCGCCGCCTGGAACGGTACCTGCAGCTGCACCGGCCCGACGACGCTCCTCCTCGCGCGGCCTGACGACGCTCTTCCCGGCGCCACCCGCCAGGCCTTCACGGAGGGCTCTCACCTGGCCGTCTGGGCGGCGCTCATCGCCGTCGCCATCGGCCTCCTGCTGATCGTCTTCCTCTTCCCCGGCAAGGAGCAGGAACGCCGTCTGGAGGCCGGATACGCGCGCGAGGACGCCGCGGCCGCGGAGGGCCGTGCGGGGGCCGTCGACTGATCCCGCCCGAGATCGGGGATCGACCCTGCCGCCGCGCCACAGACCGGGGTCGCCGAAGGCCCGACCCGCCGGTGACCGCGTGCGGCGTGCGCCGGCGGGTGCCGGGCGAGTATGCTGGACGAAACGACAGACCCACCGGCGAAAGGAGCGCGGCGATGGCCTTCACGTTCGGTCCCAGGCGAGGCGTGTACGTCGATATCGGCGAGGAGGTGTCGAGCCCCCTTTCCGCCGAGGAGCTGGCCCACTTCGAGACGAACGACCTCATCTACCGGTCGCTCTGCGCCCTCCTCTACAACTACGTCCCGATGTCGGGCCACCCCGGTGGATCGATCTCCTCAGGCCGTTTCGTGGCCGCGATCCTCTTCGACGCCATGGACTACGACGTCGGCGACCCCGACCGTCTGGACGCCGACCTGGTCTCGTACGCCGCCGGTCACAAGGCCCTCGGCCTCTACTCGATGTGGGCCCTGCGCGACGAGATGGCGCGTGTCGGCGACTCCGGCCTCCTGCCGGCCGACGAGGCGCACCGCCTGCGGCTCGAGGACCTGCTCGGCTTCCGCCGCAACCCCGAGGAGAGCACACCCCTCTTCACCCGATTCAACGCGAAGGCGCTGGACGGCCACCCGACGCCGACCACCCCGTTCGTCAGGCTCTCGACCGGCGCGTCGGGCGTCGGCGTCGCCAGCTCGATCGGACTCGCCTGGGGCGCCCGCGACCACTTCGGCCACGACGCACCCCGCGTGCACGTCGTCGAGGGAGAGGGCGGGCTCACTCCGGGCCGCGTCGCCGAGACGCTGGCGGCGGCGGGGACGGCGTCGCTCGGCAATGTCGTCATGCACATCGACTGGAACCAGGCGTCGATCGACAGCGATCACGTCTGCCGCTCCGACGGACAGCCCGGCGACTACGTCCAGTGGGACCCGATGGAGCTCTTCTACCTCCACGACTGGAACGTCATCCACGTCCCGGACGGGCGCGACTTCCAGCAGATCATCGCCGCCCAGCGGAAGACCCGGGAGCTCGGCAACGGACAACCCACGGCCATCGTCTACGAGACCCTCAAGGGTTGGCACTACGGCATCGAAGGCCGCGCCTCCCACGGAGCCGGCCACAAGCTCTGTTCCGAGGGCTTCTACGAGGCGCTGGGAGAGCTGCTCGACGACCCGGACGGCATCCTGCCGAGCTGCGAGACGGATGAGAAGCGCTGCCAGCAGGGCGACGACGGCCGCGTGGTCCTGGAGGAGTGCTTCTGGCGGGCGCTCGAGGTCGTGCGGCGCCGGGTCGAGGAGGCGGGAGAGACGGCCGTCGGGATGGCCGGCCGGCTGGCGGCCGCCCGACGTCGCCTCGACGAGCGGCAGCGTGTGGCCCGCGCGTCGGCGCCCAAGGTCGAGGGCCTGTACGAGCTCGCCGAACGCGGTGTGACCTCGAGACCGAACGAGCTGCACCTGGAACCGGGCACCGCGACGACTTTGCGCGCAGAGCTCGGTCGGGCGCTCAACGTCCTCAGCAAGGCGTCGGACGGAGGTCTTCTGGTGGCCGCCGCCGACCTCCTCGGATCCACGAGCGTGAGCGCCATCGCGGCCGGCTTCCCGGACGGCTACTGGAACGCCGAGACGAACCCGGACGCGCGACTCCTCTCCATCGGCGGCATCTGCGAGGACGCCATCGCCGGCATCCTCTCGGGCATCTCGACGTTCGGTGGTGCGATCGGCGTCGGCTCCTCGTACGGCGCCTTCCTCGCCCCCCTGGGGCATATCGCGGCGCGGCTGCACGCCATCGGCTCGCAGGCCCGCAAGACCGCGTTCGGCGATCCGTACCGGCCGATGATCCTGGTGTGCGCGCACGCCGGCCTCAAGACCGGTGAGGACGGCCCGACCCACGCCGATCCGCAGGCGCTCCAGCTGCTCCAGGAGGACTTCCCCCTCGGCACGGCCGTCACCCTCACGCCATGGGAACCGCAGGAGATCTGGCCGCTGACGACGGCTGCGATCGCGGCACGTCCGGCGGTCATCGCCCCGTTCGTCACCCGCCCGAACGAGACGGTGCTGGACCGCGAGGCGCTCGGCCTGGCCGCGCCGGAGGCCGCCATCAGCGGCATGTACGTCCTGCGCGAGCCCGACGGCGAGGGCGACGTGACGGTCGTGCTCCAGGAGAGCGCCGTGACGTACGCGTTCGTCGAGCACGCGCTGCCGCTGCTCGAGAAGGCCGGCGTCGACGCTCGCGTGTACTACGTCGCCAGCGCCGAGCTGTTCGACCTCCTCCCCGCCGAGGAGCAACGTCGCATCTTCCCGGAGGAGCGTGCGCTCGAGGCGATCGGGATCACCGGCTTCACGCTGCCGACCATGTACCGCTGGGTGCGGTCGGACGCCGGTCTGGCCGCCACTCTCCACCCCTATCGCAAGGGTCACTACCTCGGCAGCGGCCAGGGCCCGGCCGTCATGGCGGAAGCCGGCCTCGACGGCGAGAGTCAATACCATGCGGTCAGGGACTACCTGGACATGCTGGTCCGAGCCTGAGGTTCGCCGACCGGACGGCGCATGCCGGACGGCCGTCCATCGGGGGCCCGACCGGCGACACGCCGCGACGGGCGCAGACGACAACGGGCCGGGAGCGCCAGCGCTCCCGGCCCGTCTCACACCCGTCACCCGCGTCGAGGTCGCGGCCGGCGCGGCGTCGATGCCGTCGCTTCGCGTCAGAAGTTCTCGGCGTAGAGCTCCTGGTAGGCCTGCGGATGCTTGCAGGCGGGGCAGAGCTTGAGGGCTTTCGGCCCTTCGTGCACATAGCCGCACTTGCGGCATATCCAGCGCCGTGACTCGGGCCGCTCGAACACCAGACCCTTCTCGACGTTCTCGAGCAGGGTCCGGTACCGCTTCTCGTGCCAGGCCTCGACCTTGGCGATCTGCCGGAACGTGTTGGCGATCTCCTTGAAGCCCTCTTCCTCCGCCACGTCGCCGAAGGCCGGGTACAGGTCGCTCCACTCCTCGTGCTCGCCCTCGGCCGCCGCCAGGAGGTTCTCCGCCGTGTTCCCGATCCTTCCCGCGGGATAGGTGGCGGTGATCTCCACCGGGCCGCCCTCGAGATGCTTGAAGAACATCTTCGCGTGCTGCGCCTCGTTCTCCGCCGTCTCGAGGAAGAGGGCGCCGATCTGCTCGTACCCTTCCTTGACCGCCGCCTTGGCAAAGAACGTGTACCGGTTGCGCGCCTGGCTCTCGCCGGCGAACGCCTTCAGGAGGTTCTGTTCAGTCCTGCTGCCCTTGAGCTCCGCCATGTGCACTCCTTCTCCGATCCTGTCCAGAGAGTCTACGCGCGCCGCCGCGACGATGGCGAGCGCGGCGAGCGGACTGCCGTCCACATGCGCAGCAGGGACGATGACGACCGCCGGTGAATGGGTAGAACATCACAACGACGCGGACGAGCGCCGGGGGACGGGCACAGCGGATGACGGCCGTGGTCCTACCCCACACGTGCGACGGGGAGGACCGCCGATGGAGACACGATGGGCATGCCTTGACGGCAACGAGGCGGCCGCCAGGGTCGGCTACGCGCTGAGCGAGGTCGTGGCGATCTACCCGATCACCCCGGCCTCGCCGATGGGGGAGGTCGCCGACAACTGGGCCGCCTCCGGCAAGACCAACCTGTGGGGCCTCGTGCCCGACGTGATCGAGATGCAGTCGGAGGCCGGCGCCGCCGGCGCGTTGCACGGGTCGCTCCAGAAGGGCGCCCTGAGCACGACCTTCACCGCCTCCCAGGGCCTCCTGCTGATGCTCCCCAACATGTTCAAGATCGCCGGCGAGCTGACGCCGGCCGTGATGCACGTCGCGGCCCGCAGCGTGGCGACGCACGCGCTCTCCATCTTCGGCGATCACAGCGACGTGATGGCCGCCCGCAGCACCGGCTGGGCGATGCTGGCGTCCGCCTCTGTGCAGGAGGCCCACGACCTCGCCATGGTCGCGCACGCCGCGACGCTCCGCTGCCGCGTCCCCTTCATCCACTTCTTCGACGGCTTCAGGACCTCGCACGAGGTCGACCGCATCGCCCTGCTCGACGACGAGCAGATGCGGGCCCTGGTGCCGGCCGACGAGATCGTCGCCGTCCGCGAGCGCGGGCTCGACCCCGACGCCCCGGTCGTCCGCGGCACGGCACAGAACCCCGACGCGTTCTTCCAGGCGCGCGAGGCCTGCAACCCCTTCTACCTGCGCACCCCGGCGGTCGTCGCCGAGACGATGGCCGCCTTCGCCGCGCAGACCGGCCGCCGGTACGGACTGGTGGACTACGTGGGCGCGCCCGACGCGGAGCGCGTCGTCGTGCTCATGGGCTCCGGCATCGGGGCCGCCGAAGAGGCGGTGGAGACCCTGGCGGCGGACGGGGAGCGGGTCGGCATGGTGAAGCTCCGCCTCTTCCGCCCGTTCCCGGTCGAGGCCTTCGTGAACGCACTCCCGCCGACCGTGCACACCATCGCCGCCCTCGACCGGACCAAGGAGCCGGGCTCGGTCGGCGAGCCGCTCTACCTCGACGTCGTGACGTCGCTCGCCGAGCGCTTCACCGCCGGCGAGACGCGGTTCACCCGGCCGCTCCGGGTCGTCGGAGGGCGCTACGGCCTCTCCTCCAAGGAGTTCACGCCGGAGATGGTGGCAGGAGTCTTCCGGGAGCTCGCCGAGGACGAGCCCAGGCAGCACTTCACCGTCGGCATCCGCGACGACGTGACCGACCTCAGCGTCGACCCCGACCCCCGCTTCCGGCGTCCGCGCCCGTCAGGCGAGGTGCAGGCGATGTTCTTCGGGCTGGGCGCCGACGGCACCGTCGGCGCCAACAAGAACTCCGTCAAGATCATCGGCGAGCACACCGACCTCTGGGCCCAGGGCTACTTCGTCTACGACTCCAAGAAGTCCGGCTCGGTCACGGTGTCGCATCTCCGCTTCGGACCCGAGCCGATCCGCTCCACCTACCTCATCCAGGCCGCCGACCTGGTCGCCTGTCACCAGTTCCAGCTGCTCGAGCGGATGAAGGTCGTCGAGCATGCCAGGGAGGGTGGCGTCTTCCTGCTCAACAGCCCGTACCCCGCCGACCAGGTCTGGGAGCACCTGCCGCGCGAGGTGCAGGAGCAGATCATCGAGAAGCGGCTCGAGGTCTGGGTCATCGACGCCTACGCCATCGCCCACGAGGTCGGCATGGGGACACGCATCAACACGGTGATGCAGCCCTGCTTCTTCCGCCTCGCCGACGTGCTGCCGACCGAGGAGGCGATCGCCAGGATCAAGGAGTCGGTCGAGAAGACCTACGGCAAGCGCGGACCGGCGATCGTCGAGAAGAACTTCGCCGCCATCGACCGCTCCCTCGAGGCTCTCAGTCGAGTCAAGGTGCCGGATGAGGTGACCGCGACGTCGGGCAGGGTCAGCATTGTGCCCGCAGACGCCCCCGAGTTCGTGCGGCGGGTGACCGCCCCCCTCATGGCCGGCGAGGGCGACCTGCTGCCGGTCAGCGCCTTCCCCGTGGACGGGACCTTCCCGACGGGCACCTCGAAGTACGAGAAGCGCGCCATCGCCAAGGAGCTGCCGATCTGGGATCCCGAGGTCTGCATCCAGTGCGGCAAGTGCGCCATGGTGTGCCCGCACGCCACGATCCGCATGAAGGCCTATCCTCCGGGCGCGCTGGAGGGCGCCCCGGACCGCTTCCGGCACACCGCCTTCCGCGGCAAGGAGCTCCCCGGACACGAGCTGACCATCCAGGTGGCCCCCGACGACTGCACAGGCTGTGGCGTATGCACCGACGTCTGCCCCGGCAAGAGCAAGACCGAGGTGCGCCACAAGGCGGTCATGATGCAGCCCGCGGAGGAGCACCGCGCCACGGAACGGGCGAACTGGGAGTTCTTCGAGCGCATCCCGCGTCTCGACAGGACGCTGGTGAAGCACGGCACGGTGCGCGGATCACAGCAGCTCGAGCCGCTGTTCGAGTTCTCGGGATCGTGCGCCGGCTGCGGCGAGACGCCGTATCTGCGGCTCGTGTCGCAGCTGTTCGGCGACCGGATGGTCGTGGCCAACGCCACCGGCTGCTCGTCGATCTACGGCGGCAACCTGCCGACCACGCCGTGGACCTTCAACGCCGACGGCCGCGGCCCGGCGTGGAACAACTCGCTGTTCGAGGACGCCGCCGAGTTCGGACTCGGCATGAGACTCGGCCACGAGGCCCAGGCCGGGATGGCCCGTGTGTTGCTCGAACGGCTCGCCCCCCGGCTCGACGGCGACCTGGTAGAGGCCATCGCGTCGGCCGGGCAGGAGACCGAGCCGCAGATCGCCGAGCAGCGCCGACGGATCGCGCAGCTCGTCCAGGCCCTGCACCGGATGGAGGCCGACGAGGCCGGCGGTGAGGATGTCGGCCAGCTCATCGCCCTCGCCGGCAGCCTCGTGAGGAAGGGCGTCTGGATCGTCGGCGGCGACGGATGGGCCTACGACATCGGCTTCGGCGGCGTCGACCAGGTCCTCGCCTCGGGCCGCAATGTCAATCTGCTCGTGCTGGACACCGAGGTCTACTCGAACACAGGCGGTCAGGCGTCGAAGTCGACGTCGCGCGGGGCGGTCGCCAAGTTCGCGGCCCTCGGCAAGCCGACGGCGAAGAAGGACCTGGGGGCTATCGCCCGCGCCTACGGCAACGTCTACGTCGCCCAGATCGCCCTCGGCGCCAACGACGCGCAGACGACCCGCGCCCTCCTCGAGGCCGACGCCTGGCCGGGACCGTCGCTGGTCATCGCCTACAGCCCCTGCATCGCTCACGGCATCGACATGTCGATGACGATGTCGCACATGAACGACGCGGTGCGCTGCGGCTACTGGCCGCTCTACCGCTATCGGCCCACCGAGGACCCGGAGGGTCAGCCGTTCAAGCTGGACAGCAAGGAACCGTCGCTGCCGCTCAAGGCGTTCGCCTCGACCGAGGCACGGTTCGCGATCCTCAAGCGGACGCACCCGGAGCGCGCCGAGCACCTGATGGCGCTGGCTCAGGCGGACATCCTCGAGCGCTGGCGCTACTACCAGCAGCTCGCCTCGATCGAGCGCAGCGTCCCGGTCGATCCCGAGGTGCAGCCCGACGTGGAGAGCGACGCCGGCTACCGCTACGACCAGGAGGAGAAGCGATGGGCCGTCTGACGACATCGTATCTGGGCTTCGAGCTGCGCTCGCCGCTCGTCGCCTCGGCGAGTCCCTTGACCGGCCGACCGGAGGTCGCCGAGCAGATGCAGGAGTGCGGGGCGGCGGCCATCGTCCTCCCGTCCCTGTTCGAGGAGGAGATCGTCCAGCACGACTCGGATCTCCTCATGGCGCTCGAGGCGGGGTCGGAGCACTTCGCCGAGGCGCTCGACTACTTCCCCGACTTCCCCGAGTTCGAGAGCTCCGCGGAGCGCTACCTTTCAGTCGTCAAGGAGACGAAGCGACGGCTCGACGTGCCGCTCATCGGCAGTCTCAACGCGTTCTCCGCCGGGGGCTGGATCCGCTACGCGAAGCTCATCGAAGAGGCCGGCGCAGACGCCGTGGAGCTGAACCTCTACCGCGTCGCGGCCGACCCCGCCCGCGACGCCGCCGCGGTCGAGGCCGAGGATCTCGCGGTCATCGAGAGCGTCGCGTCGTCGCTCGACGTCCCGCTGGCCGTCAAGCTCAGCCCGTACTACACGGCGATGGCCAACTTCGCGGGACGCGCCGTCGACGCCGGCGCGCGGGCGCTGGTGCTGATGAACCGCTTCTACCAGCCCGACCTCGATCCCGATGCGCGGGAGGTGGTCTCCCGCCTGGAGCTGAGCCATTCCTGGGAGCTGCGGCTCCCCCTGCGCTGGATGGCGATCCTCCGGCCCCAGCTGTGCGAGCGCGCCTCGCTGGCCGTCACGACCGGGGTGTCGACCGGCATCGACGCCGTGAAGGCGCTGCTCGTCGGGGCCGACGTCGCGATGATGACCTCGGCGATACTCCGCGACGGGCCGGAGCACTTCCGCGTCGTCGAGCGGGAGTTGCTGGACTGGATGCGAGAGCACGAGTACGAGAGCGTGTCGGAGTTGCGCGGCAGCGTCAGCTACGCGGCCGCCGACGACCCCTCCGCCTTCGAGCGGGCCAACTACCTGCGGACGCTCCACTCCTGGACCGCTCCCCAGCGGCTCACATCCGGCCCGCCGTCCGGATGACCGACGGCGGCGACAGGGTCGGCACGCCTGCGACGGGGCGAGCACCGGATGACCGACGACGGCGACGGGAGTCGGCACGCCTGCGACCGGGGTCGGCGCGCCTGCGCGACCGGGGCGGGTACCGGATGGCCGTCGGCGACCCCCGCGACGGGGTCCGGACACCGGTGGGCGTGTCGTGACACGCCCCCGTTCACCGGCGCCGGAGTGGCGCGCGTCGTCGGCAAGGGTATCGTGAGCGCATGACCGTCGGCTGGTGGATACTGATCGCGATCGTCGCGCTCCTGGTGCTGCCCGGTCTCGTCGCGGCCCTGCAGCGCCGTCGGACGCTGCTCCGCCGTCGCCGGCTCATCAGATCGATCGAGGCCGGCCGCGGTTCGCGCCTCATCACGCTCATCCACCGCCAGGACCGCCTGCGCCTGCTCGGCATCCCGCTTGGCCGCTTCATCGACATCGAGGACGCCGAGCAGGTCCTGCGCGCCATCCGGCTCACGCCCGACGACATGCCCATCGACCTCGTGCTCCACACGCCCGGGGGCCTCGTGCTGGCCAGCGACCAGATCGCCTACGCGCTGAAACGTCATCGCGGCAAGGTCACGGTGATGGTGCCGCACTACGCCATGTCGGGCGGCACGCTGCTCGCCCTGGCGGCCGACGAGATCCTGATGGACCGCGACGCCGTGCTCGGCCCGGTCGACCCACAGTTGGGGACCCTGACGCACGGCATGTGGCCGGCGGCCTCGATCCTCGCCGCGCTGGACCACGACAACCCCAACCGCGACGACGAGACGCTGATCCTCGGCGACATGGCCCGCAAGGCGATCGCGCAGGTGAAGGCGACCGTCGCCGAACTGCTCGAGGGCACGCGCGAGCCCGGCGAGGCGGAACGCCTCGCGGCGACGCTCAGCGAGGGCCGATGGACCCACGACTACCCGATCCGGCTTGACGAGGCGAGCACACTCGGCCTCCCCGTCGGTGACGAGCTTCCGAAAGAGGTCCACGCGCTGATGCGCCTGTACCCACAACGGGCGCGCAGACCCTCGGTCGAGTTCGTGCCCGTGCCGTACAGGGAGCCCGGATCTCGGACCCGGGACGGCGTGACGGCGCGGGGCCCCTGGGACGGCGCCCCGCGAGGAGAGCGGGGAGCATGAGCCCCAGACCAGTGCCCCAGGACTCAGAGAAAGGAGAAGACGCCGCCGCGACGTCCGCCGGCGAGGGTCCGGGACCGGCGGTCGACTGTGGCGTCTGCGGACGACCACTGACCTACTCGACCGACACCATGCCGGTCACGTGCACGCTGTGCGGGAAGACGGCCGAAGCCCGTATCTGGTGCCCGGAAGGTCACTACGTGTGCGACGCATGCCACGCGAAGGGCGCCCTCGAGGTGCTGCGCGAAGTCGTCTCGTCGAGTCGTTCCGCCGACCCGGGCGCCCTGCTCGAGAGGGCGATGGCGCATCCGGCGGTGTCCATGCATGGCCCCGAGCACCACGTCCTGGTGCCGGTCGTCCTGGTGGCGGCGGCGGCGGAGGCCGGACACCCGGTCCCCGAGAACGCGCTCGAGAAGGCGATGGCCCGCTCGAGCACCGTCCCCGGCGGCTGGTGCGGAGCCTACGGCACCTGCGGCGCGGCGGTGGGCGTCGGTGTGGCGGTGAGCGTACTGACCGGCGCGACCCCGCTCACCGGACCGCAACGGTCGCTCGCCATGGCCGCCACGGCGTCGGCGTTGGGCGGCATGCTCGACGACCATCCGCGCTGCTGCAAACGGGCCGCCCGCACGGCGGTCGCGGCCGGCTCCGAGTTCCTCCGGGAGCGACTGAGCATCCCCGTCGCGATGCCGGCAGTGCCGGTCTGCTCCTACTCGGCACGCAACGCGCAGTGCCCGGGCGCGGCATGCCCGTACCACCCGGATGCAGCGAAGGGAGAGCCATGACCGAGCCACAGGAGACCGCTGCGGCCTGCGATCTGGTGATCGAGGGGCTGTACCACTGGCGCATCGCCAACAGCGCCATCGGCGGCCACATCTCGAGTTCACATGCCGTGATCGTCGGAAACGAGAGCATCCTGATCGATCCGGTACGGCTCGCCGACGACGCGCTCGAGCAGTTGCCCCGACCGGCGGCCATCCTGCTGACGGCGCGCTGCCACCAGCGTGCCGCCTGGCGCTACCGGAAGCAGTCCGGCGCAGAAGTCTGGTTGCCGGACGACGCCACCGAGGCAGACGAAGGGCCGGACCGGCGCTACAGCGACGGCGATACGCTTCCCGGCGGTCTTCGAGCGCTGCGGACGCCGGGACCGGAGTGGCCGCACTACTCCTTCTTCCTGCCGGCGAACGCCGCCGCGCCGACGCGTTCCGTTGCGTTCTGTTCAGACCTCGTCGGCGAGATGGATGGGGAGCTCAGGCTCCTGCCGCCGGAGCTGCACGAGGATCCCGCCGCTACGCGGGAGAGCGTCCGAAAGCTCGCCGACCTGCCCTTCGACGTCCTCTGCCTCGCTCACGGCCGGCCGGTCACGGACGACGCTCGAGGCGTGCTGGGGCGACTGCTCGACTGAGGCTCGAAAGGCGAGCCGCCGGGAAGGGGCGCCCGGTCAGGAGCCGTCGACTGTCCGCGCGTGACGGGGACGGGCGTGACGCGGCCGTACGCACACCGGCAGCGGCTCCCGGTCCGGCACGAAGCCGGGCGGCGGCTCGCCGCCGCAGAGGATGGGGTCGCAGCACGTGTGGCAGTCGCGTCGGAACGACCGGAAACCGGTGAAGGAGACCCGGGGCGACAGGTAGCCGGACTTGGCCGGCTCGTCGTGGCTCAGCCCAGTGCTCAGGTACTTCTTGTTGTCGTCGGCGAACACGGTCGCCACGACCGCGTCCGGGCCGAGCCGCTCCTGGGCGCGAAGCGCCGCCACCAGGTTGGCGCCCGACGAGATGCCCACTCCGAGACCGAGCTCCGTGGCCAGCTTCTGCGCCATCAGGATGGCGTCGCCGTCGTGGACGGCGAGCGGCTCGTCGAGAAGCTCAAGGTCGATCAGCGAGGGGACGAACTCGTCCGAGATACCCTGGATCCGGTGCTCGCCGCCGGGGCTGCCGGTCGAGAGCACCGGCGCCTCGGCCGCCTCGACCGGGTGCACGACGACGTCCGGTCGCTTGTCACGGAGGTACCGGCCGACGCCCATGACGGTCCCGCCTGTGCCCACGCCGGCGACGAAGACATCGGGCACCACGAAGCACGACTGGAGCTGCCACCAGATCTCGGGCCCGGTCGTCTCGAGGTGTGAGGCGCTGTTGTCTTCGTTGGAGAACTGCCGCGGGAGGAACGCCTCGCCCAGCCGCTTCGCCTCTCGCTCGGCCAGCTCGATGCTGCCGAGGAACCCGCCCTGGTCGTGCCCGACGAGACGGATGTCGGCACCGAAGCCGCGGATGAGGTCGATCCGCTCGCGGCTCATCCAGTCAGGCATGAAGATCGTCACCGGGTGCCCCAGCGCCTTGCCGATGGCCGCGAACGAGATGCCGGTGTTGCCGGACGTCGCCTCAACGATCGGCATCCCCGGCCGCAGGTCACCTCGTTCGTACGCCCGACGCATCATGTGGAGGGCCATGCGGTCCTTGATGCTGCCGGTGAGGCTGAACTGCTCCGCCTTGGCGTAGACGGTCGTCGCCAGCCCGTCGAGATCCACGTCGATGGCGAGCAGGGGTGTGTTGCCGATGAGCGACAGCATGCCCGAGAAGCGCCGGTCGATGGTCTCGTCGCCGCGACCGGCCACGATCGCGCACTCCCGCACCTCTCCGACCGCCACTGTCTCTCCTCAATCGGCGCCGTCGTCGGGCGCCCTCGCCTGCCGTCTCTGCGCTCCGGCGAGCACCGAAGCCTGAAGTCTAGCGCAGGGCCCGCGGTCCGCGCCCCCGCGCCGTCACGACCCCGGCGGGGGCCTGGTGTCGTCTGGAGGTCGTGCACTCCTCGCGACGCGAGAGGGACGTGCCCTTCGTGGCAGCGGGCGCCCGGGTCGGTGATCGCTCAGATGTCCACCGACGCGGGGTGCTCGCGTGTGTCCGGGAACCAGTCGGTCTCGCGGAACGCGGGGTCGGCGATCGACTCGAGGGCGAGCCTGACGTACTTGCCGGTCGCCGTGGCGGCGACGGTCCCGTCGCCGAGCAGTATCTCCCCGGCCCCCTCGAACAGACGGCTGGTGTCGCGTGTGACGCGCGCTACGGCACGGACGGGCGCGTCGACCGGGATCGGGCGCAGGTAGCGGACCTGGAGCTCGGCGGTGACACCCCACGTGTCGGGGTGGGCGATCGTGATCGAGCGCCCGATGGTCTCGTCCAGGATGGCGGAAGCGATGCCGCCGTGGAGCCTGCCGGGATAGCCCTGATGCTCCGCTCGCGGTTCGAACACGCCCAGCAGCTCGCCGTCCTCCAGCTCAAGGAACCGGCCGCGAAGACCGACCACGTTCTCGACCCCGCACACCAGGCACATCCGGCTGACGTTCTGCGCCGCGACTACCTCTCGCTCCATCGCCTCCACCGCCATCTCGCCGGCACGCCACCGGTCATCATACTGACTACGTCGGGTGGCCGGGTGGGCGTGCCGGACGCCCGCGGGGACGATCGCCTCACCCGCGGCTCACTCGCTCTCGCCCTCGGCCTCGGTCTTCGCCCTGGGCTTCCGGAAGCGCCTGACGAGGTAGACGATGAACCCGGGGAGCATCGAAGCCAGCACGACGCCGACCAGCATGAACGCCAGGTTGTCCTTGACCCAGGGGACGGTGCCGAACCAGTAGCCGGCCCCCATGAAGATGGTCACCCACGACACGCTGGCGATGGCATCGAACAGGAGGAACCGCCTGATGGACATCCGGGTGACCCCGGCGACGAAGGGGGCGAGGGTGCGGACGACCGGCAGATAGCGGGCGAACACGATGGCCTTGCCGCCATGCCGGTCGTAGAACTCGTGCGCCTTGACCACGTGCTCCGGCTTGAGCCAGCGTCGCGGCTTGCTCAGCAGCCGCTTCCCGAGCAGCCGTCCGATCATGTAGTTCGAGAAGTCGCCGAGGAAGGAGGCGACCATGAAGACCGGGGTGAGGATGGCGATGTCGAGCAGACCGGTCCCGGCGAGCGTCCCGGCGGTGAGAAGCAGCGACTCGCCGGGCAACCACGGTGCCACCACGACGCCGGTCTCGGCGAAGATGACCAGGAAGAGGATGACGTACACCCAGCCGTTCATCTGGGTGATGAGCTCCGCGAGGTGGACGTCGAGGTTCATCACGAAGTCCCAGGCGGTGCGGATGGTCTCCACGGCATCTCCCGTCCGAAGCCGGCACTGCGGTGGTCGCCCCGTGCGCGAACGCCGCCCGGCCGTCTACAGGATACGGGGTGCGCCAGACGAGGTCGAGGCGGCCTGAAGGCTTCACGCCGGCCTCACAGGCTCGTCCGCGAGAAGGGAGCGAGGTGCTATCCTTCACGCAGGCGGCCTGTTCCTCGGGCCGGCAGCCCGCCGCCCGAGGTGATATGTCGGGACCGGGCATGAGCGGCATCGAGCAGACGCTGGGCAGAGGGAGGCAGCGGAGCGCGCTGGCCACGGTCTGCGCGATCCTCTTCCTCACGTTCCTGGACACCACCATCATGAGCGTCGCCCTGGCCGACGTCCAGGACACGCTCGGCGCCGGCGTCACCGAGCTGCAGTGGGTCGTCAACGCGTACGCGCTGGTGTTCGCCAGCCTCATGCTCGGCGCCGGCACCCTCGGCGACCGCATCGGCCGCAAGAAGGTGATGATGGCCGGCGTCGCCGTCTTCGGGGCAGGCTCTCTCCTGGGCGTGCTGGCCTCCGACACCGCCGTGCTGATCGCAGCCCGCGCCATCATGGGGCTCGGCGCCGCCGCGTGCGAGCCCGGCACACTCTCCATGATCCGCCACCTGTACCCCGACGAGCGCACGCGGGCACGCGCCCTGGGCGCCTGGGCCGCGATCGCCGGGCTGGCGCTGGCGATGGGCCCGGTCATCGGCGGCCTGCTGGTCGGCGTCGGCGGCTGGCAGGCCATCTTCTGGTTCAACCTCGTCGCCGCAGCCGTCGTTCTGATCGCCGCCCAACAGACCGTCCCCGAGAGCGCCGACCCGCAACGTGCCAGGTTCGACATCCCGGGATTCCTGCTCGGGCCGCTGGCGCTCGGCACCATCATCTTCGCGATCATCTGGGGGGAGACGGCCGGCTACTCGGCCGCCGGCGTCGTGACGCTCTTCGCCATCGGAGCGGTGGCCGCCGCGCTCTTCGTCGTCGTCGAGAAGCGCAGCCCGGCGCCCATCCTCGACATGTCGTACATGCGCCGGCCGCCGTTCTCCGGCTCGCTGGGCGTCGCCTTCGCGACCTACTTCGGCATCTTCTCGATCTTCTTCCTCACGGCCCTCTACCTGCAGATCGTGGTCGGCTACTCCGCCTACAGGACGGCGGCGCTGTTCGGGCCGATGGCCGCCGGCATGATCCTCGCCTCCACCTTCGCCGGCCGCTGGGTCGGCCGCATCGGCCCCCGCGTCCCAGTGGCCGTGGGATGCACCGCCGCCGGGCTCGGCGTCCTGCTCACCGACTGGGTGATGGCCGGCGACATCGAGTTCCTGCCGCTGGCCCTCACCCTCACGCTGGCGGGGATCGGCTTCGGTATCGCCGTGGTCCCGGTCACATCGGTGGCCCTCTCCGTGGTGCCGGCCGACCACTCAGGCATGGCCGCCTCAGCGACGACGACCAGCCGTGAGGTCGGCTCGGTCCTGGGCGTGGCCGTCCTCGGCTCCCTGTTCAACGGCAAGCTCACCAACGACCTCACCGAGCGCCTCGACGAGCTCGACGTGCCGGCGCCGTTCCAGACGGTCGTGATCGACGCCGTCAAGACCGGCGGCGTGCCGAAGGGCGGCACCGGCGCCGCCGGCGCAGAAGCCACTTACGGGTCGATCGTCACCAGGGTGATCGACGCCGCGTACGCTGCGTTCCACACCGGCCTCAGCATCTCGCTGATCGTCGCCGGCGGGGTGATCCTGGCCTCGGGCGTCGTCGCCTTCGCGACCTTCGCCCACGGAAGACAGACCCCCACCGCCTGACCTCTTCGTCGGGCCGCCATCACCAGACTGCGGCGACCGCCGGACCGCCGCCGTCACCAGACGGCGGGGATCAGCGCCTTCCGCTCGGCGGGGTAGTCCGGGAAGTTGCGCCTGTACCACTCGTGGTGGGCACGTGCTCTCGGCACGAGATTGGCGGCGGTCCAGACGGCGAACGCCAGGCCGGGCAGCGACCACGTCGCGACCGCCCAGCCGGCCCATTCGACGACTTCGCCAAGGTAGTTGGGACAGGAGACCCAGCGGTACAGGCCGCCCTCGGGGATCCGGTACCGCGAACCACCGGCATCAGGCGCCGACGACCGATCGGCCGGCGCGGCGGCGCCGGTCGTCCCGGCAGCGCGCAGGGCGCGGAGCGTGGCGTCGGAGCGCCGGTTGACGAGCATGCCGGCCACGAAGAGAAGCAGGCCGGCCACGAACCGCGGGTCCGCGAGCCACTCCGCCGGATAGCCACCCGAGAGATCGAACAGCCACCACGAGTTGAGCCCCGCGTTGACGACATTGAAGGCCATCGCCATCCCGACGACGCTGAGGGGCATGCGCCGGCCGTCGTCCTCGAGGGTGAACGGGTAGACGAAGGCACGGTAGACGTAGTGGCTCTCCCACATCAGCAGGAAGACCCACGCCGTGATGGTCCCATTGTACGGTCCCAGGGCGAAGCCGACCCCGAAGACGAGCGCCGAGGGCGCCTCCATCACCAGCCAACCGTAGCGGTTCGGCAGCGTCGGGCCCCATCCCTCCCTGACGTGGCGGCCGTACGGCGCCGTGACGAAGAACAATGCGACGAACACGACGGCGGCCACGACCAGCCACGCGCCGACGATGGTGATCATGAGCAGATGAGCGTCCACGAAGTGCCTCCTCGGCACACAATCCTATCCGAGCGAATGCCCCTCCCGGGGCGGGACCCCCCACCTCCGTGGTATGGGGTGCCCTCACGATTCCTCCCCTGGTTGACGAGAGGTTCCTCCGCCGGGAAGACGACGCGCCCGGGACCGCGCCGTAGGCTCCGGTCAGATCGACGAACCGGCCGGACGGCCCCGCGGATCGGGACCGGGACGGCTCGGCAGGAAGGAGGAGCGACATGAGCTCCACCACCGCACCGCAGGCGCCGGCCAGGACCAACCTCGACCTGGGCATGGTCTTCAAGGAAGGATGGCGCCTCTTCGTCAAGGACATCGGCCCGATCCTCGGCGCGTTCCTCGTCGCCACCGCTCTCGGCGTGGTCTCACTCGGCATCCTGCTGGGACCGCTCTACGCCGGTGTGTACGCGATGGTCGCGGCCCGGGTCAGGGAGGGCACGCAGCCGTCGGTCGGCGACGTCTTCTCCTGCCTCGACCGCTTCTGGGCGTTCTTCGGCGCGTCTCTGGCGCTGGTGGTGCTGATCGGGCTCGCATCGCTGACCATCGTCGGCGGCTTCCTCCTGGCGACCATCTGGCTGTACGTGTTCCCCGTGATGGTCGACCGCGGCGTCGGCCTCGGCGAGGCGATGCGCATCAGCAAGGACCTGGTCATGCAGAACGGCTTCTGGCAGCACCTGGCGCTGATCGTCGTGTTCTTCGTCGTGAACGCCGTGATCGGCTGGCCGCTGGCGATCGTGACCGCCCCCTTCATGCTGGTCATCGAGGCCGTGGCCTACTTCGTCGCCGACGGCAGGGCCGACCAGGTGTCCAGGGCGTAGTCCCGTACGAGCCCCCTGCGGGGCATCCCACGGCGGTCGTCGGTGACCGCCGGACGGGCCGGGGAGGCACGACCTCCCCGGCCCGTCCACGTCTCAGCGGTCTCCGCAGACGGGACAGGCCTGCATGCCGAGCGGCCGCTCCAGACCGCTCTCGGCCAGCAACGCGTCGTCGGTGAAGACGTCGCCGGTGGGACCGTCGGCGACCATCGTCCCTCCGCTGAGGACGATCACGCGGTCGCACAGCTCGGCAGCCATGTCGAGGTCGTGGGTCGCCAGGATGCGGGTGTGCTCGAACGAGGCCAGGAGGCCGATGAGCCGCCGCCTTGCCCGCGGGTCGAGGCCGCTCGACGGCTCGTCCATCACCAGGATGCTCGGCTCCATGGCCAGCACGGTGGCGATGGCCACCGCCCGCTTCTCGCCGCCGGACAGACGGTACGGCGGGCGCTCCTTGAGATGCGCGGCTTCCACGCGCCCCAGCGCCTCGTCGACCCGCGCCTCCACGTCCTCAGGCGGGAGCCCGAGGTTGAGCGGCCCGAAGCCGACATCCTCGGCCACCGTCGGCATGAACAGCTGGTCGTCAGGGTCCTGGAACACCATGCCGACCGTCTTGCGTATGTCGGTCAGCGTCGACTTCACCACCGGCGCGCCGCCGATCCGTACCTCGCCCTGCGACGGTGAGAGCAGGCCGTTGAGGTGCATGAGCAACGTCGACTTGCCGGCCCCGTTGGCGCCGACGATCGCGATCGCCTCGCCGTGTCCCACCTCGAACGAGACCTCTTCCAGCGCCCGTGTACCGTCGGGATACGCATAGCCGAGGCCTTTCACCGAGATCGTGTGGTGGCTCATCGCCTTCTCCCGTCACAGGCCCGTCGTGAGCCGGCCGAGCAGGAGCGGCACGTCCACGAGCCGGAAGAGCACGAACAGGCCGGACCAGCCCGCGATGAAGACCGCATCGGCCAGGCCGAAGTGCAGACGGCGAGCGATGCGGACCCGGCCGTCGAACCCGCGGCAGCGCATCGCCTGATAGACCCGCTGGGCTCTGGCGAAGCTCCGCAGCAGCAGTTGACCGAGCATCTGGGCGTAGACACGCCACCCCATCCCGCGGTTGCCGAAGGAGCGCAGCCGACGAGCCTGGGCCAGCCGGTGCACCTCGTCGCCGAGCACGAAGATGTAGCGGTAGAGGAGTAGCAGCTGCGTCACGAGCACGTCCGGCAGCCCGAGCTTCTCCAGCGCAAGGCAGATACCGATGAAGCTGGTCGTCGCCGTCAGCACGAGGGCCGCTCCCGCCGTCAGCAGGAAGCGGAGGATGATCGACGCGTACGAGAGCCAGCCGCCGGTGATCTCGAGGCCGCCGATCTGGGCGACGACCTCGCGGTCGAGGAACGGATTGAAGACCCCGATGAACAGGGCGAAGGGAGAGACGATGAGCAGGATGCGGGCGAGGAAGCCGAGCGGCACGCCGCCGAGGGTCGCGAGGACGACCGGGAAGATGACGAACGGCAGCAGCTGCACGACGTCGTAGCTGCCGAACGAGACCACGCACACGATGAACACGAACGTCGTGATGACCTTGGCCCGCGGGTCGACCCGGTGGACGGCGGTATCCTGCCGGGCGATCCGGTCGAGCCGGTCGAGAGTGGAGAGTCCTCTGCTGACGGCCGACACGTGACGATCCGCGGCTCAGTCGATCTCGCCGGTCGTGGTCGCCACGAACTTGCCGTGCTTGACGCCGCGGGTGCCGATCAGCTCGTCGGCGATGCGCTTGATCTCGCTCGCCACTCCGCGCAGGACGACGACCTCGAGGCAGTGATCGGCGTCGAGATGGACGTGCAGCGTGGAGATCACCTCGTGGTGATGGCTGTGCTGGTGGTCGGTGAGCTTGTCGCCGAGGTCGCGCGAGTGGTGATCGTAGACGAGAGTGACCGTACCGACCGCCTCCGCCTCTCCGACGTTCCACTGCTCGTCGACGAGGGCGGCGCGGATGAGGTCCCGCAGCGCCTCCGAGCGGTTCACGTAGGCCTTCTCGGCGATGTAGTCGTCGAAGCGGTCCAACAGGCGTTCGTCGATGGAGACTCCGAACCGGACGACGTTCGACATGTGCACCTCGGCTTCTCGGCGTTCTGGCCCGCGTGGCACCGGCACGGCCGTCGTGCCACACATAGCGCCACAGATTAGCACGCTTCGTGCCACGAGTCTCCTCTGTCGTGTGACCGCGATCGCCAAAGGTCAGCGGAGGAGTCGGCCGTCGGGACCTGGATTCCTGCCTCGCCGAGAGCGCAAGTTGACGTCGGCGTCGGCGTCGCCTAGAGTGTCGTCTGCGGGTAGCACGACTGTTAGATATGTAGCACGATGGCACGACACGGTCATCGGCACAGCCAAGCGCGAGAAGGAGCTGCATCGATGCACATGGCGGACGCCCTGCTCTCCCCGGCCGTGGGCGGCACCATGTGGGTCGCCAGCGGCGCCACCGCCGCCTACTGCGCGAGCAGGGTGCGCAAGACGATGGACGAGAGCCGCATCCCCCTCATGGGCATCGCCGGCGCGTTCGTCTTCGCCGCTCAGATGCTCAACTTCACGATCCCCGGAACCGGCTCGAGCGGCCACCTCGGCGGGGCGCTGATCCTCGCCATCCTCCTCGGCCCGGAGGCGGCCTTCCTCGTCATGGCTTCTATCCTCGGCGTCCAGGCGCTGTTCTTCGCCGACGGCGGTCTGCTGGCCCTCGGCGCCAACATCTTCAACCTCGCCTTCTTCCCCGCCTTCATCGCGTATCCGCTCATCTACAAGCCGCTCGTCGGGAGCGGGGCCAAGCCCTCCGCCTGGCGCATCACCGCCGGCAGCATCATCGCCGCCGTCGTCGGGCTGCAGCTCGGAGCGTTCGCGGTAGTGCTCGAGACGACCTTCTCCGGCGTCAGCGCCCTGCCGTTCACCACGTTCATCACCCTGATGCTGCCGATCCACCTCGCCATCGGACTCGTCGAGGGTCTCGTCACCGCGGCCGTCGTCCTGTTCGTCCGGCAGGCGCAGCCGGAGCTGCTGACGAGGACCGCCGAGCGCCGCCCGCTCTCCGGGGTGAGCGTCAAGCCGGTCCTCATCGGTCTGGCGGTCGCTGCCGTACTCGCGGGAGCAGTGGTGTCCTCGTTCGCCTCCTCGAACGCGGACGGCCTCGAGTGGTCGATCGCCAAAGTCACCGGTACCGAAGAGGAGCTCCAGGCCACCGGCTCGGCACACGAGACCGCCGCCGACGTGCAGGATCGGGTCGCCATCCTCCCCGACTACGGGTTCAAGGAGAGCGAGGCCGCCGAAGCGGCCGCCGCGGAGGAGGACTCCGGGGGACCGGCCGTCGATGCCGGCACCAGCGTGGCCGGCCTGGCCGGCGCCGGCATCGTCCTGGTGGTGGCGGCCGTCATCGGCCTCACGCTCTACAAGCGCCGCAGGCCGCGGACAGACACCGGCACCTGACACTCCAGGGCGGCGCCCTCGGCTGCGGAGCTGTTCAGGCGTCCCGGCGACGGCTGAGGCGCTCGTCGCCCCACGCAGCGGGGTCCTCCGGCGGCGCCACGATGGCCGCCTCCGGTAGCCGGCACAGTTCGATCGCCTCGCTGGGACACGTCGTCACGCATAGCCCGCATCCGATGCAACGCTCCTCGTCCACGACGGCGATGTCGCCTTCGACCGCGATCGCGGCGACCTGACAGCGCTCCTCGCAGGTGCCGCAGCCCGTACAGTCATCCTCGTCGACGTTCGCGATGTAGTTGAAGACGACCGGTCGTTCCACGTCCCAGTCGTTGAGACTGCGCAGGAACTGGCAGCAGCAGCCGCAACAGTTGCAGATGAACTCCCAGCCGCTGCCGACGTTGCTGACCACGTGGACCAGGCCGAGCTCCTCGGTCTCCGATAGGATCTCGAGCGCTTCTTCCCTGGAGACCACGTTCTCCGCCGGCTCCGGAGGCGTATCGTGCAGGATCAGGCAGACGTGAGCCGGGAACTCGCACGGGCTTCCTGCCGACTCCCGCTCGAGCCGGCAGACGCAATCGTTGACGGTGACGCCGCCGGTCTTCTCGATCACCTCACGGACGTCGTCGAAGGGCAGGATGAAGTCGCCCTCGAGAGCTCCCCCGGAGGGCAGGACGCGGCCGATCGGCGGCTCGGCGCCCATGATGCCCTGGGCGCCACCCTCGGCCATGTAGCGCTCGAACAGCGCCGCCACCTCCGCGTCCATCCGCGGCGCCAGACCCTCGAAGAGACCGGGGAAGAACGGGTTGAGACTGTAGACGTGCGCCCCCTCGTCTGCACCCGTCTCACCGGCACCATGGGCGGTCTCGACGATCACTCCCTCGATCTCCTCGAGCTCGCGCAGTCGCCTGCGCGTCTCTTCCTCGCTCAGTCCCGCCCGTTCTGCGATCGGGCGGACGAGCTCGCCCTCTCGGCCCAACTCCACCGCGACCTCCGCGAGCTCGCGCGGGATCGTCCTCGCCAGCAGCTCCACCTCCACCCCGGATGCCGTGCGCGGGAACCCGTTCGGCAGTCGGTCGAGTGCCTGCGCCAGGCGTGCGTACAGGTCGTCGTTCACTCTCGTCCCCCCAGTGCGCTCATCGTCTCACCGTCGTCGCGCTGTGCGATGCTTCGCCCTACGTATCACCTCGGCGGCCCGACGACCAGAGTCGCGCCGTGAGCGCGATCACCATTGCCGGACCAGACGAAGCTGATAGCATCTCGGCGTTCCATGAGCTGTCGTGACGTCGTACACGACCAGGAGGGAGTGGTCACAAGATGAACGCCGTCGGTCGCCAGCGCCATCCATCCGCCTTCGCCCGCGTGCTCGCCGTGCTTCTCGTACTCTCCGTCGTGGTCGGCGGTGTGGCCCTCTCCGGATGCGGATCGTCGTCCGGTGACGCCACGGACGGATCGTCCGACGACTCCGCGGCCAACGGAGGTGGCGAGCTCTCCTCGCCCGACGCGATCGGCGAGGCGATCATGGGCCTGTATGAGGACGCGATGAACGACGTGGTCGGCCTCATGGAAGGTCGGCCGGACGCCGCCGATCTGAAGCCGGAGGTCGAGAAGCTCAAGGAGGACTATGTCCAGCGGATGGTCGAGCTCGGCCGACAGCGCGAGAAGCTCTCAGACGCCGACAAGACGGCCGTCGACATGGTCTTGACCGAGGGCCTCGGCATGATGTCCGCGGAAGGCATCTACCAGGACTACATCGACGGGCAGGCCCACTACATGGCCCAGGACATCGAGCTCGCCAACCTGCTGGCCGACTTCAACATCCTCACCCAATGGGCTGACTTCGAGCTTCTCCGCGCCCAGGACCCCGAGGAGGCCGACCGCCTCGGACTGTGAGCGAGACGATGTCCACGGACCTTCGGGCCATCCCACCGGCGTCCTTCCGCCTCAGCCGACGTCGACCATCACCTCGTCGCCCTCGGTCATCACCGGGTACGTGGCGATGTCGTCGGCCGTGCCCTTGAACATCAGGATCTTCGGGCCCGAGAGGCACGTACCGGTGCGCACATCGAACCGCGAACCGTGGCGCGGACAGGTCACGACGCCGTCCGAGAGCGACCCCTTCGAGAGCGTCCCTCCTCTGTGGGTGCATCTGTCGGAGACCGCGTACACCTGCCCATCGACCCTGGTCAGGAGGACCGGCGTGCCACCCACCTCGACGCCCAACGCCTCTCCCTCGAGGACGTCTGCGACCGTTGCCGCCTTCATGAACGCCATGGCGCACCTCCCGCGGCCGGCGCCGCCGAAGGAGCCGGCCCTGTTCGCTCTGCCCGGATACGCTGAGCATACCCACCGGATCGGCAGCGGCCACTTCGTCACCCTCGTCGTCCCCGACCAGGTCAACGCGATGATGGAGCGCTTCCTCACGATCAGCGGACTCTGAGATCCCCAGGGATCTCACAGCGTTCTCAGCTCACTCTCAAGGAACGGCGCTTCCTTAACACCGCCGCAATCCCCGCTACCTGGTCCCTAACCCGCGCTGCGGTCCCGCTCAACGCCCCCGGGGCAGACTACCGGTACACGATGAGCGACTTCCGCGTGTGAACGCCGGGGTAGGAGGGCCGACCGGCCATCACCTCCGGCACTCGAGCTGACGTGGACCGCCCCCTCACGGCTCGTCCACGCAGATGGCCGCGGGCCGCGGCCGGCGCCCACCTCCGCGGCCCGCGGCCGAACCTCGCCGCTGCACCCGCACCGGCCGTCCGCGCGCAGGAGGCCACACCGGCAGACGTCTCTTGCACCGACACGCCGGCGGCCGTCGTCACGGACGGTTGCCGACGGCTGCGGGCGGGTAGCCTGCGAGCGACGACACCGTACGGACGTCGTCGACGGTCGGTGCGACGGGAGGGAGTCATGAGCCCACAGGTGTGCGACGCGTGGCCCAAGCTGCCCTACGAGGAGTGGTCGGGCACGCAGAAGAGCCTCCACCTCTACGCCCAGATGCTGGGCAAGCTGCGGCTCGCGCTCTCGCCCCAGCTCCCCGACTGGTTCGGCGCCCGCCTGTACACCGGCGCCCGCTGGATCACGACCGGTACGATGCCCCACGGGACCTGCACCATCGAAGCTCGCATCGACTTCGTCGAGCACGACCTCGTCATCGATGTGAGCGACGGCTCGCGCCGCAAGGTACCACTGCTGCCGGCACGTTGTGTGGCCGACATCTGGGCGGACTTCCTCGCCGCGCTCGAAGACCTCGGCGTCGACATCGACCTGTGGAGCAAGCCGCAGGAGATCGCCGACCTCACGCCGCTCGACAAGGACCGCATCCACTGCGCCTACGACCCCGAGTACGTGATGCGCTGGTTCGCCGTCCTCAACGCGGTGGAGAACGTCTTCGACCGCTGGCGTTCCCGCTTCTTCGGACGCAGCGGCGTGCAGTTCTGGTGGGGCTCCTTTGACCTCTCGGTCGTGCTGTTCAGCGGCAAACGGCTGGTGCCGCCACCGGGGCTCGGCTACATCCGCCGCTACGACGCCGACGCGGAACACCTGAGCGCCGGCTTCTGGCCGGGGAACGACGAGGCGCCGCAGCCACAGTTCTACGCCTACCTCCTGCCGCACCCGAGGGGCGCCGAGCGCGAGAAGGTGCGGCCGAAACAGGCGAAGTGGGGCGCCGGCATGGGCGAGTGGCTCCTTCCTTACGACGCCGTCCGCACTGCGAGCGACCCGGAGGCCACCCTGACCGAGTTCCTCGACAGCGTGTACGAGATCGTCTGGCCGGCCGCCGGCCAGGATCTCAACGACCTCACCTACTACCCACCTCCGCCGCCGCAGCGGCGCTGACCGCGGGAGACATGACATGGCCCAGCGTCTCGCACAGAAGAAGGTCGCGTTCCTCGCCACGCACGGCGTCGAGCAGGTCGAGTTGACCGAGCCTCGGCGCGTCCTCGACAGCGCCGGCGCCCTGACGGAACTCGTCGCCCTCGATCGCGATCCGATCCAGGCATACGAGCATTCCGAGAAAGCCGACCTGCTGCCGGTCGACAGATCGATCGCGGAGGTGGACGGCGGCGACTACGACGCCCTGGTACTGCCGGGCGGGGTGCGTAACCCCGACCACCTTCGCCAGGATGCACGTGCCGTCGCGTTCGTCAGGGACCTGTTCGCGGCCGGCAAGCCCATCGGCGTCATCTGCCACGGGCCGTGGACGCTGATCGAAGCCGACGTGGTCCGAGGTAGGACGATCACCTCGTACCCGAGCCTCAGGACCGATCTCACGAATGCCGGTGCCCGTTGGGTCGACCGCGAGGTCGCGGTCGACGGCGGGATCGTGTCCAGCCGCGGACCGCAGGACCTGCCGGCCTTCTGCGCCGCGCTGGTCGACGCCGTCGCCGGCTCTGCCCCAGACGAAGCGACCCCGGCGTGAGAGAGCCGGCCGTGCGGGCGCCCGCGAAGAGCGCCCGCACGGCCGAGCGTCAACCGACCGATGCGAAACCCTTCATGCCGCCGAAGATGACCGTGAGATCGTCGCTCCCGGAACGGGCGAGCAGGCTGGCGGCGACAGTCGAGCGCAGGCCGCTGCCACAGAATGTGTAGACGGGACGGTCGGTGGGCACATCGCCCAGTCGCTCGGCAAGCTGGGCGAGAGGGATGTGCTGGGCGTCCGGCAGCGGTGCAGCTTCGACCTCCTCCGCCGTCCGCACGTCGAGGACGTAGAGTCCCTCCCCTCCCTCCAGGCGCCGCCGCAGGACGGGCGCGGTGACGGTCCCGAGTGACGCGCTGTCGCGTCCGCCGGCATGCCATGCGTGCATGCCGCCCTGCAGGGTGCCGATGACGTTGTCATAGCCCATCCTCAACAAGGTGCGCAGCACCGGCTCGGTGTCTTGCGCATCAGAGACGAGGAGCAGCGGTGACTCCGGACGCACGAACCACCCGACCCACGCAGCCAGGCCGTCCGGCCAGATCGACACCGCACCCGGCACGTGAGCCGCGAGGAACGCGGGCGGTCGCCGCACGTCGAGCACCGTGGCCTCACCTGCCGCGTCCGCGAAGTCGTCCGGACCCAGCGGCGGGATCCACGGCAGCACGGTGAGGCCCTCGGCCCGAAGGTTGCGCGGCTCGATGGCGTCGAAGTACGGCGGTCGTTCCAGCATCACCGCCTGTCGCTCGAGGAACTCATCGCGACCAAGGCTGAGGCGGGCATTCTCGGCCATCTCGAGACCCAGCGTGGTCGACGACCTGTCGGCGATCGCTCCCCCGCAGGCCGACCCGGCACCGTGGGCAGGCAGCAGGATCACCTGCGGTCCGAGCGGCAGCACCCGTTCATGCAGAGACTCGTAGAGCAGTTCCGTGAGCCCGGACAGCATCGCCTCCCCGAGAAGATCGGTGCGCCCGACGTCTCCGGCGAACAGACAGTCGCCGCTGAACAGCATCCACGGACTCCCGTCGGCGGTCCTGAGCAGGTAGCTCATGTGACCGGGCGTATGACCGGGTGTGTGGATCGCCTCCAGTTCGTGGCCCCCGACCGACCACCGTCGTCCGTCCTCGACAGCTTGTCCGTACTCGTAGTCCAGTCCGCCATCCGCGTGCCATACCTGTGCTCCGGTGAGCTCCGCCAGAACCTGCGAGCCGACGATGTAGTCCTCGTTGCGGTGCGTCTCGATGATCGACGACAGACTGAGGTCACGGCGACGCACCAGGGACAGCACCTCGTCGACGTCGCGACGCGGATCGATGACCACCGCATCGCCGTCGTGACCAAGCACGTAGGTGTACTGTGCCAGCCCCCCGGCCTCGATTCGTTCAAGCAGCATCACGGCCTCCTCGACGCAGCCCTCTGGGACGGCGGGAGCGGCGACGGCAGCGACGCCGCTCTCGCTGAGCACACGCTTCCAAGAGCGTCAGCTCCCCTCCCGACCGTCTCTGGCTGCAGGACCCACGGTCACTCCTCCGTCACGACGTTCTGCGGATGCCCGTCCGCGAACGCGATGACGTTGTCGATAGTCGTATCGACGATCTGCCGGGCGGCCTCCCTCGTGTTGAAGGCGCTGTGCGGCGTGATGAGCACGTCGCGCAGCCTGAGCATCACGCAGTCGCCGAGGATCGTGCGCGGATCGTGCTCCTCTGCGAAGACCGCGCCCAGCAGCTCCGCCTCCTCGCGGATGGCCGGCTCTTCCTCGAGTACGTCGAGCCCGGCCGCCGCCACCTTGCCGTCCGAGACGGCGCGCAGCAGCGCCAGGGAGTCGACGACCCCGCCGCGCGACGTGTTGATGACCACCACGCCCTCCTTCATCCTGTCGAACTCCTCGGTGGAAAGGAGGTGATGCGTCGCCTCCCCGCCGGGTACGTGCAGCGTGATCACGTCCGAGCGCCCGAGCAGTTCGTCCATCTCCACATAGCGGAAGCCGAGCTCCGCGGCAGCATCGTCATCGCGCTGCACGTCGAAGGCGACGACCTCCATCTCGAACCCGCGGGCGATGCGGATGGCGTGCCGGCCGATGGTGCCGGTGCCGATCACGCCCATCACACGCCCGGCCAGATCGAACCCCTGCAGGCCGGCGAGCGAGAACTCGCCACGCTGGACCCGGTTGGCCGCCTGCACGATCCGGTGGCTGATGGCCAGCAGAAGCGCGAAGACGTGCTCCGCGACCGTGTTCTCGCCATACGTCGGGACGTTGCTGACCGCGATGTCGCGCTCTGCGCACGACTCCAGATCGATGTGGTCGTAGCCGGTCGATCGGGTGGCGATCAGCCGCAGCCCCGGCAGCATGTCGAGCACCGGTCCGCCGAGCTCCGAGTAGATGAACGGCGACACCACGTCAACGCCGGAGAACTCACCGGCGTTCTCCCCGGTCAGCGGTCCGTCGAAGAACCGGACGTCGTGGCCTTCCGCGAGGCGAGCGAAGTCCGAACGCTCGCTCTCGCTCACTTCGAACACGGCGATCTCCATGATGTCCTTCCCGGTCGGTCGCGCCGCTTCAGGCGCCGAACTTCGTGAGCCGGTCGGCCATGGCGAGCATGAGCGGCATCAGATGCACGGACCGGCGCAGCCCGAGTGCGCCACGTCGACACCAGCGCTCACCGAACCGCGTCTGCTCGTCACGCTCTCCACCCGACGTCACCACGACCGGCACCGGGTGCCACGAATGCGACCGCAGGTGCGAGGGCGTCGCGTGGTCGCCGGTGACCGCCATCACGTCCGGCGACAGACGCCGAAGGTCGGGGACGACGCCGTCCAGAGCCTCGATCGCCGCCTTCTTGCCCTCGAAGTCGCCGATCTCGCCGGCCGAGTCCGGGTCCTTGTGGTGGAGGAAGAAGTAGTCATGGTCCTTCCACGCGTTCGCCAGCAGCCGGCAGCCATGCTCGAGGGACTCGGCGTGCTCGAGGACCTCCATGCCGACGAGCCGGGCCAGCCCTCTGTACATCGGATACGACGCCACGGCCGCCGCCCGCAGTCCGTAGCGCTCCTCGAACGACGGCAGGATCTTGCGTCCCTCGAAGCCGCGGAGGAGTATCCCGTTCGCCTCCTCGCCGGCAAGGACGTCTTCGGCCTGCCCGACCACGTCCGCGACGAGGTCTCTGGTGTGTCCGGCATCGTCGGACAGCGCCGCCGGCTCAAGCGGTGGCCGCCCCGTCTCGCTCGGGTCGGTGTCGGCGAGCCGGTCGTCGAGTCCGTCCCCCCGCAGGACCAGCAGGAACCGGTGCTGCCTGACGTGATGGAACTCCACCGTCGCGCCCCCGACGGCGACCCCGTCCTGCAGCTTCTCGAGCAGGCGCGTCGCCCGCTCGTCGGCGATGCGACCGGCGCGCCGGTCGACGATGGTCCCGCCGTCGTCGAGACGACACAGGTTGCCGCGCGCCGCCACGTCCCCCTTCCGGAGCTCGACGCCGATGCCGGCGGCGGTCAGCACGCCACGGCCGAGCCGGAACTCGAGCGGGTCGTAGCCGAAGAGCGCCAGGTGCCCCGGGCCCGAGCCGGGCGTGATTCCGGGGCCGACCGGCTCCAGCAGCCCCAGTATCCCGTCGGCCGCGAGAGCGTCGAGGTGCGGTGTCCGGGCTTCCTCCAGCTCCGTGCCGTGGTCGCCGTCGGCGGATCCTCCCAGCCCGTCGGCAACCACGAGCAGCAGCCTGCTCTCAGACGGCCTGCGCAGCGATCGCAGGTCGATCTTTGCCGGCCCATCGTCATCCATCATCGTGCAGTCCGATCGTGCGCACCTCACCGGCCGCCATCTCGGCCACCTCACCGTCGAGACCGACCGAGATGGGGAGGACGTCTCCCGGCAGTGTCCGGACTTCGAGCTCCTCCTGGGTGACCGTCAGCTCCAGTCGCTGCCCCCGATAATGCAGCGGCATGCGCAACGACACCATCTCCTTCGGCAGATGGGGGGCCAGCCACAGGACACCCGCGCGGACCTCGACGCCGCAGTAGCAGCGCTGTACGAGGTCGACCGTGCCGGCCATCGCGCCCAGGTGGATGCCCTCCGGCGTCGTACCGCCCTGCACGTCATCCACGTCGCTGTGGAGCGCCGTCATGAACAGCTTCCACGACCGCTCCCTGTCCAGTCGCGAGAGGACCCAGGAGTGGACCAGCGCGGAGAGCGTGGAGCCGTGCGAGGTGCGTTGGAGGTAGTAGTCGACGTTCTTCGGGATGTCGGTCTCGCTCCGGAATCCGTAGCCGAGACGCTCGAACAGCTCGTCGAGCTCCGTGGCCGAGATCAGGTAGAAGAGCATCAGGACGTCGGCCTGCTTCGATGCCTTGTAGCGGTTGGGGGTGTCGTCCTCGGCCTCCAGGATCCGGTCCAGTCGCATGACCACCCCGTAACGCTCCCGGTACGTCTCCCAGTCGAACTCCTCGAGGTCCTCGTAGCCCTCGAACTGGCTGATGATGTCGTCTCCGTGGAACGGGACGAACATCTTCCGCGACACGTCCTCCCAGCGTTCCACCTCTTCACGGGTGAGGTGCAGCGAGTCCCAGAGCTCCTGGCGCTGATGCTCGGCGAGCAGGTCGAGCACCTCGAGCGCGCGACAGAGACACCAGACGGTCATCACGTTCGTGTAGGCGTTGTTGTCCAGGCCCGCCTGCTCGGCATCGGGATATGCGTCGTGGTACTCGTCCGGACCCATCACATCGAGGATCTCGTAGCGGCCCTTCGCGCGGTCGTAGGTCGTCAGACATGCCATGGCTCTCGCCGTCTCGATGACGATCGGCCCTCCCCGGAACCGGAGGTAGGTGAGGTCGCCCGTGGCCTGATAGTGGTGCCAGGCATCCCAGGCAACGGCGAGGTTGATATGCCGCTGAAGGTGCGAGTTGTCCCTGAGCCAGCGCCCCGAGCGCGGGTTGAGGTGCCAGGATTGGCTCTCCTCGCGACCGTTGCTGCCGCTCTGCCATGGGAACAGGGCCCCTAGACAGCCCCGCTCCTGAGCACGGCGGCGCGCGGTCTCAAGTCGCCGGAAGCGATAGTCGAGGTGGGTGGCGCTCAGGACGGGCAGATGCAGGTCGAGCAGCGGCAGGATGAAGAGCTCGTCCCAGAACACGTGACCGCGGTACGCCTCGCCGTGAAGACCGCGGGCCGGGATGCCGGCGTCGATCTCGATCGTCTTCTCCGAGATCGTCTGAAGCAGGTGGAAGATGTGCAGCCGCAGGATGAGCTGGGCATCACACCGCTCCTCGGTACAGTCCTCCGTCAACTCGATGTCGGTGTCGAACCGCTGCCACTGATGACCCCAGGCGATCCGGTGCTGCTCGAGAAGATCGTCGAAGTGCGGTGCTGTGGCGACGTAGTCGCAGGCCTGATACGACGGACGGTACATGGCGGGGTCGCGCGACGTGAACAGGGCCACCGTCTTGTCGACGGTGACGTCCTCGCCCGCTTCGACGTCGATGACGAGGAGCTGTTCGACGGCGCGATCATCCTGTCTCGTCTCCGCGTCGGCGGACACGACGACGCCGTCCCTGTGAACGCGGGTGCGGCACGCCTCGGCGATCCGGATGCGCGAGTCGGTCGTCGGTACGACCAGAGCGATCACGTCGTCGCGAGGCGTGTAGAAGACCGGCTCCTGGAGGTGGTCGCCGCGCAGGTCCCGGTAGCGCTCCACTCCCGCGTTCTCGATACCGGCATCGAGCCCGGAGCGGACCTCGAGCCGGCCCGACCAGTCCACCGGCAGGAACGTCGTCTCCAGCCCGGCCAGATGCTCGTCGTGGATACTCACCAGCCGACGCTGGGAGACCTGTGTCGTCCGGCCGTCGTCGTCTCGGACGCGGAAGCGGCGCAGGAGTACGCCCTGACGGAGGTCGAGCTCCTGCCGGTACTCGAGGACCTCCATGTCGTCCAGCTCGAGCCACCGACCCCCCTCGGGGCGGAAGGTCAGCGGCAGCCAGTTCGGAGCGTTGACGAGGTCCTCGTTCTCCACGTCGCGACCGGCGACGTCAGACACGAGCCGGTCGTACACGCCGGCGAAGTAGGTCCCCGGATAGTGCACGCCGTCGGCCCGCGACTCCGGCGCCGCGCCCCTGGTCGCCACATAGCCGTTCCCGAGCGTGCAGAGCGCCTCGCGCAGTCCCTCGCGATCCGGGTCCGACCCTTCGTAGACGAGCGACCAGTCGTTCATCCTCTCTCCTTGCCTCGGTGTCGGGCGGTCGTTGCGTTGTCCCGCATCGGCGTCCTTGCGGTGTCAGCGCCCGGGCTGACAGGACGGGCACAGGTACGTCGGCCGGCCGGCCACCGTCGTTTTCACGATCTCGCCGTCGCAGCGTGGGCAGGGTGCCCCCTCGCGACGCCGGGGGAGGAGCCAGCTCCGCGGCAGTCCGTCCGGGTCGGCCCGGCGATCGACGGCCGTGCGCAGCACGCGCCGCATCGTCCTGTGCAACGAGCGAAGCAGGTCCTCGTCCAGGGCCGGCAACCGGGTCTCCGGTCGCACGCCCGTCTGGAAGCAGATCTCGTCGGCGTAGACGTTGCCGATGCCGGCGATCACGCTCTGGTCCATCAGGGTCGACTTCACCCCGCCGCGCCGCCCCTGCAGCGCCTCTTCGAACGCAGACCGGTCAAGCTCGAGCGCGTCGGGACCGAGGTCGTGCCGCTCGACGAAGGACGCCGGCGCGTCGGCGAGATCGATTGAGCCGAACGTGCGCTGGTTCAGATAGGCAAGATGGCGGCCATCCTCGAAGTCGAGGAGCAGACGGGCGTGTTCCGGCGCCTCACCTGTCTCGAACGCCACCAGGCGGCCGGTCATGCCGAAGTGGAGCACGAGCCACGCCGAGTCGTCGCTGTGGGCGAAGAGGTACTTCCCATGGCGTGACGTCTCGCTGAGCTCCCGATCCTGCAGTGCGCCCCGTACGTCCTCGGCATCGGCATCGCCCAGCAGTCCCTCGTCGAGCAGACCGACCGTGTCGACGGTCCTGTGCAGCGACGTCGCGTCAAGGTAGCGGCGGAAGGTCTCCACATCCGGCAGTTCCGGCACCTTCGCGCCCTTCAGTCGGTCTCTCGCAGGCCGGCGTCCGTGAGCAGATCGTCGAGCGTCTCTCTCGGTCCTCTGGGAGAGCGCGCATGACGACCCATGTCCTCCCAGGGGTCCTTCTTCTGCCGAAGCCGGTGCAGCATCACCTCGATGTCGTAGCGCCGGGGATCGACGGAGTCGAGCTCGTCCCAGTCGAGCGGGGTCGCGACCGGCGCCTTCGGCAATGGACGCACGGAGTAAGGAGCCACATGCGTCTGGGCATAGGAGTTGCGCAGGTAGTCGATGAAGACGCGGTCCCCCCGGTCCTCCTTGCGCTGCTCCACCGTGAGGTGTTCGTCATCACGGTCTGCCAGCAGACGGGCCATGTCGCGGGCGAGCGCGTGCGACTCGTCGTAGGTCATCTCCCGCCTGATCGGCGTGACCACATGGTACCCGCGAGAACCGGTCGTCATCAGGAACGGCACGAGGCCGATCTCCTCGACGAGCTCGCGCACCCGGCGCGTCGCCCGGCGTACCGGCTCGGGGTCATCGTCCGGCGGATCGAGGTCGAACACGATCCGGTCCGGCCGGTCGACGTCGTCGGCCTGACTCAGCCAGATGTGCAGCTCGATGCAGGCCTGGTCGGCGAGGTAGATGAGCGAGGCGGCGTCGTCGCACTCAACGTGCTCGACGGTGCCACCCTCCTTCTCCACCGTCACCCGCTCGATCCAGCCGGGGAAGTAGTCGGAGGCGTTCTTCTGGTAGAAGCCCTCGCGCTCGATGCCGTCCGGGAAACGATGCATCACCAGCGGTCTGCCCCTGAGATGACGCACCATGGTCGGTGCGACGCGCTGGTAGTAGTAGATCAGGTCACCCTTCGTGATGCCGTCCTCCGGGAACAGCCGCTTGTCCTCGTGCGAGATCTCGATGTCGTGACCGTCCAGGCTGATCGACTTGCTCATGCCGGCTGCTCCTTCCTGACGTCGCGGGGCTCCTTGTCGCGGCGAAGGCCGAGGTACCGCGGATGGCGGAGCCGATCGTCTTCCGTCCATTCCGTGAAGCCGAACTGCCCGACGAGGCGCGGCTCGACCCAGTGCACCCCGTGTCGCGGCAGGTCGTCGCTCGAGAAGGCGGGCGAATCGCGCTCCTGCTTCGCCAGGCGGTCGTGCAGATCCACGAGTGTCTCGTCGTCGAAGCCGGTGCCGACCTTGCCCGCGTATCTCAGCTCTTCATCCTCGTAGTAGCCGACGAGCAGGGCGCCGAAGCCTTTCCGCGAGCCGCGCGGGTCGGTGAAACCCCCGATGACCAGCTCCTGTTCGTGCACGCACTTGAACTTCAGCCAGCTGCGCGACCGGGAGTGGGCGTAGGGCGCCGTCGCATCCTTGGCGATCAGTCCCTCCCAGCCGCTCCTGCAGGAGTGGTGGAAGAACCTCTCGCCGCTCTCGTTGCGGTGTACGCAGAACCGCAGCGGGTCGCTGTAGGAGAGCGCTCTGCGGGCGACGTTCTTGCGCTCGCGCTGTGGGAGTTGCTCCACCGCGTAGCCCTCCGCCTGCAGGACGTCGAACACGTAGTAGTAGACGGCGATCCCGGACGCTCTCGCCTCGTCGGCGTCGCTCACCTGCATGCGACCCTGGAGGCGCGAGAAGCTGGTCACCGGACCCTCGAAGGCGACGATCTCGCCGTCGAGCACGAGGTCGTCGTGCCCGTGCCGCGCGAGCGCGTCGGAGATCTCCGGGTACGCCGTGTTCAGCGTCTTCTGATTCCTGGAGAGAAGCCGCACCTCGTCACCGCGGCAGAACGCCAGACAGCGCTCCCCGTCCAGCTTGCGCTCGTAGATCCAGTCGGGATCGGAGAACGCATCGTGCACCAGCGTCGCCAGCATCGGCTCGATCCACTCCGGCTGGTCTCGTTGCGTCACGCCGTCGAGGAGCTCCGCCGGCACGTTCTCGAGGAGCATCGTCACTCGTCGTTCGCCCCCTCTTCCTCCGCGATCTGCTCCAGTGAGCGGCCCGAGACGGCCGAATCCGGCTCCGTGCTGGTGGGGTTGCGCCGGGCGTCGGCCTCGTCATCCTTCATCTTCACGAGCAGCCAGTCCTTGCCCTCGTGACGCTTCGTCCTGATGAGCGCGTAGCCGCCGCGCAGCTTCTCACCCTCGAGCCAGACGTCCGCGTGACCGTTCCCGATCGCCTTGTCGAGCGGGACCTCTTCGCCGTCGTTCTCCGTGATGTTGCGATACGTGCCGGTGTCCCACACGAGGACCGTCCCGGCCCCGTACTCCCCTTCGGGGATGACGCCCTCGAAGTCACCGTACTCGAGCGGGTGGTCTTCCACCGCCACGGCGAGACGCCTCTCCCTCGGATCGGTGGACGGTCCCTTCGGCACCGCCCACGACTTGAGGACGCCGTCGACCTCCAGCCGGAAGTCGTAGTGGAGACGGCGAGCGTCGTGCTTCTGGATCACGAACCGGGGTGCATCTCCCGACGCACTGCTTTTCCCCTGGGGTTCGGAGGTCTTCCGGAAGTCGCGCTTCCGTCGGTAGTCCGAGAGCTTGTCATCGGGGGACATCGCGGAACCCTCCCCTTTCGCGTCGCCGCCCTCCGCTTCTTCAAAGCCTTTCCGGCACGAGACGGTGCGAAACCGTTCGGCAGGGAGCCGCGCCGGCGTCCGGGCGCCGCCCCCTTGCCGGCATGGAGCCCGATCGAGCCGAGCTTCCACTACTCGTCGCGCCACAGTTGAGGGACGTCCCGGCGCGCCTCATCGATGAAGGGAAGAAGATGGCGAACTGCTCATCGCTTGTGACGACCAACTCCGCAGACTGTTCGCGATGGTCGCTCTCGATGGACGGTTCAGGTCCTTCTCCCGGTGCGAGGAGGCCTTGGGGCGGTGACGCAGAAGCCGGAACGTCGCCAGGCTGGTGGGGGCTCTGTGACCTAGACAGCGGATACCGTACGGCGCACCGCTTGCGAACCACTGTGGTTGACGAGAGCAGGACGTGAGCCGACGACAGGTCGCTCTTCAGACACGCGCGTGGCGCTTCGGTCTCCTTTGGCTGTCTGCCGGCAACAGGAGGGCACTCGCGGCATCGTCGGTGGCGACACGTGGCTCAGAGCTCATCGCTTCGCATCCTTCGTCATCCCGAAACCGAGCAGGTGCACATCGTCGCGCAACTCGCCTGCGTAGGTCCTGGCGGCATAGAGAAGATCGTCGAGAAGCTGCTCGAGGCTCCCATCGGACGACTCTTCGGCAGCACGCAGAAGCCGTTGATCGCCAAAGAGCTGCGATCCCACCCGTGCCTCGGTGAGCCCGTCGGTGTAGAAGACGAGTCGTTCGCGGCTCGACAGCCTCAGAGCGGTCTCCTGGTAGTCGAAGCGGTACAGCCCCAAGGCGGGACCTCTTGGTACCTCCAGCAGGCGGGCACCACTGGTGACGATCGACAGAGGCGGCGGATGGGCGGCCGACGCGATCAGCATGAGATCGGTCTCGGTGTCGAGGACGGCGAACAGGAGCGTGACGAACTGCTCGCGCTCTTGTCCCAGCAGGAGATCGTTGACTCTCGAGAGCACCGAGCCGGGATTCGCCGATCCGAATGCCAAGGCATGAGCGGCCCCACGGACCTCCTCGGCCAGACCGGCTGCCTCGATGCCCTTGCCCTCGACGTCGCCGATGAGCAGCCCGACGCAGCCGTCAGGCAAGGTGAAGGCGTCGCTGAAGTCGCCACCGACGAGTGCCGGTCGGTCGGCCGTGTCCGAGCGTCTGGCCAGCTGCAGTCCGGGGATCTCCGGCAAAGAGCGGAGGAAGGCCCCCTGCAGGGCGGAGGCGATCCTCGCCTGTTCCTCGAACTCCTCCTGGCGCTCAGTGACGTCGTTGTTGCTGCTGACCATCCCCAGGAAAGTGCCATCGGACGCGATGCGAGGCGCGCCGACTACCTCGATCACACGCCAGGCTCCATCGCCCCGGCGCATGCGTGCCTCGGTATGGAACGCTCTCTGCTGCTTGATCGCCTGCTGAGAGTCCTCGACGTAGCGCTCCCGATCATCGGGGTGCACGAGTAGTGCCCAACCGCCACCGCGCACCTGCTCCTCCTCGATGCCGAAGAACTCACGGTAGGCGCGGTTGACGTACTGTCTCTCCCCCGAAGCATCGGCGACCCAGATCGGCGTCGAGAGGCCGTCGGCCATGATCCGGAAGCGCTCCTCGCTCTCGCGCAGGCGCTCTTCCGCCAGCTTGCGGGCGGTCACGTCCTGGGTGATTCCGAAGCCTCCGAGTAGTCCGCCCTCGCTGTCGAACTCAAGATAGGCCTTCTCCCGTACCCACTTCAGATGACCATCCGCCACGATGCGATGCTCGATGTCGTAGGGCTCGCCGCCCAGCCCCGCCTGCCACTGTGTCTGCACGTACTCGCGATCATCGGGATGAACGGTCGAGAGGAAGGACTCGTAGCTCATCCGCGTGCCCTCGGGCACGCCGAAGATCCGATAGTTCTCCGGCGACCACGTCAGTACGTTCCTGCGGGTGTCCAGCCGCCACCAGCCGATCTTCCCCACAGCCTGAGCGCGATCGAGGTCCTCGCGTGCCTGTCGCACAACCTCCTCGTCCATCTTGCGCTTGGTGATATCCAGATTGACCCCGGCCCAACTGGTGATCTTGCCCTCTTCGTTGCGGACGGGACGACCGATCGCCAGCACGTGTCGCGTGCTGCCGTCCGCGGCTCTGAAGCGGTGCTCCCGTTCGAAGTCCTCGCCACCAGCGACACAGCGCAGCCAGTGCTCCCGGGTCGGTGCGCGGTCCTCTTCCGGCAGCAAGTGCAGCCAACCGAACTCCTGCAGCTGCGGCCATGTCATGCCACACATCTCAAGGAAGGAGTCGCTGACATAGGTGCAGGCGCCGGCGGCATCAGCTTGCCAGACACCGTAAGGGATGGTCTCGCCGACGGTGCGGTAGCGCTGCTCGCTCTCGCGCAGGGCCGTCTCTGCGTGCACGCGTTCGGTGACATCGCTCAATACGCTTACCAGCCGACGCACATCGCCGCTCTTCGCGTATTCGAACGCTCCCAGATACTCGATCCATCGCCATTGGTCGTCGTTGAGCCGTCGTATGCGGTACTTGCCCCGGAACGGGGCGCCTCGCCGCATACTCTCCCCGATCTCATGCTGAAAGCGTGGTAGATCGTCGGGGTGGATCACCTCGCGCTCGAACTGCTCACGATCGACCGGCGAGTCACGCGGCGAGAGTCCGAAGATCTCGAACATCCGGTCGTTGTCCCAGACAGGCCTGTCGCTCGACACGTCCCATTCAAAGACGCCGAGCTGCGCGGCGTCAGCCGCGAGACGCAGTCGCTTCTCGCGCTCCCCGAACAGACGCTCCGCCCGCTTGCGCTCGGTGATGTCGTTGAAGAACACCGCGACCTTGCGGCTTCCGGCGTCGCCCAGACGAAACGCCCTGACGTCGTACCAGCGCCCGAGTGCTCTTGCCTCATTGACGAAGTGCTCGGACTTGCCGGTACGGACGATCCTTCCGTAGGTCTCGAACCAGTGCTCTTCGTGCCCCGGTACCAGCTCCCGGATCCGCTTGCCTTCCGCGTCGTGCAAGCCGGTCTGGGATTCGAAGGCCACATTGGTCTCAAGGAAGCGGTAGTCCGCCGGCGTGCCGTCATCATCGAAGAGGACTTCGATGGTGCAGTAGCCTTCGTTCATCGTCTCAACGAGGGAGCGGTACCTCTCCTCGCTCTCGCGCAGCGCTTGCTCGGCCCGCTTGCGCTCGTTGGCCTCGTTGAGGAACTGGGTCAGGCCGTGCGCAGTCGGATAGAGTCGCTGATCGAACCAGCTCTTGATCGAGGCGAGATAGAAGTCATGCGAGACGGGGAGGCCGAGGTCCATTGCCTGGCGCAGATACGCCTCCACATCTGTGTCGACGATCTCCGGGAGGATCTCCCAGCAGGTGCGGCCTAGCAGCTCCTCCCTCTTCTTGTGCATGAGATGGCAGAAGCGCGAATTGACGTGCAGATAGCGGAACTCCCAGTCGAGCGCCGCGAACGCCTCACCGATCTCCTCAAGCACCATCCGTTGCCGCTCGTCCCAGTAGAGGCCCGGCCGCGGAGACTCCATGAGCGGCGCACAGACGGCGGATGCCGGCATGCTCTCGGGCAGGAGGTCGCAGACGGCCATGGTGACCACGATGCCGTCGTCTGCCACGAGCTGCATCTTGTCGACCAGCCGGTCGATCAGGTAGAGGCCGCGCCCGCGCAGCGCCTGAGGGTCGGGCGGGCAGGACGGGTCGAAGGAGGCGACATCGAACCCTCTGCCGTGGTCCTTGACCTGGACGAACAGATCCCGGTCCTCGAAGTGGAGATCGGTCTCAAGGTCCTCCGTGGCGCCGCTGTGCAGCACGGCGTTGGCCATTGCCTCCTCCACGGCTAGGACGATGTCGTCGATCGCCTCAGGGTCAAGCTCTGCAGCGTGCAGGTAGTCGCGGATGCGCTGGCGGGCACGGTGCAGCCGCGTTGGCTCGAGCGGCAGCTTGAAGGAGAGCCGCGGACGAGAGACATCGACGGGCGGATCCACGCCACACTCATCTCGAAACGCGCTGCTCATTGCGATGCCATTGCAGCTGCAGGAGTGCAACGAATCACGCACACCATCCCCTGCCCGGTGATTAGGTCAACTACCCAACGGGATCCGAAAGCGAACCATCAATGCACGATCCTGGGCCTGCGAACGAAGCTGCGACCGAGCGGGGTCTTTCGGCAGGTCCGCTCTCCACGGTCCTCACGTTTGTGCGAAGACGGAGCGGGCATGGTCAGAGACATGGCGGCGCCCGAGAACACCACCGGCGCCTCTGACTCATCAGGGGAGGGGCCGGTCGATCCTGACCTCGTCAGGGAGACGAGGTGGTATTCCCTGTCCGCAGACGAGGCGCTGGAGAAACTCGGCTCGAGCGCCCAGGGACTGGATGCCGACACCGTCGCCGAGCGCCGGGACACCTTCGGTCCCAACCGTCTGCCCAGACGGAGCCGCACCGGACTGCTCAAGGTCGTCCTGCGTCAGTTCCGCGACCCGCTCGTCTACGTGCTGCTCGCCGCCGGCTCGGTCTCTCTCGCGATCCAGCAATGGGCCAACGCCGGCTTCATCTTCGCGGTACTCATCGTGAACTCGGTGCTCGGCACGCTGCAGGAGTACAAGGCGGAGAGCGGCGCCGAGGCGCTCGAGGAGGTCGTCAAGGTCAGAGTCCGCGTCAGACGCGACGGCGACCGTTCCGAACTCGACAGCGAGGAGCTGGTCCCCGGGGACGTCGTCCTGCTCGAGGCCGGCGACTCGGTCCCCGCAGACGGCCGACTCCTGGAGGCGTCCGACCTGCAGATCGACGAATCGCTTCTGACCGGCGAGTCGGAGGTCGCCCGCAAGGAAGCCGGAGAAGTCCTCGACGCCGACACCTCCCTGGGCGACCGCGTCAACATGATCTACGCGGGCACACTCGTGCTCGACGGCCGCGCGACGGCGGCCGTCTGCACGACGGCGGGGCTGACCGAAGTCGGCAGGATCGCCGAATCCCTCGGGGGCGATTCGACGCCGCCGCCGCTCGTGCTCCGCCTGCGCCGCTTCACCCGTCTCGTTGCCGTCTTCATCTTCATCGCGCTGATCATCCTCACCATCGGCCAGGTCCTGCAGGGCGCCGGCCTTCTGGAGACCCTGCTCCTGGCTTCGGCCCTCGCGGTCTCGGCCATCCCGGCGGGACTGCCCATCGCGATCACCGTCGCCCTCTCGATCGCCACCAGCAGGATGGCCGACCGCAACGTCATCGTGCGCCTCCTGCCGGCGGTCGAAGGCCTTGGGGCGGCGACCGTCATCGCCAGCGACAAGACGGGCACGCTCACCGCCAACCAGCTCACCGTGCGGCGGGTCTGGGTGCCCGCGGACACGACGTTCTCGGTCGACGGCGAGGGACTCGAGCTCCAGGGAGAGCTGCGACGACTGGCGGAAGACGACGACACCACGGCCGACGACAAGGAGGAGGCGGACCCGCCGGACGGATCCGAGAGCCACGGAGACGGCGGCGACCTGCGACCCGTTCGCCAACTGGCCCTCACGGGGGTGCTCTGCAACAGCGGCGCTCTGCGGGTGGAGGGCGACGAGATCCAGGACGTCGGCGACAAGGTCGACGTCGCCCTCCTGGTCCTGGGAGCCAAGCTGGGGATCGATGCCGACGACGCTGAGGACGACCACCCGGAGGTGGCCGCGATCGCCTTCAAGGCGGAGCGGCGCTACGCCGCGACCTTCAACGAAGACGACGACGGCGTGGTCGCCCACGTCAAAGGGGCCGCTGAGGTCGTGCTGCCGATGTGCCCTGAGGCCGACCGCCGCAAGGCGGAGGCGGCCGTCGACAGGCTGGCCGACGACGGCTACCGCGTCCTCGCCCTCGCGAGGGGCCGCATCCCCGCGCAAGACGGAGACGCACCCGGCGACGACGATCTGCGCGACCTCGACTTCCTCGGCCTCGTCGGCATGATCGATCCCGTGAGAGACGAAGTGCCGGACGCCATCGAGCGCTGCCGCCGCGCCAGTGTGGACGTCCGCATGGTGACCGGCGATCACCCCCGGACGGCGCTCGCCATCGCCCGGCGACTGGGCATCGCGGACAGCGAAGAGCAGGTCATCGCCGGCCGCAGACTGGAGTCGGATGACAAAGAGGCCGTCGCGGCGGCCATCCGTGAAGCGAAGGTCTTCGCCCGCGTGGAGCCGATCCAGAAGACCAGGATCGTCGGGGCGCTCCAGGATGCCGGCGACTACGTGGCGGTCACCGGCGACGGCGTCAACGACGCACCCGCCCTGCAGGAGGCCAACATCGGCGTCGCCATGGGCAAGAGCGGCACGGACGTCGCCCGCAGGGCGGCCGACCTCATCCTCACCGACGACAACTTCGCGTCCATCGTCGGCGGCATCGAGGAGGGGCGCATCGCCTACGACAACGTCCGCAAGGTCACCTGGCTGCTCATCAGCACCGGTGTGGCGGAGGTCCTCGTCTTCTTCCTCAGCCTCATCGCCGGTCTGCCGTTGCCGCTGACGATCATCCAGCTCCTGTGGCTGAACCTGGTGACGAACGGCATCCAGGACGTGGCCCTCGCCTTCGAGCACGGCGAGCCGGGGGTCCTCGACCGGCCACCGAGACCGCCGAAACAGGGGCTCTTCGACCGTCAACTCATCGAGGAGACCGCCGTCTCCGGAGGCGTCATCGGTGTCCTCGCCTTCGTCACCTTCTACCTCCTCCTGGAGGTCTTCGGATGGGGCGAGTTCGAGGCCCGCAACGCACTCCTGCTGCTGATGGTGCTGTTCGAGAACATCCACGCGCTCACGTGCCGCTCCGAGACGCAGTCGGTCTTCCGTATGCGGCTGGGCGCGAACCGGTTCCTCGTGCTCGCCGTCCTGGCAGCCCAGGCGGTGCACATCTCGGCGCTCTACATCCCGGGACTCAGCACCGTTCTCGAGACCGAGCCCGTGTCGTTCACGACGTGGCTCTCGCTGCTGGGCATCGCCCTCGGTCTGCTGGCCGCCGATGAGATCTTCAAGGCGGTGGAGCGCACCCCGAAGCGCCTGCGCACCGACGGCGACGGATCGCCCCCGGATGACCGTGACGGCCCCGCCCGCGGAGAGGGGTCGGCGTCGTCAGATCCGCCCAGGGAAGCATCGTCACGTCCTGCGCCGCGAGGCACGGCAGAGGAGCGCGCATGAGTGCCTGGGTCGGCACATCCGGCTGGGACTATCCGCATTGGTCGTCGGTGTTCTATCCCGAGGACCTCGAGGAAGCCGACTATCTGGAGTACGCCGCGCAGGCTCTCCCGTCGCTGGAGGTGAACAACTCCTTCTACAGCCTTCCGGAGGCAGACACGCTGGAGCGCTGGCGCGAGACGACACCGGACGGCTTCGTCTTCTCCCTGAAGGCGAGCCGCTACATCACCCACATGAAGAAGCTCAAGACGGCGGACGACGCGCTCGGGAAGCTGATCGACCGGTCACAGGTGCTGCGGGAGAAGCTCGGACCGCTGCTGTTCCAGCTGCCGCCCCACTGGAATGCGGATCGCGAGAGGCTGGATCGCTTCCTCGACCGTCTGCCCGACGACCTGCGCTGCACGTTCGAGTTCCGGGACCCATCGTGGTTCTGCGACGAGGTCTACGATGCGCTGGAGCGGCACGGCGCCGCGCTCTGCTTCTACGACCTCGACGGCAGGCAGTCTCCGACGGAGCGCACCGCCGACTTCGTCTACATACGGCTCCACGGCCCGGACGGCCCCTACAAGGGACGGTACACGAGGTCGGAGCTGTCGGGCTGGGCCGGCGCCATCCACAGCTGGCTCCGGACGGGCAGCGACGTCTACTGCTACTTCGACAACGACGAGCGCGGCTACGCGGCGCTCAACGCCCTCGAGCTACACGAGATGGTGACGTGAGAGGCGGGGCCGCGCCCCGCCGCCGCCCTCGGGAAGGAGACACGCCGTGAGCACGACGACCGAGACCGCCGAACGACCGATGGTCGTCTGGTTCGACGACGAACGGGCCCAGGACGTCGCCCTCGTCGGCGGCAAGAACGCCTCGCTCTCCGAGATGATCGACACCCTCACCGGCGTCGGGGTGACGGTGCCGATGGGGTTCGCGACGACCGCGGCCGCCTACTGGGAGTTCCTGCGCCACAACGATCTCGAGGAGGAGATAGCGGCCCGCATCGGGCGCTACCAGAAGGGGCGGGCGAAGCTCTCGACCACCGGGAAGGCGCTGCGCGAGCTCTTCACGAAGGGAGAGATCCCTGCCACGCTGGCCCAGCCGATCGCGCGCGCCTACGGCGACCTCGGGGCGCGGCTCGGACGGGCCGAGGTCGACGTCGCCGTCCGCAGCAGCGCGACCGCCGAAGATCTGCCGGAGGCGAGCTTCGCGGGCCAGCAGGAGACGTTCCTGAACATCCGCGGCGAGGCCGATGTGCTCGACGCCTGCCGCCGCTGCTTCGCCTCGCTGTTCACCGACCGGGCCATCAGCTACCGCGAGAACCACGGATTCGACCACCTCAAGGTGGCGCTCTCGGTCGGCGTCCAGCGGATGGTGCGCTCAGACAAGGCCGGCTCCGGCGTCATGTTCTCCGTCGACACGGAGACCGGGTTCCCGGACGTGGTGCTCATCAACGCCGCCTGGGGCCTCGGGGAGACGGTCGTCCAGGGCAGCGTCGACCCCGACGAGTACATGGTCTTCAAGCCCCTGCTCGACGACGAGTCTCTGGTACCGATCGTCGAGAAGGCGCTGGGCCGCAAGGGAAGGAAGCTCGTCTACGCCTCGCGCGGCGAGTGCCCGACGCGGATGAAGAAGACGACGATGGAGGAGCGCCGAAGGTACGTCCTCGAGGACGAGGAGATCCTGCGACTCGCCCGCTGGGCCCGCATCATCGAGGACCACTACGGACGGCCGATGGACATGGAGTGGGCCAAGGACGGCGAGACCGGAGAGCTGGCGATCGTCCAGGCGCGCCCGGAGACGGTGCAGAGCCGCAAGGAGGCCCACGACCTCAAGACGTTCACGATCCGCCGCAAAGGGAAGCGTCTGCTCAGCGGTCTGAGCATCGGCGATGCCATCGCCGCCGGAAAGGTCAGCCGCCTGCTCGACGCCGACGAGATCGAGCGCTTCACCCCCGGCTCCATCCTCGTGACGACGATGACCGACCCCGACTGGGTGCCGATCATGAAGAAGGCCGCCGCCCTGGTGACCGACCGCGGCGGCCGAACCAGCCACGCCGCCATCGTGAGCCGCGAACTCGGCCTTCCGGCGGTCGTCGGCACCGGCAAGGCCACCGAGGTCCTCGGCGACGGAGACGAGATCACCGTCTCCTGCGCCGAGGGCGACCGCGGCTTCATCTACGAGGGCGTGGCCGACTTCGAGGCCAGAGAGGTCTCGCTCGACGACGTGCCAGACACGAAGACGCAGGTGATGCTCAACCTGGCCAACCCGGCTGCTGCCCAGCGCTGGTGGCGGCTGCCGGCCGACGGCGTCGGCCTCGCCCGGATGGAGTTCATCATCAACAACCACATCCGCATCCACCCGCTGGCGTTGCTTCACCCGGACGACGTGGACGCGCAGGCCAGGCGGGACATCAAACGGCTTACGGCCGCCTACGAAGACAAGCCGGCCTACTTCGTCGAGACCCTGGCCCGCGGCATCGCTCGCATCGCCTCGGCCGAGTACCCGCATGACGTGGTCGTCCGCCTCAGCGACTTCAAGACGAACGAGTACGCCGACCTGATCGGCGGTCGCTCCTTCGAACCACACGAGGAGAACCCGATGCTGGGCTGGCGCGGCGCCAGCCGCTACTACAGCGAAGAGTACGGCGAGGGCTTCGCGCTCGAGTGCCGTGCCCTGAAGATGGTCCGTGAGACCATGGGTTTCGAGAACGTGATCGTCATGGTCCCGTTCTGCCGGACCATCGCCGAGGCGGACCGGGTCCTCGAGACGCTGGCCGACCACGGTCTCGTGCGGGGAGACCGGGGGCTGCAGGTCTACGTGATGGCGGAGATCCCCGCCAACGTCGTGCTCGCCGAGGAGTTCGCCGAGCGGTTCGACGGCTTCTCGATCGGCAGCAACGATCTCACCCAGCTCGTCCTCGGCGTGGGACGCGATTCGGAGCGCCTCAAGGACCTGTTCAACGAGAGCGACGAAGCCGTGCGCCGGATGATCGCCCAGCTGATCGGGACCGCCCGCCGAACGCGCACCAAGGTCGGTCTCTGCGGCCAGGCGCCGAGCGACCACCCCGATTTCGCCGCCTTCCTCGTCGAGTGTGGCATCGACTCCATCTCGGTGACGCCGGACAGCTTCCTGGCGGTCAAGAAGTCCGTCGCAGGAGCGGAAGCCGGGAAGGAGGGCTGAGCCCGCCGTTGCAGCAGGCGACGCGCGAGCCCGACGCCGGGGGGTGAGCGATGCAGGTGCTGCTGCTGATGCTCCTCGGCGTCATCATCGGCTCCAACAACTTCGCCGCCGGCCTGGCGCTGGGCGCACTCGGTCAGGCGCCGCGGACATGGCGCGTGGTGCTCACCTTCGGCGTCTTCGAGTTCGGCGTTCCGCTGCTGGGCATGTGGGCCGGGCAGACCGTGAGCGGCTGGATCGAGCGCCAGGCCGGCTGGGTCGGTATCGTGCTGCTGGCAGGCGTCGGCGGCTGGATGATCTGGTCGGCCCTGCGGCGCACCTCGTCGGACGAGAAGCTCGCTCGCAGGGCGACCACCTGGGGCGGTCTGCTCCTGCTCGCCGCCGGCCTCAGCGTCGACAACCTGATCATCGGCTTCAGCCTCGGCCTGCGACGACTCGACCCTCTCACCGTGGCCGCCACGATCGCCGCGTTCTCGATGGCATTCACGTGGGGCGGCATCCGTCTCGGCAACATCTCCCGCCGCCGCTGGGAACGCCCGTCAGAGATCGTCGCCGGCGCCCTCCTGATCGGCGTGGCAGTGCTGGAGGTCTTCGGAGTCCTCTGAGCGGTCGGCCGCATGCGGCCGACCGCTGGCCAGGCGCTCCATGAGCCTGGCGTACTCCGCCCTGACGGCGGCCCTGGCGGACGACGGCGTGATCTGCACGTACAGCTCACCGACGCTGTCGGCAAGCCCTCGCAGCGCCGCACGGTCCGTCTCCCTCGAGAGCTCCGGCTCCAGCGTCATCAGCGTCCTGAGCACCTCGATCAGCACCTCCGGCGACCGGGATGCTTCCGGTATGAGCGGTCCCAGGGTCGAGCCGAGGAGCTCGTTGAAACGAAGCACGGGTATCCTCAGGCGGAGCCGTCCGTCCTTGTCGGCGAATACTCTCCGCGGCTCCTCGCGGCCGGCCAGCAACAGCAGACAGGCCCGGATGCGCCCAACCGCCGAGACGGCCGTGTGAGGATCGTTGATGCCGGGAGAGAGGGCACGGAAGGCTACTTCCTGGAGCTGGGAAAGGCTGAGGCGCAGGTCCTGGGCGGGAGTGCGTTCCGCGCCCAGGACCACCGCCCGGCGGACGGCCGCGTCCAGATCATCAGATGAACCAGTCTGCAGGCGCGCCGTCGCGACCGTCTGTCCCTGATGGACGAAATCGCCGGGCTGCACTTCCACGCGAAGAGACACATCGCGCGACCGGGCGATCTCGACAAGCCTTCCGATCCGCACGAGCTGAACGTAGCCGCTCGATGTGGCTCTCACATCGGCGACCTCGGCCGGTCCGTCAGTCTCCTGAACGACGACATCATCGTCAGACGTCCCCTCGCTGCCGACGGCCGGGTCTGCGTCGCAGCCGGAACCGTAGACGGCAGCCGCCGTGGCCTCGAACGTGCGCTGGATGCTGGCGAGGACGCTGCCGATGCGCACGTTGACCATGATGTGGTTGACGAACACTGCGAGCAGGACGACGCCGCCGATCGACAGGAGGATCGCGACGGCGACCGTCACGGTCGGCACACTGCCGATGTCGCCGGGACGATGTAGCAACGCGAGCGACAGGATGCAGAAGACGAAGGTCGCGAGGAAGAAACCGAGCACGATCTGACTTGTGCGGTCGGCAAGGACGCCGCGGACGATCCTGTGACCGTACTGCTGGGCCGTGAGCGTGAGGACCACCATGGTGATCGAGAAGACCAATGCAGCGACGGTGATCATCGATCCGGCGATGGTGCTGAGTATGAGGCCGGCGTCGAGGTCGCTTCCCCAGATCCCGACCAGCGAGGGCAGCTGCAGCCGTCCGTCGAGCGCCGTGACCAGGAAGGCCGCGCCTACGGCGACCGCGATCAACGAGGACGGGAGCGCCAGATAGCTGGCCGAGACCCGCTCGGCGATCCAGCGCATGCCCGACGAGCCGTCGGCGCGGGCCTCGCCACTCATGACGCTCCTGCGCCGGGCGGACGGCCGATGGGAGAGCCGCTCACTGAGGCTCACCCTCCGCCGGCCCGCAGTCCGCGTCCGCCAGCTCGACCTCCATGGAATCCATGGCCAGTTCGATGCCCGCTTCGTCGAACCGCTCCAGGACGCGTCTGGTCAGCGCGTCCTTGACCGTCCGCGCGGTCCGGACCGGGACGACGAACCGCGCCGCGAGCTCTATCCAGCGCTGATCGGCGCGCACGAACACGCGCGGCTCGATCTCGGCCCTGGGCACCGGGTGGGCGCGGGCGATCCGTTCGATCGCCCGCTGGGCGCCTTCTGCTCCAGGGATCCGGCGCACCTCGTCGAGCAGGATCCGCTCTGCCTCCGGCCAGTCCGCCGACTGCCGCACAGGAAAGGTCAGCTCCTCCCAGATGTACTCGAACGACGTCGAGAAGTTGAAGACAGGTCTGGTGAACGTCATCTTGTTCGAAACGGCGACGATGCGGCCGGTGTACTGTCGGCCCGCGACCCACGAATCGGACGCGGACTCGCCGGCAGCCGGAGGCGAGCCCATCTCGAGGATCTTCGTCCGCAACGGAGTGATGTCGATCACGTCGCCGCGCACACCCCCCATCTCCACGCGGTCACCCACGGCGAAGATGCGACCCGAGAGGATGTTGAGCCAGCCGGCGACCGCTCCGATCACCTCCTGGGCGGCGAAGGCCACGCCGGCCGCGAACAGCCCGAGCACGACGCCGATCTGACCTGCGAACGGCCGCCACACGATCGCCAGCGCGATGGCGGCGGCGATCGCGACCAGATACCGGAAGCCCTTCCTGGCGTAGTAGCGGCCGTAGCCTTTGCGCGCGAGACGCGCCACGAGCGTCGCCACGAGTGTCGCCGCGACGACGGCGACAAGGACGATAAGACCGCTGACGACCAGACGGCCGGTGACATTGTCGAGCGTGAAGTACTCGTCCATGCTCTCTGTTCTTCCCCGTACGGTCTCTCCGCCAGACACTGTGTTTCAGGGGCCGACGTCCGCGGCGGCCGGCCGCGGCGCGCCATGGCCCCTCACCGGTCATCGCGCAGAGCGAGGAACACCCGCTCGGCGACGAAGACGGCGGCGATGCCCGCAGCCGAGATGATGACGATGAGCATGTCGCTCTGCAGCTTGACGAGGATGAACGCGCCCAGCACCAGTGCGTCGAGGGCGATCGCCGTGATGACCACCCAGGCCCGGGCCCCGATCTCCCTCCTCACACGCCGCAGCGCTCCCCAGTGGATGGCGATGTCCATGACGAGGTAGAAGACGGCTCCGAGGGCGGCGATGCGGCTCAGATCGAAGAAGACGGTGAGCAGCATCGCCAGGGCGATCGTGTAGATGAGCGTGTGCCGATGCCGGCTGCCCGGCAGGCCGAGCCGATGGTAGGGCGCCAGCCCCATCTTCGTGAGCATGGCCAGCATCCGCGAGACCGCGAACACGCTGGCGATGAGCCCCGAGACCGTCGCCACGACGGCGAAGGCCACCGTGTACCAGACGCCGTACTCGCCGAAGAGCGGGCGCGCGGCCTGAGCGAGGGCGTAGTCCTTCGCCTCGACGATCTGACCGACGTCCAGCTGCGACCCCACCGCCAGCGAGACGAGCAGGTACAGGGCGAGGCAGACGGCGAGCGAGAGCATGATCGCCCTGCCGATGCTCTTCCGCGGGTCGCTCACCTCGTCACCGCTGTTGGTGATGGTCGTGAAGCCCTTGTAGGCGAGCACCCCCAGAGCCGCGGCGCCGAGGAAGCCCTCGATGCCGGTGCCGGCCGGATCTCGCACCGACACGCCCTCGAACGAGAGGCCGGAGAAAGCGAGGATGCCGACGGCGAAGACCAGCAGACCGCCGATCTTGATGAAGGCCGCCACGAACGAGACCGACTCGATGACCTCGTTGCGCAGGAGGTTGACGGCAAAGGCCAGCACCAGCACGCCGACGCCGAGCGCGGGCACGAGCCACCCGCTCGAGCCTCCTCCGAACGGCTGGAGAGCGTAGGTGCCGAACGTCCGCGCCACCAGGCTCTCGTTGATCACCATCGAGAAGAACATGAGGAGGGCGAAACCGCCCGTCCAGACGGTCTTCCCGTAGGCCTTCTTCAGGAACATGGCGATGCCGCCCGCCGACGGATACGCGTGTGCGAACCTCACGTAGGAGTAGGCGCTGAAAGCGGCGACCACGGCCGCGGCGACGAATGCCAGGGGGAAGAGCTCTCCGGCCAGTTCGGCGATCTGACCGGTGAGCGCCAGGATGCCGGCGCCGATCATGACGCCGGTGCCCATGGCGACGGCACCCAGAAGCGAGAGACTCCCCTCGCGATACTCGCCCTTGCTGTCGCGAGAGCCGGTCATCGGTCGGTACTGACCTCGTTCGTCGTCCACGCGGTCGTACGGGCGCTACCTCGAGGCCTGCCCGGGGTCCTCGGCGGCCAAACTGGAGGACACGCCTGTACCCATCGTGGCGACCAAGCGCGCCGGTCAGTCCGACGAGAAGGCGATGTTTCACACCGCGCCCACAAGGGAGAGACCTTTGAAAGGGACGACAAGGGAGGACTCTGGATGAGTGACGAGACCGAGAGGATACGGGAACAGCTGGAGCAGACCCGCACAGAGATCGGAGAGGTGCTCAGCGCCCTCAGTGACAGGGTGGGGGCTCCGCTCGAGAAGGTCGAGGCGGTGAGGGAGAAGGCCGCCTCGGCGACGGAGACCGTCTCGGAGAGTGGAAGGCGAGCGGTGGACGCGGCGGTCGAGCAAGGCGAGAGGGTACGGTCGGTCGCCGAACGCCGGTTCCCCCTCATCCTCGGCGCACTGGCATCCATCGTCACGCTCGCCGCTGCCGCCGTCCTGATCGCTTCACGACGAAGGAGCGGCGAGAGCGACGTGTGACCGGAGTCGCCTGTGGAGACACTCACCATCTCCGGAGAGGTCGGCGACTGTCCATGTGTCGCCGACCGGTCTGCCTTGATCCACGAGCAGACTGACGTATTCAACGGCCACCGGCCGGGCCCCCTCGCGGAGAGCCCGGCCGGTGGACCGGAGACCATCACCTGGATGTCATCCCGCGTCGTCTGACGCGGGCTCCTGGCGCTTCATCCAGTCGTTGACCGCCTGCTCTGCCTCGGTCTTCGCGTAGCCGTAGCGCTCCTGCAGCTTGCCGACGAGCCGGTCCTTCTTGCCGGCGACCTCGTCCACGTCGACGTCGCTCAGCTCGCTCCACTGCTCACGGACACTTCCCTTGAGCTGTTTCCACTTGCCTTCGATCACGTCCCAGGCCATGGTCCGCTCCCCTCTCCGGATCCCGCCGTTCGGGCGACGGGCCCTGGTCGCTTCTCTCTAGACGCTACCCACCGGTCGTCGAGAGCACTCGGCAGCGCCGTTCGTGCCGGGACGGTACGACCGACCGCCCCCAGGGCTCCGCAAGCGGCCGGCCAACGGGGTCCTGTTTCGACGACGGCGCTCGGGGCAGGGTCTCGTGAAAGGTCCTGCGTCATCTCACGGGGAGACGGGCATGCTGCTCTGGATACTCCTGTTCATCGTCGTGGCGATCGTCTTTGGCCTGGGGTTCGTCGTCGAATGGCTGTTCTACATCGCTATCGCGCTGTTCCTCATCTGGATCATCGCGATGCTCGTGAACGGCATCCGGGGCGGCCGCTGAACCAGGGTCGACGGCCAAGGGCGGCCGGCTCAGGGCGGTCGTCACCCGCCGGCGATCGTCTCCCGCGCCTCCTGGAGGCTGTCGACCAGCCGGAACGACTGCTCGAGCCCAACGATCCGGAACAGGCGGCGGACGTCGCCGTTGCAGACCACCAGCAGCGAGCCATCAGGCGGCATCCGGCGGGCGGTGCCAACGAAGACCCCGAGCGCCGTCGAGTCCATGAAGGTCACGTCCAGGGCATCCACGACGATCTCTCGGCCGCCGTCCTCGAGAGACCCCTCCAGGGCCTCCCTGAACTGGTCGGCGTTGCTCAGATCGAGCTCGCCACCCACGTCGACGATCACCAGGCCGTCCCCGGTCGGTACGACGTCGATCGAGAACGGCACCATCTCGACGGCCGCCGCCCTCATGGCATCCGTATCTCCGGTGTCGAAACCATCGTCAATGGTCCTCATGTCCAGCTCCCTCTTTTCTCCGGCTCGGCTCGAGGTCCCGAGCTGCCGGCATCTCCAGGGAAGGCTCGAGCGCATCCTTCAGCTCGAATCCCTCCGACGTGATCTCGAAGCGGCGGATCGTCTGGTCGTGGTCACTTGCCCTTGTCTTGATCACGGAGATCGAGCGCAGGATCTGCGACCCGCGCCGCACATAGCTGAGGAACACGACGTTGTCGGCCATGTGGCTGATGCCGTACTCCGCGACCACCGTGGTCGCGAACAGGTCACGGACCTCCTGCGTCATCAGCAGGTTGACGCCACGGACGGCCAGGGCCTGCGTGGACGCGTACATGAAGTCTCGGAAGCGCCCGGGATCCGTTGTCGCGGCCTGCAGATCGTTCACGCTGTCGAGCACGACTCGCGAGACACCGTGCTGGTCGACGAGCCGGATGATGTCGGTGACCATCTCATCGATGCCGACCTCGACCGGAGAGCGATAGAGAAGCCGCAGTGTCCCTCTCCCGAGTTCTGCTTGCATGTCCCAGCCGAACCCGGCGGCGATACGCCGCAGCTGCGTCGGGTTCTCCTGCAGAGTCGCCACGAGCCCCGTCTCACCGGCCACCAGACCCGTGAAGATGAAGCTGAGGCCGAGCAGTGTCTTGCCGCTGCCGGGTGGGCCGAAGACGATCGTCGAGCTGCCGCGCCAGATGCCGCCGCCGAGCATGATGTCCAGCGCGTCGACGCCCGTGTACACGCGCTCGTCCACAACGGCGTACCGGTCGGGCGTCCGCGGCGTGCTGACGCGCGGGAACACTGAAAGCCCGCCGTCCGTGATCCGGAACGAGTGCTCGCCGGAGAGGAACCGGCTACCACGCAGTTTGAGGACGCGGAGGTAGCGGCTGTCGCGGACGCCGCTCTTCTCCAGCACCAGTTCGACGACCCCGTCCGCCACGGCGAACTCCGGGAACGCGTGCATGTCCGCGGTCGTGTACTCGCCGATCAGGAACGACGTGACGGTCAGCGCCGTCACCATCGTCGCGATCCGCGCCATCTGGACGTGGTAGTCACGGTCCGAGGCGGCGAATGCCCGCAGTGCCCTCGAACTGTCGATCACCAGGAAGTCCGGCCGGTGCTCCTTGAGCAGGGCCGCGATCCGGTCGACGCACGCGGCGAGTCCCTCTGTGCGGAGCACCTCGTTGAGGTCATGGTAGAAGACGGACTCCCCGAACTGGCGTGGGTCGAAGAAGTCGAACCCTTGCAGGTAGTGAAGCATCCGGTCGAGTGGTTCCGACGCGGTGCTGCAGTAGAGCGCCGGGCGCTCACTGGTCGCATTGTGGAAGACGAGACGTTCCGCCAGGACCGTCTTGCCGGTGCCCGGAAGACCCATGATGATGTTCATCGAGTGGGGCGGGAAGCCGCCGTCGAGGATCTCATCGAGCGCGGCGCTCCCGGTCGCTATCCGCTCCCTGGGCGCCGGCGGCACGTTGTCTCCGGGCGGCGCGCCCACTCGGCTGCTTTCCCGGGCCCCGGCCGTCTCCGTGCTCATGAGGTCACCCCGGACGCAGTCGACGATCGGGCCAGCACGACGCGCACCATGCAGAGGAGCTCCTTCCGGTCCAGTGGCTTGAGAAGGAATCCGTCGGCGCCGGCCCGCAGCGCCGCGTCGCCGATATCGAGCACGCTGAACATGAGGATGGGGATGTCGCGCGTCTCGGGGTGTTCCCTGAGCGCTTCGCAGACCTTGATGCCGTTGAGCCCCGGCAGGACCAGATCGACGAGGATGAGGTCGGGACGTCTGGTACGTGCCTCGACGAGCGCCCTGTTTCCGTCGAGGACGACCTCGACGTCGAAACCCTCCTCACGGAGGAAGTGCTGGTCCAGCTCGGCCGCGAGAGGATCGCGCTCGGCCACCAGGATCATCACTGCGTTCCTCTGCGGGCGTTCAGGCGCCTCGACATCGGATTCCGCCAGCTCCCTGGCCAGTAGTCTGTGGGCGGCGCCGGCCTGGAGCCCCTCGTCGATCCTCGCCTTGAGCCAGCGCAGACGACCTAGGTCGTCTTCGCTGTACAGCCGATGACCGCCCTCCGTGCGCTGCGGGACGATCAGGCCGTAGCGCGACTCCCAGTAGCGCAGCGTACTGATGGGAATGTCGGTGGCATCGCTGACTGCTCTGATCGAATAGATGCCGACGCTGGATTCGCTGGTCGCCACAGGCTCCTCCGGGTCGATCGACGGTGGCGGTGGAGACACTCGCTCACCTTACGGGAAGAATGAAGTCAAAGTCAAGCTCTTTGCTGCTTTACATTATGTTTAGGTTCAATTTACGTCGAGTGCGGGTATGTCGACGTCTCACACACCAATCGGGGAGCCGGGGGTAGACAATGGATCGTACAACTGCGCATCGGAGGCTCGAAGAGCAGCGGAGGAGGATCGAGCAGGGGCTCGAGGACCTGAGGCGGCCGCGCTGGGAGGACGAGCTCGGCGAAGTGGCGGAAGAGGGGGCGCCGTACGGGGAGACCGCCGACGCTCTTCTCAGAGAGCGGCTCGAAGGAGAGCTCGCAATGCTGACCCGGGCAGAACGCAGACTCCGGGACGGGACCTACGGGATCTCGGTCGAGAGCGGCCGGCCGATCCCGCAAGAGCGGCTGCGCGCCAACCCGCTGGCCGAGCGCACGGTCGAGGAGCAGCGACGGTTCGACCTTCACTCGACGATGAACGGCAGCGCTTCGCCGGCCGGCAGGACGTCGGGCGACCCGGCTGGACTGGGCTCACGCGCCGATGACCCGCCGCTCACGGACGCCCGGGAAAGCATGCTGGCATGACCCGGAACGGTGCCGTCTGGATCCTCCTCCTCGCGGTCGTCGCGTCGCTGGCAGTGATCGGCCTGCTCTTCGCCGGGGTGATCCCGACCGCCGACGTGGAACGGGCAGACGAAGGCGACGACGGGACGCGAGCGTCCGACGGATTCGACCCGGCCCTGATCTACGAGCGGAGTGTCGACGGCGTCGTGCTCATCGTCTCCGAGTTCGGGCCGGGCCGGCAGGGCCTCGGTTCCGGGTTCCTCGTCCGCGAGGACGGTCATATCCTCACGAACGCTCATGTCGTGAGTGCCGAAGGCACTGCTGCCGATCGCGTCCGCGTCGCATTCCAGGACGGGGAGGGTGGGCAGACGCGACTGTCGGCTTCCATCGTCGGCATCGATCCATCGACCGACATCGCCGTCCTCAGGGTCGATCCCGCCGACATCGACGCGGCGCCGCTCCCGCTCGGGACGTCGGCCGACGTACGGGTCGGCGAGCCGGTCGTCGCCATCGGCAATCCGCTCGGCTTCAGCTTCTCACTCAGCAACGGCATCGTCTCGGGCGTGGACAGGAACCTGACCGCCCCCAACGGCGCAGTCATCCCCAACGGCATCCAGACGAACGCGGCCATCAACCAGGGCAACAGCGGCGGACCCCTCATAGACGCCGACGGCGAGGTCATCGGCGTCAATGAGCAGATCGCCTCCCGCAGCGGCAGCTTCAGCGGTATCGGCTTCGCCGTCCCCATCGACACTGTGAAGACCGTCATGCGTCAGCTCATCGAGGAGGGGAACGTCGATCACGCCTTCCTCGGCATCCAGGGACAGACCATCACAGCGACCGTGGCGGAGGTCCTCGGCCTGCCGGTGGAGAGCGGCGTGCTCGTGGCCACGGTGGCAGACGATTCCCCGGCAGAGCGAGCGGGCCTGCGCGGCGGCACAAGGACCGCCGAAGTGCTCGGAGCCGTCTACGTGCTGGGTGGCGACGTGATCGCCGAACTGAACGGCGCGACGCTGAACGGCATGGAGGAGCTCGCCGCGGCGATCGCGGAACGCGAGCCGGGTGACCGGATCGAGCTCACCGTGATCCGGGACGGCTCAGCCGAGACGTTGGACGTGACTCTCGGGACCCGGCCCGGTGTGTGAAGGAAGAGAGCTCGAACACGAGGGGAGCATCGGAGGAACGGATGGACGTCTTCGACCGACTGACCGAGGAACACGAGCGGCACGACCGTTCTGTCACGGCTCTGCTGGATCAGAGTCGCGACGATGAGGCGTTCGAAACGCTGCGCAAGGAGCTCGCGGTCCACATGAAGGCTGAGGAGAGTGTGGTGCTGAAGCCCCTGAGCCGCATCGGCGAACTGCGACCCGACGTCCTGGAGAGCATCGAGGAACACCGACTCATCTCATTCGCCGTCGGCCGAGTGAAGAAGGCCGGGGATGACGACCGCTGGCGCGCCACGGTCGAAGTGCTGGCGGAGACCCTGCGCCATCACGAGGCCGAGGAGGAGAAGGACATCTTCCCGGAGGCGCGCGTGTCGCTGGGCGCCACCGAGTCCCAGGTCATGCTCGAGGAGTACGACGCAGTCAGGGAAGCGAAGGCGTAGGTGGGTCCGTTGGAGGCTCTCTTCCGCTGTCACGTGCGCCCGGACGGTTCGTTCGAGAACGGAGCACCGTCCAGCGACGGGGATCGTGAGGCGGTGCTCGGAGAGCGCTTCGACGTCCTGGACATCGAGGCGTCCGCCGTCAGCGCCGATCTGCTGGTCGTCGTGCGGACACCGACCGAGCAGCCGGTCGTCGCCGTCTGCTGTCACGGTGAGACGTTGAGTGTCGGCCGGCATCCCGAGTCGGTGCTCGGGATGGACCTGCTGACGGCGGCCCGGAATCCCCACCTCTGCTGGGACGGGGTGGATGTGCTTGTGGATGACGACGGCACCGTCGTCGACATCATCGGCACGAGCGGCGCGACAACGTGAAACAGGGAGGAGGGTGTCGCATGGACACGCTCGAGGTACTGATACTCAAGGAGCTGTCGCTCAACGAGCAGTCGGTCGATTTCGGCCTGGCGACCATCCAGTTGCGCGCTCATGGTACGGGAGACCGGCGGTGGAGTGGCGTCATCCTCAGCCATCGGCTCGACGGCCACGACTGGTCGGGAGACGTCCTCCATATGGCAGGGGAGACCGATGACGGCCGGCGGGTGGAGGGCTCGGCGCTCGCCTGGACGGACAGGTCGGTCCAGGGCGAACTGCGCCTGCGCGGGACTGAGCCGCTGCGGCTGGGCTATGAGGAGTGGTAGCCGGTGCGAGCGGACCACCCAAAGACCCTCGATGACTGCGGACCGGCGTCGACCTGGAGACTCACAGCGGATCGCATGAACAGGAGGCAGCAGTGGATGTCGACGTCGCGGTGATCGGGACCGGTGTCGCGGGAGCCTGGACGGCCACCCTCTGTGCCGATGGCGGCCTCAAGGTCGCCATCGTCGATCGCCGGGAGTACGGAGGGACGTGCAAGCTGCGCGGCTGCGATCCCAAGCGGATCCTGTTGGAAGTCTCCCGGGCCGTCTGTTCCGCGCGTGCTCTCTACGGCAAGGGGATCGAGGGCGATATCCGCATCGACTGGGCTTCGCTCATGGCACGCAAGCGCGAGCACGTCGCCTCAGTCCCGGCAAAGACGGAGGAGGGGCTGCGTCAGGCGGGCGTCGCCATCCTCGAGGGCACCGCGCGCTTCGTCGCGCCCGGCGCCCTCGACGTCGAAGGTGAGCGGCTACGGGCGGCGGACATCGTGATCGCGACCGGCGCACGACCGCGCCCACTGGACATCCCGGGCGCCGATCTTGCCATCGATTCAGAGGGGTTCCTCGACCTCGATCCCCTCCCCGAGCACCTCGTGTTCGTCGGCGGAGGCTACATCGCCTTCGAATTCGCCGGTCTGGCGCGCTGCGCCGGCGCAGAGGTCACCGTGATCGAGGCCGCCCCCCGAGCCCTGAGCGGCTTCGACCACGACGTCGTCGAGCGGCTCGTCGCCGCATACAGGGAGATGGGCATCACGATCCTCGTCGACGCGCCGGTGCTATCGCTGGAACGGCGCGGCGGTGCGGTCGTCGTTCACACCGAGCGCGGCGACGTCAAGGCGGACCTCGCGGTCCACGGCGCCGGTCGGATCCCGGATCTCGACGCTCTCGACCTGGAGGCGGCAGGGGTGAAGCGCAGCCGCCAGGGCGTGGTCGTCGAGGAGACTCTGAGAAGCGTCTCCGAGCCCCACGTCCACGCTGTCGGCGACGCCGCCGACAGAGGCCTCCCGCTCACCCCGGTGGCATCCCGCGAGGCCGAGGCGCTGGCGCGGACCCTTCTCGGGAAACCCACGGTGTGGGATCCGCGCGCCACGGCCACCGTCGTGTTCAGCGTCCCCCCGGTCGGCAGCGTCGGCATGAGCGCCGCCGAGGCGGCGGAGCGGGACGACGTCGAGGTGCTCTTCACCGACACGAGCGAGTGGTTCTCCCAGCAGCGAGCCGGCGTCTCGCACGCCTGTGCGAAGGTGATGCGCGAGAAGGACGGCGGACGCCTTCTCGGCGCCACGCTGATCGGGCACGGCGCCGACGAGCTCATCAACCTGTTCGCCCTCGCCGTGCGGGCCGGCCTCACCGCCGAGCAGGTGGAGGACGCCGTGTACGCGTATCCGACGGTCGGCACAGACGTCGGGTACCTGGTCTCGACCTGACATGAGACTGGCCATCGTCACCGGCGGATCGCGCGGACTGGGGGCCGCGCTCTGCGAGCTCTACAGTGAGCGGGGCTGGCATGTGCTGGAGTTCTCACGGTCCGCTCCGCACCCCTACAGCGTGCGACTCGACCTCTCGGACCCTCAGACGACAGACCGGATCATCGCCGAGAGCCTCGCGTCGCTTGAGCCCGCGAACGTCTCCGAAGTGGTGGCGATCGGCAACGCCGGAGTCCTCGGTCCGGTCGGTCCGGTCACACATTCACCGCCGGCCGATCTCTGCGCCAATCTGGACGTCAACGTCCTGTCCGCGATCCTCTTCGCCCGACGTGTCGTCGGTTCATTCCAGCGGCATCGCTGTGAGAAGACGTTCGTCAACATCACCAGCGGCGCCGCGGTCAGGGCTCATGCCGGCTGGTCGCTCTACTGCGCCGGGAAGGCCGCCCTCGAGCACTACATGCGCGCCGTCGCCCTCGAACAGACCCGGTACGATCATCCCTTCCGCGCCTACAGCGTGAATCCCGGCGTGATGGACACCGCCATGCAGGCCGAGGTCCGCGACGCGAGCGACGACGACGTCCCCGGCCTCCAGCGGTATCGCCGTCTGCACACGGAGGGGCGTCTCGCGGCGCCGGCCGATGTCGCGGCGCGGATCGCGGCGATCGTGGACTCTCGCCCGCGGCCGGGAGAGGTGTACGCGGCGAGCCCGTGACGGGCGGGCAGAGCGGCCACGACGACGGCCACCGAAGGAGCGGGGGGTAATGGAGACGGCTCTGGCGGCAGCTCCCGTCGTTCTGGTCCTCGTCCTGCTCGTGGTGGTCGGGTGGTCCGCCTCCGCGTCGGGCCTCGTAGGAGCCGGGGTCGCCGCCGTCATCGCGGTCGTCGTCTTCGATTTTGGCGGCTCGCAGGATACCTTCGGCATCCCGGGAGGCTTCCTCGGAGTGTTCGCCGAGGCGGCGAGCATCACCATGTCGGTTGTGGCGATCATCGGTCCGGCGCTGGCGATCCATCATCTCCAGATGAAGACCGGCGCGACGGAGCGACTCCAGGAGGCTCTCGGCAGACTCAGCCCGGATCCACGCATATCCGCCTTGCTGGTCGCCTGGTTCTTCACCCTGTTCCTGGAAGGAGCCGCGGGCTTCGGCACGCCGGTCGCATTGGCGGCACCGTTCCTTGTGGCGGCCGGACTCAAGCCGCTGCCCGCCCTGGTCGCGGCACTGGTCGGCCACGCCGCAGGCGTTTCCTTCGGCGCTCTCGGGACTCCGGTGCTCGTCCAGTCGGAGTCGAGCGGCATCCCGGAGTCCGATCTTGCCTGCGCGACGGCCGTCTACCACCTGGCGCTGGGCTGGCTGCTGACTGCGGTGGTCGTCGTCACTGTCAGTCGCAGCATCGGCACCGGTCGCATGCCCTGGGGACGCGGTGTCCTGGCCGCCGTGTCGTTCTTCGTGCCGTACGGTCTCATCGCCTGTTACGTAGGCGCCGAGCTGCCGTCGCTGGGCGGCGCCATCATCGGGGCAGTGGTGTTCGTCGTGGCTACTCGGCGTCGTGGCTCAGGAGAAGACGAGAAGCTGACGGAGGAACAGGCCCTGGACGGAGCGCCCGTACTGCGGGCCGGGGCCGCCTACCTGACGGTCCTGGCACTCGTGCTGCTGACCCGCCTAGTCCCGGCGCTGCGGTCGGCGCTTGCGGCCGTGGACCTGCGCTGGGAGCTGTTCGGCGAGTTCTCGTTCGAGAGCCGGCCGCTGCTCCACCCCGCGGTGGTGCTCACGGCGGCGATCGTCGTCGGCGCGGTCGCACAGGGCGCGACCCGCACGGATGTCCTCGATGCTCTGCGCGATACCGGCCGTCAGTTGCTGCCGGTGGTGGTCGCCCTGCTGGCCATGGTCACGATCGCTCAGACGATGTCTCGCTCCGGCATGACTGGCGAACTGGCAGAAGCGGCGGCAGGCACGGGCGCTCTCTGGCCGCTGTTCGCGCCGGCGGTAGGGGCGCTCGGCACGCTGGTCACCGGCTCCGCGACCGCCTCCAATATCCTCTTCACCGACCTGCAGCAGCTCACTGCAGAGAACGTCGGCCTGCCTCAGGTGCCCCTGCTCGGCGCCCAGGGCTTCGGAGCGGCGGCCGGCAACATGTTCGCGCCGCACAACATCGTCGCCGGAGCGGCGGTGGTGGGCCTCGTCGGTGACGAAGGCCGCATACTGAGGCGCACGCTCCCGGTCGCACTCGCATACGTCGTCCTGGGTGGCGTCCTGGCCTGGTGGCTTGCCGGCTGACCGACCCCGAGCGTCCGTCCCGACGCTTCCTGTGATCACGCTGGGACGGACGACGGCCGTGGACCGCTCGAGCGAGGCGAAGATGTCAGGCCCAAGCGAGGCTGTCAGGCCGGGAGACCGCCCTGATGGCGCCTGCCGGACACGCTCAGAGCTCAGTCCCCGGACGACGCTGCAGCGCGCCGCGGCCACGCAGCAACAGGCTGCCGCCACCGCTGACGAGGTCGCCGGTCCCTACTTGACCATGAAGGAAGTCACCATCGACGGTCTGAGCGACGATGCACCCCGACGTGGTCTCGGTCGGCGCCCAGGACGCGTCGCCGAGCTCCACCCTCCAGTCGGCAGCGCTGAGGTCCTCGCCGTCTATGAACACGCTGCCCCACGCGAACGCGATCGGGTGGTGGTCTATGCGCAGGTCCTGGATGGCGATCTGCTGTTGGCCCATGCCGACCCCCGCGGTGCACGACCCCCTCATTGGGGTCAGTGCTTCGTCACATCGTCCAAGACATTCCGGCTCGCCGACTCGTTGTCTCGTTCGCTCGTCGGCTCCTACTGGACTCCTGCCCTGCAGCTCGTCCGGAACAAACCGGTACGCCGTTGCCGCTTCCCCGCCGGCGGGCGCTGGAAGACTCGGCGTGGGAGGTTCTCTGCACTGCCGTCAGGCGAGCCGTCGTCTCGAGACGCTCGCCGTGGTGGTTTCCGGCGTTCCATTGGCGGGGAGCAACTGGTAGCACGCCTCGACGGCCCGCACAGGAGACGCCCATGCTGCTCGGGATCCTGCTCCTCATCGTCGCGATCATCCTCTTCGGACTCGGTTTCGTCGTCCGCTGGCTCTTCTACCTCGCCGTCATCCTGTTCCTGATCTGGGTCATCGTGATGCTTGCGGACCGCATCCGCGGGAGACGGTGAGCGACGCGGACACAGCACGGGGCGCTGGTTCGCGGCAGCCTGTGGGTCGCGCCGTCTACAAGGCGGCCGTGCGCTTCGCTGGGGTGAACGTGCCCGTCAAGGTGTACGCCGCCCTCGGCGACACGCGGGTGCGGTTCCGACTCCTGCATGACGAGGACGCCAGCCCCCTGCGCCAGGAGATGATCTGCCCGCTCCATGAGGAGCCGGTCCCGTTCGAGCACCGTGTCAAGGGCTACGAGGTGGCCCCGGACGAGTACGTCGTCGTCGACCCGGCTGAACTCAGAGACCTGCGGCCGGAGTCTGAACGGACCATCGACGTCCTCGAGTTCGTCGAACTCGAAGAGGTCGACCCGCGCTTCTACGACCGGCCGTACTACCTCGGACCCGACGGCAAGGACAGCGCCTTCGCGGCGCTCGCCGCCGCGCTCGAGCGCTCGGGCCGCACAGGGGTCTGTCGATGGATCATGCGCAACCGGTCATACCTGGGCGCCCTCGCGGCGCGCGACGGGGTGCTGGTGCTCACCGCGCTCCGCTACGCCGACGAGCTGGTGCCCATCGACCAGCTTGGTCTGCCGGAGGGCGTGGAGGTGCGCGAGAAGGAACGCACCACGGCCGTCTTCCTGGTACGAGAGCTTGAGGCGCCGTTCGAGCCGGGCGCCCACCGGGACGAGTACGACACGGCCGTACGGGAGCTGATCCGCAGGAAGGTCGAAGGCGAGGCGATCGAGATCGTGGAACCCGAAGAGCGGCCGGCGACGGAGGACGACCGTCTGCTTGAGACGCTGGAGAGGAGCCTGGAGATGGCTCGGGGCGGCAGGGAGTAGCGAGAAGTGCACGATCGGGACGACATGGGACCGGCGGTCTCCCGCGGCGAGAGTCGAGACCGACGGGAGCCCGGGCGAGACCCGCTCGCCGAGGCCGTATGCGAGTTCTGCGGCGCCCCGTACGCCGTCGACGACGGCCGCCGCTGCACAGCCTGCGACGTCCCGTCGTGCCAGCACTGCGCCACGGCGGAGGGCGAGTCGCAGTGCCCGGAGTGCGCCGGCGCGTCCCTGCCGCCGCAGATGGAACCGATGCTCGCGCGGCTCTCGAACCTGCCGACAGGCCACGGCTGGGAGTTCGAGTACAAGTGGGACGGCGTCCGCTGTCTCGCCTACTGGGACTGCTGCCGCCTGCGCCTCGACAGCCGCAACCTCAACGACGTCACCGCCCGCTACCCGGAGCTGCAGCACATCGCCGAGGGTCTCGGGGTGCCGGTGGTGCTCGACGGGGAGATCGTCGCCCTCGACGACGAGGGTCGTCCGAACTTCGGGCGCCTCCAGGGCCGCATGCACCTGAGCCCCGACAGGGCCGGGCGGGCGGTCGCGACCACCCCGGTCTTCTACTTCGCCTTCGATCTGCTCTACCTGGACGGCGAGCTGCTCGTGGATCGGCCGTACACGGAGCGGCGCGCGGCGCTGGAGTCGCTGACGTTCGGCGACCGCAGGGTCAAGGTGCCGCCACGCGATGCCGACGGCGCGGCGATGCTCGCCGCCGCCCGGGAGCACGGCCTGGAAGGAGTCGTCGCCAAGCGCGCCGACGGGCGCTACGAGCCCGGCCGCCGGTCGCCGGCCTGGCGCAAGGTCAAGCTCGTCAGGGCGCAGGAGTTCGTGATCGGCGGCTGGACGCCGCAGGAAGGCGCGGAGCGACGGGTCGGCAGCCTCCTGCTCGGCGTCTACGACGAGAGCGGCCGGCTGCGTTTCGCCGGCCGCGTGGGGTCCGGGTTCTCCGACGCCGACCACCGGCGACTCCTCGAGCTGCTGGAGCCGCTGCGGACCCCGGTCGACCCGTTCGCGAGAGACCAGGGAGCGGGCGACACGCCGGTGTCGCGGAGCAGCACCTCGGCGGACACACGCTACATCGTCCCCGAACTCGTCGCCCAGGTCGAGTACCGGCGCTGGCCCGAGGGCGGCCACCTGCAGCAGACGGCCTTCAAGGGCCTGCGCTCCGACGTGCCACCGGGGGACGTGCTCCGCGAACGGTCCGGAGGTCGCTGACATGCCGGAACGGATCTGGACCGGGACGGTGAGCTTCGGGCTGGTGACGATCCCGGTCACCATGAGCCTGGCCGTCCGCGACAGGGGCATCCACTTCTCGCTGCTCCACGACGAGGACCACGCCCGCCTCGTACGCGTCATGGTCTGCCCCGACCACGAGCCACCCGAGCCGGTGCCGAGTGACCACCAGGTCCGCGGCTACGAGATCGAGGAGGGCGTCTTCGTGGTCGTGACCGACGAGGATCTCGACTCGGTGGCCCCCGGACGCAGCCGCAGCATCGAGATCGAGGACTTCGTCGCCTTCGACGAGATCGACCCCGTGTACTACGACCGCCCCTACTACCTGGTGCCGGGCAGCGGTGCCGAGAAAGCCTACCGCCTCCTCGCCGAGACCCTTGAGACGACCGGACGGGCGGGGCTGGCCCGCTTCGTCCTGCGCCGCCGCGAACACCTGGCGCTCGTGGCCGGCATGCAGGGCGCACTCTGCCTGCTGCTGCTCCACTTCCCGGAGCGGGTCCGCGACGCCGCGGGCCTGGCCCCCGATACGGAGGCGGACCCCGAGGACGTCGAGGCGATGAGCGCTGCCATCGGGGAGATGGCGTCGACGTTCAAGCCGAAGCGTTACCGGGACCGCGACCGCGAGTTGCTCATGGAGCTCATCGAGAGGAAGCGCGAGGAAGCGGGGACGGTCGAGGCGCCGGAGCCGGAGCCGCTCGAGGCCCGGGAGGGCGGCGACGCGGCCGCCCTGCTCGACGCGCTCCAGGAGAGCCTCGAGAAGGCCCGCTCCGCGGCCGGCGGCGACTGATGCCCCGCGTCGATGTCGACGGGCACACGCTCGAGCTCACTCATCTCGACAAGGTCCTCTACCCCGAGACGGGGACGACGAAGGCGGAGGTCCTCGACTACTACCGGCGCATCGCCCCCGTCCTCCTCCCGCACCTGGCCGGACGGCCGATCACGATGAGACGCTACCCGCACGGCGTCGACGGCACGTCGTTCTTCGAGAAGCGGTGTCCGTCGTACCAGCCGGACTGGGTCCCCACGTACGAGATGCCGTCGAAACGACACGGCGCCATCGGGTTCTGCGGCATCGACAGCCTCGCCGCCCTCGTGTGGATGGTGAACCTCTCGTCACTGGAGCTGCACCCGTACCTCCATCGGGTCGGCGCCCCCGAGCGTCCCACGGCCCTTGTCTTCGACCTCGACCCGGGCCTACCGGCAGACATCACCGATGCCTGCCGTGTCGGGCTGATCCTGCGTCGACTGCTCGAGCAGACCGGCCTCCACTGCCTTCCGAAGACCAGCGGCGGGAAGGGCCTCCACGTCTATGTACCGCTCAACGGCGACGTGACCTATGAGCGGACGAAGCGCTTCGCGAGGGCCGTCGCCGAGACGCTCGCCCGCGACGACCCAGACCACGTCACCAGCACCATGGCGAAGGAGAAACGGGCCGGAAAGGTCTTCATCGACTGGAGCCAGAACGACGAGCACAAGACCACGGTGGCGGTCTACTCGCTGAGGGCGCGTCCCCGGCCCACCGTCTCCACTCCGCTGCGCTGGGACGAGGTAGAGCGGGGCGCCGCGCTGGAGCGGGGCTCCGGGCTCGGAGCGCGTGCGGCCGCTCTCTCCGCGGAACCGGGCTCGGCCGTGGAGCGCGTCGAGCAGATGGGCGATCTCTTCCTTCCGGCGCTCGAGGAGCGGCAGGCGCTGCCCGACTGATCGCCGCGGACCCGCGTCTGCTGCTACCATCGCATCCGTGAGCCACACGTACGTCCCTCTTCGCAAGACCACCGACCCGAGCGTCCGCCTCGCGGCCATCGGAGCGCTCGTCGTGCTGCTCGGCCTCACGAGCCTCGTCTCCTTCGAGCTCTTCCACACCGCCGTGGAGCTCATCTACGTCACCGTCGCCCTGTCGGTCCTGATCGTCGCTCTCGCGCTGCGCGAGTTCCAGGACGACGACTTCGCTGTGTTCCTCGGCATCGCCCTCGTGGCGAGCGCCGTGCTGCACGTCGTCCACCTGCTCGACTACACGGGCATCGATCTCATCACGGTATCGCCCGATCCTCCGACCCAGCTCTGGATCGCCGCCTCGCTGATGGTCGCGGTGTCGTTCGTCGTCGCCCCCTTCGTCCTCGGCAGGCGCGTCCGCGTCCTCGTCGTGTCCGCCGTCTACGGCGTCGCCGATGCGCTCGTCCTCGCCTCCATCTACTGGTGGCAGGTCTTCCCCTCCGCCCTCACCGCCGAGCAGGGCCTGACCACCTTCAAACGCGTGACCGAGTACGTCATCTGCGCCATCCTGGCCGCCGCCATCGCGATACTCTGGCGGCGCCGCGAGCGCCTGCAGCGCGGCGTGTTCCGACTCCTCGCGGCGGCGCTGGTGAGCCGCATGCTCGCGGAGCTTGCGTTCACCGTCTACACCGGCCCGCACGCGGCCGCCAACATGCTCGGACACATCTTCCTGCTCCTCTTCGCCATCCTCATCTTCCAGGCGGTCGTCGAGGACACCCTCACGAGACCGCACGCCCTGGCGATCGAGACGCTCGAGGTCGACAAGCAGGAGGCCCGCAGTGAGCAGCTGCAGGAGGCGGCGACCCGCAGGGCGTTCGGCGAGCTCCTCGACCTCACGCCGACGTTCCTCGCCGAACAGGACCTGACGTCGGTCGCCGACACCGCCTGCCGGGCGGCTCGCGAGCTGTTCGCGTGCGACGTGGCCATGCTGTCGCAGATCGACAGGGACGAGATGGTCCTCCTCGCCGCCGTCCCGGCAGATCCGGCTCTCACCGGCCTGCGCTTCCCGGTGAGCGACGACCCGTCGTTGACCGCCCAGCTGGAGTCACGCTCGTCGCTCTACGTCGACGAGGTCGGTGACGCACCGGTGGGTCCGCACCTGACCGAGCTACGAAGCCTGCTGGGGCTGCGCGCCGTCTTCCGCAGCCCGATCGGCGCCGGCCAGCCGGCCGACCTGATGCTGGTGCTTGGCTGGCGCCAGGACCGGCCCGCCCCCGGCGAGCATTCGCTGGCCCTCATCGAGCGCTTCGGCTACCAGGTCGATGTCGCCCTCACACAGGCACGCCGGCGTGAGTTGCAGACCGAGACGGAACAGCTCCACCGCCGGTTCGAGCGCAGCCTCCTCCCGAAGCTCCCGGTGGATCATCCCGGCCTCGACATCCACCTGCACTACCAGCCCGGAGAGCGCAAGCTCCTCCTCGGCGGTGATTTCGTCGACGTGGTCGACCTCGGGGAGCATGGCGTCGCCGTCCTCGTCGGCGATGTGAGCGGCCACGGCCCCGACGCGGCCGCGCTCGGGTCGACGCTGCGCTCGGCCTGGGAGGCCCTGGTCCTCGGCGACGGCGACCCGGTGCGGACGGCACAGGCGCTGCGACGCGTCGCCGAGCGCGAACGCCACTCGGAGTACGTCTTCGCGACCGCCCTCCTCGCGTGGATCGATCCCGACGCCGCCGACATGACCTATCTCAATCTCGGCCACCCTCCCCCCTACCTCTGCCATGGCGGCCAGGCGCTGCCGCTCGACGACCAGCCGCAACCTCCGCTGGGCGCGACCGACAGGCCGCTCGAAGCGCCACGACATGCGACCCTGCCGGCAGGCTGGAGCCTGTTCTTCTATACGGACGGGCTCATCGAGGCACCGCTCCGCTCCGGGACCGCCGAGCGCTTCGGCGAGCAGCGCCTGCGAGCCGCCGTGCGACGGCTCGCCTGCGGTCGCATCGGCGAGGAAGAGCTGAGGACGATGCTCGCCGCCATGCAGGAGGAGGCGGGCGGCGTGTTCCCCGACGACGTGGCGGTCGTGCTCGTCTCACAGTCGGAGGCTGCCGCCGGTCACGCCGATCGCCAGCTTCCGGGCCGAGGTGACACCACCGTGTGACGAGCCGCGACGCGGCTCGGCGCACGCCGAGCGGGCCATGGCAGCCGGCGCAGGCCGCGGCGACCGACCACCCGCGGCCTCTCAGGGTGCCGGCGGCACCTCCTCGGCCATCCCCGCCCGCCGGCTTGCACCGGTCGCCGCCACCACGACCGCGCCGATGGCCGCGATCTCCGGCCACGACAGCCGCTGGCCGACGATCAGGAAGCCGGTCAGCGCAGCGACCGCCGGCTCGAGGCTCAGCAGCACGCTGTAGGTGTGCGCCCGCACAAGACGAAGCGCCAGGAGTTCGAGCACGTAGGGGAACGCGGACGAGAGCACGGCCACGGCCGCGCCGAGCAGGAGAATCTCCGGCATCCCGGCCGTCGAGACGCCGGTCACCAGCACCAGCGGCGTCAGCATCGCGGAGGAGCCGACGAGCATCAGCGTGGTCACCTGCAGAGGGCTGAGCGAGCGCACCGCGCGCCGGCCGAAGACCAGGTACATGCCCCACCAGAAGGCGGCCGAGAGGGAGAGGAGCACGCCGGCGAGACCGACGGAGCCGGTCGGCCCCGCCAGCACGACCACTCCACCCCCGGCAAGCGCCACCCAGAGGAAGTCCAGCGGCCGGCGTGAGTCGGCGACGGCCACGGCGAGCGGCCCCAGGAACTCGATGGCGACGACGATCCCCAGCGGCGCCGTGGCGATGGCTCCGTAGAAGCTCAGGTTCATCGCGAACAGCGAGACCGTGAGCGTCAGCACCGGCAGGCGTTCGCCACGAGCCGGAAGGCGCAGCGAGCGCGGCCGGACCGCGACCAGGATCGCGGCCGCGATCGCCGTCCGCAGCCACAGGGCCTCGACGACTCCCACCCCGTCGATGACCCTGGTGGCGAGCGCCGAGCCGCTCTGCATGGAGAAGGCGATCACCAGCACCAGCAACGGCGCCGCGAACGCCGACGCCGTCAGGGCCCGCCCTCGTCCACCGCCGGTTGTCGTGTCCTCGTCCATGCCGTCGTCCGATGATAGCCACACCTCCCCGGCGACGGCGAACGGTCCCGCACGGCGGCCGTCTCGCGCCGGCCGGAGCAGCCCTCTCCGATCACGATGGCAAACGCCGGCCGGTTTGTAATCCCTACCTATCTGGTCAGACTTCTTCACAGGCGTGCACTCTCAGGCAGGGTGACAGACGTGAGCCGGGGCGGCCGCAAATCCGCCCCACCAGGAGGTAAAGATGAGAAGGCTCTTCGAGATCGGCGGCTACGTCGCCGCGATCGCACTGATCGCGTTCGGTGTCACGGCGCTCGTGCTGGGCATCGACAGTCGCGGCGACATACGCGACAGCCTCGCAGCCGAGAAGATCACCGGCACCCCCGACATGACGCCGGCCGCGATCCAGAAGGAGATCGACGAGGCGGGCATCGAAGTCGAGAGCGTGCCTCAGACCGCCGTGGCCGACGAGTCGATCGACACCGGCGCGAAGGCGCGAGCATTCGCCGAGTACATGCGCGTCCACGCGCTTCTCGCGACAGGAGGCCGGACCTACTCCGAGATGGGTCGCTACCTGACCGAGGACGGCGAGGAGACGAGCGATGTCGCGGCCGCCGCCAAGGATGCGGAGGGCAGGCCGGTGCCCAACCAGGCGCGCGACATCTGGGTGACCGAGACGGCGCTGGCCACCGCGCTGAACGTGTCCTACTTCGGAGAGCAGGTGTCGAACTTCAGCGTGATCGTCGCCGTCGCCCTGATCATCGCGGGAATCGGCTTCGGCGTCCTCGCGTACGCCGCGTTCCGTTGGATCCCCGCGAGAGAGGCCGCATCCGGCCGGCGAGACGGCGGAGGCGACGCCGTGTCGAGCGACAGCAGGTCGGCCGCGGCCGCCGACAGGCCGTCGACTGCCGACACACCCGCGCCCGACGAGCAGGGTGAGACCGGGTAGCCGTCGGCCGTCGCGCGACCGGCGCGGCACGCCTCGATGAGCGCCTCGAGCGCTGTCAAGCCAACACGGTACGCCTCGGGTGCCGTCGCGCCAACGTCGCCGGTAGGCAGAGGCAGCCGACTTCTGGGAGACTTGTCGCGACAGTTTCGAGAGCGACCACCTCGCGCGTGAGCGGATCGCCAGGCGGGGGCCTTCGGGCCCCCGCCGCGTCGGAGCAGAAGGGGGTATGACGCGTGACGGCAACGACGACGGCGTCGACCTCGCCGGAGGCACTGCCGCAGGAGCAGAAGGCACCGGCGACCGAGACTCCATCCACGGGGACGCGCACGGCACCCCTGCTGTGGCTCGTCTTCCTCGCCGGTGCCGGCTCGATGGCCGTGGAGATGACCGCCTCACGGCTGCTGGCTCCCTTCTACGGTTCGTCGACCATCGTCTGGGCCAACATCATCGGCCTGGTGCTCGCGTCGCTCTCGCTGGGCTACTGGCTGGGTGGCAAGATCGCCGACCGCAGGCCCGATCCTCGCGTGCTCGGCTTCATCGTGCTGACGGCGGCAGTCATCGTCGCTGTGGTGCCGTTCGCGGCCCGGCCGCTGCTGCGACTGTCGGTGCAAGCCCTCGACACCGTGTCGGCCGGCGCCATCATCGGCTCGCTGCTCGGCTCGATCGCGCTCTTCGTGCCGCCGGTCGTGCTGCTCGGCATGGTCACGCCGTTCGCCATCCGTCTCCTGGTGCCGAAGGTGGAAGATGCCGGGCGGACGGCTGGGCGCGTCTTCGCCCTGTCGACCGTCGGCAGCCTGCTGGGCACCTCGCTGCCGGCCATCCTCTTCATCCCGCTCGTCGGCACGCAGCGGACGCTGCTGGGTGCGGCGGCGCTCGTCGGCCTCGCTGCCGCCATCCTCCTCGGCTGGCGCTGGCTCATCGTGGGGCTCGTCCTGGCCGGCCTGCTGGCAATCCCGCCCGGCGTCGTGAAGGCGACACCGGGCCTCGTGTACGAGAGCGAGTCCCAGTATCAGTTCGTGCAGGTCGCCGAGCGCGGCGACACCCGGTACCTCTACCTCAACGAGGGCCAGGCGGTGCACTCCAAGTGGGTACGCGGCTCGGTCTTCACCGGCGGACCCTGGGACATGTTCCTCACCGTCCCGGCCGCGATCGGTCGCACACCCGAGCGCATCGCCATCCTCGGCAACGCCGGTGGCACGACCGCCCGTGCGTACGGCGAGTTCTTCCCGTCGACCCGCATCGATGGGGTGGAGATCGACGGCACAGTGAGCGAGGCGGGCGCGCTCTTCTTCGGCATGGAGGACAACCCGAACCTCGACGTCATCACCGCCGATGCGCGCCCGTTCCTGCGGACCACGCCCCATCGTTACGACGTCATCATGTCCGACGCCTACAAGCAGCCCTACGTCCCGTTCTACCTGGCGACCCGTGAGTTCTTCTCACTCGCTCGCGAACGCCTCGCTCCCGGCGGTGTAGTGGCCCTCAACGTGACCACCGTGCCCGGCGACCGCAGTCTCGTCGATGCCGTCGCCGGTACTCTGGCGACCGAGTTCCCTCTTGTCGTCGCCTGGCCGGCCTTGCGCTTCAACACGCTGGTGGTCGGTTTCACCGAACGGGTCCCGCTTGGCGAGTTGCGGCTGCGACTGGGGCGACAGGAGGGAGAACTCGCCGTCCTCACGGAGCTCTTCGCTCGGGACGTGCGCGCGGTGGAAGCTATCGACGACCCCTGGACCGACGACCGGGCGCCCGTCGAGTGGGTCACCGATCGGATGATCGTCGCCTACGGTGCCGGCGGCGGCAGAGCCGGCACGGAGCAGCTCCTCCCGACCGCTCCCTGAGGCGCGCCCGACGCCGCTCTCGGGCATGCCCCGCCGTGTGCCCGGAACGGCGCGGCACCGGCCTCAGGTCTGGCCGCGGCGGCCATACTCGCAAGAGAGCAGCGCCGGTATCATGAGATCGTGAAGGGCGTCACGATCATAGGCTGCGAGGTCCTGCGCGACGAGATCGCCGCGGTCGCCGACGATCTTCCCGTGGAGCTCGTCTCGGGACACCTGCATTTCCATCACGATCAGCTGCGCAAGGAGCTCGCCGACCGGATCGCCCGCGTGCCGGAGGGCCACACCATCGTGCTCGCCTACGGCCGGTGTGCCCTCGGCGGCGGGTGCCTCGACGCGGGACCCCACCGACTGGTCATCCCGGCCATCGACAACTGCGTCGCCCTCATGATGGGCTCGGGCGCCGCCTACCGGCGCGAGGTGCGGCGACGACCGGGGACGCTCTACTATACCCGCGGCTGGACCGAGGGCATGGACGACCCCTACCGGATGTACGTGCAGGCCGTCGAGCGGCTTGGGAAGGAAGCGGCACGCCGCTGGGCCGGCCTGCTCTTCGCCAACTACTCGCGCGTGGCGCTGGTGGAGACCGACTCGCTGCCCTCCGAACAGGCCCGTGAGTACGCGCGCCGGGTCGCCTCGGCGAGCGGCCGTCCGCTGGAGACGATCGCCGGTTCGCTGGACCTGCTCGACAGACTCGTCCACGGTCCGTGGGACGAGGACTTCGTCGTGATCGAGCCGGGTGGTGCCCTCGACGACTCCGTCTTCTGGCGCCGCGAGCGCCTGCGCGAGCCCGCGGGCGCGGACGAGGACGAGACTGCCGCCGAGCTCGCGCCGGCACCGGCCTCCTGAGGAGAACGCGGCCCGCCGGCCTCGCCCCGACAGCAGTCTCCTGAGGAGACGATGATCGCTGCTCTCGCCCCCGGGCTCCTGCCCATCGCCTCCCGGCACAACGAGAACTCGTCTGCTCCGCTCTCACACCGATAGAATCAGTCGTCGCGACTCCACGGTGACGGACCATGGACGGCGCGGCCTTGAAGAGGACCCCGTCAACGACGCCGCCTCCGCACTGAGCGGCGTCCCTGCCCGGAGAGGTGCCGGTGAGCGTCGAGTATCTGAGACGTCAGTTGAGCGCCAGCGAGAAGATCCTCTACACGGAGCGACACCACTGGATCTTCCCCATCGCCCACATGGTGCGGTGGATCCTGTTCGCGGGCGTCATCGTGGGCCTGATCATCCTGTTCAGCTACCTGTTCCCCGACGCCGGCTTCGTCCGCTGGTTCTACTTCATCCTGATCGTCCCCGCGATCAGGATCGCCTGGGGCTTCCTGTCATGGCGGATGAACGTGTACGTCCTCACGAACCGCCGCGTCGTGGAGATCACCGGCGTGCTGAGCAAGAAGGTCAGTGATTCGTCGCTGGAGAAGCTCACCGATGTGGTCCTCACGCAGTCGCTGTTCGGCCGCATGCTCGGCTACGGCGACATCGAGATCCTGACCGGCGCCGCGGCTGCCGGCATCAATCGGCTGAGGCAGATCAAGCATCCGATGGAGTTCAAGACCGAGATGCTCAACGCTGAGGAGAACTCCGAGCACGAGCTCGGCCCCAGCCGCTGAGCACCGCCGGCGCCGGCCGCGACGCCGGCCAGTCGAGGACGGTCGACGTGACCTCCTCGATGCACGTCGTCCCTGCGATCCACGTCGTCCCTGTGATCCACGTCGTCCCTGCGATCCACGTCGCCCCCGCCATCCGCGTTCCCTCGCGGCTCCTGCCGGGAAGGAGAGACATAGCGGTCGCGTACGGGGAGGCGGCATGCGACGCAGAGTCGTCGTCGGCTTCGACGGGACCCTCAATGCGAGGGCGGCGGTCGCTCGCGCGATCGCGCTGGCGAAGCGGAGGCCACACAGCGAGATCGTGGTGGTCTGTACGCACGACCGGCCTCCGGACTTCAGCCACGCCCCCTTCCTCATCGGCCACATCGACGAATCGCAGTGGTTCCGGGAGTGGGCCGAGCAGGCGATGGAGGACCTCGAACACGAGGTGGCCAGGATCAGGCTCGCCGGTGTCGACGCGAGGTCGACGTGCGGCTACGAGGATCCGGTGGAGCTGCTCGAGACGATCGCCGCCCAGGTCGAGGCGGACTACATCGTCGTCCCCGACGATCGCGAGGGCCTCCTGCACGACCTGGTCCTGGGGTCGATCGCGAAGCGTCTCATGCACACGAGCACCGTCCCGGTCCTCGCCGTGCGCGACGACGAGTGAGTCAGCCGAGGGCGGTCAGGGCGCCGAGATTCCTGGCGATCGGCGCCGGCGCGTAGTCGAGCCCGCAGCGCGCCAGCCTGGCGCGTGTGCCGGGCGACAGCCCGGCGGCGTCCGCCGCCCCGAGGACCGCCGTCGTCTCTTCCTCGTCCAGCTCGACCGGCGGAGCGACCACGAGGCCGACGCCGGCGTTCTCCGGACACGCCAGCTGACAGCGCAGACAGCCGACCGCGCACGCGTGCCATTCGGGACGTACCCAGCCGGGGAACGGCGCCTCGTCCTCGTTCACGTATGTCAGACAGCGCTCGCCGTGGAGGAGGAGGCGGTCCCCGGCGATGGCTCCGGTAGGACACGCCGTCCGGCATGCGTCGCAGCAGCGGCATCGATCGAGCAGCTTCGGCGGCTGCCACTCGGCCACGTCGGGCGGCGGCGCGTCGCTCACGGCGGCGACCAGGTACAGGTAGCTGCCGAAGCCCTGCACGTAGATGACGTTCGTGCGGCCGTAGCGGCCCAGGCCCGACCACGCGGCGAGCGCCTTCAGCGGGACCCGGAGGCCGGCCGCTCCGTACCCGAAGGGCGCCAGCGCCACGCCGAGCGCCCGCCGGAAGAGGCCCGCCCCGTCGTGGTAGCCGGCGTAGTGTGGGGGGACGACCACGGTGCGCTGCGTCCCCCCGCGGTGGAGCACGGCGCGCGTCACCGGACGCCGGACGGCGCCGACCACGACGATGCGGGCGACCATCGACGACTGCGGACATGAGATGTCGATGCACCGCCGCAGATCGTCGCGGAAGGCGGGCGCCATGTCATCGGCGCCCGCAAGAACGCCGCCGACGTACGCCTCCAGCTCGCTCAGCCGCTCGAACGCGACGGCCCGCGTCCGCCATCCCTCGGTCAGGAGCCGGGCCTCGACCTCCGCCCACATCTCGTCGCCGCCCATGTCCGCGGATCCACTCATGCCTCGATCCGGAGGTCCGCTCACTCCCCGACCCGGAGGTCCGCTCACTCCTCGATGATGATGGCGTCGGTGGGGCACTCCTCCGCCGCCTGACGGCAGTCCTCCTCCTGATCGGCCGGCACCGGGTTGACCAGCACCCTGGCCACGTCTTCGTCACCGAGCTCGAACACCGCCGGACACGTGTCCTCACACAGCCCGCACGCCGTGCACTCGTCTTCGTCGACGATCGCCCTCATCGTCACTCCTCTCGTCGGCTTCGCAGGCCCAGAGTACCCGCGATCCCGATTCCCCATCCCCCTCTCACCGGCACTGAGAGCGATCGACCGTGCGGCGCTCCGGCGACGCCGGGCTTCACCTCCGACGGCATGTGCGAGACAATCGACGGGGCGACGAGGGGATGGCCATGGACGTGAAGGTCGAACAGCGGACGGCGACGCCGAAACCCCGACCGGACGCCGAGCCACCCGGCACGCCTGCCGGCGCTCCGGATCAGGAGACGCCCAAGGAGCGGCGGGCACGCAAGGCGCACCGCGTCCGGCTCTACGTCTACGTCATCTTCGCCCTGGCGGTCGTCGCCTACCTCATCGCGCTGGGCGCCGCCAACACCGCCGCCGTCGAGGTCAGCTGGGTCTTCGGCAGTTCGTCGATCCCTCTTGTGTGGCTGGTGCTGTCGGCGGCGGTCCTCGGCATCGCCCTGGGCCTGCTCGTCAGCCTCGTGATCCGCTGGCGCACGCGACGCCCGCACAAGCAGCGTCCGGACGAGCGCGCGACAGACAGGCGTGAGCCGGGCCCGCCGGCCGGCCCACCGGCCGACCGGAAGGACGCAGCCACGCGCCACTAGGTCTCCGGCCCGATTCCTCAGCTCCTCCGTCTGCCCGCCCAGTGCAAGAGCCCGGCGGTAGCTCTCACCCGTTGCCGGCCACGCACCGCGTGAGGGAGCACTTCGGGATCTGTGGTCCTTCGGCCTTGTGAGCCGTCGGTGGGGCTCAGGCCTCGTCGCTGACCGTCTCCTCGACCAGCTGGATGTCCATCCCCTCACACTTGGGGCAGACGAGCGGTTCGTCCTCGAGGTCCAGTTCGACCTCCTCGAACTCGGCACCGCAGTCCTCGCACCTGTAGATCCTGTCGATCATCACGCCCTCCTCTCCCCAGGGTAGGTGTACCCGATGAGGTCGGGTGACAAATGTCCGTTCGACGCGGACACGGAGACCACCCGACGAGACCTTCGGCCGCGCTTTCGAGTCCTGCCTTTCGCGGGAGCTCGAGCCTCAGGGGCGGACGGCGCTCGTCCAGTAGCCGATCGACTGGTAGCAGACCGAGTAGCCGGTGCGGGGGGAGTGGATCGCCATCCCGCCGCCGGCGTAGATGCCGACGTGGTAGGCGGGGTAGCCGCGGAAGACGAGGTCACCCGGCAGGAGGGCGTTCATGGACACCCTGGTGCCGATCTGCTGCTGCGTCTGCGACGTGCGGGGCAGACCGATGCCGGCCTGCGCGTACACGTACTGGACGAAGCCGGAGCAGTCGAAGCCGGTCTGCGGGCTGGTACCGCCGTACTTGTAGGGGACGCCGAGGTAGCGGGCGGCGATGGACACGATGTATGGACGGCCGCCGCCGGAGGAGCCCGAGCCGCCGGAGGAGCCCGAGCCGCCGGAGGAGGCGGCTCCGGACGAGGAGGAGCCGCCGGACGCGCCGGAGCCTCCCGCGTTCTGCGCGCTGGCCACGCTCTCGCCGCCCGCTCCCGTCGCCGCTGACTGCCCCATCGCGGCCTCGGCGGCGCTCCGGGCGGCCTCTTCCTCGGCCCGCTCCAGCTCCCTGATCTCGCCTTCTACGCCGCTCAGCATCGCCTGCCGTTCGGCGAGCCTGCCTTCGATGTCGCTCTTGGCCTCGCCGACCTCCGCGACGAGCAGGGCCGCTTTCTTGCGGTCGCGCACCAGGCTCTGGCGCTTCTCCTGGATCTCCTTCTTCTGCGTCTCGACCTCGTCGACGAGATCGGCATCCTGCTGCCCGATCCGCCGCATGAGCTCGATCTGGCCGGCGAGCTCGTCGAAGCTGTCGGCCGAGAAGAAGACGTCGACGATGTTCACGCTGCGCTGCTTGTACATCGCCGCCACACGCTCGTCGAGCTGCTCCCGGGCGGCAGCCAGCTCACGCCTGGCGGCCTCGAGCGCCTTCGTGTTCTTCCTGATCTGGCCCTTGACCCTCTTCAGGTCCTCGGTGGCCTGGTTGTACTCCTCCACGACCCTCTCGAGCCGCGCGTCGAAGACGGCCACCTCCTGACGGATGCGTTCGGCCTCCGACCTCTTGTCGTCGATGGGATCCGCGAGGGCGAGGGCGGGGACGAGCAGGACGAAAAGGCCGACGACCGCGCCGACGACCGCTGTCCTGACATGGCGGTGACGTGTCACGTCGTGCCTTCCTTCTCCCTTCGGCCGCGAGCCCGACCGGTCGCGACGCCGGCCCTCGTGGCCGGCGCGCAACGGCGGCGCCGGCGTCCGTCGCCGGCGCTCGACGACGGCGCCAGCCAGAATGGCCATCGTTTCCCTACGACGAGCCCGTCGCGTACTCGTGGGACTGATGTACTTCGGCGCCGGCCCGCGGAAACCTGCCGAGGGGCCGTCGGCGCCGCCCGCAGGAAGCGGCCTTGTATTCCGGCTCGGTATCATGGCCTCCATGGCCGTCGTCGACGTCGACCACCTCCGCAAGACCTACGGGGACACCGTCGCCGTCGACGACGTGTCGCTGTCGGTCGACGACGGCGAGATCTTCGGCATCCTCGGCCCCAACGGCGCCGGCAAGACGACCACAGTGGAGTGCGTCGTCGGCCTGCGGGAACCCGACGCCGGCGCCATCAGCGTCCTCAGTCTCGATCCGCGAGAGGACCGCGAGGTCCTCCGTCAGAGGGTCGGCGTGCAGCCCCAGGAGAGTTCGCTGCCCGGCAAGCTGCGGGTCGGCGAGGTCCTGGAGCTCTATCGCTCCTTCTACGCCGACCCAGCGGACCCCGCCCGGCTGATCGACCTTCTCGGGCTGACCGACAAGCGCGACACCTTCTTCAAGAAGCTCTCCGGCGGGCAGAAGCAGCGGCTCTCCATCGCGCTGGCGCTGATCGGGAACCCGAAGCTCGCCGTGCTCGATGAGCTGACCACCGGCCTCGACCCCCAGGCCCGCCGCGACACGTGGGAGCTCATCGAGGGCGTGCGCGAGCGCGGCGTCACCATCGTGCTTGTCACGCACTCCATGGAGGAGGCTGAGCGACTCTGCGACCGGGTAGCCCTGCTCGATCGCGGCAGGATCGTCGGCATCGACACGCCGAAGGGGCTGGCCGCCCGCGTCGGCGGCGGCAAGCGTGTCCGCTTCACGCCGTCCACCTCGTTCGACGAGCGGCTGCTCACTGATCTGCCCGAGGTGCTGAGCCTCGATCACGAGGGCGACCGGATCGCCGTCAGCGGCGGCGGCGAGCTGGTCAACGCGGTCATCCTCACACTCGACGACGCCGGAGTGGTGGTACACGACGTGGAGTACGACGTCGCCGACCTCGAGGATGCCTTCCTGGAGCTCACCGGACGCCGGTTCCGGGCCGATGACGAGGAGTCGCGCTCGTGACCGACGCGGCATCGAACACCTCGAGACGTCCGCCCGCCTCGGCCTTCTGGCGGCTCCTGCAGACTGAGGCCAAGCTCGCCTGGCGGGTACCTCTCGGCATGGTCTGGGGCCTTGGGTTCCCGATCCTGCTCCTGATCGTCTTCGCCGCCGTCCCGGCGTTCAGGCGACCGGACCCGGGGCTGGACGGCGCGACACTGCTGACCCTGTACGTCCCGGTCCTGATCGGCTTCGCGCTCTCCATGCTGGCCTTCGTGGGACTGAGCGCCCCGCTGGCCGGCTACCGCGAGCAGGGCGTCCTGCGACGGCTCTCGACGACCCCCGCGCCGCCCTCGTGGGTGCTCGCGGCGCAGGTGACCATCAACTCCGCGTTCGCCATCGTCGCGGTGCTCATCATCATGACCGTCTCCGTCACCGCGTTCGGAGTCGACGGCCCGGGGCAGCCGTGGGGCTTCGTCCTGGCGCTGGTGCTGGCGGCGGCCGGGCTCTTCGGGATCGGATTGGTGATCGCGGCGGTCGCTCCCAGCGCCGGCGTCGCCGGCGCCATCGGGACCATCCTGTTCTTCCCGCTGATGTTCTTCGCCGGTCTCTGGATCCCGCGCCCGGTGATGCCGGCGGCGCTGCGGGAGGTCAGCGACTACACGCCGCTCGGAGCGGCCGTCGCGGCCATGCAGGACGCAATGCAGGGCAGCTTCCCGTCGGCGACCGCGCTCCTCGTGCTCGCCGCCTACGCGGTCGTGTTCGGCGCCCTCGCCCTCAAGCTCTTCAAATGGGAGTGACCGGGGCCCACTCGAAGGCGTGAGGGCCGGCACGAACACAGTGAGAACGCACGGCGGGAACTCCTCTTCCCGCGCGTCTTCCCCCTAAAGCATCCACTACAAATGTCGATATTCGCACTGTGACCGCGGAACAGGCCGACGGATGTCGGTGCATGAGCATTCCGACCGAGGTGCGGATCGACGTATGTCGTTCGAGACGGAGAAGACACTCCCGTGAACAACCGATCGTGCCGCGACGCAGCGCTGGTCGTCGACGCCGCCGGGCGGATCGTCAGCTCCGACGATCGTGCCAGACAGCTCCTGGCGACCGACCAGAGTCCCCTGGTCGGCTATGCCCTGAGCGCCGCTCTGGGACTCGGCGACGAGTGCTCTGACCAGATCCGCAAGGCGGCGACCGGCCGTGGGACGTTCTCCGTCGAGTCGCCGGCCGCCGACCTCGGAGGGCGGCTCGAGCTGCGGTGTTCGGCGCTGCACTCCGCGACGGACGAGACCCACTACCTCGTTGTGCTGCGCGACAGGGGAGGAGCCGAGTCCGAGAACCGGCCGGCCGACCCCGCGCTCCACGACGATCTCACCGGTCTGCCCGGTCGGCGCCCGCTCCGCGACCATCTCATCGGCATTCTGGACGGGAACGGGCACCGCAGCGGCGGCCCGGCCCTGCTCATGATCGACCTCGACCACTTCAAGCTCATCAACGACTCCCTCGACCATGAGGCCGGCGACGCCGTGCTCGTGACCATGGCGCAGCGACTCCGTACCGCCGTACGCGAGGACGACCTGGTCGTGCGGCTCGGCGGTGACGAGTTCGCGGTGGTGCTCGATGACTGCCGACTGGTCGACGCACTGCAGGTCGCTCAGGAGCTCAGGGAGATCATCATGGCGCCCGTCGACCTGGGAGGCCAGGAGGTACGGATCTCCGCCTCGGTCGGGGTCGCTCACAGCGCCTTCCATGGGCCCTCCGCCGACCTCCTGCTGCGCCACGCCGACGTCGCCATGTACATGGCGAAGGCCAGCGTCCGCAAGGTCGCCGCCTATCGGCAGGGGTGCGACGTCAACAGCCCCGGCCGCCTGGCGCTGCTCAACGACCTCCGCAAGGCGATCGAGACGCGCAGCCTGACCCTCTACTACCAGCCGCAGGTGCTCGTCTCCGACGGCAAGCCGGTGCGGTTCGAGGCGCTGGCGAGATGGCTGCGCGAAGACGGGCAGCTCGTCGAGTCGGCGGATTTCATCCCCCTCGCCGAGGAGTACGGCCTGATGCCCACCCTCACCGAGTGGGCCATCTCGACCGCTCTCGCAGACAGGGCCCGCTGGGCGGACGACGGATGCGAGGTGGACGTCACCGTCAACCTCTCGGCACTCGATCTCGGCGACATCGGTCTCGCCAGGCGGGTCGCCGAGGCTCTGCGCACCAGCGGTCAGAAGGCACGGCGGCTCTCTCTCGAGATCACCGAGACGTCCGCGATGTCCGATCCGGAGCAGGCACGCCGCACACTCACTCAGCTCAGGGCGATGGGCATCGACGTCATGATCGACGACTTCGGGATCGGTCGCTCGTCCCTCGGTTACCTCCAGATGCTCCCCGCATCGGGACTGAAGATCGACAAGGTCTTCCTGTGCGATGTCGACGACCGGCCGCACAACGCGGCCATCGTCCGCGCGACGGTCGCGCTGGCCCACGAGTTGGGCCTCTCCGTGACCGCGGAGGGTGTCGAGACCGCCGCGGCGCTCGAGTACCTGCGCCGCGTCGGATGCGACTGCGCGCAGGGCTTCCACATCGCGCGCCCCATGCCGTCGACATCGGTGATCGACTGGCTGCATGCGTACCGGTCCGCGAGAGACGAGCGCATGGCGGCACGCGGACGTCGCATGATGGCGTCGGCGGCGGCGCTGGTCGCCGGGGGTCGGGCAAGGGCGTGACGCGCTGGCGCCCGGGACGAAGCGCTCGACACTGACGGAGGCGGGGTGGAAGGACTGGCACTGCAGATCACGGTCGTGAGCGTCCTCGGCGTCGCTCTGTCGCTGATGCTCCTCACCGTCGTGGTCAGGCTGCTCGAGCTGTTCCGGCGACGCCGGGTCGAGCGGCTGCTGCCCACCTGCCGGTCGGAGGTCCTCGGCTTCGTCGTCGACGGCGTGCCTCCACGAGGCTCCAGCCGCGCTGAGCGCCGGCTGACCGTCGATCTGCTGCTCAGCCACCTCTCGCTGCTGCGGGGCAGCGAGGCCGAGACCATCACCGGCTACCTTGAGAGGACGGGCTACATCGACGAGCAGCTGCGCGGCCTCCACGCACGCCGCGCCCGCACCCGGGTCCTCGCCGCCGACGCGCTCGGCCGGGCCCGGTCGCCCAGGGCCATCCCCGCCCTCGCCGAGGCAGTGCTCGACCCGGTCGAGGACGTGCGCCTCGTGGCCGCCCGCAGCCTGGCCGTGATCGGGACCGAGCCGGCCGCGAGGGCGCTCGCGACGGCGCTCTCGCGACCGAGCCGGCTCGCTCCCCGGCTGGCCCCCGCGATGGTCGCCGACGATCTGGTCTTCGTCGGACGACCCGCCGTACCGGCGCTCCTGCAGATCGCACGGTGCGGCCACGCGGAGACGGCGGCCACCGCCGCCCGCGTCCTCGGTGAGATCCGCGACCCCGCTGCCACCGACGTCCTCGTCGGATTGATGCGCGGAGCACAGACGATCGACGTGCGCGCCCAGGCCGCGAGCGCGCTCGGGAAGATCGGCGGCGGCCGGTCTACCTACGCCCTCATGCGGGCGCTCGACGATGACGCATGGGAGGTGCGGGCGCAGGCGGCCAAGGCCCTCGGACGGATCGGTGACCGGCGCGCGGTCCCGGCACTCGAGTCCGCGATGCCGGACGCGAGCTGGTGGGTGCGGGTCGACTGCGGCGAGGCGCTGGCTGCCCTCGGCGAGGCCGGGCTGGAGGCGCTCCAGCGCCTTACCCGGTCGAGCGACCGCTACGCCGCCGAACAGGCCGAGTCCGCGCTGGCCGCCGCCATGCGGCGTCGGCCGAGGCCCGTGCAGCCCGTCGCGCCGGCGCCCAGCCGGGAGGTCGAGCACACCCGGACACCGCAGTCTGCACAGGTCGCATCGTGACGACGCTGGTAGAGGTCGTGAGCTGGCTGGCGATCGCCTACTTCGCCCTGCTCAACGTGACCTACGCGATCCTCATCGCGCTGTCGTTCATGGAGTCGGGCAGATACCACGGCCGCGCCCCGTACAGCGGCGACGACATCATCCTCCGCTCCTCTTTCACGCCCCCTGTATCGATCCTCGTGCCCGCCTACAACGAGGAGGCGACGATCGCCGACTCGATCCGCCAGACGTGCTTCCTCGAGTACGGTGAGTACGAGGTCATCGTGATCGACGACGGTTCGACCGACGGCACGTTCGCCACCCTCGAGCAGGCGTTCGACCTCGAGCCGACGCCGGCGCCTGTCAGGCGCCAGCTGGCGAGCGCCGAGATCCTCGGCGTGTACGCCTCGCGGACCCGGGCCGGTCTGACGGTGGTGAGAAAGGCGAACGGCGGCAAGGCCGACGCCCTGAACGCCGGCGTGAACCTGTCCCGCTATCCCCTGATCTGCGCGGTGGACGCCGACGCGATCCTCGAGAAGGACGCCCTTCTGCGCGTCGTGAAGCCGTTCATCGAGGACCCGTCGCACACGATCGCGACCGCCGGGATCGTGCGCGTCCTGAACGGCTGCACGCTCTCTCCCGGCGTCATCGATCGCGTCAAGGCGTCGCGCAAGCTGCTGCCGCTCATACAGAACGTGGAGTACCTGCGTGCCTTCCTCGCCGGCAGGACCGGGTGGAGCCGCATCAGAGCGCTCTCCATCATCTCGGGCGCCTTCGGCGTCTTCCGAAAAGACGCGGTCGTGGCCGCCGGCGGATGGCGCACCGACACCGTGGGCGAAGACATGGACCTCGCCCTTCGGTTGCGCCGGGTCGAGGCGGAGCAGGGAGGGCACCAGCGCGTGGTCTTCGTTCCCGATCCCGTGGTGTGGACCCAGGTCCCGGAGACCGTCCGCGACCTCGCCGGCCAGCGGAACCGCTGGCAGCGCGGGCTCCTCGAGAGCCTCGTGCACAACAGAGGGATGATCGCGAACCCGCGGTACGGCACACTCGGCTGCCTGGCGCTTCCCTACAACCTGCTGTTCGAGGTGATCGGACCCTTCGTGGAGGTCGCCGGCTACTTCGTCGTCATCAGCGCCGCCATCGCCGGGCTCGTCGACCCGGGCTTCTTCGCCCTGTTCTTCCTCCTGGCGGTGGGGTGCGGCGTCGCTCTCTCCACGGCGGCCATCCTGCTGGAGGAGATGTGGCTGCGCCGCTACAGCTCAGCATCCGACCTCTGCTGGCTGTTCCTCGGCGCCGTGGTCGAGAACTTCGGCTACCGCCAGCTCACCGCGCTGTGGAGAGTCTGGGCGACGTTCGACTACCTGCGGGGCACCGGCGGCTGGGGCCACATCCAGCGGCAGGGCCTGGCGACCGACGAGCGCTGACTCGATCCGCCTTCGCGCATCGAGGAAGCGAGGAGCGGACGGGAGAAGAGGCGAGCGGAGGGCCGGCTCAGCCGCGCCCGATGAGCTTCCGCGCTCGAGAGCGCAGCTCACCCAGCCTGAAGGGCTTGGTCACGTAGTCGGTCGCCCCCATGTCGAGACAGGCGACGATGTCGGCGTCGCTGCAGCGAGCCGACAGGACGAGCACGGGCGGTCCCTTTCCCGCGCCCAGTCTACGGAGGTCCTGCAGCACGGTGATGCCGCCGACGCGCGGCATCATGAGATCGAGGACGAGCAGGTCGGCGGAGCGTCGGCGCAGCACCTCGAGCGTCTCCGCCCCGTCGCAGACGGGCAGCGCCTCCCAGCCGTCGGACTCGAGCAGATGTGCCACGAGCTCTCGCACGTCCTGGTCGTCGTCGGCGACGACGGCGAGCGGCCTCTTCACGGCGTCCGTCATCCGTAGCCGGCCGAGTCGAAGGGGACGATGTCCGAGTACCTGCCGTCGCGACAGACGAGCTCGCACGCGGCGACGGCGTCGGCGTCGTAGCAGCGCCCGCTGCCCTCGTGGAGCTCCTCCAGCGTCTCGTCGATGCTGTGCGCCACGCGATACGGGCGCCGCGCCGACATCGCCTCGAACACGTCGGCGACCGCGAGGATACGGGCCTCCTTGAGGATGCCGCCGCCCTGGAGGCCGCGAGGATAGCCGGACCCGTCGAGCCGCTCGTGATGCTGCAGGATGGTCTCGGCGAGCGGCCAGGGGCTGCTGGTCACGCGCACGAGATCGAAACCGGTCGAAGGGTGCGAGTGGATGAGGTCTATCTCCTCACGCTCCAGATGGCCCGGTCGCAGCAGGACCTCCGCCGGGATGCTGAACTTGCCGATGTCGTGCAGCTCCCCGGCCAGTCTCAGGCCGGCGACCTGCTGCTCGCTCATGCCCAGCCTGCGGGCGATGAGCGTCGCCATCCGGGCGACCCGGCGGGAGTGGACGGCAGTGATGGGGTCATGTTCCCTCGCCAGCGTCATGATGATGTCGAGGAGACCCTGGAGCACGTCGGGCCCCGCCGCCTCGTCCGAGTGTCCGTTGCGCTGCCTGCCGCTGAAGAAGAGCACGCGCCGGCCGTCCCACGACCCCCAGCGAACGTGCGTCTCGACGTCCACGCTGGAGCCGTCGCGGGCCATCAGTGGTACCGCAAGGGCTTGATCGCCGCCCTCCAGCAGTTCGGCCACCATCGCGGCCGCCTCCATGCGGCTCCCGTGCGGGAAGACGTCGAGGAAGGTCATGTGCGCCATGTCGCGGTCGTCGAACCCGAGGTGACGCTCCGCAGCCTTGTTGGCCCACATCAGGCGTCCATCGCCGGTCGTGACGAACAGGAGCTCGCCCATGGCGTCGAGAAGGTCGTAGAGCGGCAGCCGGCGATCGCCGACGGCCCGCTCCGCGGACAGCCGTTCCAGGGCTCCGCCGAGCTCCCGTCCAGCCGACGGCATCACGAGCTGCTCCTCGCGAGACCACTCCTGAGGCCGGCGCCTTACGGCGAGAAGCGCCCCCGTCACATCGTCGCGCGTGACGACCGGCACCATCGCCAGTGACGCGAACGGCGCCATCATCTGCCCGCAAGTGGCATCTGCCGCCAGATCCCGGAGGAAGACCGGCTGACGGTGGATGAACGTGTTGTGAAGCGGGGGGGTCGAGATGTCGAGGGCGGAGAGGCGGCCGCCGGTGTCTTCCGGCAGCTCGTGACTCTGTCGCAGAGTCGCCGTGCCGGCGGGCCGGTCGACCTCGAGGTAGCCGGCGGCGTCCACCGCCGGCAACGACGTGAGGGCTTCGAGCGCCGCCGCGATCGCGGCGGCGTCGTCGGCCGCCTCCGTCGTCCCCGCGATGATGCGATCCAACGCCAGAAGATGGAGGTCTTCCACGACTCCTGTCTCCACCGCGTCGGGCAACGCGCCCCCTCCCATGTCCTGTGGTGATACCCGACCACCTTGCGGTATCGGCCGATCGTCCACTACCTGAATGGGACGTCCGTCTACGGCGCCGCCTGCGAGGCCTCGGGGCAGGTTCCGTCCCCTTCGAGCCCGGGAAACCACATGGTGGAACGGTGTGTCCGCGAGGACGAGGGGAGATCATGACGGGAGAGGGCGAGAGCGCCGGATCGAGGACGTCCCCCTGGAGGCGGGCCATTCTTGCCGCGCTCACGTTCGCGGGCGCCGTGGCCGTGCTCCGGCGCGCACGCTCTGCAGTCCTCCGACGACGCGATCACGAGGCGACGTGCCGCTCGGCACTCGACCACATGGAGGACGGCTTCTTCCGCGCCGACAACACCGGCAGGCTCGTCATGGCGAGCCCCTCGTTCGCCAGACTCTTCGGCTTCGAGACCGCGGAGGACGTCGAGGGCCTCGATCTCGTTCGCGACCTGGGAGTCGACGCCGACCAGCTGACGGCGTTCCGGGAAGGCATCGAAGCCGGTGGCGGCTCGATCAGGGAGCACGACTTCACGTTGAGGCGGCGCGACGGGAGTCCGCTGGTCATTTCCGCGACCGGCCACTTCTACCTCGACACCAGAGGTCGAGTGCTCGGCATCGAGGGCGTCGTGCGCGACGTCACCGACCGCCGGCGCGCCGTCCGCGCTCTGGAGGAGGCCGAGGAGCGCCTCGATCTGGTCATCAGGTCGGCGGGCGTCGGCACCTGGGACTGGGATATCGAGACCGACACCGCCCGCTGGAACGAACGGCTGCGCATCCTCTACTGCATGGAGCCCGGTGTGCACGAAGGACCGTTCAGCACCTTCTACGAGACCATCCACCCCGACGACCGCCCCATCCTCCGGGCCGCCGTCGACCGGGCCCTGACCGCCGACGCGCCCTACGAGGCCGAGTTCCGCATCCTGCACCCGGGGGGCGAAGTGGGATGGGTCTCAGAGCGCGGGAAGGTCTACCGCGACGAGAACGGCGCCCCCGTCCGCATGAGCGGCCTCACGTGGGATGCCACCGAGCGCCGTCTCGCGGAGAAGGCGCTGGCCGAGAGGACTCTCCACGAGCAGGAGGAGAGGATCCGCATGGCCTACGTCGACGTGCTCGGCGCGGTCACCGGCGGGAAGCTGATCCTGCTCACCGAGGAAGCTCTCAAGCGCGAGCTGGGCGCGCCGCTCGACGACGCGGTGGCGTTCTCCTCGGCGGCCGAGATCGCCGAGGCCCGCGGACGCGTGACGGCGATCGTCGACCGCGTCTACCCCGGAGAGGTGCCCGACGACCGGCTCCTGACCGCCGCCAGCGAGGCGATGGAGAACGCCCTCAAGCACGCCGGCGGTGGCACCTACCGGGTCTACTCCCGCGGCAGGACCGTGCAGGTCGCGGTGACGGACGAGGGTCCCGGCATCGACTTCAGGACGCTGCCCAAGGCGACGCTGATGCCGGGCTTCTCGACGACCTCGACCCTCGGGATGGGGTTCACGATGATGCTCCAGCTGAGCGACCGGCTCCTGCTCGCAACCCGCCCCGGCCTCACTCAGGTGGTGGTCGAGATCACCGCCGGCGAGGACGACGACGCTCAGGCGTCGCTGAACACCATGATGCTGCCGGAGTAGCAGGCGACCCAGACCGTCCGCGTCGCGGCGTCGTAGCTGATCCCCACCGGTGAGGCGTTGGTGTCGACCTTCTGGATGACCTTCATGTCCGCCGTGCGGATCTTGCTCACCGTGTTCTCGTTGTAGTTGACGACGTAGAGCGAGGCGTCGTCCGGGGCCAGCACCATGCTCCGGGAGAGCTCTCCGGAGCGCACCTTCTCGACGACGCTCCGCGTCCGCACGTCGAGCTTGGCGACTGCGCCCTCCATGTTCAGGGTCGCGTACAGCCAGCGGTCGTCGGCGCTGATGCACAGATGCCGCGGCTCCGAGCCGACGTTGCCGATCCAGTCGAGACGGAAGTCCCGCAGACGGATGCGGGCGATGCTGCCCGACCCCATCACACCGACGTAGGCGTAGCGGGAGCGCGAGTCGATGGCGATACCGCGCGGATACGCGCCGACGTCGGTCACGTGGACCTGCTTCCCGCGAGCCACGTCGACGATGCTCACGTCCCACGACACCCAGTTGCTGACGATCAGATACTTGCCGTCGGGCGTGGCCGCCAGAAACTTGGGGACGGAGCCGACCTTGATGACCTCCTCCACGCGCAGGTCGTCGACGGAGACGCGGTAGACGTAGCTCGGGTCGACGCCGCTCCCGGGCCCGAGGTCGTCGTCGCCGGGGTTCGCGTAGCCCGGCCCATACATCGAGTACTGCGAGACGTACATCGAGCGGCCGTCGGCCGAGACGGCGGCCTCGACCGGCGCTCCCTGGACGCTGGCCTCCCCCTCGAAGCCGAACTCGGCCAGATCGACCGTGTCGGGGATGGTCTCGACGAGCTCGTACGTCTTGGCGTCGTATACCGTGATCGTGTGGTTGTACATCATGTTCTGCGCGAAGACGCGGCCGCTCTGGGTGGAGACGACCGACTTCGGGGAGATGGCGCCCGTGATCGTGTGCGCCAGCTCGAGCCGCAGCTTCGACGAGGGCGGGCCGGTCCACGGGACCGGCTCTTCCGGCTGGGCGCCCGTGCCCGCATCGGCCGCCGCGCCGGACGGCGACGCGGAGGCGGACGCCCCGGCGGCCTCCGATCCCCCGGCGGTCTCCGATCCCCCGGGATCGGCCGCTCCGCCGGGAGGCTCCGGCCCCCGCATGCCCCACGCGATGCCGGCGCCGATCATGGCGATCGTCAGTACGGCAAAGCCGACCAGCACCGCTGACCGCCGGCGCCGCACCGCCCGGCGGCGTTCCGCCCTGCGGTCACGCGGTTCGGCGGGCCGGGTCGTCTCGTCCGTACCCGACGCCGGCGAGCGATACGTGTGGTAGCGACGCGGTCGATCCACTCTCGAGCCACCTCCCCGGCGGCACGCGGCCCACGCGACGACTCATCGGCCGGCACCGCGACCTGCCGGTCGTCCGTCGGCGCAGGCCGTCCGTCGGCGCAGGCCGTCCGGAGCCTCGGCGGCGCTCGCCGCCGACCGTCAGATTGTAGCGCCCCCCGACGGGCTTCCTGGAGGAGGCCCTCCATCACGAGTGCTGCGACGAGGCCGCAGGCTCCCGGTCGGCGGATCCGTGGCGCTCACGCCTCCGCTCCAGCAGCCGGTAGGTCGCGAGCTTCGCCTGGTCCTCGATGAAGATCCAGACCAGGCAGTAGCCCCACACGATCCCGATGTAGACCCACGGCAGCGGGGCGACGAGCCAGCCGAAGCCGCACAGCAGGATGGCCACCACCTGCGTGCCGGTCATCGCCAGCAGCAGCACGAGCGCCGGCCAGGGCCGCTTCAGGAACGGGCCGCGAGTCCGCGCGATGAGCAGAGTCAGGTGCCCGGCGACCGCCAGCTTGAGGTAGACGAGCGACTGGATCTCGCCCATGTCCAGCTTGAACACGTAGATGGCCAGGACCAGGAGTCCGAACGTCTCGATGACCCCGATGAGCCCCAGGACCGACGAGATGCTCAGCACCCGCCCCATCTGCCATCGGACCGGCTTAGGGTCGAGCCATGTGTTGTCGTACGCGATGGTCATGATGGGCAGGTCGTTGAGCAGGGCCAGCAGGATGATCATGATGGCCGTGATCGGATAGAAGTCGAAGACCATCATCGTCAGCACGACGAACACCATGATGCGGATCGACGCGATGATGCGGTAGATCGCGTAGCTGTTCATCCGCTCGAAGACGCGCCGGGCCTCCTCGATCGCGCGGACGATCACCGACAGACCCGGGGCCGTGAGCACCAGCGCCGCCGCTGCACGCGCCGCGTCGGTCGCGCCGCTCACGGCAACGCCTGCGTCTGCCTTGCGCAACGCGGGGGCATCGTTGACACCGTCACCCGTCATGCCGACGACATGCCCGACCCGCTGCGCCGCCTCGACGATGGCGTACTTGTGGGCGGGGAAGACCTGGGCGAAGCCGTCCGCCTGCGCGATCCGCTCGGCCGTCTCCTCCGACATGTCTGAAGGATCGTCGTCGCCGAAGTACTCGTCGGCGGCGTGGATGTCCTGACCGAGCCCCAGGCGAGCAGCGATCTCCTTGCCGATGGCCACGTTGTCGCCGGTGACCATCTTCACCGTCACGCCGTGTTCGCGCGCCTGCTCGATGGTCTCGGCCGCATCCTCCCTCGGAGGGTCGAACAGCGACAGGAGGCCAAGGAAGCGCCAGGCACCGTCGCCATCCTTGCGGGCAACGCCGAGCGCCCGATACCCCTTGCCGGCCAGCTCGTCGACCCGGCTGCCCACATTCGCGGCCTCGTCGTCCGTGAGCCCACATAGCTTCTGGATGACCTGCGGCGCGCCCTTGCTCACCGTGAAGGAGCGGCCGTCCGCGCCCGCCACCTCCGCCTCGGTCCGCTTGGAGACCGGATCGAACGGCACGAACTGCTCCTGCGTGTACCGACCGATCTCGTCGGGGTCCTTGAGGCCCGCGATGACGGCATCGTCGATCGCGTCGCGGTCTTCTGCCTTCGAGGCGAGCGCAGCAGCCAGCACCAGGTCCTGCTCGTCGCCCGCCGCAACGAGGACCGGATCGCCCAGGGTGAGCTTGTTCTGGGTCAGCGTGCCGGTCTTGTCCGAATAGAGGACGTCGACGCCCGCCATCTCCTCGATGGAGGCGAGGCGGGCGACGATGGCCTTCATCTTCGCCAGCGCCATCGCCCCGATCGCCATGGTCACCGAGAGCACGGCCGGCATGGCGACCGGGATGGCGGCCACCAGCAGGATCAGTGTGAATTGCAGCAGCGACAGGATCGAGTCGCCGCGGAGCAGCTGGACCACGATGATGATCGCCGCCAACGCGAGGCTCGTGTAGATGAGGAAGTCGCCGATGCGGATGACTGCCTTCTGGAAGTGCGACGGCGAGTGGACCTTCTCCACGAGGGTCGCCGTCTGCCCGAAGTAGCTCTCGGCTCCAGTCGCGACGACCAGAGCTTCCATCTCGCCCTGCTTGGCGACCGACCCCGAGTAAGCGACGTCGCCTGCCTGCTTGTCCACCGGCAGCGACTCACCGGTCAGCGACGACTGATCGACGCTGAGGTACTCGCCGTCGACCAGCTTGATGTCGGCGGGGATGATGTCGCCGCCGCGGACGCGGATCAGGTCGCCGGGCACCAGCGTGTCGGCGTCGGCGTCGGTCCACGCCCCGTCGCGCTTGACGCGTGCGCGGAGCGCGAGCTGCTTCTTCAAAGCGTCGATGGCGTTACTCGCCTGATGCTCCTGCCAGAAGCCGACGCCGGCGTTCAGGAAGAGCATGGTCCCGATGACGATGAGGTCGGTCCAGTGCTGGAGGATCGCCGAGAGGATGGCGGCGGCCTCGATCATCCAGGCGATGGGCCCCCAGAAGTACGAGAGGAGCTTGCGAAGGGCGCCCACCCGATGCTCGGGCAGGACGTTGCGGCCGTACTTCTGCAGCCGCGTGTCCGCCTCTTTCGAGGAGAGCCCGTCGGCGCCGGCGTCGAGATCGGCGCGAACGGCGTCGATGCTCTTCTGCTCCGCGCGATCGACGGCGGTCTTCGCTCGCGCCTCTCCGGTGTGCTGCTCGTCCAGGTCCTGGCCCGCGGGGCCGGCGTCGGACATGGCCCTCCCATCGGTCGGCAGCTACGCCCGATGGCTGACTACTTACCCTTTCGACGACGGTCGAACCGCCTCCAGGGATGGCAGCGGCCGGCGGCCGGCGCTCGAAGTGCAAGCCCCTCCTGTACGATGACCCTCGCACGTTGCCGACGAACGACGGGCGCGCGCCGGTGCGACGTTGATCACAGAAGGGGGCGAGAGATGCCTGCGGACACGTGGCCGCTCTTCATCATGGCCTCGCTGGTGCTCATCGTGACCCCGGGCCAGGACATGGTGCTCGTGCTCACGCGCTCGGTCGCCCACGGGGTCCGCGCCGGCGTCGCGACGGCCGCCGGCGTGAGCGTCGGCCTCGTCGGCCACACGCTCCTCGCCACCTTCGGTCTAGGCGCCCTCCTCCGCGCCTCGGAGCCGCTCTTCGTCGCCTTCAAGCTCGCCGGGGCCGCCTACCTCGTCTACCTCGGGATCAGCCTGTTCCGGGCGCGGGAGACCGACCTCTCCGTCGCCTCCGCCCCGCCGCGCTCGACCCCACGGCTCTTCCTCGACGGGGCCGTCTCCAACCTTTCGAACCCCAAGATCGCCATCTTCTACCTCGCCTTCCTGCCGCAGTTCGTTCCCGCCGACGCGACGCATCCGGGCATGACGCTCTTCGCGCTCGGCATCACGTTCGCCGCGCTGACCTTCGTGGTCAAGGGCCCGGTCGGCCTCTCGGCCGGCCTGCTCTCAGGCTGGCTGCGCTCCCGGCCGGCGGTCCAGCGCTGGCTGCACCGCTGCAGCGGGATCGTGCTCATCGGGCTGGCCGCCAGGCTGGTCTTCGAGCGCAGGACGTGACGCGCACGTCGATCCCCGGCACAGTGCTCTCACAGGAAGCGCACAGGATGACAGGAGAGGATCCCCGATGCTGAAGCGGACTGGATCTGTCCTGTCCCCAGACAAGGAGGGCATATGAAACTCAAGACCGCACTCATCCTCGCCGTGGCGGCGGTCGCCGTCACCGTGGTCGGCGTAAGTCTCGCACTGCGGAGCGACTCCGCTCCGGCACAGGCGGCGGGCGCCATGGGGCTCGCCGGCGAGGAGTCCCACGGCTCCCAGGGGTCCGGATCGGGCAACGGGTACGGATCGGGCGGTGGATCCGGCAACGGGCTCGGGTCGGGCAACGGACCCGGATCGGGCGAGAGATCGGACTCGACCCACGTCGTGGTGACCGGGACCTACGCTCTGAGCGATCCCGACGCCGATGAGATCGCGTACATGCGCGAAGAGGAGAAGCTCGCGCACGACGTCTACGTCGTCCTGGCCGAGGAGTGGGGCCTGCGTGCCTTCTCCAACATCTCCAGCTCGGAGAGCCAGCACATGGACGCGGTCAAGGAGCTGATCGATGCCTACGACCTCTCCGACCCGGCCGCGACCACGGCTGCCGGCGAGTTCCAGGAAGAAGGGCTGCAGGAACTGTACGACGAACTCGTCGAGAAAGGGCGCACCTCGCTGACCGACGCTCTCGAGGTCGGCATCCTCATCGAGGAGACCGACATCGCCGACCTGGAGCGGGCGATCGAGGCGACCGACAACCCTGAGGTCTCGGGTGTCTTCTCCAACCTGCTGAGCGCCTCGCAGCGTCACCTGGTGTCGTTCGAGCGGCTGCTCGAGCGCCACGCGGACTGAAGGACCCTGTGAGACGGGTCCACTGCGACCTGCTACGCTCCGCGCGGCATGTCGCAGTGGACCCTCATCGCAGTCGCGTTCGGTCTCGCGATGGACGCCTTCGCGGTGTCTATCGGCGTCGGCCTCACGCTCGGCAAGGTCACCTTCCGTCAAGCGTTCCGCCTGGCGTGGCACTTCGGGCTCTTCCAGGGGCTCATGCCGGTGGTGGGCTGGCTGGCCGGCCGTACCATCGAGCCGTGGATCGCACCGGTCGACCACTGGATCGCCTTCGCGCTGCTGGCCGTGGTCGGCGGGCGGATGATCTACGGCTCGTTCCGCGGCGACGACGAGGAGCGTCCGCTGCGCGACCCCACGCGCGGCGTCTCGCTGGTCGTACTCTCGGTCGCGACGAGCATCGACGCGCTCGCCGTCGGCCTGTCGCTGGGCCTGCTCGGCGAGTCGGTCTGGTACCCCGCCCTGGTGATCGGCGTCGTGGCGGCCGCGATGACCGTCGTCGGACTCGAGCTCGGCAAGCGCTTCGGCATGGCCTTCGGCCGGCGGATGGAGCTGGTCGGTGGCCTCGTCCTCATCGGCATCGGGATCCGGATCGTCGTCGAGCACATGGTGGGGTGAGAGGAAGGACCAGGTGGCCGTCGAGATCCTCAAGGTCATCCCGGCGGCGCTGGTGGCCGCCGTCAACGTCACCGCCCTGCTCGTCCTCATCGCCGTCCTCTCCTGGTCGAAGCGCGCCGGCATCGCCCTGGTCGTCGCCTTCGGCGTCGTCTTCCTCGTGTTCGGGCTGCTCATGCTCGGGCTCGGGCTGACGATCCCCGACGAGAGCGGCAGCCCCGCCTCCGGCATCATCGACCTCTGCCTAGCGGGGCTCCTCTACATCGTCGGCGTCGCAGCGCTCCTGAACCGGCCGCGCAGAGCGATGGACGCCATCACCCGGCCGCGCCCCGACATCGGTCTGCGCAGCGGCCTGGCCCTCGGCGCCGGACTGGGGATCACGAACCCGTCCTCGCTGATCCCCTACACCTCGGCCCTCAAGGACCTGAGCGTGGCCAAGATCGGCGTCGGCGGCGTAGCCCTGGGCGACGCCGTCTTCCTGCTCATCCTGATGGCGCCCATGGTCGCGCCGCTCGTCGTCGTCTACGCCTTCCCGCGCACGTCCGACAAGGCGCTCGGCCGGCTCAGCGCCTTCCTCGTACGACACGGCCACTTCCTCATGGGCGCCATGTCGACGGGGTTCGCCGTCTACCTCACGGTCAAGGGCGTCGTCGAGATCCGGCCGTTCGTCTGACGGACCCCGGGGCACGTCTCGCCGTCGGACATCTCGCCGCCGGATGCGCCTCGCCGCCGGGCGTCTCCCCGTATCGGATGATCGGGCGAAGGTAGCCGGCGCCCGCTCAGCGGATCCGCATGAAGCCGGCGTCCTCGCACGCCTGCCGCATCATGCGGATGTCGTCGTAGTCCTGGGGACCGACGGCGACGAACCGCTCAACCAGGCCGGCGGCCAGCCGCTCGCGCATGCCGGCATCCTCGTGCATGGCGAGCAGGATGCCCTGGATGCGTCTCCGCGCCTCCGCCGGGAGCCGCTTCGAGACTGCCACCGGCTGGATGGTCGAGGGGCCGAGCGCGTCGATGATGCGCAGCCGCCCGGCCAGCGACGGGTCGTCGCGCATCGCCACCCCGAGCACCTGGGAATCGATTGCCGACGCGTCCACCTCGCGCTCGGCGACCATGCGGATCGACTCCTCGTGGAAGCCGGCCTCGATCACGTCGCCGAAGAAGCCGTGCGTCTCGCCGAGCCGCAGCAGATGGTACCGGGTGATGCCGTAGCCCGACTGGGAGAGCGGCTCGTTGTAGGCCCAGGACCGGCCGCGAAGGTCGAGGAAGCGATGGAACGGGCTGTCGGCGTGGACGATCACGTCGGAGAAGTAGATCGGCCGGCCGCGGTAGCGGTCGCCGGCGAGCACCGGGGCGGCGATCGGGACGGCCGGCGAGATGCCCCGGCGCTCGAGCTCTACGTACGGCAGGCTGCAGACGAAGCACACGTCGTTGCGGTCCTGCGCGCAGCTCTCGTAGTCGGTCTCGACGATCAGTTCGGTCTCGATGCCGAGCCGCCGACCGACGTGGTCCGCGATCGCCCGATAGACGCGGAGCATGTTCGGCGCCAGGTAGGTGCCGAAACGGAGTCTCTCGCTGCGGGATCGCACTGCTACTGCTTCTCCCACTCCTGCCTGAGCTTCACGCCCTCGAACTCGAAGCGAAGGGTCAGCCGGTCGCCGTCCAGCGCACCCGAGTAGGTGATCAGATCGTCACGCAGCTCCAGCCCGTCGCCCTTCTGTTTCCACTTGCCCGCGCCGCGGGTCGTCTGACCGTCGGCCACCTGGTGCTGCTCGTAGGTGAACGTGCCGTCCTCATGCAGGGTGAGCGTCGCGCGGTCGATGATGTCGTCGGTGCTCAGCAGCGTGTAGCTGCCGACGGGATCGGTCTCGCCGCAGCCGCTGACACAGACGACCGCGACGGCGCATGCCACGAGCAGCGCCGCGAGGAGCGGGAGTGCGCGGATGGTGACCGGAAGTCGGCGGATGGTGATCGGCAGTCCGCGCATGATGATCCTCCTCTGTGCGACGAGATGTCTGACAGCGGGCATCGGCACGGCGGGACGCTCCCCCGTCAGGGAGCCCGGCGGCGAGCGGCAAGCCGGCATCCGAGACGGCGATAGGCGGCCTCGCGCACGAGGCTCCTGATGCCCGCCACCCGGTCGGACGGGGAAGCACCGAGATCGAGGCCCGGGTACCGGGGGGCGGCCCGGCCGGCCAGCTGCCGTAGCCAGAGCCTGCCGCGCAGGATCGGGCGCTTGAGCCGATACGTCTCCGTCTGCGAGTCGACCATCTCCCGCGGAGAGGCCTCGGTCAGCGTGAGCCACTCCGGCGCAAGCCGGTCGATCAGCTCGCGGCCGACCGGGGTACGGGCGATCACATCCGACACGCCCGGAGAGCCGTAGTAGCGTTCGAGCCAGGTGTCGCCGAGGGAGATGTCGGCCGCCTCGGCGAGCGCGTCGGCGCAGACGTGACAACGGGCGGGTATCCAGGCGGAGACGTAGTCGTCGTAGTAGTCGTCGAGCGGCACCGTGCCGACGACGCCGTCGCGCGTCTGCAGCCGCAGGCCTCCCGGCCAGTCGGGGCCGCGATAGGAGACGGCCACCAGACCGGCCGGGTCGACGCCGGCCCGCAGGGCCGCCACCCAGGTCGCGGCCGGCAGCAGGTTCGGGCCACAGAAGATGCCGACGGCAAGCGGGACCCGCTCGCGCAGGAGCCGGCTGCGGCGCTGCGCCAGACGCAGCCCCTGGATATGGCACGGCAGGCCCACGAAGGCGTACCGGCCGGGCGAGGCGCGGACGACGCGCAGCGCCTCGCCGACGGCGACCATGCTGTACTTGGAGCCCCGCAGCGCGGCGACGTCGGCGGCCGACCGGACCACCGCAGGCTCCGCCATCAGGGGGTTCTCGGCGTTCATGCGGACGCCGATGACCGCATCGACGTCGCCGTCGGCGAGCGCCCGCTGCAGCAGCGTCGTCGCGACGCCCCCCGAGGCGCCGGCGTATCTTGTGTCGGGGTCGGCCGACCATCCGAACCAGAGGCCCTGATGGGGGCCGAGGAAGTCGCGGAACGGCGCCCCGTCGTTCCGCTGCCGCCACCAGGCGTCCTGCGCGAAGTCGAACCCCTCGCCCGGGCAGACCTCCTCGCAGGCGCCGCACTCGTTGCAGCCCTCGGGATCGAGATGCGGGAGCCAGCCCTCCCGCAGCGTCCAGCGCATGCGAAGCGCGTCGTGCGGGCAGACGCCGGCGCACGTCCCGCACTGCGTGCAGAGACCCTCCTCGACGACGTGCGCGATGCTCATGGCTGCAGCATAGCCTACCGGCGAACGGCCGCCACACAGTCACGGCGCCACGCCGGGCATACACTCACGCCCAGCGACAAGGGGGAGCCATGAGATTCGTTTCACCGACCGCGGCGCTCGCCGTCATCCTCATCGCCGCGACCACGCTGGGGCTGGTCGCGTGCGGCGACGAGCCCGCACCGCAGCCGACCGCCGATCCCAGCCCGGCTCAGAGCGACGCCGAGGCCTACCTCGACGGCCTCGTCCCGATCGCGGAAGCCGACATCGCGGCGTCGGAGGAGCTCGTCTCGACGCCGCTCGACTTCAACGACCAGGCCACCTGGGACGGCGCCGTTCCCGGCATGGAGACGTACCTCTCGACCCTGAAGGAGCTGCAAAGCAGGGTCGAGGCCATCTCGCCGCCGGCAGGGTTCGAAGACGCGCACCAGGCGCTCATCGACTCCTACACCGCCTGCTACGAGGGGAACGCGGCCGTCCTCGCCTGCTTGAGCGAGAAGAGCACGGTCGACGAGCTCTGGGCCGCGTTCGAGGCCGCCACCGCGGACCTCTCGGCCGCGAACGAACAGTTCCGCGACGCCGTCACCACGGCCGCCGGCGAGGCAGGGGCAGAGGTCCCCGCGGTCGTGCTGGAGGCCTATCCGAGCCAGTGACCCTGAGTTCATGGTTGCTTTCCCGCCAAGCGGGAATACCCGACTGGTAAGGTCGGTAATCGTGAGGAGCGGTTCCCATGTGGCACACGGACATGTGGCACAACGGTGACTGGGCCTGGGGCATGTGGTTCATGCCGCTGATCTGGTTCCTCGTCCTGGCGGCGATCGTCGTCGGAGTCATCTTCCTCGTCCGGGCGGTCAACCGGAGCCAGTCGAGCCCCGCCGGCGAGACAACAGCCGCTGAGCGTCACGCGCCGCCCCCCGTTGAAGACCCCCGCGAGATCCTCAAGCGCCGGTACGTCAGGGGTGAGATCGACCGGGACGAGTACCTGCAGAAGCGGGACGACCTCGAGCCATAGCGGTCGCCGGACGACGGCGAAGGTGGCGATCAGCGCGACGCCGAAGACTCGACCCCTCACCGTTCCGGCAGCCTGGTTCATACCGCTGGAGTAGTCAGCCCCTGCCGTCTGTCCGATTCGCGGATCGACATACTCTTCCCTTGATGCGGGACGAGTGTACTCTCCTCATCGTGGACACCGTCGAGATCCTCTTTCAGATCGTCATCGCATTCGGCGCCGCCCGACTCCTGGCCCGCATCGGCGAGCGCGTCGGCCTGCCGGGGGTCATCGGGGAGCTGATGGCCGGGGCCATCCTTGGTCCGCAGCTCCTTCACGTCATCGAGGCCAACGAGTTCCTCGAATCGCTGGCGGAACTGGGTGTCATCCTCATGCTCTTCATGGCCGGCCTGGAGACCCATGTCCGGCATCTTCTTGCCGTACGGGTGTCGGCGATGGGGGTGGCGCTGTTCGGAGCAGTGCTGCCATTCGCCGCCGGCATCCTGGCCTCCTGGGCCTTCGGCTATGGCCTTGCCGAGAGCCTCTTCGTGGCGACCGCGTTCATGGCGACATCGGTGGGCATCACCGTGCGGGTCCTCGGCGATCTCGGTATGCAGGATCGCCGCTCAGTGAAGATCATCCTCGCCTCGGCCGTGCTGGACGACATCCTTGGACTGCTGGCGCTCGTCGTCGTCACCGCACTGGCCCTGGGCCGGGCCAACTACGCCGAGATCATCTTCCTGGCCGTCGAGGCCATCACCTACATCGCCTTCGTCGCCATGATGGGACCCTGGGTCGTCAGCCGCATCTCCCATCTGCTCTGTCGGCTGCCCAAGAACCTGCTGTTCGAGCTGAGCGTCGTCTGGATGCTGACGCTGTCCCTGCTGGCCGAGTACATCGGTCTGGCGGCGATCATCGGCGCCTTCCTGGCAGGGCTGATCATGTCGGAGCTGCGGGAGCATACCGAGCTCGAACACCAGTTCCAGCCGCTCTCCTGGTTCTTCGTCCCCTTCTTCTTCGTATTGATGGGCACGTACATCGACTTCACAGCGTTCGCCGATCCGCTGGTCCTCGGCGCGACGCTCGCCTTCACCGTCCTCGCCATCGCGACGAAGTACTACGGTGCGAGGCTGGGTGCTCGCGGTGAGACTCGTCAGGTCGCGCGCGAGGTCGGCGTCGGCATGGTGCCCCGCGGAGAGGTCGGCATCGTGGTGGCAGGTGTCGCCCTTTCCACCGGGGCGATAGGCGAGAGCGTCTATACGGCCGTGGTGGCGATGGTCGTTCTGACGACGTTCATCTCGCCCTTCCTCATGAAGGTCGTGTATCGACGGGCCGAGAGTCCGCAGGAGCTGACGACCGGCGGCTGATGTGAAGTAACGACCCCGCCGTGAGTCCTTCGACGGCCCTGTCGCAGCGTCACGGCTGGAGGCGCCGTCGGGCTACTTCTCGGTGATCAGCTCGAGGAAGCCCTCCCGCAGGTCGCGCAGCCGGGTGACGATCTCGCCGGCGATGCGCTTCATCACCTCGTAGGCGGCGCCGGGGTCGCGCAGCATGATCTGCTCGACCTCGTCGGCCTTCATCACGAGCACGGTCGTCCCGTCCCTGGCCGATCGCGCGTCGGCGACGTAGGTGGGCGGCGTGAAGAACGCCGTCCAGCCGAGCAGGCAGTGCGGCGAGCCGGCGAACCAGCCGATCTCCGTGCCGGTCGGCGACTTGAGACGCACCGAAAGCTCGCCGCTCTGCACCACGAAGAGCAGCCGTGACTCCTCGCCCTGCGCGAAGAGGGAGTCGCCCTCGTCGAGCGTCCGGGCCTCGGCACAGTCGGCCAGCGCCTCGATCTGGGCGTCGGTCAACGGGTCGAGCAGGTCGCAGCGTCGCAACGTCACTGCCGTCGTGGTTCCACCAGTCGATGACGTCATCACGCACCTCCCCATCCCCAGGCCCTGCGGACGTCGTCCGGCTCGAACGCGTGGGAGTGGCGATCGCGCCGACGATGCCACGAGGCCAATGGCCTGCTTACTCGTACCCCGGGCGCGGCGACCTCAGTCGGCCCACGGGGCGGGCGAGCTCAGTCGGGCCGGGCTGCCCGCCAGGTCGCCAGGAGCTTCTCCTTGAAGGCGCGGCCGTAGACGTCTTCTCCCAGACCGAGGAAGACGCTGCCGCGTTCCGGCGCGTGCCCGATGAAGCCGAACACGCGCACACCGTCGTCGGCCGCCAGCGCGTAGTCGGGATCCTTGAGGTAGTCCTTGATCTCCGCGTCGGCGAGCCGCACGCCGACCGCGAAAGGAGCGTTGTCATCCGCCTTGGTGGCCCAGATGAGCCACGTGGGAGTGAGGAGCATGCCGCACAGCTGCTCCTTCGGCATCTTCCCCACCCGGCTCATGAAGCCGCGCTTGAGTACCGTCGAAGCCGTCTCGCAGCCTGCGATCGCCTGGGCGAGCAGCTCGGTCCGTTCCTCCTTCTCGGCCCATGCCTTGATGGCATCTGCCAGCTCCGGTGTCATGTGGATCAGGTCGCACTCGCGCGACGAACGCTCGAACATCCTCTTCCCGGCCATCGCTCCTCCTTTGCATGCCCGGGCCCGGGACAAGCCCCCTCGCGAGCACCCTACACCCGCGTGCGCCGAAGCCAAGGGACGCGTGATACTCTCCGCCGAACGACGTGAAGGACCGCGATGGAACGGCAGCCGCGCCGCTACCGCACGTATCGATCTGAGACGTCGAGGTCTGCCGCTCATCCGGAGCCGGCGGACGCGCGGCCTCAGAGCACACGGCAACGGCCACCGGGCACGCGGGCACAGGCACCGGGCACACCGGACCCGAGCGCACAATGGTTCAGGGTGCCGGACCGCTCCGCACCGCCGCGCAGGACGAGCGGCCGCCGCTGGTTCCTTCTGGCGGCCACGGTCGTGCTGGTCTCGGCGTCAGCGGTCACGGCGGCGTGGCTGCTGCTGGGGCACGACGCCGCTCCGCCGGTGGGGCTCGCGTCGCCGTCACCCTCGGTGTCGCCGGCCCCTCCCTCCCCGTCGCCGACGCCCAGCCCGAGTCCCAGCCCGAGTCCAAGCCCCAGCCCGGTCGGCCCGCCCGCGTGGACCGGGCCACCCTCCTCCAAACTCAAGCTCGAGCTCGCGACCACCATCAGCGGCACCATCTCACCGAAGTCGGTCGTGGCGACCCAGACCGGCTACGTCTTCGCCCAGAACATGATGTACAACCACACGGTCACCGTGTACGACTCCGAGACGTTCGAGCTCGTGAAGACGATCGACGACACGGTCGACCTGGCGAAGCACGGGTTCGAGGGCGAAGGCACCGTGCGGGGGGCGCCGGTCGAGGCGGCGGTGGCGGCCGACTACGACTCGGTCTACGTGTCGCAGTACTCCATGTACGGCCCCGGCTACGCCAATCCCGGCGACGACGACCTCGGCCCCGGCAGCGGGGTCGACCCCAGCTTCGTCTACCGCATCGGTCTCGACGACCTGAGCATCGACGAAGTCATCAAGGTCGGCTCCGTGCCCAAGTTCCTGGCCGCCACGCCGGACGGCAAGTACGTCCTGGTGAGCAACTGGGTCTCGTGGGACCTCAGTGTCATCGACGTGGAACGCGGCAAGCAGGTCAAGCTCATCGAGCTGGGGGCCTACCCGCGCGGCATCGTCGTGGACTCCCGCTCCAAGTGCGCGTACATCGCCGTCATGGGCACGGGCAACATCGCCCGTCTGCGACTGGCCGACTTCCACCTCGACTGGATCACCGGCGTCGGCTCCGGCCCCCGCCACCTCTGCATCAGCGCGGACGACCGCTGGCTGTACGTCACGCTCAACGCCGAGGGCACGGTCGGGAAGATCGACCTGCAGACGCGGCATCTCGTGAACAAGGTCTACTCGGGCGTCTACACCCGCAGCATGGCCATCGCCCCCGACGGAGCGTCACTCTACGTGGTCAACTACGAGTCGAGCTCGGTCAGCAAGATCCGCACCGCCGACATGAAGGTGATCCAGGAGGTGGCCACCGACTGGCACCCGATCGGCATCACCTACGACGCGCCCACCAGGACCGTGTGGGTCGCCTGCTACGGCGGCACCATCAAGGTCTTCCGCGACGCCTGAGCGACGTCACCCGCGAACGACCTCCGCGGCTCGACCCCGCGCCGCTCCCAGGGGCTCTGCTGACGCCCTCAGGGCTTGTACTTGAGCGTCAGCCAGTTCCAGCTCCCGCCGGCGGTGTAGGCCATGCCGGTCACGTAGACGCCGGGGTAGGCCCCGCCGCGCACGATGAGGTCTGTCGCACGGTCGGGGCTGGCCAGACTGTTGAGCTTCTTCGTCTTCTGCCATCGCAAGGCCAGCCCGCGCGAGAACTTCAGGGTCCAGAACTTGGAGGAGGAGACGCTCGCGCCGAGCTTGCCGGCCGTGTAGATGTTCCCGTAGCGGTCGAAAGCGACCTCCGTGAGGCCGTCGCTGAAGGCATTGCCGACGTAGATGTTCCCGCGCAGCGACGTGTCGGATCTGTACGTGACGACGAAGCCGTCGTAGTCGCCTCCGGATCGCCTGGTCATGCCGACGGCGGCGACGTTCCCCTCGCGGTCGACGGCCACGTCCTCGATCGCGTCGTAGCCTGAGCCATCGCCGAGGTAGCAGGTCCCCCACACGTAGGTGCCCGCCGCCGTCCAGCGGCCGAGGCGGCCGTCGCTCGACGCGATCGTGGCGCCGTCGTCGCTGCTCCCACCGACGATGACGGCACCGCCGGGCGTGAGCGCCATGGACGCCGTCTGGAAGTACGTGCCGGGGTCGCCGACGGAGCTGGCCCATACGCGCTTGCCGCCGAGGTTGTGCCTCACGACCAGCCAGTTCCTCGTCGAGGCCGTCCCGTCGCCGCCGGCCGCGAACACCCGGCGCCGCGCCTTGTCGACGACGACGCAGTCGAACGTGTCGGCGCCGGCGCTGGGATAGGTCTTCGCCCAGGCGCGCTTGCCGGCCTGCGTCCACTTGACGAGGGCAGCGTCTGTTCCAGTGGCGGCGACGTAGGCATAGCCCGCCGCGTAGACGTTGCGGTCGGCGTCGACGGCCAGGGCCACGGCACTGTCGTTGCCGTGACTCGGTCCGTCCCAGGTGCGGACCCACCGTCTCACACCCGACGACGAGTACTTGATGAGCACGAAGTCCGTGCCGGACGCCTTCTTCGTGCTGCCGGCGACGTACACGTTCCCGTTCGCGTCACAGACGACCGCGAACGCCCGGTCCACGTCGTGAGCGGCGCCACCCCAGGTCCGTTTCCAGACCCGCGTGCCTCCCGCCTTGTACTTGACGATCCCGATATCGCTATTGGAGGAGCCCGTCGGCGTGACGTCGCCGACCACGTAGAGGTACTTGCCGGTGGGCGAGACGGCGAGCGCCGAAGGAGTGTCGGCTGCGTTGCCGGGGCCGTTGTAGACGCGGTACCAGAGCTGTTGGCCCGAGACGGCGGCATCGGCCGGCGGCGGGACCATGGCGAGACCCGCCATGCACGCCGCGGCGACGATGAGCAAGATCAAGCCTGCCCTGGAGACTCCGCGGACGCCGTGATGACGACCTGGACGACGTTGCCCGTTCATGACACCCCCTCTGGACGATGACCGTCATGGCGACAGTCATGTCGACGGTGCTGTCGTGGCCGGCGTGGGGGCGCGGCGACGCGTGTCCCCGCAGTCTTCCAGTGACAGTGAGCGCAGCATGGCACAACGGACCGGGCAAGAGCAATGGCACCCCCGGAGAACTCCCCGACAGCGCAAGGAAGGCCTGCTCATCGCATGCGGATCCCGGGCGGAACGGTCACGGCCACGACACACGCAAAGGGGCCGCCGGCCTGCAGGCCGGCGGCCCCCGTCATCATCGCCTGCGTTGGAGCTACGTCGGCGACGACGATCTCAATGTGATGTCGGCCACCCTCGTCGGTGGCAGGAGGTCATTCCTCCGGCGGGATCAGCACCGTGTCGATCACGTGGATGACGCCGTTGGAGGCCTCGATGTCGGCGGTGGTGACGGTCGCGTCGTTGACCATCACGGTGCCGTCCTCACCGATGGTGATG